>Ga0065711_1044843_pt1 | contig 13847 bp, 12 predicted proteins | sample Hoacrofraction12_FD_59098 | JGI IMG/M metagenome (GOLD analysis project Ga0065711, IMG submission 59098) | Hoatzin crop microbial communities from Cojedes, Venezuela - Epithelial fraction 12 v2 (version 2) | ecosystem: Host-associated > Birds > Digestive system > Esophagus > Crop | place... | reverse complement strand
GGAAGGGAAGGGAAGGGAAGGGAAGGGAAGGGAAGGGAAGGGAAGGGAAACTAACAAGTACCCAAGAACCAACCTTAAAGCCCAAGAGATTCAGAGAAACTAAAAAAGCAGTAGAGCTCTGCAGTGGCCAGGCAGCATCGGCTGCTGTCAATCTCAAAGTATGCATCCTTCTTTCTACAGACTAGATTCACACACCCTGGATTCAGCAATCCTTTCTGCAGCACACTGAAGTCAGTAATCATATAAAAGTTGAAGTCAAAGTCACATCAACCTAATAAGGAAGCTGTTGGAGTTGCTCTTGCTCTTTCTACTTTAGAAGCAACTTACCACAAAACCATCAAAACATATATACCAGCACACAGGAGAGCTTAGTCACCCTTCCGACAGTTCACCTCCTACCCTTGGTCTCATCTCTTCAGGTCAGGTTCCATCTCTTACCAGATATACATGAGGATCTCAGGCAGAACATCTATCATTTGTGGCTTAGCAACATCTAAATGACATTCTTGCTTATACCAGAATCCTTCACTTCATCTTGTAATACAAGGCATCTGCTAGGAGATGGAAGCTGTGAGAGAAAACTATCACCAAGTCGCACCATTCCTTGGAACTAACAGACTAACTATAACAGAAGAACCAGAAAAAATATTCAGGAAGCAAAAGTCATGAGCTTTCCATAACCACTTCATTGTCTCAGAGGCACTCACTCTCCCCCCTCTGTACACAAAGCTTCTCCTCTTTGGAAAGTGTAAAGAGACTCTTCTGTGCTCAAAACTGTAATGTGAAAACAAAATTGTGTGTTGATGATCTTGCAACTGATTTAATGAAGCAGTTTCAATTCCACCCTTCCTTCCTCCCAACTCCACCCTCTCCTCCAAGAGATAAATTTGTTTGGGTTAATACAGAGGGAAAAAAAGCAACCTAAAAATAGCCTCCTTTTTGCCTTAAAAAAGTTAAAGCTATGAATAAAAAGCCTGAAACAGGAATGCAATTAATCTGCCCACCAAAATCCTACACTGCTTTCTTTTTCAGTTCTTCAAAACATTTTCGTAAGGATCAAACACACAGACGTATTTCTGCAGAGCCAGTGGTATCCCAGAACTGCCTGCTTCCTTGCAGGTAAGGTAACTGGCTTTGGCATGAGGAGGAACGGGTTATGAGGCTGGATGAACCAAAGAAATAATCCAAAATTGCTAAGTACTAGAATATTTGAGCAATATCCTTGCATCCTAGGAACCAATGTGGAAAAAATACAGGAAAAATGCACTAAGAGAACACAAGAATGCTTCTGTTGTTTCCCTTTACTGTGGAACAGACTACCTCCATTATCTCCTAAAACATACCTTCCCACTAAAAAGCACTCACACCTTCATCCCTATCTTAGACCCAAGTCACATATGTCCCTGACAGCAATAGCTGTCAACACTGGAAGAGCAGGGTGATCAGCCATGCTTTTCACCCTGGGCTGGGAGCCAAAGAAAGGCTGGCTTACATATTTGCAGTGCAGAGCCAAACAAGCTTCTTTAAGCTATTCGGTTTCCTGCACTATGCCATTAGCAAGCAAGTAGATCAAAACCCAGAGAGTATACTTGCAGTCTGAATATTTGATCCCTAGCTTGATTTTACCTTATTCCTTTTCCACTGTATCACCAGTGAGATACAGGTAATGCCACCTGTACTATCCTAACAATGCAGACAGAAGGCTCTTGGCAGAGCTGCCTTTCATTCCTATATTCCCAGTTTCCCACAGCACGAGGCATCACAGCATGCTGCTGTGGCATTCTATAGACACTGCTATGATACCTGATACAAGTTACATTTAAAAAAAAAAACCACCCACCTCCCTCCTCTTACAGCAGATGAACCCTCTGGAAGGAGAAAGGAAATGCCTCACTTTCATCTCACAGTTCACAGGGAATGTTTTATAGCTGTCAATCCTACCAAGATCCTACCCACTGACCCATCAGGGGTAACAACTATTTTGAGGTAGGCTGTGCAGCCATGTTCTGAAAAGAACTTCACCCGGTGATATTTGGAAAGCAAGGTAGAAGACTTTCCTCTGACCCTAAAGCAAATGCTGAAAGCCAGCACACAGCAGGTAGGCCAGCTGAGTTAAGCAGATGTGGCTACGTAAGGCAAAGCCACATGAGGAACAAAGCAGCACCTGCACAACCTTCCCCCTGCATTTCCTATCCATACACAGTGCTTGTCATCTCATTTTGACTGCTAAAAGGACTTCAGAGATACTATTTGGGCTGTGCACAAATATTAGAGAAAGACATCCTGGTTAATACTTATGTAACTTCTTCAGTCACTATGCTGGAGCATTCACTGGCTTTATGTTTCCCCTCAGCTCCCATTCAAGGTAGGAAGTGTCCTTTAACAGAAAGGAAACTGGCACAGAGACTATGTCATACTACTGAATTCTTAGAGGGAATCTGCAAGCAGACCAGGGAGCTGAAACTAGACTGGAAGAGCTCTAAATTAGATACCTGATCATTCTCATTTCAACAGGCATACCAGCCAGCATGCACTTGGTCTCTGTCAGCTGACACAGGACACACCTCACTTAAACCCCATCTCCTTCCTGCATTTTACCCAGCCAAAATTCATGGTCCACAGCAAGATCCATCCATCAGGGAAAATGTATACAGGCAGGACCATGGATCTAAGTGATTAACAGGGGAAGAGGGTTTGTGGGGAGAAATCATAAGCAACCTCTGTGAAAAGACCATGCTATCTTCAGCAGAGGCAGCGCTCACTTGTAGGTTTATTAGACAACCTCAGAGGAGAATACAGAGACCAAGCTCTCCATGGCTTTTTAGCTTTTTTGCGATTAAAAAGGCCACTTCTGCACAATACTAAATCAGAAGGAAAGAAGGGCCAAGCTAACCACCTCATACAATGCTGAGTTCTTCATCACACCTGCATCAAGTGCTTTGTACTTGGTCACAGAGGAAGGAGTGGAACTCAAAGTAGTTAAGAAATTCTTGATCACAATGATCAGGAAGAATAGGGTTAATGCAAGGTATAACCATGGCCTTGATCAATATTCCTAATATGCATCTCGGGGCATGTCTGCAGCACTAGAAGCAGTCTTCCAGCCAAGCAGGGTTTTTTTGCTTCAACTTCATCCCACTTTTAACCACTTTTGATTAAAATGATTACTTTCACTCAATATTCAATTTCTGACAGGTATTATTCTCTACATATGCTGCAAGCTGGCTCTATCCTTCCAGGCAAAACACACTAGCTCACTAGAAGCAACCTTTCTTATTTTACAAGTCATATATAATTCATGTATCTACAATATTGACAAAGGCTAGAAATACATGCTGTATCCAATTCTACTTCCTATAACCTTGCAACAGAGATTTTGGGGCCTTTTCCTTTTAAAGCACTGCTTCCTCCTGCTATTACCATTAGTTCTTAGGAGAATCAGTCATCTAAGCACAATTACTTCCCCCATGCCCAACCCAAAACCTATATCACATCAACATTCAATGTCATTTAATTGTACAACTGTTCTACAATCCCTTAAGCACTTATTTTTTTTATTCATTGAGTGCTCAAGTTTTCCTCAAAGCAAACACTTGCACATGCATAGATTTGCTCCTGCCCTTATAGACTTGCAGATGGATTCTGCACGAGATACATGACTGACACATTCAGTTCTCCCAACCAGCACAAAACAGCTAAATAACTGTGTGAAAACCAGAGATGGATTTGCAAACAATTGTTATGCCATCATTTTAAAGTGTGCAAAATATGAAAATCACCTGAGTGTGTTTTACTGAGTTATTGGCAGAAGAGAATTATTGACAAAAGAATCACAGGCAAGTTGCATGGATATTCACAGATACAGCAGGAGTAGGGAAGCATTTTCTTCACTGTATTTTAGGTAGAAATTAAGAGTTTGAGAGAACGAGGATTTTCAAGAGTTATCATTCAGTATCCAAACAGCACTGAATTAGCTAGCTCTCTTACACTGCTGAGAAAATTCCAGCCTCTCATTTCAAGAATTTACCTAGGAACAGAATCAGAAACCTTCCAGCACTGAGACACCGTCTCCTGCCATTGCCTATGACCAGATGCCACACATGTACAACGTGTTTGCTTCTAACACTCTGAATGAGTAGGGAAGTTTAATCTTCTTTCCCCAAGCAATAATTTTCTCTCCTCTTCTTATTTAAGTAAGTTTTTCTTTCTGAAGCTGTTCTCAGGAACAAAATATTTTGAGCCGTCCTCATCTCGGCCATTGGATGAATAACCAGAACACACACTCAAAGCGTATTGCCTTCCATTGTTGCCCCACCACAAAACCCAGCAGAAGGTGTGCAGGTGGCCAGAAGAGTTTGCAATGCTGAGCTTCTAGTATGAGCTTTTGGGGATAGGGAAGGAAGGCATGTATCCATTTGGTTTGGCATTGGTAAATCAAATCTTATTGCAGTAATAAGTGAACCAACAAAGTATAAATACAGAAAAAGATTATTAAGATTACAGCTAACAAATTGTCACTGGGGAAAACAGAGTGTGTGTAGGAGAAACTCACTGTGACTGGTGGTTTTGCAGATGACACACAAGATGCAGTTGGAAGTAGCTTTTGATCTCCCACAGCAATAACAGCTGGTCCTTCAGTGATGCCACTGCAAGACACAAAGCAACAGACTCATGAGTAAAACAGGCAGGTGGTGATCAGGAGTGCCTTCAGGAACAGACTTTTAATCCAGTATTACAGGTCCCTGCTTCACAATCCCCTTGCCCTCACACTCTTCAATCTCAATGAAGTTTGTTAGTAAAATGAAACTCAGGTCACCAAATAAAGACTGACTTACTAGAGAAGATCTCTTCTCGCACATTTCCAATACAGAATTAAAAAACATTTGAGAGAGGTGACCTTTTCCTCATTGAATCCACACACAAACTAATAAAGTGAGAGTGAGCATGCAATGGAGAGAGACATAAGGCATGCCAGGCATGCAGAGGAAAGTCCAGCTAAAGAATGCCTACAGAACAGCACCCTGTGATTTATGGTTCACCAGCATCCCAAGAAACAAGCTTGCCTCTCCCAGGGAACAATGCACAGAAAGCACTCAGAAGAGAGTACAAGCTTATGTTTCCTGTGCAGGGAGAAAGTCATGGCAAGGAAGAACAAAATTGGTAAGTATTTCCAATCATTCAAGCTTCTGAGACTGACAAATGCCACCAAAGCAAGCTCAGCTGGTGGGAGCAGTTTATGCAACAAATACCCACAAATGAAAAGCACCTTCTGACAGGAGTCGTAAAATTCCATGAAGTGATGCTGCACAGGGAAAAGTAAGGTTGTAGCCACACAGCAACATCCAAATGCATAATCAACCAATCAGGTTTAGTTCTACCTACAGAAGCAGCAGTAAGGGGTCTGCACTGTAAACAAACCCTTTAAAAAAACCCAACCCCTTCCTTTTCCATTGCAGATTTATCATTTTAGTGCACAATGAATTACACCACTACTCTGTGCCACAATATTTTTTCTAGTGTATACATCTCCTCAGCATTAAGTTTGGAACTGCAGATAGAGTTTAGTTATGCACAATGCAATTAGCCCCACTGTACACGACTTTAGGGTTAAAAAGCCAGCCCCCACAAAACAACTATGACATTCTTACCGACCACAGACAACCAAGACTGCATTTCATCTACCCACTTGAAAGACATCCGGTCTGTAAACGAACTGTGTCTGGTTTGCCACAGTATAACTCCTAGTTTTTGTTGGGCTTTTTTTTATAATCTTGCTATTTCAGGTGCTTCATGTCACTAATTTCCAGATAGTCTAGAAATCCAGCACAACAGAAAGCAGGCTACATCCCTGTTATGTGCAGGAGTGTTACTGTCTGACATTTCACTGCCACCTAAATCAAGCAGGCCCCAAAGGAGAATCAGCAATGCATTCCCTATTTTGGTTTTTCTAAAACAAAGAACTAAGGAAGTAGACATCACGTGTTTCTTGATAAGAGAGAGCTGCCTGATGATTTTAAGATATTTTTTTTTCTAAACTTTACAAATTCCAGAAGCAACATCACCTTTTAAGGCAAAAGGCAGCTGAAAGCAAAATCCGTCTTTTAAGCCAGAGTGACTCATAACAGCAGAGATTCATCCTAGAAAAACAAATTCAGTCATAAAGCAAGAACAAGCTAGATGGCTTAGTAATAACAATGCAAATCAATCCTTCTTTCTCTGTTACTTTTGTGGACTGGCGTTTGCTGGTTCTGCAGGTGCTCTTGGCTACTATGATGAAGAAAGCAAGCTAGCCTACTGGCCTGACCCAGTCTTACTATTCGTTTGCATCCGTAGAGAGTACAGTGCAGTAAACACAAGCACAGATACACAGGAACGCATTTCATGCCTTATGTTTTCTATAGGAATGCAGGAGGAAGTACGTATCTGCACTGCAGTCACACTTGCTTTCAACACAGTTGACAACCAGCTCAATAGATAAGGCAGAGAAGATGTAGAAGCATGCACACAACACTGCCTCTAGTGAGCCTGTGTAGCCGTGTATAACCCAGTACAGCCATACCTTCATCATGCCTCTTAAACAATGTTAATGAAAGCTAGGTCACATATGGCTACTCAGGTGGCAACCCTGCCTCCTGAAACAGAGGTTGTCACTGCCATCAGAAGTGGCAGCTTTAACACTAATGAGAGGATGTGATCTCAGTAGGCTGCCTCTCTTCCAAGTCTAGAAGACATCCAAAATCCTCCTCTATTATAGTCATTGAGCAGGTTTCCCTTGACCTGCCCAACATGTGAGCCCAGGCAACCACAGTTTCAGCAAAGAAGGTGCTGGCACCACCAGCATAGAGACCAGGGCTCCGCTTCCCTCTCCACAAATGACCTGATGTACAACCTCAGGCAAAACATTTTGTCTGCTTGCATCCCACTTTCATTCTCAGGCTGATTTTTTTTTGTCTCTTCTTTTGACCAGGGACCACCTTTTACAAGATGTTTATGTCTATTTATCATGTGTTGCGGAGCACAATGGGGCCTCTAAGCATTAACTTTAATAACAACAGGAATGCCAGCTGCATTGTAACTCCAATTAGCACTACAAGGCTCCCCTCAAGCCAAGCTACACTAGATATCCTGCTACAGAGGTTTGTGTTTAATCTTTCTGTCCTGGTTTGTGTCAAACGCTTCCTGGCTCTCTGGCTTGCACCACACAACCTGGAGTCCATCTAAAGAGAAGTCTATGACAACTCCCAACTGTTCAGTAGATTTTTCTCAGGCTAACTTCACAGGCTCTTAAGGGGGGGGAAACTACAGCTTAGCAAGAGAGGGTGAATTGGGTCCTAATGCCTAAATTCAAACTCTGATTAAAGACCTGTCACAGATAGCTCAGACTTCCAGGAACTTGGACACCCTGAGCTAGACGACTCCCCACTCTTGCGTTCTTCCCTGGGCATTGCTGTCAGACACAGCACAACAAAGGTGACTTTCTGCTGTGATCGAGGACGGCTGTTCCTTTGGGCTTATTTTTCTCTGAACATTGGTCAAGGAATCTGGTTTCTGGACACAGGATCTCTCTCAGTGACCTAGTACCATTCAGAGGCTACTGCTACTTCATAGAATCATAGGGTGGTTTGGGTTGGAAGGGACCTTAAATATCATCTAGTTCCAAGCCCCCTGCCATGGGCAGGGACACCTTCCACTAGACCAGGTAGCTCAAAGCCCCGTCCACCCTGGCCTGGAACACTACCAGGAAGGGGGCATGCAGAACTCCTCTGGGCAGCCTGTTGCAGTGTCTCACCATCCTCACAGTAAAGAATTTATTCCTAATATCTAAAGAAAATCTAGCCTCTTTTCGTTTAAAACCATTATGCCTTGTCCTATTACTAGATTCCCCATCCTTCCTGTAGGCTCCCTTCAGGTACTGGAAGGCTGCCATAAGATGTCCCTGCAGCCTTCCCTTCTCCAGACTGAACAACCCCAACTCTCTCAGCCTGTCCTCACAGGAGAGGTGTTCCAGCCCCTGACAATCTTCATGGCCCTCCTCTGCACCTGCCCCAACAGCTCCATGTCTTTCCTGTGCTGAAGGCTCCAGAGCTCGATGCAGGACTCCAGGGAGGCTCTCACCAGAGCGGAGTAGAGGGGCAAAATAACCTCCCTCGACCTGCTGGCCACTCCTCTCTTGATGCAGTCCAGGATGCAGTTGGCCTTCTCGGTTGCAAGCACACATTGCCAGCTCACGTCCAACTTCTTCGCCAACCAGCACCTCCAGGACCTACTAGGCAGGGCTGCTCTCAACCCACTCATCATCTAGCTTGTATTTGTGCTTGAGATTGCCCCAACTCATGCGCTGGACCATCTACTTAGCCTTGTTGAACTTCACGAGATTCTCACAGGCCCACCTCTCAGGCTTGTCCAGCTCCCTCTGGATGGCATCCCTTTCTTCCACCACGTTGATCGCACCACACAGCTTACTGTCAAATAGATACCCAGGGCTAAATATTACCAGGAACAGCAGGTAGCAGGGAATTGCCCTGATCTCTGTCACAGCAACACACAGGGCACACGTGTGTAGAACTAACGAACTTCCCTGTCTTGAAGAGAACATACAGAAACTCCCTGTGCCACACAAATCAGGCACAGCCACCTCCACCAGTGGCAAGGGGCATTTTTCAGTCTCTGCTCTGCTTTCAACTACCACAACTGCATAAGGAAATTTACTGACTGCTTGTACTTTTACATTAGCAGACAGTGCCTGTAACACACACAAAAAAAAAAGCTATTCTGTGAACTCCTACTAAACACAAGCGGCTGTGGAAATTATATTTTAAAGCAGATAAAAACAAGGGCAAGCAGTGTTTGCAAGAGAAAAATACCAGAAAGAAATGTCAGCAAGTTTCATCTCTCCACCGCCACCCACCAGTCTCCCACCCAACTCTGCTTTTTTATTTTATTTTTTTTAATTAAGGCAACACTGTATTTCTTGCCCACATGCTCTCCCCTCAAACAAAAGTCCACTTGACAACTTGGAATCATCCTGTTTATTTTAAGTCTCTTCCTTCAGTTCCTATTGCTTGATGCAAGATGTCTCCTTGCCCTTAGAAAAGACTACAATTCTCCTGCTATGCCCATAGCCATCACTCAAAACTGAGCAAATCTGCCAGATAAGCTGTCTCCAGCTGATAGCTGTGCAAGCTTCAATACTTGAATTACCCTCTTGGATTCCCCTATGTTTTATTTTCATATATATAGAACATAGGGGAATATATAAATAGATACTCCCTTCCCACTACTATTTTAGGATTTCCTGAACTGTACGCTATTCTTATTCTCCTTACAGCAGCATTAACCCTCACAACCATATTCTAACAAAACGTGCTTCACTCTTGTCTCTGAAAACCAATGGATTGATTTTACTCTTCGGAGTTACTCTCTACAAAGCCCACAATACGAGACCGTAGCACACTCGCATATCAGCTCTTAAACTGATGAGCACATGTAACTTCCATCAGAGTCAGTGCAAACAGCAGAACACCTCTCAAGCACTCTGCCCTAAACATCCGCTTGCACACTACATCCCTTGTGTGAGCTCTACTGTAAGTCTATTATCTTCTGAAAAAGACCACCTTCTATCAACTTTGACCAACACCACGAAAAACTCTTGAGTAAACACTAAAACAAATAAGCCTCCGGCTCATATCTACATCCCCTATGCCAAGAAATGGTACAAAGGTGCAAACGTTACCAGTGAGCTGCAATCTTGTGTGCTTGAGACCCATGTACAACTTAAAACTAAAGAAATCTCTCCTCTGTCCAAGACTAAGGCTCCAGAAAATACTCTTTCACCTTTGCTTTGCCAAACTACTGTTACTAAAAAAACCAAGTAACTACACAAGTGTTCCTGTTTATTCAGAAGAAACTAACCCTGAGCGCAGCTAGATGGCTGGCAGACTGTAAAATATCTGACCTCTTTCTACTCTATCGCATGTATTACTGTAACACTGGGCACTTTCCAGTACTGTATTAAGCAACATAACCATCTGTCACATGTTGTTTAATCTTTTAGCAGCATCCCAGAGGGAATTACATGGCCTGGACTACTCACTTGACAAGGTTTTGTTAAATATTTGCACCCTGTGTTTCTGCTTGCAAAGGCATCTGTGCTCAGCATTTAGCACTGAAAGTGCAAGACACGTGATCCTCCTTTGGCTGTTCCCAAGCCTCAGCCTGACCGGTAAGAAAGTTCCCTCTTCTCCTGCAGAGAAGCTTTCACTTTTATTCTCAAATACAGAGTAGAAAGACAAGGATTTATGTTTTTATGTACCCTGGGCACTCCAGATGGAATCAGCAACATGAGCAACCCATTCTTTGGGTAGGATGAGGCTGTCCCAGCGCAGCCTGAGAAGGCAGTTACTCCTCAAAGCAGGTAAACCTACAAGCGAGGCTGAAATGTAGCAGAATCCTGAAAGCCTCTCTGCATCAGTGTTATGGGTTTGCATGGCAAGGTTTTGGTAGCAGGGGGACTATAGGAGCGGCTTCTGTGAGAAGCTGCAAGAAGCTTCCCCCATGTCTATTAAAGCCAGTGCTAGCCGGCTCTAAGACAGACCTGCCGCTGGCCAAGGCCAAGCCAATCGGCAACGGTGGTAGCACCTCTGTGGTAACACAGTTAAGAAAGGGAAGAAAAAATACTCGGTAGTGAAACAGCCATGAGGAGAGAGGAGTGAGACTATGTGAGAGAAACAACTCTGCAGACACCCAGGTCAGTGAAGAAGGAGGGGGGGGAGGAGGTGCCCGAAATGTTGGAGCAGAGAGCCTTCCCTTACAACTTGTGATGAAGACCATGGTGAGGCAGGTTGTCCCCCTGCAGTCCATGGAGTTCCATGGTGGAGCAGATATCCACCTGTAGCCCATGGAAGGGACCCCACGCCGGAGCAGGTGGATGCCTGAAGGAAGCTGTGACCCTGTGGGGAGCCCCACGCTGGAGCAGGATCCTGCCAGGACGTGCGGACCCATGGAGAGAGAAGTCCACGCTGGAGCAGGCTTGCTGGCAAGGCTTGTGACCTTTTAGGGGACCTACACTGGAGCAGCCTGTTCCTGAAGGACTGCACCTCGTGGGAAGAGCCCACGCTGGGGCAGTTTGTGAAGAGCTGCAGCTTGTGGGAAGGACTCATGTTGGAGAAGTTTGTGGAGAACTGTCTCTCATGAGAGGAATCTTCACACTGGAGCAGGGGCAGACTGTGAAAAGTCCTCCCCCTGAGGAGGAAGGGGTGGCAGAGACAACATGTGATCAACTGACCGTCACCTCCATTCCCCATCCCCCTGCTCTGCTTGGTGGGGGAGGAGGTAGAGAAATGGGAGTGAAGTTGAGCCTGGGAAGAATGGAGGGGTGGGGGGAAGGTGTTTTAAGATCTGGATTCCTTTCTCACTATCCTACTCTGATGTGATTGGTGATGAATTAAACTCCCTTTTCTCCCCAAGTTCAGTCTGTTTTGTCCGTGACAGTAACTGGTAAGTGATCTCTCCCTGTCCTTGTATTGACCCTCGAGCCTTTCACCATATTTCCTCTCCCCTGTCCAGTTGAGGAGGGGGAGTGACAGAGTGGTTCTGGTAGGCACCTGGCACTTACCCAGGCCAAACCAAAACAATCAGCCATTGCTTTCTGTCATTGTCACGTAACTCTCAGTGTTTACCTTCCTATCTTGTGTAATGAGATCGCAAGGAGGTGTGTGCTATGTTGTTAGATAAAATAGGTTACTTCCAGACCAGAAAGTGTTGAGGAGTTTTAATAATCGTATGAAATCCAGAGTGTTGTGCTAGACAATTTATTTAGGTTTACAGACATCATCGCTCTTCCTAGGCTTGCACAAACATGGCTAAGGAGCTCTACAAACACCCAGCACTGACCATTCATTCATAATTCAGATACTATTATGACATGCACTAATAATTTAATAGTTTCAGTATTCATAATTAAAACAAACTGATTAGAAGTCTGAAATATAAAACCTTGATTAAGGTCAGCAGCTTTAAACTTTCTTTCCATTTTTAGCTGTTATGCCTGAAAAAGGGCTGATTCTCCCAGCTTAGTAACTATGAGAATGTGTAGATGCTTAGATTAAAATACCCCATACACTAAAGCTCAGCATGTAAATTTGTTAAGGAAGACACATCACCATTCATTTAACTAAGCAGTTATACAATAAATGAAACATTTATTCAAGTTTCAATTTTTGTCATTTTTAGAGAATGAATGATGGATTTCCTCTTTATTAAAGTTGGGGTGGCTTTGTTCATTTGTTTCTTCTTCTGTGTCCTGGGTTTGGCCAGAACAGGGTTAATTTTCACCAGAATCCAACAAGGGACACAGCCGGGTGGGCTGACCCAACCTGGACAAACAGAGCCGGGTATTCCATACCATGTGCCGTCATGCTGGGTTCCGGTGGGGGGGGCGGCGCGGCAGGAACTCACTCGCGGCTCGGGAGTGCGCGGCGCCAGTCCTGTTCAGGAGAGCGGCTCTGTGGCTCATGTGGTTCGTGTCGTGTTTTCTCCTTATCTGTATCGTTGTTGTTACTGTTCCCTTTTGTTTGCTGTTCTGTTAAACTGCCCTTATCCCGACCCACCAGTTTTCTGCCTGTTTCTTTCCATTCTCCTTCGCACCCCAGCAGGGGGAGGGGTGGCCGCGTGGCGCTTTTGTTGCCAGTGGCAGCAGAAACCAAAATATTTAAATTGGCGCCCAAGCATGGGGCGGGGATAACGGCAGGGCTGAGCAGCGGGTGTTAAAACTGCTTTCTTAGATTTTGTTAAATTTTGTTATAGGCATTTTTCTGTGTTAGTTAAACAGTGGCCAGTAAAAAATGTTTCTGTTTTTGATCAAATGGCTGTGGCTTTTGAATCCTCATTTGCAGTATGTATTCACTGCCGTGCTGTTCATCATGGCGGGGAAAAAGATCAGGATGATAATTTTGCTCTACTGTACGATATCGACATATGACATGATAACATCACTGTGCATGAAATTAGGCTTCTATTTGCATGCGGAACTGCGGTCATTTCCATACCTCGGATCCTATCTCGTAGAATTTGTTAATAATCGAACCCAGCCTGTGGGGAAAACCGGAGGGGATACCTTCCCCCACTCTTTCACCCCCCCTGTCTCCCTCAGGCTGGTCCTAACAGCTTTTGAGAATTTCGAGTACCCGTGGGATGCTCAGGCCAGCACGCTCCTTTTGTTATGCCTCCTGAATGGGTTGCAGGTTTTGTTTAGGGTTTGTTTAGGGTTAAGCAAGTCGTTAAGAACTCTGCACGTTAAGTCGTGCAGAGACCTGCCCCTGGGCCGGATAGCTGTGAGTGGCTGGGTGTGTGGGACAGCATGGGCAGGTGTCTAGGGCAGTGGGCACCTGCAGTGTGTTTTAAACTCACCCCTGAACAAATACAGAATCTGGACAATCTGGTAAAATATCTGCAAGAAGTGTGCTGCTACCCTGGGAACTCGAGAGAGACACAAATCACTGCAACGTGCAGGGGTCTGGCCCATGCCTACTGAGCCCTGTTCAACCTGATTCAGTGCCCTAAAGGGGAAGTGGGGGGAAATGAAGCAGCAGGCATCGAGGCTGAGCCCAATGACCAACCTGTGCTGGTAGCAGTCGCCCCCATAAAACTAAAGAAAGATGCAAAGAGAGCAGATCGCTCCGTGAGGGATGACGATGGGCCAGGGTCATCGCAGGATATAGAGACAGAGATCATCACCCCGTCCCTGTCCCTGGGCGAGCTGCGAGACATGCGGAAAGATTTCAGCCGCCACCCAGGAGAGCACATTGTCACCTGGCTGCTGCGGTGCTGGGATAACGGGGCCAGCAGCT
>Ga0065711_1044842_pt1 | contig 13847 bp, 8 predicted proteins | sample Hoacrofraction12_FD_59098 | JGI IMG/M metagenome (GOLD analysis project Ga0065711, IMG submission 59098) | Hoatzin crop microbial communities from Cojedes, Venezuela - Epithelial fraction 12 v2 (version 2) | ecosystem: Host-associated > Birds > Digestive system > Esophagus > Crop | place... | reverse complement strand
GCAGGACAAGGGAGGTTCTCCTTCCCCTCTACACTGCCCTGGTGAGGCCTCATCTGGAGTACTCTGTCCAGTTCTGGGCTCCCCAGTTCAAGAAAGATGAAGAGCTACTGCAGAGAGTCCAGCGGAGGGCTACAAGGATGATGAGGGGACTGGAACATCTCTGTTGTCCACTAGGACACCCAGGTCCCTCTCCACAGAGCTGCTCTCCAGCAGGTCCGTCCCAAGTCTGTACTGATGCGTAGGGTTGTTCCTCCCCAGGTGCAGGACCCTGCATTTTCCTTTGTTGAATCTCATCAGGTTCCTCTCTGCCCAACTCTCCAGCCTGTCCAGGTCACGCTGAATGGTAGCACAGCCTTCTGGTGTATCTACCACACCTACCAGTTTGGTGTCATCAGCAAACTTGCCAAGGGTACATTCCAACTCTTCATCCAGGTCGTTGATGAAGAAGTTAAAAAAGGCTGGGCCCAGTACTGACCCCTGAGGGGTCACCCTAGCAGTGGATTAGGCAAGGCGGCTAGAAAATAAAGTATTTTTTATCGAAAGTGCACTCTTATAGCAATGAAGGTTAACTGTATATTCAGCTGCACCAGAAAAGGGGCAGACTTTCAGATCTTGCCACAATCCTTTGTAAATCAATCTAACTGTGAAGGCAGCTCTGCTTTGGGTTGAAGGTGGGAACACATGACCTTGGGAGGTCCCTTCCAACTTAAAATTTTCTATGTAATTATGATTTTCAAGATCATTTTAAAAAGGGGGATTTAGCTTTTTCTACAAGTTTTGTGGACAGTCTTTACTCCTGCTTTGCATATTCAGTCCTTCATGCCTTAGAATAACCTTAAAACTCTTCTCAACATTACTAACTATGATGCAAAAAGGAAGAAGATGGCAGCCGAGGATCTGTGGTGCAGCTCCATTAAATTTCTGCCAACACCAATGGTCAAGAACAACCCTTTCTCAACACTGCTCAGTTTCACACAAAAGGGACAGTCAGCCACATTTTTTTGTCCTTCAAGCTGATAACCATTGAAAGCATTTGAAGCAGAATCCAAGAATCTAGCAAGAAAGATCTTGTAAAACTCAAGACAACGTCTAAGAATCAATATAACAACTTATGATCTGAAAATTTTGGTGATTTCTCTAATACCATAGAAACACAACCACAATGCTTTCACAACCTGAAATGTACTAGATATGCATACTAAGTAAACAACATTGCCTTGCCATTTCCATAATATTGGAAAATTCAAGATTTTTAAGCAGTTTGTTGACATTGGAGCTATTTTAGAAGTTCAAATGCACTTTGAAGAGCTTAAGTGAGCACTGAATTATCTTCATAAATATTAGACAATAGACTACAATAACAATTCCATTATGAATCTTCAGCTTTATTTGTCCTGTTGGATTAGTTCATTCTATAATACATTGCTGGCACTTTGCTCTAACAGCCAGCAACTCTTAGAATTCCTGATTACATGATTACACTCAAAAGCCTCATTATTTCAGAATGCTTTATCATCAACTGATTGCTTTTATATCACTTTGGGGACAACTCCACAAGCCTGTTCTTACAAGCTTAACATCATAGTCCTTAACTACATTTTGTTTACTTAACTCTGCAGGCTCCTAAAATCTCAAAATTTTGAAGAGGTACAGAAAAAATTCCTTATCTGAGAAACAGGTGAATTGTTTATTTTCATTCACCTGGAAAAGTATCTTCATAAATGCAAAGATCTTTTTCCTTTTTCTTCTTAATTTGCTATTTGGCTGAGGTATAAACAATGTATAAAAAAAGAACAGAGCACACTACAGCTGTATCATTGCATGCTGTGATCTAATTAGACTCTGTCAAGTAAATAGGGAAGCACTGAGTCAATATTTGAATGAAGGATTTCCAATGAACAAGACTGTCTGCAATGACAGTTCTGGCAGTTTGACATGCACATCTGCCTTCTAAACCACTGTCAAGAAACCAACCTAGCATTAATAGTGCAGGATCATTTCTTTATTGTTTGGCTGTTGATAACCCAGTTACCCATATCGTCTGAGTCACCAGCTGGGAGACACCGCAATGCGTTGCAGCAGAGGAGTTTCATGTGCAGATCCTATCAGTTAAAATGCAGCTGTGGGCTGGGACTCAGCAAAGAAAAGAAAACAGTATTTTCCCCTGACCTATGCAGCACAACTGAGGAGCTGAGGCTGAGAAGTAGAACCTCCTTCGGTTCTGGTACTCATATTTCACTGCCTCTTTCTCATCCCCATCCTCTCACAGCCTAAGGAGCACAACAGTTCCCTGACACAGACCACGGAAACTTCTACAGCCCCATTCCATGTAACTTCACAGCAAGCCACTGCCTTTCCACCACAACCAGATGGTCCTTGACCCACGTACACTACACCTTCAGCTCCATCAAACCAGCCACTAACACCTTCTCTACACAGTCATGGCTTTGTGTATCAGCCTAGAGCTCAACACAGGATGACCATGACTTCCTAGAGTATCCTTGACTCAAGGAACTTCCAAAGTCATTTAGCTGGGTTGAGCTCATATGACTTACTAGCCTGGGTTTGGCCAGGACAGGGTTAATTTTCACCAGAATCCAGGAAGGGGAACAGCCGGGCAGGCTGACCTCACCTGGCCAAACAGAGTAGGGTATTCCTTACCACGTGCCGTCATGCCGGGATCTGGTGGGAGGGGAGCTGGGCTGCAGGAAGTCTCTCGTGGCTCAGGAGCACCCGGCAGCCACGGGTGGTGAGAGTGGCTCTCTGCATTCTGCTGTTTTGTTTTGTGTATTCCCCTTATCTGTATCGTTGTTGTTCCTGTTCCCTTTGTTTGCTGTTCTGTTAAACCGCCCTTATTCCAACCCACCAGTTTCTGCCTCTTTTCCATTCTCCTCCACACCCCAGTGGGGGGAGGGGCAGCTGCATGGCCCTTTTGTTGCCGGCCATAGCAGCCAAACTATAACACTTACCAAGCAGACTCCTACAGGTAAGACTAAAAAGCTACTCTTGTGAAAATGGAGCAAGATATGGAACCTGTGCACACAGTCACAGAGAAAACCTTTAACATTATTCTAAGGTATAGAAGTAGCTAATCCCTCCATTCACTTATTTGTCCCTCTAGTTTCAATGGGGGGAAAAATGTCAAAGCAAACTTCCTCTATCTTCTACTGGATGGTGAATCAATATAAAAATACCTTTCATGATTTTTTACAACCTCAGAAAAACAAAGCTCTATAGGTTTTCTTTTACAACTGTCTAGGGATAGATAAAATGGTAGACCTACCTAGATGTCTAGATGCTTACTTACAGATGCAGAAATGTTTCAGACATTCCTAAAACGAAAAGAAATTGCTGAAGTGCCACAAACAAGGACCTTCATTTTAAGACTTATCACAGTTGTGTGACTTGTTATAACCCAGGCCTGTGAACAGGTTGTCCATTGCCAGCTGGAGAATATTTGTAGTTTAGGTTGTTTTTTTTTCAAAAAGCGTGCAAGGTATTTAAACACTTTGATGATATACTGTGCTCTGAACCAAAGTGAAGAAACTAGGGATGATCAGCAGATTCACCTCAAAATTTTATGCTTTCGAAATACTCTAAACTACAGCACAATGATGAGTGTTCAGGATGTTCAGTAGACGCAGCGCTACTGAAAACAGGAGCAGATCATCATGACATGTCAAAAGGAAATGTTCAGAATATTTATATATACAAAATTTGGAATGCAATATTTATGACTTCTTGCTCTTGGAGGACAGGCCCACAACCTGACATCTATTTTCCTAAAAGTATTTTTATACTGAAAGTCATGACTAAGTAATAATTCAAAAACGAATAAAACTTCTTGAAAGTAAACATAATTCTTACACATATGTTTTGTTTGCCCACAATTTTGAATTGTTTTTCTTCTTTTCAGTTTTCCCTTTCACTTCTCCTAATCTATATTCTTCAATTTCATATTTCAGTACTTCACGAACTAATGATTTCAGTATATTAGAAAGACAAGTTGTTCCATAAGCAACAGAACTAATGATACTGTTTCCTACAGCTTCATGTTTCATGGTTGAATTATCTGATATCTAATGAGTGAACGCTTCAGTTGAAGCTATTCCTGCATCTAGGAATTCGTGATATCTCTCTGCTTTGTTGATTTTTCTCTAATAAGGAGTGGATTCACAGAACACTGACTTTTATATCTAAGGTACTGCTTGTAGTCATTGAAAAAAGTGGATAAAACTACCTCTATGTGATATGTTTAATTAATTTTAAAGGTAAATTCTATTTGTTACCTGAAGTAATTTATTCTGGGACTGTATATAGAAACATAGTGATATTTTGATGAAGAGTTAAATTTTTCTCTGTGAAAAAGGGAGATTTAGTCTAGCACAGTACCTCCTTTTCTGTCTGTCTCACCCAGTATATGTCATGTATTCTGTGCTGTACAAGACATGTACAGAACAAAAGATAAAACACATCTCGTGATAAATCCAGACTAATATAGATGTATGATGATTATGAATGCAATGATTTTGAAATCATTGATGCAAAAAGATGTAAAATCATTTGCAAAGCTGTGAAGGAAAATTCATTATAGTAACTGAAGACTCTCTATCATTGGACTTACTAGATACTACATTTCACTACAAAATCAGCTGAGCATACACTCCCATTTTCCTAAATGGTTAATGGAAAAAGCATACAAAAAAAAATCTTCCCAGAGAAGCAGACAAATATAAAATGCACGTTATCCTGGTCTAAACTTAGCCTAACTAGTATCAATAAACTGACAGAAGAGGACCCGTTGTTACAGAATAAGAGAAGTTTCAAGGTCCCGTCTTTTGTGATACCAGGAACGATAGAAATCAAAACTAACACAGTGTATCTACATGTGTTTCTTACCATTTACTTCCAAGTCGCACACCAACATTTGTTTCATTTAGGCTTGTCAAAACATTTTTCAAACATTAAGCTGAGTACCTACGTGCTCTGTCACTTAGCAACTTTATAGAAATTCAGAGGGACAATATCCAATTTATTGAATTTTTCTACTTCATTTTGACTCTTAACTTCAAAATGTGACTTAATAGTCATGAAACATGGCAGGCTGATACTCAGAAAAGTCTTCATTAGAAAACTGTATCAAGACACATGAGACTACATCTGAAGAACTACTTCTAATAAGAAGTGTTTATCTCCCTGAAAAGTTTGGTCCCTCTGTGGCAACCAAAGAAAAAATTTACTGGCAAGCTTAGTGAAAAATTAGTGACATATCTTGTTATTTGGGAAATAGACATGGAAAAACATCTAGTTCATTTCACATAAAGGAACAACCAAGTAGCAGACAAAGACAGTTTTTACAGACATCTGGATTTATATTTGCATTCACTTACGAGTTTCTTTTACCTCACTGTCCACTCTATCACAAGCATGATTTAATACTGGAATTTTTACATAACTTTATGTCAAAAGGTCTCCCGTGAAATGCTATAATCGGCAACATACTGAAAGTGGTCTGGGAAATTAATAAAAAGGGTATGTTCCAAACCTAGGCTGACCCAGATTTCTAGGAATATAACGTTTGAGAAGAAAGTTTCTGTTTCAGATTCATTTTGCAATTCTAAAAAAGAGTTCTCTGATAGATTTAAGAACATAGCCATGTAAAGTTAAAACTATTTCCTACTTCAAACTGCCCTAGATACCAAAAATGTTTATTAAAACAATACTGTTTCACACAAAATGCATTTGTGTGTAAGTATTACATTTCAAGTAGAACACGCTAAGCATAGAAACACAAACCACAACATGGATGTAAACATCAGAGGTAGTTTGCTAAGCACATTTGCACATATTTCTAAGTGTTTCTTACTTGAATTTTCCAAATTATAAAAGTAATTCCAGAATAATTTTCAGTTGTTCAGGAAGCATGGACATTATCTAATGGTGCTTTTCCCTTTACCTTTGAAAGAGTTTGACAAGCAAAGAAGAAAAAGAATATATATGTATATATATATAAAAGGAAGTAACATCACAAAACCATCAAAATTCTCTGTCTCTTAACATAAAAAAAATCTTTAGCTACCCTTAGCTTTCTTCTCACCCCCAAACTGCTCCAAAATCCTAATCTACAGAGCAAATACCATAACTGGCAAGACTGAGAGGAAAAGCATGGAGAGCCATTTTCAAGACAAGGATGATTCTAGAGAGCCACTGACCTTCATTCAAGGGAGGGCCTCAGGGAAGTGATGTGATTGAATAATGGAGAAGATCCAGAGGCTTTATATGGCCAGTTCTCTAGTTTGTTATTTTATTTTAGGTGTGTGTTGAAGCAGACTGCAACATTAGGAGATGAGGCAATCTGGTAAATGTCTCCCTTGGGGCAGAGTTCAAAGTAATCAATTACAGCCAAAGGAAAATCCCTCAGAACAGAACAGACAGAATTGTACATGTTGAACTACGGTGAAGGACAAGCCCATGACAGGAAATACATTTTGCAGTGGCCTAGAAGACCGGAAGTTTTGACAGATGAGACAAAGATTCATAAACCTGACCAGTAACGGTCTCTCTCTTACCCTTATGCCTAATAAAGTACCTAACCTGAGACCCAGAATGAGTTAACATAGTGAGACCTGCATGTGTGCACTAGTACTAGACAGAGTTTATGCCTTGCTATACACTGCTGAAATAAAGAAACCAGGCAAACAATCTTGGTCATTCAGTCATGCTTTTACCTTGTGTTAGAACAACCTGATAAAATACTGAGGCAGCAAGAGCTTCCTACTTTACCTACAGCGTCTATGAAAAACAATGCCAGATTTTAGCGCTATTGCTGGCAAGATTTTAAGGTGTTACACATATCAGTCTGTTCATTCTTCACCCTAACAATTTAACATGGAGAAGCAACGCACATGCTTCCTGAAACACACCTGTTTATAGGGACAGGGAAGTACACTCACACACCCTCCCCATTTGCAAAGAGTATTCTTCAAAGAGTGCGGCCCATTTCTCTTTCTTCTGGTGTAGCCTGCACAGGCATGATGTGAATAACTGGTAGTATGCTCATCCTCCTGAAAGGAGGTGGTAGTGAGACAGGTGTTGGTCTCTTCTCCCAAGTAACTAGTAATAGGACAAGAGGCAATGACCTCAAGTTGCATCAAGGTAGGTTTAGATTGGATATTAGGAAAAAATTTCTTTACTGAAAGAGTGGTCAGACATTGGAATAGGCTGCCCAGAGAAGTGGTGGAGTCACCATCCCTGGAGGTGTTCAAAAAACGTGTAGATGTGGCACTTTGGGACATGGTTTAGAAGGCGTGGTGGTGTTGGGGTGATGGTTGGACTTGATGATCTTAAAGGTCTTTTCCAACCTATGATTCTATGATGCTTACTTTTATAAGTTCACCTTTTTTAAAAAGTGTATGACTTATATAAAATAATGAAGTAAATATACTTTGTCTATTTAATTCTTAGCGTTTAGCTGAACAGCTCATTTCATTCTAGTTTGGGAGTTATATTTATTTTACAAGGTGAACCTGCTTAAATCAGATCTAATAATTTCCATAAAGCCAAAGCACTTACTCTTTCATCATTTTAAACCCTTAATGCTGTGCTCCAGTATGAATAATTTAATCAACATCAGAGCAACATAAGTATGAATAATGATCATAACAAATCTAGACTGATATTTGAAGTTCTGTACACCAAAATCTAGCAGTTTAATAACCAGAGTTTCCCTGGGGACATTAAAACTTACATTAAACTGTAAATTTTTTACTTTGCATTTTTATGTCCTTTTGTTGTATTTGTTTCATGAAATTTATATTTTTAGGGCTTTTTAAGGAATATCCTCCCTTTAAATTTGTATTGGCCCTTACTCTACACAAAGGCATAGTTCCACGTTTCTGACATTACTGCTTCCACAGTAACTGCTACTATGATCCACAAGGTAACAATTTTGAGCAAGGACCAAAGGGAAGGAACAAGCACATTAAACAAGTTTAATCGGGACTCTTCAGCTTCAGAGGCTCTTCACAGCTTCAAGGAAAAAAAGCTGTCTTTCTCTACCTGCGTGTCACAGGTGCTATGATGCAGTTCTCAGCTAATAGTACTTAAAGTACACTCACAAAGAAACTCATGTATTTTTACTAAATCTACAGGAATAATTTAGAAATTTACTCTGTGTGTACAATAATTCTCTGTCTCTATATGTCCTTTATGAGAGCAGATGTTCTCTGAAACGACTTCATCTTTCTCTGACTAGATGACAGTTGTCTTACAGCTCAAATATTTCAGAATCTGAGTGCTTAATGTTACACATCAGCCAGAGAAATGATAAACGAATGCAAAACCTAAAGGACATACCTATTGCACATTTCTAATTCCTCAACAAACCTGTGAGGCTGAAGAAAGTCTCATCAATATTTTCACATGAAACATGTGTGATGTTCATATCAGTAAATGGATTCCAGCGAGGTGCTTGCCAAATGATCTTTGTGAACCTGTATATTGGCAGGCTTCCTTTTTTGCATTATGAAGATAGTAAGTAATGTTTTCACATCTATGAATAGATTGACCATTAAAGATTGAAAACCGGCTGAACTGCCAGGCTCCAAGTGTTGTGATCAGCATCAGCATCACAAAGTCCAGCTGGAGGCCAGTCACTAGTGGGGTTCCCCAGGGTTAATACAGGGCCAACACTGTTTAACAACTTCCATTAACAATAAGGAAGATGGGACAGAGTGTGCCTTCAGCAAGTCTGCAGATGAGATGAAATCAGGAGGAGTGGTGAATACACCTGACAGCCATTATGCCATTCAGAGGGACCTGGGCAGGCTGGAGAAAAATGCTGACAGCACCCTACTGAAGTCCAACAATGGGAAGTCCTGCACATGGGGAGGAATAACCTCATGCACCAGTACAGGCTGGGGGTTAACTGGCTGGAAAGCAGCTTGGCAGAAAGAGGAATTGGCACAAAGATGATTAAGGAACTAGAGCATCTGTCATATGCGGAGAGACTGAGAGATCTGGGGTTGTTCAGCCCAGAGAAGAAAAGACTCAAGAGATCTTATTACAGTATATAAATATCTGATACAGTGGACTAAAGAAGATAGTACCAGGCTCTTCTCAGTAGTATTAAGTGACAGGACAGGAGGCAATAGGTATATATTAAAATACAAGAAATGCCATTTAAACATAAGAAATGTTGGAGGGAAGGGTCTGTTTTGTTTTGTTTGGATTTGCTTGTTTTTGTTGGGGGCAGAGGGGTTTGTTGCTTTTTTGATTGGTTGATCAGTTGGGCTTTATTTTGCTTTTTTACTGTGAGTGTGGTTGAACATAGGCTGCCCCACAGATGCCTCTTTATCTTTCTCCATCTAGTCCAAAGCTGCTCTGCTCTGCCAGCCACCTCTCATGCACCACATGCTCCTCTCCCCCCATAACCACGCTGCTGGCCTCCAGCTCCAAATCTGTGTTTCGCTTGTACTGGGAATCCCCACACCAGACAAAATACTCCAGATGCAGTGCTGCAGGAACTGAATGGAGGGAGACTGCTTTGATCTGCTGGTTATGTGCTTACTAATATAGACCTGTACATGACTAGTCTTCTTCACTTCAAGGGCATGCCAATAAACTTCTCCACCTGGACCACCAAAGTCCTCCTTTGCAAAGCTGCTTTCCAGCCAGTCAGCTTCAACTCTACTGTCCCATGGGGTTAGTCCATCTCAGATGCAGGACTTCTCATTTACCTTTGCTGAACTTCATGATGTTGCCATTATCTCTGTCAGCCTGTCATGGTCCTTCTCAACGGCACTTCTACCTCCAGCACATTGACTGCTCCACCCAATTTCACTCTCCACAAAGTATGAGCTCTTTTCCTTTCAAGAGGTGCAATATGCACCAAGCAGTGGAGAGTAAACAGATTCTCAGCTGAATACCATACTAACTCCAGACCTAAAGTCAGAATAGTCACATCTGCACACAAAGTAATGAAAATCTGTAATGAGCAAGACACTTGGCACCTGAGCCAGATTCTCTGCATAGTGTTGACGTATTCCATGTAGTTTGCCCAGAGCTGAACGTATCTAACACAGCACTACTTTAATCCAGGAAGACACACACTACTCTTCGTATGAGCCAAAGCTATATTCACTAACCCAGCCCTTCAACCCAGAACATAGATGCTAGCAAAGCAATAGGCATACACCCCTGCTTTAGGAAATATTATTTCCCTGTAAAAGAAACTTTTGATGCAGCATGCTGGTGAAATCGGGGAGATTATTTATATACAGAATATTCTGTAAGTGTATAAACAAAAACGTTTTCACCACATCAGCATGTCCTCCAAAATTCCACATGAAGTGTTAAGCTTCCATGCAGGAGAATTTAAAATTTTTAGGTCAGAATACACCAGCCAGGAACATAAAACAAAAAGTCCATTAACTGCTGCACTCCATCATGACTTTTCAGCATTATTACTTCAGATGGAATCAGGGTTTTTTAAAAATATTTATATATTGATTTGGGGTTTTTTTGCTACCATTTACATTTATCAAACTGCTCTAACCACAACACAGAAGTTTAAAAAATCTTAATCCATACCACACTAAAGAAACGTGAGAGGCAACTGGCAAATTACATGTAATCCATGGACTGCAAAAATCAAGTTCACTTCTCACAGAGTGTAGATTTTATGTCTTGCAAATCAGACACATTAACTGACAGAACATCTTGCATTTAGAAGTTATCCAGAGTGTGCATTTTTAAGAATGCAATCAGTTTTGCTTCTGGAAATTTCTGTGCATTCAGTTTATATAATAGACCTAACCAAACTTTCTCTCTGAGTTTTTCTCAATTATTATAATCACATTGAAACAGGATAAGTGAGAGAATGAGGCACAGCTTTGGGCATTTTAAAAAACAATTTTCCTGTGGTTTTTATTTCCTAGTCTCTTTTTTTTTTTTTTTTGGTTAGTTTGCCTGTTCTTAGAGACACTGCTTTCAGAATTGTCTTCCTTAAATTTCACAAAGATGCATGTAACATGAGATGCAAAGAAGAGTGGATTACTCAGCCTTTCATAACTTTTTCAGCTTTCTTGACTTGTTCCATCATTTACTGGAAAAATAATTCTTTATATCCAACACATTTCCAAACAGATGAGCTCTTAAGTCACGGTCTCATTTGTGTTACATGAAAATGCCTGTTATAAAACAAAGCAAAGGGATTGTCATCATATCACTAGTAGATTGGAAGTTACTGGCTTCAAATCCTTAGTAATTTGAATCTGTTCTTCTTTCACTGAGTGAAAAGTCACACATACAGGGAAAAATCGTCATAAAGGAGCTGGAACCACATGTCTGTCAGGACCCTGTCATAATGGGTGGGGGTGGACAATAGCCTAATAGCGAAGGCTGCTAGAGTTGCTTTTACTTTCTCACTTCTCCAGGGAACAAGAACCTGAAAATAAGAAATGTTCTGTTGCATGTCAGACACTTCATCACCTACATACTTCATTCTAAGCTTCCTTTTCTTCATCTGTCACATGAGGATTTTCTTTAAACCAATTACAAATAGTGTAATAATTGTGCATCTACAAAGCATAGTACACAACTGTCTAGTATATAAAGCATGTAATAGTTCTGGGTTTTCTTTTAGAGGGTCCTTGAAATTCTATTTATGTGCTAATTATAGAGGTGCAACAAAAGGTTAACATAGCTGAAGTAGCAAACACGTCAGTCTTTTTCACTTGAAGTAAAATTACTCCTGCCCGTTCATACTAATGGTACATAATGCTTTGTGTGGGGAGGTCTACTGGGCTTCAGCAGAACTGATTTTTCTCTCTTCAAGCAAGTATAAATGCTTCTGTCCCAGAAACAAGCTACAATGTTACCAAATAAAAGAACATCTATGAATGTGCCTGCTTGATGTTTGGCTAATATAAAAGCTCCTGACTTAGAATGAACAGAGCTAGAAGCTCTTAGATCTTCTCTTGCTGTGTCACACTGCCAGTGTAACGGAGTCTATATTACCTATGGTCTCGCTCCTCAGGGTGTGGAGGAAAAGGAAGGCATGTAAAAAGTGAATCCTGAAGTGCAAAAGAAAGGCAGCTGGTGCAAACTGGGGATCTATTCTTCAGCAGAATCTGAGACTTTCATTCAGGCTTCTTTCAGGGTGGAAAGCAGAAAAAAAGAAAAGGAAAAAAAAAGAAACAAAAAGAAGCATCTCCCAATGTCACTTCTATTCACGACAAACATCTAATAATCCACAGAGAACATTTAGAAACCTTATTTTCAGCTAATTTAACCAACTTCAGAATTGTGGTTTCGTTTATTCTATCTAGTACAAATCAGTCTTGGATCCAAATATAGTATTCAGGCAGGCATTCCTCTGTTCCAAAACAAGTTATCCAGGAATTCCTTCTCTTCTGAGGTCATATACAGAACGTTTGCGAGAATCCATGCCAGAGTGATGCTTCTAGGAAGGTATTCCATCCTACTTGATGTGCTATGCTTTGTCTTCAAAAAATTTTAACAAAACACAAGGAAACAAAGAGATAGACTCATATATCCCTCCCTGTCCACCTCCTTTCTTTTTTACTCAATGTTCTGTGCTTGGGACGTCACAAGTTGCCAGAGAAGAATCTGATGTTGCATTTTCTTGCAAGCAGCAAGCTATAAATCATTCCGGTAAGGAGCTGATCTCAGTTGCATATCTTCATGCTTCTCCACAGTGCTCAAAATACAGTTGTTAGTAAATACTCGGAAACAAGGGACATTGGATGTAGTTTGTATGGAAAGCACCCAAACCTTACTCGCACTTGCACCTACACAGACGTACCTGAGTCCCAGGTGATCATCTGGCCAAACATTCCTTAGGGATTTGGGCTTTTTTAAGCAGACAATGTCTTTAAACTACAGCTCAGACAAATCCCACTGCTGGTCCCAGCCACAGCCTTTTTATATCTTTGGGGAGGCAGTGCTGAGTTTCTGCTGGGACTTTCTTGGTCATAGACTTTCATCTTTCATAACTACACACCCTCCGCTGGCTCTCTCTCACTCGTTCTCCCTAACCGATGCAGAGGAGCTACAAAGTTTATTTCAGCCTACTTAGCCACACATGGATGCTCATGGAGCCTCGCAGTTACACCACAGGCTTTGGAGACAGGGACATACAGACTCCGATCCCCCCCTGCAATGAATAGACTTGTCCACTTTACATAAAAAGTAAGAAAAGCAATTTCTCAGGAAAAGAATGTTGAAAGAACAGTTGTAAGTTTTTGAAACAGCATACTGAATATGACATCAAACCTAAAATAATATATAATTATAGAATATATTATATTGACACTAGAAATATATAGATGATAAATAAATACAAGTTAAATCCTACCTCATGTAAAGCAATTAATTTATTTCACTGTAGCAGAACGGGGACTAAGATTACGTAAAATAAGACAATTTAAGAGCTTTTTCATAGGAAAGGTTCATAGGTGCACATTTCCAATTACCATATATGGCCAAACCACACTTTGTAAAATGAAGTCAAAAGCTTGCTGCTTTGTATTTTGAGTCCTAAAATTTAATTTCGGAATGCACTGTCCTCAGTTTGCCATTTTTGCAACTTTCAAAGTGCTTAGATGAAGGTTATAAACTAACACAACACTTCCTGTTTGTCTATAGCTTGACAAGCGAGATGACTACCAATTCTTGACAAATGAAATATTACAGAATCACAGAATCACAGAACAGTAGGGGTTGGAAGGGACCTCTGTGGGTCATCTAGTCCAACCCTCCTGCCGAAGCAGGGTCACCTACAGCAGGCTGCACAGGACCTTGTCCAGGCAGGTCTTGAATATCTC
>Ga0065711_1044835_pt1 | contig 13847 bp, 10 predicted proteins | sample Hoacrofraction12_FD_59098 | JGI IMG/M metagenome (GOLD analysis project Ga0065711, IMG submission 59098) | Hoatzin crop microbial communities from Cojedes, Venezuela - Epithelial fraction 12 v2 (version 2) | ecosystem: Host-associated > Birds > Digestive system > Esophagus > Crop | place... | reverse complement strand
CGGGCGGGGGGTGCTGAAGTGGACAGCGCCCCGCCGCCACCGCCCCGCGGCCCCCGCCACCAGCGGCGCGCCGCCAACCTCCGCGAGAGGAAGAGGATGCTCAGCATCAACGCGGCCTTCGACCAGCTCCGGTGCCGCGTACCGACCTTCCCGTACGAGAAGAGGCTCTCCAAAATCGACACTCTCCGGCTGGCAGTTGCCTACATCGCTCTTCTTGGTGAGATCCTCCTCTCCGGATGCGATCCCAAATCCTATGTGGAGCAGTGCCTGAAGAACGGTTTGCAAAGCCAACAGCGGGCGACCTGGAATACCAGCGGTGAGTGAACGAAGGGTTGTATTTTTGGGGATCACAGCGATGCTTTGGGTTGCCAGTGGGAGTGAATCAGTTCAGCTGCTTTTGAACATCCACTTGTCACATTCAAATGGCTCTGAGAAAAACACGAGTCTATCTTAAAAAGAGAGTAGCTAAGTGATATCTCAATAAAAAGAAATCCAAGCTTGCTCTCTAACTTTTTCTTCATTAAAAAAAAGAAAAGAAAGAACCAAAAGAAGAAAACAACAACTTCCTAAGCTCACCGTAATGGCTGCTTTTACAAACAAGATTAAAGATTTTGTTTGTTCTCAGAATACATTTTTAGACTTTTGATTGTGTGCAAAGCTGCTCTTTAATAATGCAAGCTGATGGAGCCTATAGAGATTTCCTTTATTTTCTATACGAGATTTCTTTAGCTTGTACCTGACTAAGAAAAACACCTGGCCTTGAACATAAACAGAATCTCATTTCTTAGAATATGTATGTTCAAGTAAGCAAGAATTATTCAGAGATATTACAGTCTGACACTGAAAACCAGGATACACGAGACAGTGCACTCAAATTGCAGGTTTGTTTCAAAGTATAGGGGAGCAAATACCTATTTGCAATTTACATTCTTATATAATTATTTCTATTTTAAAGTGATGGGCTGTTACTCTGTTTTCTGTCTGGCTTGTACTTAATCCTGATTTATGTGGGATTGAACTTTCTGCTTGCTTCCAGAAGAATACGCTGCTTCATCATTCCACTGTATGGTGAAGATGGGGAAACTGCCCAAGTGCCCAACAATGGGCCTCAAGTTTCAAATAGAAAGCAACAGGTTTTTTGTTATTTAGCAGTGCAGGGAGGAGCAGAGTGGGATTTTCAGTAGTTCTTGGCACTTTGTATTGTAAGATAATTAACCCCCTTTCTAACTCTGTCCCTTTGCAGTATAAGTTCCTTTGGATTTTGTCACTTTTTGGAAATGGGCCTTGAAGCATATTAGCCTGCAAAAGTGCAGCACAAATAGGGAAAAGTCACTGCAAAAGAATATTCCCCTTTCATTTCACAGGGAAGTGTCAAAGGGACAGAGCCTGCAGGGAAAAAGCAATCAGTTTACTTTAAAGGAAAAGTTAATGAAGTCTTTTCTCTTTTCCTATTAATTTCCTTCAGCTACATGACTGGGAAAATGACTCCTGATATACCACTGATCAAACCTTTCCTGACTACAGAGAACATTGATATTTTATTTTCCAGCTGCCTCCTACCTTAATAGGTAAACAGGTTTTAAAACAACACAGAAGGATCACCTCTTTTCTCAGGCTTCTAGTTAACTAATATTTCTGAAGAGCTCTACTCAGAAAGATCTAAATGAATGAGGCTGCTTTTCTGGAGAAGCTGAATAATCAACTTGTTAAACACTAATTTAAGTGTTTTTAAATTCATGTGGCACATCTTTACTTTGTCTTCCTTTCTCCCTTCTGTTCTGTGCAGATCTGACAGCCCGCCTGTCTTGGGTAAAGTGGGATTAAGTGGTACCCAAAAGAAACATCTTTAAAGGCAACATATTGCAAAACCTGATGACCTGACTGCTGGGTACCGGCTGCTAAATTCTCAGTACTGCAAGCAAAATCATGGCACTTACAACTTTCCTTATTGTCACAGATTGCTTTCTCTCCATATGTCCAGCATCCAACCTCTTTTAGTTTTAATTCATTGCTGTTTGGAACCTTCTGCTTCCCTTTCTTCTAGTTTCTCACACACTTATGGACTGCTTTTGGATAAAAATAACAAAACAGAATAAAAATAAGTGTCATTATAATCACAGCAACAACATTTTCTCTTCCACTGAACAGGAAGTGTCCAAACCACATTTCCAATCCATGAGAAAACCTACCCCTGAACACAAGAAAGAACTAAGCACCACCTGTTGCAATTTACTGCTTGACTTAAGATGTCCAGGGCCATAACTGTAAAAGTCAACAGTGATTTAGGTATCGAGACCGTGAAAGGCCTGGTTTTCAGGAGATGAGACACAGGTCTTTCCATATGTGTGCATCTCCAAAATGTCTCATGCTTTTCTCCCAATGTGACAAATTTGGGAGGTCTGAGTCCAAGGCATTTTGGTACGAAAAGGCTGGTGACTGCAAGCACTTCGGCACCATCTCCTCTACAACCCTTGTACACGTCAGCTTGAATGTTCATGCAAAGACAGCAGCTGGCGTAAGTGAAGATTTTGATAAGCTCAATACAACTTAAATGACAGTTTTACAATAATGTTTGTGGGTTTTGATTTTTTGAGCAAATGCTAGCAACCTGATGCTGCTCCAGCAACAACGAGGAAGGCTCTGATAAACTCTTCCAACATGAAATGCCACCCATTTTCCCCCTGCAGCAAAACACAGAGGCAAAGCAGCGCGTTCACGCTTGGAAAACGATTACCAAGGAGTTTTTTGACAGAATAGCCATCCCACTCTAGAGTCCATGGTAATAATGAGGGTTTCCATATTAGTAAGAATAAAACCATGAAAAAAAAAGGCCTATAGCTGTTTCTGTCTTAGTTCCCCCATATTACCCGAGTGTACCCTCAAGCTAATGTTGTGTTTATTTATTGAATGCATTTTTTCCCTGTCACTCCTATACTTCAAAGGCTCTGAATCAATTTTTTTGGCAAAAAAGAGCCATCGTACACCTCGCACACTTCTCTAACACCCTGCTATTGCACTCAGATCTGAAACCTTTCTGCCTTAATAGACTTTATCATGGCACTTCTTAGCAGGTAGGATGCTAGATCTATATAATAGAATGTATTTCTTTTAACATACTGATTAGTTCTTCTCATAGCTTTGATCTCAACAAATTAAAATATGTCAGGAACTGATGATTTTGGGGGTAAGCAAAAATGAAGAGGGACCTTCAAGGGGAAAATTGAAATGAATCTTTTCAATTTTTCTGTCAAAACAAGAGAAGGAATTTAATCTCAGATGCAACAATGTATCTTAGTCAACTCAGAATAAAACATTTCATCTCAAAATTATGACTCTCTGCATTTTCACCCACGTAAGACACTTGGTTGAATTTTTACAGGAAACAGTGCCCAAAAAGATGAAAACCTTAAATAAACACCTGAAAATGCAATTTTCTACTTTTACCTACTTCTCTACTCATTTTGGTTTAAAAAAACCCAAACCAACAAAGCACAAACCCACCACAAAAATACCTATTGGATTTTACTTGAATAAGTAAATAATACAATCCTCTACAATCTCTAAAATATGAAATAATTGTTTTTTCCAAATCTCTCATTCTCCTTTGCTAGAAGCACAGCAGGTCCTGCAGACACAGACCTGGCTGGGAAATCAGGGCACATGGCTGAGATTGCTGTTTCTACCTTATCTGCACGACTTGGGGCATGTCACTGATGCTGCTTTTTTACCCGACAGTCCCTCCAAGCCCACAAATGCTTCTCTGTGTGCTCTTGGACAATGCCTCGCACACAGGAAGCCAACTTGGACCTCCAGTTGGGTTGTAACACTAGCGATACTGAAGTTAACTCGATTTTTCCTGCAATAGTAAAGTGCTCCAGATGGGTCCACACCATATGTACAGTGTATCAATGCAGCAATCCCGATGCTTTGCTTGATCCTTTAGATATAAGTCCACCTTTCTGCATCCTGAAAGACCTAGGTGTGTGTTATCATCTTGGTTCAGCTCATCTCAGTCTGAACTTAGCAGAGCTCAGTGGTGAAGGTAAGAAGTACTTTAAAGAACTACTGACTATCCACTCATATGAAAGTAATATGAGGAAAGTGACAGGACCCACTAGACTTGAGAGGCCCCTGTGCAAGACCAGCAGGACATGTGATGGGTATGGAGGGTCTCCACACCGTCCTCTTGGCCCACAACTGCTCACCAGTGGTCACTGTACTCATGAAAGGGTGGGAAAATAAGATCTAGGTTTGCCTAACAAGAAAACATAAGCAGAAGGCTGTTTGTTTCCTAGGAAAATATGAGTCATGGGACCCAGAGGAGGCCACAGCTCTGAGGGAGATGTGCCTTAATCTCTAGCTCAAAGGGTAGGGCTTATACAACCATGAATTCAAACTCTTAAATCTTAAATAGCAGGAGAGGGGCAAATAAAAGGAGGGTATCTCCAGCTCTTTCCAGAGAGACTGTTTGACTCTTTGTAAAGGAGGAGAGCAGCCTAACGAAGAAAAAGCCATCCTGGCACTCTCTCTCCCTCTCTGCCACTTGCTCTGGCAATACTGATCCTCTATGTCCCTGAAGCTGACACTAGTGTCACCAGATAGCAGCGATGAGTGGTCAGAGATGGCTTGGTGCTTGTGTCCAGGATCCCCAAGCACCTGATTGGGACCTGAAGGAAATGAAACCTTCCAGCCCATCGTCTCTAAGGTCTGCAGCACACCTGGGAGCAGTGGTCACATTTTCACCTTTCTGGAGAGATTAAGGCAGGCTCAGTCTCATCAGTGGGACCGCAGCTATCCTCCAAGGGCTGAGAGACCTCCATGCCTATCTCAGTCATACTCAGTAATCCAGGACCCATGCTCTTACTGAGGCATACAGGGGGGAGGAATAGCCATGTGACCTTTTTCCAAAGCCAGACAAAGCTTTCCACAGCAGACCAAGGGTGGCAAGCTGTCCTGATGTCACAGCCTCCAGCACTTTTGTCCAGAGGAAGCTCTTTCAACAACCCAGGGCATGATTCTCAGTCATCTCTGCAGTTTGGTTGCCAGCATGCAGCTCCACACCAATGGGAATTGCAAAGATCTGCAAGTCCCCATCTCCTGAGAGAACACTACAATCCTGCATCTGCAAAAATGGCACCTTCTGTGTCAGCATGGGAAAGGGAGGGCTGACTCAAGCCAGCTGCTTAGAAAGTGGCCAAATAAACCCAACAGGGCTTGCTGCAAGTTTTCATCACGATGTATATTTCTCCAAGGTCCTTGTTGGTGGCAACAGGGACCCATGACTCATCCCTCCAAGTTGATTTCAGACAGATCCCATAGGTCACACACTGGCATCGAAGAGCAGTAACTGCCTCTAGTGTTGTCACAGCTAGTGACAGAATAGCCTCCAATTGGGAAAGCATCTGCTACACAGGTCCTTCACATCAAGCTAATCTTGGGTGTCCAAAAGCCCTGGCTCCAGATATTCTCCATTTCAATGGTATCAGAGACTGGAGTATTTGCCCTGATTTTCTTTACACTGCAGAAGATGTTTATACTGGGTACAAGACTATCATGCCACTTTGTGAAACAATCAAACATTTGCTGCAGGCACCTGGATACACGAAGAAAACCCTTTCTTTGCCCTTTGGTCTACCCTAGAAATCCTGGATAATGACTTCTGAAGCAGGCTGGGTGCAGTAGCTGCAGGAAAGCACGCTCATATAAAGATAACATCAGGCAATCTCTCGGGTTTGTGAGCTGCTTGCTGTGGACCAACAACTAATCTGGAGATTACATTAGCACCAAAAGCATCCTAATGACAAAAGCAGGAAGAATTGTCCTAAAACAAAGAGATTTTCCTTGATGTGGTGACTCCAGCTAAGGAAGGCTTTACCTGTAGCTGTCAGCTAAAGCTGAAGTCCTTCTCTAACATGCAGACTCCCACCACTGATGCTCCATGCTCAAACAGCCATGCCAGGAAATACAGAAATATCTGCTGAGCTTTCTGCAGCCCGATTCCACCAATACCATCATGGAACTCCTATGGGACTTGCCAGCTGTTTGAGTGCAGCTGGCCTGTGGTCTGCTGGCTGGCAAGCTTTGCAAAATAGTCCGCTGCAGGGGCACTCCCACCTGTCACTGCGGCTGTCAAAGAATCATTGCACAAGGCATGACTTTGAGGAACGGGCTGCTGGAATTTGATGATGACTCTAAGGCTTGGAAAAACTGTAGCAAATAAATCCTGCAGCAGGATATGTAAGGACTGGGGTTTGGGTTGAAGTCAAAACCAGAAATGAAAATGTTCCTTTTGGGAGTTAGAACTCTAATCCTGGGCTCTTGAGTCAGTAAGTAGGAGTCAATACATTTATTACCACTATTAAACCTGATGAAGCTGTTTCTCCTCACGCACACTCTGTTTTGCACCAGTATCATTCCATTGCCTTCAGTGAAGCCACACTTGATTTATGCTGGCCAGAGGGGACAGCCCACCTCTGTCTGCCCTCCCCAGGCTACCTGGAGTCTGACAGGCTGTTACAGCTGATGCTCCAGCCAAAGGTGCTGCACCGAAGGATGTTTCTTGGGTGATGTTTTGCTAAATCATTTGAATGCAACTGGCTGCTAAAATGGTGAATATGTCATGCCATCAGATCAGTCTCTGTTTCATCCTCTCTGATGATCCCGTTCATTGGGGATGAATAAAAGTAAATGAAGAGGTTATCAGATATCTCTGACGGAAGGCAGCCAAGCTGGTGCAATGGCCATCTTCCTGTTGAATGGTACAAAGGCAAAACTGGCTCTTCAGGGACTTTTTCCAGGACATTTGTTCCTGAATAGCACCAGGTCTGGGCACATTTGTCCTTAAATAAGCCTGCCTTTTTCCGACTGAACTTCAGCTCCTGGAAGTACACTATAAGGCAGAAAGGCCCAGGGGGACAATGATTCCTGTGCACTACATTTACAGTCCACGTCAATCCAGGGTAATCGCTGTGTGCAGACATGCCTCATGTCCACCCATCCTCTTTCCTGTCCGTTCTGGCTCATTCCCTGTGTCATGCTTGATAGCAGTTTTCCCAGTTACCTGTTCTCCTGTTAACAGGCTTGACTGGCAGGACAGTGTGATTGTCTGCCAGGGAACTACTGCTGGTATTCACCTTAATTTTCCTGTTTCTTCCTCTCACCTCCTGAACTCTGAAATTTTATCCCAGGAACAACAACTATGGAGTTCCCATAAATTACACAGATTCTGCTATACACATAACTTTATTGTACAGCAGCCCATACACAGTAGATCATCCTTTAGCAGAGATCAAGATTTTTAAGATGATGCTATGAAGATAGAGGCCTATGTGAGGCTCCTCAGTTCCATCAGCATATTCCCAACAGAGCATACTGACTTTCAGAGCAGCTCTCTATTACCTCCCTGGTTTGAGAATCAGGTTGCCCCCTTCCTAGTCTTTTCAGCTCTGCTCCTTTTGCAACACAGGACAGATCAGCTCTGCTTTTTCCTTGTCTTCTAACAAAACAGCAGGATCCCCTCTGCAGAAATTCAACAGCCAAACCTCCTATGGAAGGAAGCCAGGAGGTGCTGAAGAATGGTACCCTCACACTGCAACCTCCGAGGACCAGCTTAGGGGCCCATCAACAGCAGAAGAATTGTTCACTTGAAACCAGGTCCCTCCTTCCAGTTCAACAGGGTCTGTGCCAAGAAAAGTGAGAATGATTTGTTGCACCTTCCTTCCTCCAGAACTAAACCACTGACCCTTTCTGAAACAATACACCACGGTTCTCCTTTGTCAACTTGGAAACTCTGGAACAAAAGAAATCACTGCCCCATTGTAAAGAAAGGAGTTGTTTTTTTGAGAAGGCATTTCTAGTTTCTTTAAAGGACAGACCTGGGGGTGAAGGGAAAATGTTTTTCTTTTTTTTTTTTTTTCCATGGACCCACAGCAGCAAGGTTCATTTCGAAGAGCCTTACTATGCCAGCATGAAAAAAAGACTTTCATGTTTCACCTGAAACAAGACTGGACAAGTAATTGGACAACTTCATACTGCTGCTTAAGTGTTGCCAGAGCTTGGCCACTGAAGATCTTGTGATTTACAAGCTACTTGATCTGTGGTGTTCAAGATTCGAAAATCACTGGGAGGCAGGCCTGCCTTCCAGTAACCCACAGCCCTGACTTAAAGAGAACTTTTAGGGACACTCCCATATTGCCTGTACGGGAGTTGGACACTTTGCAAGGTACTCTTCAAGTGTCTGGTTGCCTGTGCTGAAATTTTCAGGACAGAAACTTCGGAAAGCAGGCTAGACCCCAACAGCAAAGCATTGTTGCACCACAACATTTTTTTATGAAGACATGGTCCTAATAGACAGAAATCTCTCAGCATGAAGTAACAGCTCAACTGCTTGATGATGTTTTGTATTGCATTTAAGCAGCCAGCCACCATTTTGTGCAGAGGAGACTCCACAGTGTTAGCTGCGTCCTATAAAGCTGTCTGGAGAACAAGGGCGCTATCACAACCTCATTCCTGGTGGATGGAAGGAGATGGCCTTATTCGGGGCTTGTACATAGTCCTGCACATCTTCCTGCTGCACTTCATGCCTGTCTTTCCAAATCTCACTCCAGCAATGCAAGATCAGCCATAGTGGCTGGTTCCAGTCTGCACATGGTTAACAATCTTTGAAGGTCGGACATGGCTTCACAGCTGTTGGCATGATGATGGACTATTCCATGTAGCTGTCTCCTCTCATATAACCATACACACGCTACTAGATCTGTTTAGAAGGAGAAGGTTGAACTGCATGAAATGGATATGCTAAAACTCTACCCAGAGCTAAACACCAAGCACTGTGTCTTCAGACCACTCGCTTTTCAAATGCTGAGTATCGGTTCTTCAGGAAAAACAACATTTTTCCTCAAAGGATAGGAACATTTGGTACCTTGGAAAAAGAGCAGTCAACAAAGGAGCTCCCAGGTAGTCTTTTCTTCACTACCTTCCTGTATCAGAGAAGAACAAAATTTCTCTGTATCTCTCATGCTGACACTTCCTAGACCCAAGAGTGCTACCACCATGGTTTACCCTGGATCTCTTACAGGTGGGATGTCAGCCAGACCTGGCGCCACATGGTGGCTAGTGGCAGTTCCTATATTATGTTTGCACAGCTTTGCAGGTCTCTGCCTGTGAATCACAGCCCTTGTAAAACCAACTGGTGAAGCAAAAGAAGCACCAGGTCTGCTAGTAGAAATTTGTATTTCTTATCTGGTTGCACTGGCCGCTTCCTTGGCCCAACAGTTGATTTGATATTCACACGACTAGCACTTGAGCACAACCTTTGTTCACCTTCAAAACAACCAACCTTCATTTCACACAGGATTTCCTGGGGTATGGACCATGTTCTCATTGTGTTGAGCACGGGCTGGTGTAAAGGCATGGGATATAAGCCAGGAAGCTTGCCCTAGGAAACAGCAGGAGGAAATCACAATAGCCTGAGGGTTTCTTATAGGTACTGTTGTCCTATGTCACCTTGGTATCTATGGCATAAGATGTTTGCTCCTAGGTCAGACTTTGGGAGGGAGGCAATGAACCTGTTCCCTTTCCAAGGCCATAGAGCAGCCTAGCCAGAGCCAACTCCTTGGTCAAAGCAGAGCCTTGAGCTCTTCCTGTGGACACTCCTTGGAGCAAGATAGTTTGCACACGTAGGGAGGCAAACAGTCAGACTGTATTGAACTTGAAGAGGAGATTAAATATAAATAGTCACTATGCTGAATGCCTTATGGAAGTCCCCTTACAAAAACCCAAGACGTTACTCTCCCAAATCCCTAGCCTCAATAGATCCAGGAGTATGGACCCAGAATATCGCCATAGGGGTTACCAGCAAGGCCTGACCTTTGGGAAGATCCTCCCAAGCCACATCAGCTCCTTTTGTGGGGAAAAAAATAATGCAATTACAACACTGTGTCTAATTTTAGATGACTCCCACTCCCACCCAGTCTGTTTGCTTAAGTCCGAATGCATTTGAAGAGGGAAACACCAGAGCCAAAGCGATTCCAATCTCAAAGGTAATTTCTTGCCAGGAGAGGGGAAAAGGCAGGCGGGGGAGGGAATAAAACCAGACATTATTTCGCACGAACAGTCAAAGCCTGCGTACCGGGAGGGTGGATGAGCAGGGGGAAATCCAGCTGCAGGCACTGCCCTCTCGTGGTACGGGATTTAAAAATCTCGCGCTTGCAGAAGTGGGGGATGACTCCTGCGAGCATCCCCGCTCCAGCTCAGCCCCAGCAAAGCAGAGCACCTCGGGGAACACAACGAACAGAAATGGCTGATAGAAAAATATGGATAAAGTGTATACATAGCTATCTGTCTCTGCAGTTAGATTACGGTTTATACCTCTTCATTTCAGCCAACTTCCATGTGTTTTATCTTGTTGAAGCCATTTTTATGCATCTTTCTGCCCTCTTCAAGTCCTAATTTGCAAACCTTGCACAGAGAAAGAGCCTGAAATACTATTTAGCCTCATAATGCTTCAGTCTGCAGTGTCCGAGTGCTCAGTAACATTGGTGTAGTACTTGCACAGCACCTGGGGGAGCCAAGATGACACGAGCTGGCACACAAAGCCTTACAGGCAGAGCATCCACTGAGCTTGAACGTCCTCCAGAAGCAGCGCGCCATTCCCCGCACACCCTGCTCTTGTCCTGGAGTCTGCCTGCGCTGTAGTGAGACACCTTTTTCTCTCATCACAGTCTCTCAAATGGCTAAGCCATCGCCTCCAAAAGCACTTTCCAAAAATAATCAAGCTGAGGCAGACATCGAGCATGGAAAATTTTAGCCCAGACAGTTCCCGTTAGACACTGCTGTACACAGATGAAAATGGAGCAAAGCAATGGGAAGGGCAATCACAAGTTTGGCTATTTGGAGTGGACAGACATACTCCTGTGTGCATCCCTGTCTCCTGGAAATGTGGGATAGGAGAAGAGGGAGTAACAAAACTTCACATACAGAGATCAGCAATTGTTGTCAGTCATGAAGTGACACCAGCCTGATGGACCTTTCCTTGCAGCAAGCATTTTCACAGCTTTTCAGCGTCTGGCACATTTGCCTTTCACCTGCCCCTTCAGCAACAAGTCACACTTGCAGACAAGGCTTATCAAAAACCCATTTCCTGGGTCATGGAGTGAGATCTACGTTGGGATTTCTAGAAAGGGACTTCTGCTAAATGGTCACAAAGCTCCTCAGAAGGGAAACTGATCCTATACCCCCGACGCTGAACTGCATGCAGGCGTGCATGCACACATGCATCCTGCTCGAGCGCATGGGAGAGATTTCCCAAGCTAACATTTACACAGTGCTCCAGAGGACAATAAAGTTATATGAACTGTAGCAACCATTATTGGATGTTATAGCACTAGACCCAGCCAGTGAGCTAATCTGAGACCTGGTTTTCAACAAACATCAAATCCTCTCGTTATTCACATACCTGCAATTTCAGACCTGCGGTTCCCAAGGTCTTCGACTTGCACAGCCCCTGTTGCAAGGGCTGCTTTTCTCACTCTCTCTAAAACACAATGGATACTTCCTTATGGATATTATCGTACTCATTTCCCTCATCCCATATTTGCCTTGTCCTGTGGAGGTACACACCAACCCAAAAGTCACCACTGTATTTAAGAGTCTGCACTGATGCAGCAAGACAAGTTTGCAATAACCAGCTTGCGATAGTGAGACAGACTTCCCCAGCTAGCACAAGTCTTTGCACAGATTTTGCCCACCTAACAGACTGGTTTCCAGCATTTCTGCTCTTTAATCTCACTTTAGCAACCCAGAAAAATTGTGAAGTACATGCCTAAATGTAAGCGTGTGCTCAGGTTGAGCTGGTTTCAGTGGGTATTAGTACAAAGCAGAGACACTGTTTTGATGGATCAACACCTTGAGTAGCATATCAGTTTTACTTTCTGCTACTGAAGCACATGCTGCCCTCCAAAATCAACCTTTTCAGGAAGGTAATTCCGTATTATTAGTAAGTTTCTAACAGACACTGTCCAACTCTCCTTCTGACACCAAAGCCTAGAATTTGTGCAGCATTGTGACAGTACGAAAGCTTCAGGCTCAGAAAAGTTACACTGCCCTAGAAGAATGACGGATCTGCTTCCAGGGGGTGAAAAATCCTCAAGCCAAACAAAAACCAGAAAAGGTCTTTCAATAACTTGATTTTCCCTTTCCACATTATGTTCTTCTACCGACTCTTACATCTTTGTGAACCGACCCTGGTGCAGCTCTTCAACAGCCAAGCTGTTGTCCTTGGGGTAAAACATCAGCAAAACACACGACTCCAAGCCAGCACTGACACTGAACTGCTTTGCAAAATGAAAGTAATATGCAGCTGGTGTCTTCCTACTGAATTGAATTAATATTAAAAATCAATAGTAACTTCAGAATCCTATAAAACTGCAAAATTGCATCAGTGAAAGAAGTTGGCAAACTCTTTAAATAATTTTGCTGATAAAAAAGTATTAGAAGTTACAAGCTTTTGAGGTATCTTAAATGCCATAGAGGAAGAATTGCACCCTATCAAAATAACTTGTTCTTGGAACATGGAAGTGAAATCTTTAGTGAACCTTGGTTATTTTGATCTTAAAATGTGCTGCCATTATCTTTTGAGAGAGTTCATAAAACTAACATAATCTAAGGAAGAGCCAAGCACCCTCTCTTCTGAAGGTATTTAGCACAAGTACTTAGGAGTGAGACTAAATTCCTAGCACAAATACTGATGTTTTCAAAGCAATAGCAAGTAGTTAGAAAACTGCATTGAAAAAGTATTCAGGGAATTTGTTTTAATTCTTCACTAGCACATGAATGCAAAAATAAGTACCTTCTAAAATACTCATTCTCACCACTTGAATAAATTTAAGACCCTGAATAAACAGCAGTGGAAGTGATTTTTGGCTTACTCAAATTTTTCCCTCCCCCCCTTCTTTTTTTTTGCAATTTCTGTTACCTTACTACTTATTTCTAGCTTAAGTTCACAGCTGCAGGGAGGGCTTCCCCCCCACCCTGCTTTGTGAGCAGATCAGCTTGAATCCAGAAGGGAATTTCATGGTTGTGACTGTCTCCTTGCTTTCAGAGTTGAGGAGAAAGCTGTCTAGCCTCCCTTCGATAAAAACTGGTGGAGCAGATCGGTGTGTTTGAATCTCAAACTAAAAAGAACGACAACAAAAAACCTCCCAGATTTCATAAACTCAACCAGATGCCTTAGAAGGGCAAATATCTCGTTCCTCTTTTAATTAAAAGGTATAGCAAATAAAAACCTGGTTTTAATTAAACAGCAGGAATATAAGACGTTATCTCCCCAAATCACTCTGCCATGGTAAATTAACTTTTGCTAGTATTTTCTTTTTAAATCTACTGCATATCAACTTAAATTGGGCACACAGAAGGAGAACGTAGTTTCTATGAGAATATTTGTACACTCCGAGATAACAAGGCAGAAACTCCTGAACAGGTTATGAACTGGCAGGGCCAATGGTCCGTACTGGTTTAGGCTAACACCAAATGGGTCCCTTCAGAGTCAGCTGATGTTGACTGCCACACTCGGTGAGGACGCTAATGTAAGCATACACACGCTCAGCCTTTGCTTTACACGTTGAGGGATACAGGGAATTTAACTGCAGCATTTAATCAATTTTCAACGAAGACCCAACAAGCTGTTTGCTCCAGTCCTTCCAGGGCTGTTGTCCTCCTGCAACCAGCACCCTCACAGATGCAGCGTGCCCGCACGCTTGCACACAGCAGCTCCCGGGTTGCAGGGGGAAAAAAAAACACAACACTTTGTATGAAGGCGCCTGCAAGCAGGGTTAAGTCCTGGCTTTTCC
>Ga0065711_1044841_pt1 | contig 13848 bp, 4 predicted proteins | sample Hoacrofraction12_FD_59098 | JGI IMG/M metagenome (GOLD analysis project Ga0065711, IMG submission 59098) | Hoatzin crop microbial communities from Cojedes, Venezuela - Epithelial fraction 12 v2 (version 2) | ecosystem: Host-associated > Birds > Digestive system > Esophagus > Crop | place... | reverse complement strand
TACTTTTATTGTCTCTCCAAAGGGCATCGCTTTATCTCCTGATACTGTCTTTGAGATTCTTGTACACAAAATTATATAAATTCTGAGGCACTTAATTTTGCAAGAACACTTTGCTAGACACTAAGTGATATTCAGAGCAACATAGTGTAGCTACAGCCCAGCAAGGCATAGAGAAAGTGAAAAGCTGAGGTAGTTCCTGGGCACTGACTTGTGCAAACTGATAGTGTTAAGTTCCTTTGTTGAAGTAGAAAACTAAGTGGAACAATAAGAGTTTTGACTACTAAAGAGACTGCCACTATTTCTGTATATATATCAAAATTTAGTCTGTTTCTTTAGGATGCAGAAAATTTCAGGTGTTACACTGTGTCAGTCTGGTAGCAGCAACAAATCAAAGCAAATAAGACCTATCTATCTAATAAAGAGAGAGTTTATGCTATATTTCAATAGACTGGTAAAACAAATTGCAGTGACCTTACACAAGAGCAGTCTTTGAAGGGCAGACTTTGTTCTCCTCCCACCCTGTGCTAACCTCTTGAAGCAGTCATTAAATATTCATTCCAGCAGTTATTCTGTCTCCAGTTTGGACTGTTCTGTCTTCTTGTGGGTGAGAATTTCTAGTGCCAGGAGTAAACTTTTTGTTGTTTTTCTGTGTGGCAGTTCCACTGAATAGTAATGAATGCAGAACACACAGAGTGGCAGGCTAAAATTTATTCTGGACCGTAGGTTCCTGGGCCTTCAATTATTATTTGCTGTAATCATCTCCTGCTGTCTTTTTCATGCTGTGTCTTCATTTGTGTGCCATGTGCCATCAGTGTGGCACAGAAGCTGTGATTCAAGAGACCGCTGTTATTACCAAGGAAAATGATAAGCAGAAAATAAATAGAAAAATGTGTTGCAGAGCTGATTTAAAATATAGATTTTCATGTATGGCTGCATGCCTTGGTTTCTCCTGGATGTGGAAAAGGAATTACCAACATGGGGTGAGAAAAAACTCGTGTAAACTAGAAGCAAATGGGAATAAAAAGAAAAACCTCTTACGTGGTTCTCAGTCATCTTTTTAAACTCATTATGTCCCTATATGTAAGCTAACAAATTCTTTCTAAACCAAACTTTGATGATTGTTTCTTAATTACTGTTGATGGATCATCTAACAAACTGGACCAAAACTCTAGTCATCACCTTGCATTTTTACAGATTATGACCTTTGTCAGATGATCAGCACAATTTTTCTCCCTGTGATGATACTAACTGGACTTTGAAAAGTGTTTTACATTATAAAAGAGAAACATTCAGTATTCATTATATCATTCCTCAGGAGAAGTATCCCAAGAAACAGGGTCTGCTCGGAGACTCAGTCACAGACTGCTCTCCAGAAGAAGACTGGGTGATGGTGGCTTTACGTCTTTGTTTTAGGTTTACAGAACAAAAGAAAGAAGGAGAAGAGTCACATCCCCATAAGAGAGAGTCCAGATTTTGTGTTATTAAAGTCAGCCCCTATATCTGTTGATAGCTTCTTCAAGTGCTTGGCATATCAGGCCAGACAGGCTTCCTCTTCATGTGAGAGACCTGCAGAAGATGACCCCAAACCTGAAACACTGAGGTGGTTCTACATTTCTGAAATATAAAAGTTGTAGTTGTCAAAAAAATGTTGTAGTCTCTTTTGGACACCAGTGAAAGTCAAAGAAGGCTTGTACCTAATTGTGTGTAAAGAGTGAATGTGAAAGTGAAGGTGCAGCTGTCCTCCTGATAACTATTTTCAAGGAAAGGTAATGGCAAAATGACACAAATACTTTTAAGGAGCATCTCAAAATCGTATGCTGAAGGTGTGAACAGCACAAATATTCCTTCTAATAGAGACACTCTTGAGCTTTATAGCAGATACTGGGTGTGACCTAAATCTTTCTCAGTGTGGGCTGAATCTCTGTACAGATCACATCCCCTTCCCATCCACAAACACCCAGCCTTCTTCCTTTCCTCCCAGAGATCAAATAGTATCTGTATGGCAAGCTCAGCTGTTCTTGGCATGGAAAAGCACTATGTAATAAATAAGTAATAAATTAATGTTTAATTAAAGCTTCTTTTAATGAACGTTAGCACCTGAAAGGAGGTGGAGAGACATAGCTATGTGACCAGTCAGCTCTCTGCAGAACAGCAGTGACCACTTTACAGAGGCTTACATAAAAAGCAGAAGCTTACATTATAAAAAAGACCTATTGCATCTCTTAATGGATCTTCATGGTCAGTGCAAGGCTAGCTCCACTTGGAATGTAATTATGAGGTCTGAAACCCTTGTGTGATAGTACACACTGCAGTCCTGTGGTCCACTGGCCAAAGGTGCAACTCTGATATGACTATTTGACTTCAGTCATTTTTAGTACTAGTGCGTAGCTTTTGTTAAACACAGGTCAGGAGATCATTATATGAATGACTGCCTGTTGGGACTTGCCTTTTCTTTTGGCGGATTTTTTCTTGTTACAGTTGGTTTCTGTCTATTTATTTTTTCTGTAACATAAAGGCAGGTATGCTAAGGTAAGGGCAACTGCAAACTGTTCAGCTTTTTGTGACTACCCTCTGGTTTCTAAAAAGTTGCTGGAACAAAAATCAGCTATGTAAAGTTTGTATGCTCCTTGGTTATTATTATCTAGTTTTGCTCAGGCTTTTCAGTGGATAGAAACAGTATGTAGATTTTTTGTAGTGGTTCAGGTGGTATGTTTAATTCAGGGTCTTCCTTTCTGCTGGTTTGACTTGCTCTGTGCAGAGAGTGGGTTTAGCGTACTCGTTAATAACTATGCTTTTGAATGGGTATATATCTAAGCAACTGGAAGAACGATCACCTTTTCACATTCAACCCAGTTCACCCCATGTATTAATAGTCTTTGCATTTCCTTGTGCATCTCCTCAGAGAGTAGATTAAAATTACAATTCTGTCAAGGTTAGGTAGCAGAAAGGATTAGTGAGCTAGGTCTTCACCTCTGGAGAGGAAGGTGACATGCAAATGATTGGACTGGACACATCCTTATTCTGGCAACTGTTTGTATGGATAAAAAAAATCTCCATGCAACTGACAGTTTGTGCTGAAGAGATATCCAGGACCAAAACAGCAAAAAGACTGAAGGTCATGATTGAAGTACGGTACATTTAGAGGGTTATACAGTCTTTGCGTGTTTATCTCAAGCTATTAGCTTTTTATTTTCAAGATCAGCTCCTTACAGACAAAACTTTTAAAGTTATTGTGCCCAGTCCTCCCCCTCAAAACATCCTTTCAGAAGCTTTGAACCAGATCAAAAAAAAAATAAAAATTAACCATTGACATAAAAACCCTCTGTCTCATAACTGCTTTGTAATTTGAAGACCAAATGTAATATCTCATTTTTAGGAAAAACTTCTGTGGGATTTTCTTTTGCATGAGCAGGAAACTGTTTGAGTACTGAAAAATGAGCGCTGCACTACTCAATTTCATGCCTGTGCCAGGTTTAGGAATTGAACATTTGGCCTAAAATGTAAGGATGAAGATAACTATTGTAAGTACAGAAAGGGGACCAGTAAATGTAATTGAAGGAATGTCATTGCCTGCATTATTCACCTTGCAAATCTTTCACAAAAATGTCAGAAGATAAGCTTTCAGAGCTTGCCCTTGCTTTCTGTTACCATATTGCTAATGTATGAAGAAATTGGGACATACACACACATTATATACACAGTCCACTGAAAGTGTGTGTGCATAAATATATAGAAATGATACACAAACATACCACCAGACCAACATCACGCTTAAATACAATATCTCTACTGTTTGATTGTTATTAGCAGGAAAACCCCACCAACAGTGCAGTCATCTGTGCTTCTGAAAAATGTAAATGTCATTTTTTGGTCTTTAAAAATTATTAAGCCTAGTAAAAGATAGCGATTTCCAGTGTTTGCTTGGCTGGCAAGATGCAGGAGAGTGAGCATTACTCCTGAGAGCTGCCATTGGTTAGCTGGAGGGAAAATGGATATCAATTATACATAATCTAAGAAGCCTCTGCATAATAATCAGGCCCAGTAGGGGCTTTGGGGCAGCTTCGTTATTCTCTTGTAAACACAAGAGCCCAGATAGACATGTCAGTCAGGAGTAGCGGCTGCAATTCTTCCTTTTTAACACCTTCACATTCTATTGCTTCAATATGCAAACAAGGCTGTTTAGCTGAGGGTTGAGGCTGTGCTAATGAGCTCCCTGCACTAACCCTGAAGTAAAAAGGTTCTGTTTCACAGCTGCTCAGAGACTAGCTCCTCTGGGCATGCTCAGGTATTGGAAAATAATTCCTTTTAAACAGAGAAATGCCAATCAGGATTTCTTGCATACTGTTCTCTTTTCTCAGCGTGCTAATGCAATTACCTCATAACTTGTGAACTTTTTATGGTAGCGGAAAAATGTTTTGTCTTTGAATTATGTATTTTTGTTACTGAAAAGAAGCGAGGACTTTGGAAATTCAGCAGATGTAAAAATAATACCATCCCTTAATTCCTGGAGGACCATAACTGAAGGCTAATTTTCACATTTCCTTCTTAAAGGTGGAAGGTCCGTTTATCCCTCCCCGCCATGCATTTCTCCATTTCTAGCATCATTTCCATTTCATTTTAGCTGGTCCATGTCATAAGTAACAGAGGAGGCTCCTAGCACAGTGCTGCCAACTTCATCCCTTCTCGACACTGAAAAGGCCAACAACTTCTGTTGGTTTAGGACTTTGATTCTGTCCTAAAGCTAGGTTTCAGGGCATTGCTGAACTTAACCAACGGCATAATTGGCTTAGTAAAGACACAGAGACTCCATGATAATCCTTTATGGCTGAGCCGACATTTACAACTCACGATATGAAACATGACTATCTCTCAAATATCCAATTATGCTTATGAATAAAGTAGTTTTCTGCCTGGAACAGTCAGAAATCCCCACTGGGTTAATTTAGTGTCTGATAGAAATCATTTGGGTTTTCTCTTTAAAATAGGGCAGTGTATGATTTATTACACAACTCTATGAGATGCTCCCTGTCTTCATTCATTCATTCACTCTTCCCCAGGACCGTGCCTTCTAGCAACATGACACAGGAGAGAAGACCTATAGGCAGAGCCACAAAAATGTCTGTCAAGTGCAAGTTACAACTATCTCAAACCGTAACATATTCCTATGAAGAGAGACAGCACATTTTTAACTATTTAGCAGTTAAATATTGTGATCTACTATTTTTCACTTTGTTATCTGTTGGATTTCTAATGGCTGTCTCCATGCGTGACAATCCATATTACTGAGTCAGTGGGAAAGTCTTAGCTTTGTGATATTTCAGCACTTAAATTATTTATTATGTTAGCTTTATGGCATATTAAACCCTGCTTAGACAGGTAGAGCTAGCTCCCTTCTGCCTTGCTGAAGCTCATTAAATGGCCATCATAACTGGACAGACTTAATTGTGTTACATCCAAATAATTCTGTCATTTGGGTTCAAATCCAAGGCAAACAGCCTACCCAGAAATCTCACTTGCTTGACTGTGACTGGCAAATGATAAAAGTATCCTGAAAGCAGTTTACTTATGGTATGTTGGTGAAAATTTACAAGTAAAATTAGAAACTGAAATAAGATGTGACTTTGCTCGTTTCAGAGGGTTTTTAAATTATACCATCCCATTTTAGTACTAGTATCCCCAGGCAGCAGAAAACTTATTTATTCATCTTTTTTAAGGTATTTTAAAAATAATAGTTGCTAGTGGTTACATTTATCTGCAGTTAGGAATTTAGATTTTCCAGTTCAGAGAATAAGTGACTGAAAAAAATATCTACATGCCATTCAGGTCAGCTCTCCATATGTCAGTTTACCATTCTTCAGTTCACTTCGCATGGTCCAAATGAAGAGCTTGTAAGCACTGTTATTATGAAATTTTTCTATTGCTTTATAGCTCTTGGTGAGGAAGAATGTTGAGGCAATTAAAACATTTTTCTCAGACTCAGGGGACCCCCTTTTCTTCTGAAAAGTAGGGTACTTTTAGACAAGTGACTTGACACTAAGGTTTTACAAATGACATTTAGGAAATTAGATACTTTTTCAAAAATTCACTAGGTGCTTCCTTTTTATGCAGTTGTTATCCCTCACAGCTGAATTACAGCTGTCTCAAGGGTCTGTGACCCAGAGGAGTGCCCAGCTCTAGCACACGTGGAAAGTTTTGGCATAGAAAACAGTGTTTTCCTTTCCTTCATTTTGTATTTTGCTTTGTCTAGTGATACTTCAAGCAGTTAGGACAAAAATGGCTTATTCTGTGGCTATGTGTTGAAAAAAAAGCCATTCTGACTATTAATTAGCCATCTATCAGCTAAGGACTTCTATACACAGTCAGCAGTGTCCAATAGACGTGAGACTAATGTCATGTAAGTATGAAAGAAGTTATGAAATACTTTCACTGCATTCATATACAATATGCCATTGACATTTTGGTTCCTATAAGAGGTAACAAAAGGTTTATGACACCAAAGTGGAGAAAAATACCTTAAAAATAGTGAATGAACTGTACTGTATGACTGTGGGAATTGTGCAGTGATTTTATATTTGGTTTTGATACTTAAAAGAAAAAAAATTGAACTATGCAAAGGTGCACCTGTAATATTAATTTTTCATCAAGTGTCACCAAAATTCCAATATTTATTACTTCATTCTATTTAAAAATACATTGCGTTATGACTCAAGGTACTGATGTTCAACCAGTGGATTTATAGACTCCCCCAAACCAAATAATTTTTATCAGTTCAGAGAATAGTTTCCTAATTCTCTAGGATTTAGCAGAAAGTTTAAAAGATCTCATAATGCAAACTGCTTATTTGGAAGACTAAACATAAAAAATAAAGTACAATAACATACATTTCATCACTCTTGGAATACCTTTCTCTGCTTTCTAACCACATATTAAAACCTTTCTGTATGTTTATTCCTTTGATTTAATCTATGTAGCTGTTAACACATCATGGGCAATGATGACTAGCTGTATACTGATTTTTGCTATTTAATTTATTGTTGTTTGCATAAAACAATAAAAAGATGATCCTACACAAATATTTCTATAGAAAATAGCCAATTTTCAATGCAGCTGGACTATTGGAGGCAAGACATTCAAGCTAGGTGGACTAGTCTACTAGGAAATGGCAAGGTCCATTGTACAATTCTGGGCTGCTGTACAGATACTCAGTTTGATACAACTTTGATTTAGATGGTACAGATTGTCACAATTCAGGGCTACTAGCCATACACTGGTTTGGGAGGTGGATATATATGAAATTAGGATTTTATTCTCTTCTCTTGAATATAGATGAAATCGTTGATCCTGTTCAGCTCTGCTTGAGAACCATATAAAGGGTTGTCCATCATGGCTTTGGAAATGGAAAGGGCCTGTGTTATGCATTTGAAAACAAAACATTCTGATAGTGGAATCATCAAATTTCTCTAGGAAAATAAGAAGAACCCCCATCAGTAAGACAGCAACAAGTGAAACAGGGTAGTGAAAAGGGCTTTGGGGCAAACACAGTGGCTGCCTGTAGCTGGGGTGTGGATGGAGATGGACGTGGCCATGATACATACAAGTATGCATCACCCATTTCACTGGTGGGAGGCAGATACTGCCATGCTTTATCCTCTGTCTGGGATCCTGATGAGTCTAATACTGGCTTTATTATATTAGATACTTTAAGATTGCTTATTAATATTGTTTTCCTTCTATTGAAAGGAAAGCAAATTGGTTCCTAGTTGGTTTCATTAAATATTTTCAATGTATGAGTGTTTTCAAATTAAACACTGACACCATAAAATCATCCCAGGTACCGTCTTAGCTTCAGGTCATTAATTCTATTTTTTTAAAGTATTAATACAGATGAAGGAACTTTGTTCTTTGTCTCTGTCTACAAAAGCGCCTGAAGTGAACTTTTTTCCCTCTACTCCTGCTAAATTACTAATTAGCTCAATGTACCTCAGAGATGAAAGCCTTTGAGATTGGCAAAACTTGTGTTTTCAACAAAAGTTTATTAAGACAGTACTTGGTGCTCTTGACGACAGATTTAAGGAGAAAATTATATCAAAGAGTGAAGCAGTTGAGTAAAACAGACACAGTGTAATCAAAATTGTGCAAAAGTCTAATTTTAATACAGTAAGAGGCCTCCATTCCAAAGACAAACATTATATATCTTCTCGCAGGAGAGTTATTGACATATGTCTGTCTGAAAGTCTTAGGTTCAGACTGGAGATGTTGTGGCTGTTGGTGCCAAACCCATGACAGGTAGAGGTGGGTAGGAAAGATACTCCCCCACCACTTTCTTCCTTCCCTGCACAGGGAGGAGAGACAGGAAAGCCAGGACTGAACCAGTTGCCTTGCACTGTTAACAGTGTCCTTGGAGCGCTCAAGCTCAGCCTGTCTATCCTGGGGTAGATTGGCTGAGGAATTAAAAGCAACGATTCATAGCGCACATCTTAAAAGCAGAAATGCTTATTCATGCATTTTAAAAGGGGGAAGGTGGGAAAATTAGAAATATACCTTCCCACTTCTCTCATGCTCCCCTTCAAACACGTTGTGGAGATTGAGCTGATATCCAGGGTATTTGAACATGTAGTGACCTTAAAGAGAATAGTTGTAATGTAAAGTGCTGGCTACCATATAGTGGCTACTGCATTTTCAGCCACAGAGAAGGCGGCAGAGGGGCAATTAAGGATAATGTATTCATTTTAAAAAAGTTCATATGCTGAGTAAACAGGGTGACACGAAAAAAAATAATCTATGACCTAAAGAACCAAACAAACTTATCAGTCTTAGGAGTATTAATGTACACAATATCTTTTTAATCATGTGCTTTTCTTTGGGCTGAAAACATTAATAAGATCTCACACCTTCCCAACAGAACTGTAGTTTATACATAAAACTTGGAATTTCAAATAGCTATTGCAGCACAGCAATACAAAAAGCAAGTTGTTGGATTTATTGACAGAAGTATTATGATATGTTGGCCTTAAAGATTTTTTTTTCTGAATGGTGTTTTTCTTCATGGATAGTAATTCCTGACAAAGTCAAACAAAAATCTTACGTGAATTCAGAATGTAAGCTGCTGGGCATAATGATGACAGAATATTTACAGATGCTGATACATGGAACACCAGGAACACAGAAACAAATAAAACTAGACGTTGTTACTGTCCCCATGTTACATATAAGGAGCTCTGACCAAGAAATGAAGTAATTTTTTTAATGTTATTTGGTAAGTCATCATATATATTGAAGTAGGGCTGAAAGCTAGGGGAGGAAATTCTGACTGTGCTGAATATCAGAGAACTGTCAGTGATTTCAGTCTTTACCTGAAAAGGCTTTTCCTAGGCAGTGCTTTTAGATGATTTGTCTTCTCCTTTAGCTTAGCTTAGTTTTGTCAATTCTTTGCTTAGTAGGCCAGGGGAGTTGGGAAGGAAAGATAGCAGAAGCTAAGAAAACTATTTACGTTTTGAGCACAGACTGTTTCAGATAATGAAACCTGCTTGTTGCATGCAATCACCATTGTTCTGAACACCCTGAGGAAGGAAACAATAGTTGTGTTGGAAAGTGTTTTAAGCCCATTGTGAACCAGAATTTTCACACATAGAACAATAATATATTCCCCAATGGCAATATTCACTTTAGAAAGTCCTTTAGAAAAAAATGTTGCTTTTGGGAAATAAAACATGCATCTCTTTGATATTGATATATTTTCTAAAAGTAATTTATTTAAATACGAAAACTGAAGGTCTATTCTTTAGTGGGCCTTTCATACTAACACTTTTAAAAATGGGGACATGACGTTACACAGGTTCTCTCAGCTTTTACTATTCTAAGATTATTTTATTATTGCTAATCTGCTTCCAGCTCTGGTCCTGGCCACTAGGAGACCTTATGTGAACATCTTCCAGGGCCGCCAGTGGAAGGTCTTGAGAAATCTCTTCTTTTTTTATGAATCTTACCTCCCCCTCCTTCCTCATTTTGCCTGCTTTCAAGCCAGTGACAGGTTGCATCACAAAGTGAGGTTGTGCTGTAGCCCTCCTGGGGATTAATGCTGCAAAAGAAAATAAAATAAACAGAAGGTGGTGGTTTCTCAGGCTATTTCACAATTCTGATCCACACTGGAGTGATTTGTGATTCACTTTTCAGTGGTTTGACTGTATGTAGAAAGAAAATGATAGGGAAGCAGTGAGCAGTGGGAAGAGAGAAGGGCCACAGCCATAGCTTCCTGAGCCCCTTCAAACTGCAGGATTCCCTCCCAGGCACTCATTCCCATCTACCTCCTAAAATCCTAGTGTTTCAGTTCAGAGGCTCCCACCAGAAATCTCATTGCTTCTCTGAGGTCCTCCCTGGCAGAATTCATTTTACTGACACAGTAAAATCAAAATTGCCTATAAGGCTGGAGTGCTTTGAGCTAAGTTGTAGTATCAGTTATCTCCAAAGTTATTGTCCCAGTTAGCACATTTGTATGAGGTCCCGGAATGATCCAAAACTAGATCTGAAGATCAAAGATATGATCCAAGACATGTATAACTTCAACTGTCTTCTTGCCCAATGCTATGAGCCATCCATGACTGCCAATCCTGCAATGAACTGTGTTGTTAAAAACAGAAGAGAAACTTGGGGTTTTAGTTCTTGCAAATTTCATCAAGTAGATTACTGGTATTAGGTCATTCAAGTTAGATGAACTCTTTAGTCTTCAGTTTACATTTCAAAATTATAGCCTATGGAGACTTATTTTTCTGTGCATGTGGATTTAGATACAGGCTAACAGGGGAGACTGACTGACTTCCAAGTGCCAGGAGGGAAGGTGTTGGAAAACTAATAGACTGTGGAACTGGATTAAGAGGCACATCTGTGCTCTACACAGTAGGTGGCTGTAGCAAGGGGTGGAAGAATGTCCCCCTGACCACCTGACAGAGATGGTGTACAAAGGCTCTGTGATAATAGCTTTTTATCTCTGAGGTTCCCCAAAATTTGTTAGACTCACCAGGATGAAGATTTCCACCTGAAGGGAGCCATCCTGCTTGCCTAATGAAAATATTTAGTATGAGCTTTGCAGGGAATTTCTCCTGTCCTTTGGCTCCGTGTGCTTGGTTCCTGAAACGAAGGATGAAGTAGGGTGATTTGGAGGTGAAGGGTAGTCAAGTAAGCAGAAGTCATGCAGAAATTAAAATTATCCAAGCTCTAAGCTGTCTTTATGATGTATCTCTGTATATTTGGCAGTTTGCTTGATCTTCATGGCAATAGCAATAAGTAAGAGCTGTAGGGACGTGAGCTGAACTGTACCCTCCAGCCTCAGGGCCACTGAGCTCTCCCCAGGCTGTTTCGTTTAACTAGTATTAATGTCACATGTTTCATTTGACTCACCTGGGTGGTTGTCTTCCTCTCTTGGAGGTGATATGAAAGTCTTTGATCGGGTGTGGATTTAACCCTCCCTTAGCACTGATGTAAGCTCAGGTATGATGTTATGTGGTTTTAGCCACAGAGTTTAGAGCCTTGTTTGAAAACCTTGATTGACACCTGAAATTGGGGACACCTTGGGAAGTTTGTTCATGCATGTTCCAACATTATGAGCTTATGAGCTGAAGGCCTTCAGAACATAATGCCTGCTCCTGTTGGTCAGTCCCTTAATCATAAATGCCAAGATGTCTTCCCAAAGGCCTCCTGAAGAAGCAGGATAAGGGATCGTTAATTGCTGCAATCCTGGACTTAATTGCCAGGTTGTCCAAACTCAGATCATCTTGAAAAAGACAGCCACATAATTTATTCAAACTGAAATGTTTCCTTAAAGCAGCAGTGGGCTTAGAGAACATGACAGTGTCTGGGATCATGGGAAAACCAGTTAAGTGAAGAAGAAATGTGACATCACCCTGCTTGTGGCCAAGCTCATTTAAAAATTAAAATCTGTTCATGAACGGTACTGTTTCTTGTGTTGTTAAAGTGGACAAAAATTTTAGAAGCACAGCTTTTTCAATTTTGCGGAAAGGACTTAAACGTTTTTGTGTACAGAATATCAGTCACTTAATAAATTCTTTTCATGGATTCATACAACTGTCACATCTGCCACTCACTTTTACAGCCTTTGAGAAAAAAACTCTGTTTCCTGAAAATATGAGAACAATGCTGGGAGGCTGAAGGTAACTTTGTTTTTACTGGTATTTTTGTTAGGGACAGACTGTGTCTGGCAGGACTATTTCCTTCCCCCACTCGCTTTGTATTTCCTACTCAGAGGTCAAGTGCAATCACAGACCACAGTGAAAAGGCTTAGGAGGCTCAAAGGGCTTTGAAGAATTTAGAAGAGTGGTGACTGGGCTACTGGATCTGTATGGAAGAGACCTATGTTGGGCAAAGAGCGGGTCTGAGTTTTAACTATGAATGGGTGGCATCATTGTTCTTGTGGGGTAGAGCTCTGACAGTCCCCGCAGCAGAAGCTGCTGCAGTTTGGAGTGTGCTTAAATGACTCCTGAAACAGAACCAGGAAAGGAGTTGCACTCCAGTGCGGTGATGAGGACATTTACCTGGGTCTCATAGTACTCTGAGAAACACCCCAGAGTAGTCTACAGCGCTCTCGTAAGGGCATGCTCTGCTGAGGCCTGTCAGAAAAGTCTGACCTCAAAATCGCAGAAGCAGAGGCAAGAACTATAGTTTGGATATTATAGGATGTGCTCAAGTAACTGAAGTACTGGATAAGCCAGCGCAACTGATCTTGCAACAGGTATGTGAACCTAGTCCTTCTTTTCCTTGGTCCACTGACAAGTGCATTTAGATGTTTCATTTTATCTCCTAGGGAACATCTTTTACAAATGGGAATAGATGTCTTCATTTTTTGGTTTTGGTGTGGAAAATAGTTCAAAGTAGTTTCAGCCATTTTTTTTCTGTTTTGTTGTTGTTTCCATGTGGATTTGGGTAGGATGTGGAAAGAATAGGTTCAACAGTCAAATGTAGGATTTAACTATACACAGAGCCTTACTCTCAACTCACAGAAGCCCTTTTGAAATACCATGCTTTGTCCTCACTGAAAGGGAAAGCTGTTCCTTCATGTGTTAGTTAACAAAGGTTAAGTAAAGCATATTACAAACTGAATTATACAGGGCTGTTGCAGCTTGCTTAAGTGTTAGCAGGTCAAAGAGAACACTGCATCCTTGATAATGTTTTAGTCTGATCTGCTAACAAATGTGCATACATCTGTCATGCTCAACGTGGGTTTTTTTTGGGTATGTGAATGTGCATGTATTTAAGGACTGGAAAAGAAATACTATATGTCAGACAGAAGTCCTTCAGAATTCAGCAAGTGTCATTTAAAGTAGCAGCAATAAATCACCAAGTACCAGAGTACACTACACATCCTCCACAGAGGACACAAAGTTATGCAAATAAAGACTTTATGGACAATATTTCCAAAAATATTCTTCCTTTTTTGAAGCATTTCTGTGCATAAATCCATTCAAACCTAGACAACCCTGTAAATTAACAATTGGCTGGATTCATCAAAGTGTTCATAACAAGCAGCAATTTCTGATTCAGAGGAATGTTAGCAAATAAATGACAGCCCTGGAAGTTATTTAAATTCTGTTAGCAAATATTGAAAGTGAGTCTTATTGTCTTAAGTAGTTTTAATTATTTTTACAGAAGAGGATAGGCAATAAACTTTACATTTATTGGCTCCTTGTGAGCAAATTCTTATCAATTACCCACAGAATCACAGAATCAAAGAATGGTAGGGGTTGGAAGGGACCTCTGTGGGTCATCTAGTCCAACCCCCCTGCCGAAGCAGTGTCACCTACAGCAGGCTGCACAGGACCTTGTCCAGGCGGGTCTTGA
>Ga0065711_1008294_pt1 | contig 13849 bp, 10 predicted proteins | sample Hoacrofraction12_FD_59098 | JGI IMG/M metagenome (GOLD analysis project Ga0065711, IMG submission 59098) | Hoatzin crop microbial communities from Cojedes, Venezuela - Epithelial fraction 12 v2 (version 2) | ecosystem: Host-associated > Birds > Digestive system > Esophagus > Crop | place... | reverse complement strand
TGTAAGAAGCAACTCTCTAGCTGAAACTGCTTCTATGGTTTGGGACTCAGCCAACACAGACAACTCAGGAATTTTTGGGCCAAAGGTGAAAGCACACAGCGAGGAAGACTACGAGCCTTCATCCAGAAGACCCCCACAGATGACCACCAGACGACACTGCACAAGTGCTAAAGGGGGGTGGAGTATGATAATGAATTTCTAGAAATAATTACAATAGTCCAGCCTACTTAGATAAGCTTTGTAATAAATAGGTGCATGCTTCGTGACTTGGTGTGCAAGTTAGGAGGAGCGATCCCCCTTGCACCCAGCGCCGCAATTAACATACCTGCTTTATAACTCTCTGAGTTGTGGAGTTTGATTCCGCACGTCAATAGTTGCTGCCAAAAGTGTGAGTATATGTAATATAATCATATCAGTTACTTTAACTTTCTTATGCTTACTTGAACAAAGGATGTGTCTCATGCTTTATATCAGAACATAGTACCACTGTCTATTTAGACACTGCAAGTCAAAAATTACAGACAGATAGAAAATAAACTTGTAATGTTAGTATTGTGGTAAGCACTGCAATCTACTCTTTAAGATATTACAGAATATATAAAAATGACTGTTGCAATGAGATTTCTAGAGTTGTAAATGAACAGTGCTGCAGTTACAGAACTTTTCACAGATATCTCCACATAAGATCACAGCATACAGAAATTTAATTTACTCTTAACTTAATTTTTGTTGACCCGAACTCTGGCAGACTAAGAAAGAGCTTTTTTACGTAAAAGTATATCAGATATTGCTTTGAAGAGATCACTCTAAAATTCACCATTTAGAAAGCTAAGCTATGTAGAAATTTTGAAACACATGTTTTTCTTCTGCAAAATGCAGCCTGTCATCTTCGTGTTTTAACAGATGTTTTCACAAATATTTGTAATAAAAATGAAGCTGTTTTCTGTGTATTTAATTTCAGGTTTATTTCAGATGTCTCTGCCACACCCAATACCTGAAGTAGCTTTGTGTATTTTCTTTAGTATTTTCTGTTGTCCGTGCCTATCCATCAACTCTTTATTTACTGTGGTATCTTGGTCTTAGCTTATAAACTCCGTAAATGAAACTTACTTCCATTCCTACTGTTACTTCATTGTGACATAGATCTAGCTGCTCGTGTATGTCATCATTAATAAAGGTTCTGTATCTGATTATTAGCCCCCATGCTACTCTAAATACCATGACCTTTTTTAAAGCTAGGCGGCAGTTATTATAGTTATACTGAAATTGTACATGCTATATAATTTATTAGTATGTTCTCACAATTTATTTGAATGAGTGAGGGGTACTTGAAACCAGATATAAGGAGAAAAAGTAAAGAAGTCATTAGTCAACAAATATACTTCTATGTGATTAATAGACCTTATATAGCTACTTATTGATTCTTTGAGTGTGACCTCTGGGCTGTTCAAAACTATTGCTAGTAGTGGTACGTCAGGGAGAATAAACACTTTATCAGTGTGCCTGGTGATTTGTCTTGAACATCTTTACACCAATAATTTTCTACAGGGTTGAAAGACTTTTATTATTTTCTGTAAAATCAATGAACAAACAAAAAACTTTTGATTATTTATCGTTTATTCATTCTCAAGCAGTATGAACACTTGAATTATGAAGGAGTTCAGGGTTTATTTCATATAATGTTTTTGTCTGATGAATAAACCCAAAGTGTTGTTTCCCAGTGCACGGATTATTAACTTGAGTATATGAACCTTTGAAATAATTTGGATTTAGGATAAACCACATGAAGTTTATTCAAGTTGTCTGTTACTGTAACGTGGCTGAAGACTAACATGAAAGTTAAACAAGTCCTCAGAAAATTTGGAAGTGGTGATAGGTTTGTGGATCTCGTCTGAAAGACATGGGAAAAAGCTACGTGAATCTCCTTGTCATTGCTTCCCCTCCAATTCAGTTCAGTGCTTAAGCAAAATCTGATTGTTTGAGATGAGACTGATTTCCAGTTGATCTTTAATGATAAGTATACAAAAGTAGTGGCTATTTTTTCAGGTTTCTTGGTTTAGCTGGTTGAATATTATAAGTTAAAATCGATCTCTAGTTGACTTTGAACATAACTTAATCTTTAAAGTTTCATTCTCTCTTCCCTGCAAGGTAGATTGAAGCAATTTCTTACATTTAATTCTAGTCACTATCATGGGTGTCGTGATTTAGCCCCAGCCAGCAGCAAAGAACCATGTGGTTGCCCACTCACTCCTCCCCCTGGTGGGACGGGGAGGAGAATCAGAAGAAAAAGGCAAAACTTGTGTGTTGGGATAAAGACAATTTAACAGAACAGCAAAGGCAGAGGAAAATAACTACAATAATACTTCTAAAAAGAATACACAATGTGAATGATACACAGTGCAATTTTCTCACTGCCTGATGCCCAGCTCGCTCCTGAGCAGTGATTCCTCTTCCCTGCCCAGCTCCCCCAGGGATATAGTGAGCATGAAGTCACATGATATTGAGCATCCCATTTGGCTGGTTTGGGTCGGCCTTCCGGGCTGTGTCCCCTCCCAGCTTCCTGTTAAAACTAACTCTATCCTAGCTGAAATCAGGAGATTATCCACCCCTTATTCTATACTGTCTACATCATGCCCCAGTGGCACACTTTCCAATTTATCACTACCACTTTTCCAGTCTTTAAGATATATATATAAATATATATATACCCATTCACACACAGATATCGTTCCCTTAGCCTAAGGGACATCCCTCTAAAAATGTCCATTGAGTTAATTTAATCCACGACTTTGGATTCCATATGTCATAACAGTCCTTCAGGATGGAAGAGATGATGTGTGGTGCTGGACTGTTGCATGCTGCATCCAGAGTTCACGGCTGGTGTATCTGCCATGGATCATGCGCACGGTCTGTGGGTTAAAGATATTGATCTCAAGGAAGTTGCTGTGCACCAGGTGCTGAAGCCAGTTCTAGTTCCATCACCACTGCATTTTACTCAGCTTCATCAAATTTCATCCTTAATAGTTTGGGTGACTCTTACTGTAGTACCATTGATATGGCATATAGCAGCTGTAGTACTGATGACATACAGTGGCAGGGCTATATAGCAATTAATATAGTGCAATATAATTCATTGACTATTCTCACACAAAATCAAATTCCCATGAGGTATACATCAGAATTCCCCATCCTTCCACATCACCCACCAAGTGCACCCAGATCCCTGAGCAAAAGCAATTCTGCAGATAGCTTTGCCTTTGCCTGAAGCATGAATAACCCAGACTGTCTTCCCTAATACATTCTCCATGTGCACTGTGGGGACTTTATCCCCTTCTACTGTACGTAACAGCTTTGATTGGGCAGAGACAGTTCAAATAGTAGATCCCCTAGTGTTAACTAACTAGGTGGCTTTTGCTAAATGTGTATCCCAATGTTTTCAGGTCCCACAACCCATTGCTCTCAGTGTAGTCTTTAGCAGTCCATTGTATCATTTGATTTTCCTGGAGACTGGTGTGTGATAGGGAATGTGATACACCCACTCAATGCCATGCTCTTTGGCCCAGGTGTCTACAAGCTTGTTTTGGAAATGAGTCCTATTGTCTGACTCAGTTCTTTCCGGGTTGCTATGTCTCTACAGGACTTGTTTTTCAAGGCCCAGGATAGTGTTCCGGGTGCGGGCATGCAGCAACGGATATGTTTCCAGCTGTCTGGTGGTTGCTTCCACCACTATAAGCACACAGTTCTTGCCTTGGCAGGTTTGTGGCAGTGTGATACAATCAGCCTGCCAAGCCTCCATATATTTGTCTTTCAGCCGTTGTTCTCCATATCACTGAGGCTTTACCCACTTGACTTGCTTGATTGCAGTGTATGTTTCACATTCATGGATAACCTGTGCAATAGCACCCATGGTCAAGTCCACCACTCAGTCATGAATCCATCTGTATGTTGCATCTCTTTGATGGCCTGAGGTGTCAAGGGCCCACTGAGCTATAAAAAATTCATCCTTATGTTGACAGTCCAAATCCTCCTAAGCCACTTCAGTCTTAGTTGCCTGATACACCTGCTGGTTATTTTGATATTCCTCAGTGGTCTGACTCTTGGGAAGGTGGGTATCCCTGTGACGTACTTTTATAAGTGCTAAGAGGGTGCTGTGCTTCAGCAACAACCACTTCCAAAGCAGCTTGAACTCCTTTGTATGCTGCCAATAGCTCTTCTTCAGTTGTAGCACAGCGGGCATCAGATCCTCTATATCCTTGACTCCAAAACCCTGGGGATCAATCTTGAGAATTCCCTGGATTTCTGCCAGACTCCAGTGGGCCATTTTCCCTTGCTGTGGTGTAGAACACATTTTTTTACATCTTTTCTTGCCCAGACTACCCCAAGGACTACTGTGTGAACTATTTCCCGTTTAATTTGTTTAAAGGCTTGTCGTTGCTCAGGGCCCCATTTAAAGTCCTTCTTCTTCCAGGTCACTTGATAGAGAGGGCTTGCAATCAGACTGTAATTTGGAATATGCATTCTCCAAAAACCTACAACGCCTAAGAAGGCTTGTGTTTCCTTTTTGCTAGTCAGTGGAGACATTTTGGACATTTTAGTCAGCAGAGCTGCTATTTTGTTGATGACATCCATTGGGATTTGATGACATCCATCTTGCCACTGTATTCCTAAAAACTGGATCGCCTGTGCGGGTTGCTTGACCTTACTTTGTTTTATGGTGAAACTGGCTTTGAGAAGAATCTGAACTTTTCTCAGAAACTTCTTCTGTTGTGTTGTTAATGTATTGCAGGTGTTCCAGAGCTTCACCTTATTCCAGTGCAGTCTGGATCAGTCTGCAAATGGTAAGACTGTGGTTCCACCCTGGGACAGTTGATTCCAGGTGTATTGGACACCCCTCCAGGTGAAAGCAAACAAACCGTGGCCTGAACTCAGCTATCAAAGGGATTGAGAAAAACACATCAGCAAGGATTGATATCAGTGGGGTACTTGCACTGCCCACCCTTGGCCTGGTTAATAACGGTTGTTAAGACAGGTATGTGAACAGTGGTTGTGAAAGGGACATTCTAAACTGCCTGAGAGCGCCTTCTTCCAAAGTGATCAATTTACAGATGAAGAAGATTAACAGACAGCTTAAACAGTAACCTGGGAGTTACAGTGAGACTTCAGAAATTAAGGGGAACTCAGCTGGAAAAGAAGTGTAAAGGAGGCATGAAAATTTACAGAATTTTAACTTGTAAAATTTGTGAGGCAGAGACGTAGAAATGCAAACAGAAGTAATCAAAATCTATTTATGCACTCCTAGAAATCTCCCAACGGCATAAAGACCTCTGCCTTGGCCAGCCAGAGCCATTAGATGTTGTAATAAGCTTGTAACCTGATATCTGTTGGTAACTGTGTCCTTGTTGGGGGGGCAGCATGGGTACACATAAAGCTGGAGCACCCATGTCTCACAGCAGTGAGTGCAAGTGGTAAAATCCATACACCAGGAAAAGGGATGTCTGTGGTTGCAGCCCACACTGCCTGTGAGAATGTGAGCACATAACTCTGTGTGTGCACTTGTATGGCTGTGTGGTTACAGCATTTTGGAATAGGTTATTGCAGGGTCTTTCCTAGCATTTTGTAAGTTTCTAATACGGAGGTTTAGGTGTTGTATTGATGATATTGATCCTGAAGGAATCACTGATTACCTGCTAATTATGTGTCATTATTAAATCAATCAAACAGTTTGATCCTGATTTGGTTTAAAACACATGAAGTGAGCAGTTTTTCCCTGTGACAATTTTCATTGCACTGGTTGCATCAATGCTTTGATAATTTCATGGACTTAAATATTTATTAAGAAAATACATACATATTTTTATATATATAGCATAGTTCATCAGTTACAACCTCTATGGAAGAATCAAAAGATGTACAACGTTCCCCTACTTACTTTACATTTAACTTAGAAAAGGATTATGCATATTAAAAAATAAGAACAAAAAAGCATGGTCACACTTTCTTGCATCCTACTTTATGTACATTATATCACCCTAACAACTGCTGAAAGTACATTCTCTTTATCATATTTGAAAACCCTTTGAGACAGGAGTCTTTTTTTTTTCTTTTTAAGTCATTGTCTAATATTGTAAGGCAAATGTAATGCAATTTTAGGCATTCCTACATTACAAATAAATAGTAATAAAAGTATTAAACCTAGAAATATATACAAAGTGTGATGATAAGGATTCATTCCAAATCTAGTAACTTACAAGCCAGAAGGTTAATTAAAGTCCAAATCTAATCAAGCTAGGTAGTATTGATTTTCATGCCCCAAGTGAAAATTCTGTGTATATAACAGAACTAAATTCTTCATTTGCTGTAAATGCTCTTAAAGTTAATTGAGATCTTAAAATATTTCTGAAGGCAGCTCAAAACATGAGAACAAAGCACTTAACACTTTCTCTCAGATCACCAAGAATTAGAGTAACTTCCTGCTTGTTCTGTAGGACCCCTCAGAGTGTCTAATTTATATACATGCCAGAACGGGTGAACTGTAGATGTGTGCAATTTCCTTCTAATCCCATACTTGTCACAGAAAATAGTCATTCACTTTTATCTTTAATGTTTTTATTATTAATATCGGTTAGAGGTTGCTGTCTTGATTTCTTGCTATGAAACAGTGCTACTGGTCTGCACAAATTATCCTTGTTAGCATCATGATCTCTTTTTGATTAAATCAATGCTTTTTCACTGTTCTCATGTTCTCAGTCCATTTATTTCATTATTATTCTTTCTGAAAGCTGTTTATTCCTGGGGTTTAGGGAGTCTCTTATTTCCTTTTCTTCCTCTGACTCATTATTCATCTCAGAGATGAAGCATAAGAACTGGACAAGCACAGAATTACTAAATCTGAGCATTTTTCTCTTTCTTTGGTGTTCTTAAGCATTCGTTAGAATGATGTCCAGCCTTTATTATTTTCCTTATTTACCTAAAACTAAATAAAACAGATTTATTTTTAATTTATTTCCCAGGAGCAAGGCTTGTCATTTCTTCCTACCTGGAAAAGATATAGCTGAAATACAGCTCCATGTTTCTTTTGTCAGCCTCAATCAACCAACCAATCAATCAATTTCTGTATTTTTTTCACAATGTAATAACACAAAGAGTTCAGCACAACAGAAGCCATGGATAGCAGAGAGCAGCCTAAAACTAACTTTGAAAAAAAAAAAAAAAGTTAGAATCTCAAACCATAGCAAAAAAATTCATTCAAAATAATTGATCTTTAAAATGTCATACAGAGAAGTAAAGATGTGAGAAAAGTATGAGGGAAGAGAATCGAAGAGAAATCACAGCCTATAGAAAAGTGATGCTACCAAACGCGGTGCGGAAAAAACTTGTAAATTTATCTCTGGCTCATACAAAAGACACTCAAATCAAGAATATGCTTCTATCAGATAAGTGCTCTGGCAAAGCATTTTGTCAGGCATTGTAATAGGCTGTCCAGCGAAGTGCTGGAGTCACCATCCCTGAAGGTGATGGTTTAGTAGGCTTGGTGGTGTTTGGTTTATGGCTGGACTTGATGATCTTAGAGGTCTTTTCCAACCTATGATTCTAAGATTCAAAGTACTTTCTTCACACTACCTAAAAAGATTACTTGCTGTGCATGAGGATTTCTCTGGTTTTCCTTTCCAGTCAAAGGAGCTAATCTCATAAAAACTTTCCTCAGTTTGAAATATCCCTTTTCACTGGTTCATTCAAATGCTTTCAACCTCCTCGCCTCTGATCTGTTTCTAAATTTTTATTGAACTAAATCTGCTGAAGTCAAGAAATTCTGTGATTCTAAAAAAATGATCTTTATCTTTGAAGGTCAGAGCAATGTAGTAATAAAAATATGTATTTTGGGTATTTGTGAAAAATGTGAAACTACAGACATATACTTAACTTTCTGAAATGCATAAGGTTTTGCATCACAGATTGATTGTTTCTGTACTTGCCTGTGTTGTATTTGCTTAAGTTGTTGTACCTGGCTAAGTTGTTGTATTTGCCTAAATTGTTGTATGTATAGTAAATATATAGTACATAGGGATAAATGAGAAAAGTTATCTTTAGTCTTTCTCCAGCTTCCTAAGGAATAGGAAAGTTTCAGATGCACAATGTATCTTTGTATTTCAATACTTTCTATATTAAATTGATAAGGCTTAATACTGACTTCAGATATTTTACTATCTGTAAAATATGATTATAGATTTGAAAAACCATGTTTTTGCAAACATCTTGTCACAGGACACAACATATTGTATATTTAACATTACTTTACCTGATAGAGCACATCCACTGTACAAAGATATGTGAGAAACTGATTATCACAGACGATGCAAGATAGCAGTAGCTTGTATTTTACCGGGGTAATCTAGCAATGTTTTTATACAAGTATCTACAAGAATATGTTAGAAACTTACACCAGACTTCAGATTGAGAAGGGCAAAAGTCGTCATGGAAGAGAGAAAGAGCAGCCTACTATGTCAAGATTTTATTGAGAATTAGTGTTAACTGCAATTTAAAAATTCTCAGTCTTGGACACAGGACTAAGAAAAACATAAATTTCATTCTGCTTGGTAATCATGTTTCTTCATACATTTTCTGGAGCTATATGATTGCAAGCTATATGGAAATCTGTGGGGAACCTGGTGTGTACTAAGAACTTCAGTATTTATCGCTTCCCTTAAGAGAAGGACCTAATGAATCATTTGTTGATTTACACTAATCTCATGTTTTGCAGATTTCTTTTTTTGATAGTATGATTTTAAAATAAAAAGAAGCATTTCACCTTACAGACAGATTTTGTTTCATTCTTATACAAAACAGATCATTGTTTTTATGCCAATAATTTACTTTTTAGTGGAGAATAAAGGAAGAGAAAGGGAAGAATAAGGAAGGAAGGCAACAAAGAATGCTGCCAGTTGCTGACACTGAGTACTTTATATTCGTATGTGAATGTTATATGCATATATTCATATGACATGAAGATGCACTATTCTGTTGAATACATTGAAAAATACAGACAATGTTATGCTAGGTAAGTTAAATCAAACTACAGGTACAATTTTCTTAGGAAGTAAAAATACAGTTTGCTTAGAAGTGAGAAACTAGCTTACCTGAGAGGAGAGCTTCCAACGTGGGAAGAACTATATTGAATAGGACAAAACTTATTGACCAAGAAAATTGAGTTTCCAGAGGAGTTCACACTAACTGACTGGCCAAAGACAAAGTAACCAGACTTGTGTGTAAGAAGAAGGAGCTGATAAACATATGTACATTTTTGCTTACACTCAACAGGAACACACAGTCCTATTGTTTTCTTATAAATGTTGAAAATACTTCTACCCATGTAGTGGAAAGGCCATAAAGCCCAGTTCAAATAAATTCTCATGGTTTCCTAAATGTAGCTTTTATTTTCATATGAATTTTATATATCTTTTCTTCATACATCTTTTTTTTTTCCTCTTTCCTTCCAGTCTTGGGCAGCGACATTCAAAGAAACAGATGGGTCCAGTCTACTAATATGTGGCTCTGTGGCTGGTGTCATGGACACGATTTTGGTTTTTTTGGTAATGGGATGGACTACACGGCACCAGACTTGCTGGCATTAGATGGGATTCACCATTCTCAAAGGGGCAAGAGGGTCTTTGCTCACAAGATAGCGGGCTCACTGAGAGAGATTTAAACTAGATTTGAAGGGGGAAAGGGTATAATATCAGGCTTGCCTGTTAGAAGCTGTGGGACGACATACCAAGGTTAGAGGGATGGGGTGCTAGCGAGGGCAATTAGCCTGTTCCTGTGAGACATGCTGGCTACACTTCAGCACACCTGAAGTCTTAGAGAGATGAGCCAAGGACTCCTGAGATAATAGGGGCAACAGGGAAACACCAGTGAAATAGCTCAAAGGAGTTAACGGGTGTTCTTCTCAGAAGGTGACATGGCCGACAGCCCAGATGAAGTGCCTCTACACTGATGCATGCAGCATGCGCAACAAACAGGAAGAGTTGAAAGCCACTGTGCTGCTAGAAAGCTATGACCTAGTAGCCTTTACTGAAACTTTATGGGACAAATTCCATGACTGGAGTGCGGCTATTGATGGCTTCAGGCTGTTCAGAAGGGACAGGCGAGGAAGGAGGGGAAGTGGTGTTGCCCTCTGTATCAAAAAATGTATAGAGTGTAAAGAGCTGTATTTGAAGAATAGCTATGAGCAGGTAAAAAGTTTACTGGTAAGAATCAGAGACAGAGGTAACAAAACGAACCTTGGAGTTGGTGTCTACTACAGGCCACCTGATCAAGGGGAGCCTGTTGACGAAGCCTTCTTCCTCCAGCTCCAGGAGGCATCACGCTCGCAGACTCTCATCCTGCTGGGGGACTTCAAATACCCTGACATTTGCTGGAAAAGTAGCATGGAAAGCTGCAGGAAACCCAGGAGACACCTGGGTTGGATTGAGAATAACTTCTTACGCCAGATAATAGACAGTCCTACCAGAGAGGATGCAATACTGGACCTGATGCTCATCAAAGCAAGTGAGCTCATCGGTGACATCAAGACTGGAGGCAGCCTGGGCTGCAGTAATCATGTGTTAGTGGAGTTAGCAGTCCTGAGGGATAAGGCTTAGGTGAAGGGTAATGTCAGAACCCTGAATTTTAGGAAAGCCGACTTCCAGCTCTTGAAGGAGTTACTCAGTTGGACACCCTGGAAAACTGCCCTCAGAGACAAGGGAGAGGAATAGAGCTGGCAAATCTGTAAGGACACTTTCTGTAGAGCACAGAAGCTCTCGATGTCCATTTGTAAGAAATCAGGAAAAGAAGGCAAGAGACGAGCATGGCTGAGTCGAGACCTGCTGGTCAAACTAAAGGGCAAGAAGGAAATCCACAGGCACTGGAAACAGGGACGAGTATTCTGGGAAGAACACAGGGATGCTGCCCAGTTGTGCAGGGTTGGTGTCAGGAAGACTAAGGCATGGATAGAGCTGAACTTGGAAAGGGATGCAAAGAATAACAAGCAGGGCTTTTACAGGTATGTCGGACAGAAAAGGAAGGTCAAAGAAAGCGTAACCCCACTGATGAGCAAGACTGCCAGACTGGTAACAAAGGATGAGAAGAAGGCTGAGGTACTCAATAAATATTTTGCCTCACTCCTCACTGGCAATCTCTCTATCTCTTGATTTGATGGATGCAAGATGGGGACTTGGGGAGCAAAGTCCCTCCCACTGTAAGAGATCAGGTTCATGACCACCTGAGGAACTTGAACATTCATAAGTCTGTGGGACCTGACAAAATGCATTCTAGAGTCCTGAGGGAATTGGCTGATGTCATTGCCAAGCCACTCTCCATCATACTTGAAAACTCATGGCAGTAAGGTGGAGTCCCTGGTGACTGGAAAAAGGGAAACATTGTGCCCATTTTTACAAAGGATGGAAAGAAGGACCGTGGGAAGTACTGACCTGTCAGCCTCAGCACTGTGCCTGGGAAGATCATGGAACAGATCCTCCTAGAAGCTGTGAGAAGGCCCATGGAGGACAGAGAGGTGATTCGAGACAGCCATCTTATCTTCACCAAGGGCAAGTCCTGCCTGATCAACCTAGTGGCCTTTTATAATGGTGTGGCTAGATCAGTGAACAAGGGAAGAGCTATGGATGTCATCTACCTGGACTTCTGTAAGGCCTTCAACACAGTCCCTCACAACATCCTTCTCTATATTGGAGGGACATGGATTTAATGGGTGGACTGTTTAGTGAATGAGGAATTTGTGGGATGGTCACATCCAGAGGGTAGTGATCAACAGCTCAATGTCCAAATGGAGATCAGTGACAAGTGTTGTCCCTCAGGGTTCCATGTTGGGACCAGTACTGTTTAAAGTTTTTGTCATTGACTTAGACCGTGGGATCGAGTGCACCCTCAGCAAGTCTGCAGATGACACCAAGGTGAGTGGTGCAGTCGACCCACCAGAAGGACTGGATGCCATCCAGAGGGACCTGGACAAGCTCAAGAAGTGGATGTATGTGAATCTCATGAGGTTGAACAAGGCCAAGTGCAAGGTCCTACACTGGGGTCAGGGAAACGCCTGCTATTGATACAGGCTGGGGGATGCATGGCTTTAGAGCAGCCCTGCTAAGAAGGACTTGGGTGTACTGGTGGATGAAAAGCTGGACATGAGCTGACAATGTGCACTCGCAGCCCAGAAGGCCAAATGTATCCTGGGCTACGTCAAGAGAAAAGTGGCCAGCAGGTTGGAAGAGGTGATTCTGCCACTCTACTCTGCTCTGGTGAGACCTCACCTGAAGTCCTGTGTTCAGCTCTGGAGCCCTCGGCACAAGAAGACATGGAGCTGTGGGAGCGGGTCCAGAGGACGTCCACAAAGATGATCCAAGGGCTGGAGCACCTCTGCTGTGAGGAAAAGCTGAGAGAGTTGGGGCTGTTCAGCGTGGAGAAGAGAAGGCTCCAGAGATACCTTTTTGTAGCCTTTCAGGTCTTAAAGGGGGCCTGTTGGCGTGGGTTACGGATCCGTTGTAATGATGTGACCCCAATATGAGTATGATTGTTCACCTTTATTAGTCAGCAAAAACAAGGTTTATGTAGCAAAACTATTACAGCATCTGAATGGTTAAATCCCCAATCCATATATAGGCAAAATTACTGCAACTCGTTGTGATTGGTGTAGAGCTGCATCTCGAAGTGAAAACAGTACTGTGGCAGGAAGGAAGTGACAGTGTGGCAGGAAACGGTGACGTTCCCCGTGTTCCAGTGTCCCGAGCTTGTCGCTCTGCCTTCCCAGCAGGGTTCCGTGTCAGCCGCTCCCAAGGCTCACTTCCGGATTGGAACCTGGGTTGCTCAACGCACCAAACTATGTCCCCTCTCGACCAGCCAGGACTCCACAATTCCCCCTTTTTGTTTTTGAGCAAGCCAGGTTTGCTTCGTCATCTTGGAGAGAGCCCTTTTAAGACAGCTAAAGCAAATACATATTATAATTCCAACAGCAAGTAACACGACACATATATGCAAAATTTCTATAATTAAACTGTTAAGCCAAGCGGGCAGATTACCAAAGAGCGAGGTGAGAAATTGATCAAAAAATCCCTGGTTTTACTGTATTTGATTGACATGCTGTTCAAGCCGTTGTAATTGCTTGTGGATGGACTTACTATGATCGGACAAGTTCATACAGCACATGCCTTCAAAATCTTCACAACCATGCCCCTGGACCAGCAGTAAAAAATCAATTGCGGCTCTATTTTGCAATACTGCATGTCGTAGACTACTCTGATCTTCTAGTAGGGATTGCAAGACTTTTGTGGTAACACTGGCTTGCTTCTCTGCCCAGTGTTCAGTGTTCGCCACTCTACTTCTGTAGCAGTGTTCTGTGTTGGCTACTTTCAAGGTCTATCTCCGTTACCAAGCCTGGGTTGCTCAACAGCACCAAACTATATCCCCTCTTGTCCAGCCTTGACTCCACAATTTCCCCTTTTTGTTTTTTGAGCAAGCCAGATATAGTTGATGAGGTTGTTGATGATGATGAGAGTTGACATAATTTTGGTCTTCAGCTTGCTACCACTTTCAGAGGCCCACACAAACTACAATACTAACAGCTATAAGAACACAAATGCTAATTGAAGACATAGAGATGTGAAGTGCATACCACAACCTGCTGGATATAAAGAAAGATCAAATTAACTTGAGAATGATACATACTGATGGTACATCTGTTACCTAGCATATGGGTGTAGATTGATTTACTTGTATTCAATTTTCTTGCTGGATTTACTTGTATCCAATTTTCTTCCTGTGTGGATGGTGGGACTAAAGTACCGCTTGACCACAACATATCATT
>Ga0065711_1044838_pt1 | contig 13850 bp, 18 predicted proteins | sample Hoacrofraction12_FD_59098 | JGI IMG/M metagenome (GOLD analysis project Ga0065711, IMG submission 59098) | Hoatzin crop microbial communities from Cojedes, Venezuela - Epithelial fraction 12 v2 (version 2) | ecosystem: Host-associated > Birds > Digestive system > Esophagus > Crop | place... | reverse complement strand
CTGGGACTCAGGAAAAAAAAGGAGGGTCTGCCACCTATGGAAGAAAGGGCAGGCGACTCAGGAGGAGTACAGGGGTCTCGTTAGGTCGTGCAGAGAGGAAATTAGAAAGACAAAAGCCCGTCTAGAACTCAGGCTGGCCACTGTTGTAAGGGACAACAAAAAGTGTTTTTACACAGGCCTGTCAGCCTGACCTCGGTGCCGGGCAAGATTATGGAGCGGTTCATACTGAGTGCGCTCACCGGGCACGTGAAGGACAACCAGGGGATCAGGCCCGGCCAGCATGGGTTCGCGAAAGGCAGGTCCTGCTTGACTAAGCTGATCTCCTTCTGTGAGCAGGTGACCTGCCTAGTGGATGAGGGAAAGGCTGTGGATGTTGTCTGCCTGGACTTTAGTAAGGCCTTCGACACTGTTCCCCACAGCATCCTCCTGGAGAAACTAGCTGCCCGTGGTGTGGATGGGTGGACACTTCACTGGATAAAGAACTGGCTGGAAGGCTGAGCCCAGAGGGGTCTAGTGAATGGAGTTAAATCCAGCTGGTGGCCGTTCACAAGTGGCGTTCCCCAGGGCTCAGTTTTGAGTCTGGTCTTGTTTAACATCTTTATCAACGATCTGGATGAGGGGATTGAGTGCTCCCTCAGTAAGTTTGCAGATGACACCAAGCTGGGTGGGAGTGTTGATCTGCTCGAGGGTAGGAAGGCGCTGCAGAGGGATCTGGACAGACTGGCTTGATGGTCCGAGGCCAGTTGTATGAGTTTCAAGAAGGCCAAATGCCGGGTCCTGCACTTGGGTCACAACAACCCCATGCAACGCTAGAGGCTTGGGGAGGAGTGGCTGGAAAGCTGCCCGACGGAAAAGGACTTTGGGGTGTTGGTGGACAGCCAGCTGAATATGAGCTAGCAGCGTGCCCAGGTGGCCAAGAAGGCCAGCGGCATCCTGGCTTGCATCAGGAATAGTGTGGCCAGCAGGAGTAGGGAGGTGATTGTGCCCCTGTACGCAGCACTGGTGGGGCCGCACCTGGAGTACTGTGTTCAGTTTTGGGTCTCTGACTGCAAGAAGGACATTGAATTGCTGGAGCATGTCCAGAGAAGGACAGTGAGGCTGGTGAGGGGTCTAGAGAACAAGTCTTCTGAGGAGTGGGTGAGGGAGCTGGGGTTGTTTAGTCTGGAGGAGGCTGAGGGGGGACCTTGTCACTCTCTACAATTACCTGAAAGGAGGTTGTAGTGAGGCAGGTGTTGGTCCCCTATGCCAAGTAACTAGTGATAGGATGGGAGGCAATGGCCGAAAGTTGTGTTGGGGAGGTTTAGATTGGATATTAGGAAAAATGTCTTTACTGAAAGAGTGATCAGGCACTGGAACAGGCTGCCCAGGGAAGTGGTGGAGTCGCTGGAGGAGTTCAAAAAACGTGTAGATGTGGCACTTCGGGACATAGTTTAGTAGGCATGGTGGTGTTGGGTTGATGGTTGGACTTGATGATCTTAGAGGTCTTTTCCAACCTTAATGATTCTATGATTAACATGGAATATTGCATAGGTGACTTCCCAGCACAAGGTTATGTTATTCACCCCCCCCAAAGTTTTCCTCGGCTGTCATACTGCATTTTGTCTGCTTTTCCTGATTACCATTCAATTACAAATAATGACTCAACAGTTGCTGACTGGGTAAATGCTGTCCTCTGCACCTTGACCAGGCGCACATTAGTGAGGTGTCATCTGGTTGGACGGTGAGAGACGAAAGTAGGAGCAGCCTTTGAGGCTTCATCCTGTGATGTAGCAGGGTGAGTGCTCGGTGCTGGGAGCTTTGGGGATAGCACAGCAGCCCCTCTGCCAGCCCCAGAAACACACCTGCAGGAGTGTGGGTCCTCTTAGACAGCAGGTCCAGCTGTGGGCATGGAGCTGGAGGGCCAGTCCCGTGAGTTTCTGCCTCTCCTAGAGAGGGGGATTGTGCTCGTTATGTTTCTGGTAAAAGGATGCTGAGAAGATTTTACTCTTTTTTTTTTCTTTTTTTTTTAAAGGCCAGTGTTTGCAGTGAATGTATTCTGTGGTACTTGACAATGCAGAGGTTGCAGTGGAAGGAGGCCTGTGGGAGAGCAGAGATGTGGTTTTTGCCTAAACTGCTAAGCTTGTTGACTTTGGCCACGCTGCTTCATCCTTTTTGTTTCTGTTGTCTTTCTCTAGATGGTGTCTCCTTCAGCTGGCTTGTCAGCTGGTCTATAAGGCCTTCAGCAGAAGGATTATGACTTAGTCTGGGAATGATGTTTGGCATTGGGCTTGAGGCAGCCTGCAAATGCTGCTGTTATCCAAATAACAAATGTTGCAAAATATCTCTTATTTCTTATCACTGCGCTAAGCAATAAAGAGGCAAGCCTGAGCTTCTGATAGTAAACCTTGTGATGAGCCTGGTAACTCCTTTTCTTGCAGTAGGAACAGGCAGCTTGCCGCTTTTCCCATAGATGCCAAAAGCAGAGAGTGCAGACACATGTCTGCTGAGAGGCTGGAAACAAGGCTCTGCTTACAGATGCCTGAGCTTGCTGTAAGTGAGCTGGTTTGGGAACGGGAAGTGGTTGAGCTGCATGAGCTGGCACAGCTCCAGGCTAATGCAGCTCAACTGGATCCAGTACCTGAGCCAGCATATCTGCAGGTGCTTCAAATGTCGCTGTGTGATGCACAACTGATTCACTCACTGCTGCTTCAGAGTTCCCAGGGGCTGAAGTTTCTGTGTATTATTTGAGGCAGCATAGACGTACTCCCTGGCTTGGAGGTGTCTTCCTCCTTGGTTGGGTAAATTTTAATCAGTCTTTCACTTTAAGACAATTTAAAATAAGAAGCCTAGACCCAATGGGAGCATGGGTCAGTGGGTGTATGTAAGTCTGAGCAGCCAGTGGTCTTCTACGTCTTGTTCGCTATAAAACCCTGCAAACGTAAGGTTTGTATGCTGGCAGCAAACAAGGGAGGCACACAGGTAAAGAGAGAACTAACGAGTTCTCTGTCTGATGAGGGTTCCTCTGATACCATTAGGATTCAGGGTGTCATGGCTGCAAGCTGTCCTGTTGCACAGTGCTCTGTGTATTTAACCTCACGGTACCCCCACTTAAGAGTTGAGTTGTTGAAGGTGGTGATGGTACACCAGTTCATGTTTAGGTATCAGGTGGTGTGAGAGAACTATTTGGATTTCCAACAAGCTTGAATGTGCCGCACCTTGCCTTGCACAAAAGAAGTGGTTCTAGGGGTTAGTTCAGGTTCTGTGGCTGAGATTATTTAAGTGTTGACTTAATTTTTTTCTGCTGTTCTGTGGGAGCATAGTTGAGCAACTCTTACACCCTCTGAAAATCCCATGTTACTGTAGCGCTTGTAGTAGCTGAACTAAGCCCAGACCTCAGGTATGCTTGATCCGCAGGTCAGTGAGGGAGAAGAGGATGAATACGAGGAGAGACTTTGACTTGAGCATCTCGCCATGCCTGTGCAATCCCGCGCCAAGCCCTGCGGTGCTCAGGGATGCAGTACCTGTCTCTGCAGCCTCTGCGCATCAGTGCGCAGACAAGTGCCCCTGACTCGGCGCGGTCTGCGGGGTGCATGCCCGCTCAGCATGCTGCACCTCTTCTGCACTGGGGAGGTGTCAGCCGGGCTGGTGCTTTAAAGGAGGCAGTGAAAAACAGAGTCTTAGGCCAGGGTTAGGCCATCCTACGTGGAGACTGTGTGTGCGTTTCTGGCCCTGCCCTAGCAAGAGGCACGCGTGGCAAGCAGCAGTACAGACTGTCCCATAGCCACTGCCCCGCTAGGGAGCTGGGTGTGCCGATTCAGGTAACTGAGATGCAAGTCAACATTGAGGGAAGGAGGAATCGTGTTTGTACTGCTTGGTATTTAAAGGAGGACCAATAATGTCTGTGATTTATGTATTAGAATAGACTGAGTAGATTCAGTTGATCAAATCAACATGGCAATGGCACTAAGACATAGAAAAGGAACTTAGTAAGAAATATTTCAAGACAGACTGGTAGTTGTTGCTTCAGCTGACGGAAGTCTGTACAAGGCCATTGGCCTCATTGGGCTAAACTAGCTGTAGGTCTGACCTTGAATTAGCAATAATTCTGGCTCCAGGTTCCACTTCTGCCTTGCTGTTCTTTGCTTTAGTTGTGTTGTGTGCTCAGCTCAGTTTGGAGTACTGCAGCTGACACAGCTGCTGGATTATCAGATAGTTCCAGGGAAGATGTTTGGATTTTGGCTTAGCTGTCAGCTTCAAGCAGAGAACAAAATGGGAGAATTCCCTCGAGAATGTTGCAAAATACAGGATTCTTTGGGACTGTTGTTGTGGCTTGTGATACCTGGGAGTTCAGAGCAGTGGCTTGCAGTGTTCCCTTCTGACCCTGAAATGAAGAGTCTTGTAAATGAAAGTGGACTTGCTTTATACCAGTAAACTTTGGCCTAGTTTTTGTCATGGTCTACCCTGAGCATTTTACACTGGAGAAGAATGAAAACCTTTAGAAAAGTTCTTAGTTTAAGCAGAGTTTTAACTAAGCTTGACGCACTAGCTCATGGTTTTTTAATCATGTTGCTAGCATGTGGGGGCTTAGGTTTTGTTAGCAACCCAACCAAGGGCCAGCTACAGCCATTTATGAAAAAAAAAAATAGATTCTAAAAGTAGGTCTGCCAGGTACGCTTGGAATTATGTGGGCTGCGGGATCATACAGAGGTATGAAAGCAGATACAACCCTGATCTCCAATTTCAGTGGAGTTGCACTGCGAATTTGCTTTAGAGAAAGGGAAGAAAGAGGAGAGCCTGACCACATCTGTAGGCCAGAATGAAGAGGATTGCTGCCAAACTATCTTACTGGAAAAGGGGGACAGAGAGCTTTTGCCTCCTGAAGTTATACCGTTCTGTAATGGGAAGGGCTAACTCCTTGTTGAGCCACGTGTGTGGTCAGTGCTTGGTCTCTGCTCACTTGGCCCCAGGCTGTGTTCGTGTGCAGTTTCTGCTTGCACTTGCCTGCTCCGTCTCCTGGGGAGACGTGGTGCAAATAGGATGGAGTCAGCCAGAACCTGCAGATCAGCACTGGCCGTGTCCAGTGTGAAAGGTTGTTGCAACCCCTGAAGTGTGAGTGGTGATGGGTAGAACCAAGTGTCATGATGTCACTTGCAAGTACAGAGGGTGCGTTTTGCATGTTACTTATGTGTTTTGCATGAAGATAAACTTCCTAGTCCACCTGTTGCTTCCACAGCTGCTGCTGCTCCACTCTCCACAAGAGCGGGGTGGAGAAACAAGATGACCTTTGTAGCATGCAAAAATCCTGTAGAGAGGCAGAATATGGTGTCACCCATTAGGTGTTACGTGAAGCAGCTGGGGATCAGTTGTGCTACCCTGCTTTGTGCTGGGTCTTGCACAGTGCCCTTCTAGACATTGTTCTTCTCCATACTAGCTAATCAGAACAGAGGACCTTCCTCAGAGAGGGCTGGGTAGCAGAGACAACGTCTTTTCTCTTTGCTTCCTAAAGACTTTTACAAGCTGTACCATGTGCCTGCTCTCAGTTGTCCTGTGCAGAGGCAGGAGAGGATGAGAGAGAGATGTGGATATGCCTCTCTCTAGCCTATGTAGCTTCTACATAGCTTTGCAGAGACACGACAGCATTCGGTCTCAGTGTGACAGGGACACAGCTAAACATTGGAGTCTGTTTGCATGAGGGGAAGGACCACGCATAACCTAGTGCTTCTCAAAGGGAAAGGTCAGGCAGAGCCCACTATGACAGGAGCCTGGACAGATAAATACTGTGACATATTATTGAGGCTTATTTCAGTAGCATGTGAAAGCTACAAGTCTGTTCTGTTACATTCTTTGATAGTGCAGCAAGGGGACAGATTTGTCCATGTGGGTGTGGTAGACAAGGAGAAGGAAAAGAGGTATGTGTTGTCCACATTATGCAGATTCAGGAACTGAGATGAAGAGCAATGCAGTGATCCTCTTAGTTCTTTATAGGAACTCTGTGTCTTGAGCTGGAACTTGAATCCAGATCTTAACTTGGCAACAACATGTTCCACTGAGCAGGTCTGCAAACCTCCTTGGTGGCCTGTCCCTAAAGACAGGTTCTTTCCTTTCACAGCAGTCACTGTAGAATAGCTCTTTTCAGATGCAAATGCTACATTTCTTTCTTTGATAATGAAAGACAAGTTGGACATTTCTTCTCTCTCTTGTGGTATAGCACTAAGATCCAGCACGGTGTCTGCAAACTGAGAGGCTGCAGAGAAGTCTGGATCACGCAGACCGTCCCAGTTGTGCAAGCAGTGGAACAAGTGCCTGCATTTCAGAAGCTAGATTTGTGTAATTTGTGATTTGTGGTTGATTCAGAGCTCTTCTGTCCCTTTGTATTTGGGGACTTTCCTAAGTGTGTGTTACTGTGCAGGTTCTTTGGTATCTAGTATCATGGGAGCACAGGCTGCAATTTTTTTCTTGCTCAGGGAGCTTAAGGGTTCCTTTACAGGTTCTCTCTCCCTTTCCAATGGTTGCTTGTTTCTGGGAAATTTGTAAAAACTTTCCGATTGCTTTGAGACTCCTACCTGTCTTCCAGGTTGGTTGAAATCAGCTAGCAGTTCAAAAGTTTGGGGTAGGCAAGCAGAAGGGACAAGCAGACGGAGTCCTGCTTAAGCTTTCTTCATTTTGGACATCTGGCTCTAAAAAAAGCCCATGTTTTCATTTAATGGGACAGAAGTCTTTTACTGCAACATAAAACAATGCTCTAAACCACCTGAGATATTTATTTGAGGAGCACCTGGATCAGAAATTAATGTTAATCCAGTAATAACAGATAATTAAACTGTTATAATGGGTTTTTTAATCTCTCTTCTCCAGCTGTATTTTCGCATTTTGCCTTCATTGGGGAAAGTATAATGAAGCACAGAGGGCTTCTACTCCAATCAAAATTCCTTGATGGACTGGAGTATTTGTTGTGCTTTCACATTTAAGCAGTAGTTATGCCACAAGATGAACTTCATTCACAGGACTGCCATCTTGTTACTAAGTTCAGCCCAGTGTTTGATGTAGGCAGAAGAACGGTGATTCTAGGGTACCTGATCTCCACAGTGGTCCATGAACACCCATGTGGCAGGACCAGGTTTGTGCAGCTGTCAAACCAGCTCTCAGCCAGGCAGTGATGAGAGTCTGCAAAACTAGCACGGAGGTCTTACCCAGTCCTAACGGCACCCACAGGTTCCTGGCAGTTCTGGTTTGGCCCCTAAGCCCAGACAGATGAATGAGACTCTGAGTCGCAAAGAGCAGTTATAGCCTAGCTCAGGCCGCAATCCTGTGAAGGTCTGCAAAATGCATGTTCCTGCTTCGGTGGCTCTGCTTTCGCTACCTTACCTGCACGCACAACACAGGACGGTGTCCTTTGCCAGGTAGCCCAGTAGCTGCTGAACAAGGAGGTGCAGACCCAGCTCTGCTTGATTTGGAGCAGGGCAGGTACTGATCATTCCCTGAGCATCTCCTGTTCTTTCTTGCAACATGTCATACGTGTGGCTTTTGACCTTCAGTCCATCACAGCGTGCAGTGAGGAGTGTGTGGCTGGGAGTGCGGTATGCAGAAGTGCCCTGTATCTCTGTGCTGAACAGCCACTGCAGAAGTGCTTGCAATTGCAAGGGGCTAGGCTTTGCGATCCAGGTGACACTACGCAGTCTCCTGGTGCCTCCATGCTGAGCTTTGTGTGAGCTTGCACTGGTGTAGCTTAAGCCCTGAACTCAAGTAGTGGCTTTGTAGTTGAAAATCTGACATGGAAGGAGCCTTACCTGTCCAACTAGGAATCGTGTGTCTGCTTAACAGATGTTGGCTTGCAGTGCCTGACTGCCTTCCTGCCGTCGACTTCCTAATGTCATCCTTCTGATGATGAACAATATTGCGGTCTTGATGCACATGTCGTTTTCAGATTTGCCAGGAACTACCTGTCCGAGCTGCAGTCCTTTTCACATGCCGGGATTGTGACGCCCTGATCACAGCACAGCATCTGTGCTGTAGGTGTTATTTAAGTCAGTTCAAAACATTTTTTAAACTGGTAAGGTTATTTAAAGACATTTATTAGTATTTATGCTCTATTGAAAAGGTTCTTAAAGTAACTAAAGTTTTCACAGTTGTTCTGCAGTGGGAACAGCTGGCCTGTAGGCACAACTCGTCTTCTGCTTCGCGCATTCACTCCTGCCGAGGCAGGTTTTATAGCCACAAGGATTCAGATTAACCTTCCCAAATTGCTGAGTGTCAGTAAACCTGGCTGAAAAGACACGGTTCTTTCTGTTATAGGTTTCATATAGATTTTACGTAACTAAAAATCTTGGATTATTCAATATCAGTTTCTAGTTCTGCTCTGGATCATCCTTTTTAGGTGGTGCCAAGCACAGGGTTCTCATTCATAAAAGTAAATTCTTTTAATAGGCAGATACAATTGTTCTGGCTGTCTGCAATACCAGTGTCCCCAAATTTGTTACGGAAGACTTTACAAAAAACCCAGGCTGGCCAAGACAGAGAATTGGGGTGAATTTCTGTATTAATAGCCATTTCCTTGTCCACCAGACTTTGTATGAGAGACTACTACTCCATAACTACTCCCAAACTACTCCATAAGCTTTGAGGCTTAGGAACAGAAAGACTATTCCTTGAGACGATTTTGGCAATGAATCCTGTGGAAGTCAGGTTTTTGTGTCTGATACTTGGTTAAGTGCAGTCGGGGGGGGTGGTGGGGGGGTGGTGCGTGGAGAATCACTTAGGAACTCTCATCTGCTTGGAAACAGAGCTTTCCAGTATAAGTTTTTCCTGAAGGAATTCAGTCCATACAGAAAGAAGGAGAATAGGACTTTGTGGCTGCTGTGTGGCCTAACGGGACCCAATGAGTATGCGGTGCTGGAGAGCTGTGCCGCCTTTCTTTTCTTTATCAGTCTGAGGACTCACCTTCAACTCCTTGTACGCCTGCATTAAAGCCCTTCTGGGGGAACCCCAGACCATTTTATTGGTTCAGTGTGGTAGTTAAATTAGTGACTGGTGCCAAAGGCCAGTTTGTTTTATTTTTTTATGTTTCCTTTTGCAGTCCTTGAGGCCAGCACTTGCTTCGGGCAAGTGTCTTCTAAGCCTTCCTGATGTCAGGTGAAGCAGTGGTTTCACAGAACCTGAAGTCCTTTGTGAGATGGCATTTGACCTTTCTGTATCCGAGCTGATGCTGCAGAAGGTTGCTCTCCACTGAGCGGAAAGGCTGTCTAGCCCAGGTTCTTTGTACCCTTTCTTTTGAATTATCCCAGAGACTATTAAAAGGAGAAGTTTTACGTAAGGGACGTTGCACCGCTTTGTGAGAGAATGTTAACTATCTGCGCTGGTGTATGGGAAAGTGTCAGAGTATTTTAATGCCTCTTTTTTAGATACAATGAAAAGAGTAAGTAGATGACGACACACAGAGAAGTAGCTGGTCCTTTTTTTTTTTTTTTGGCTAGACAAAGCTCTCTGAATGTTCTTTTATCTGATTGCTTGGCCACAACAATTTCTGTTTTCTGAGTCACATGCTAACCTAGCTTTGAAAAGTCTTATTGTTCCTGTCAGCTGTCACAACCAGAACGGTTCTTGTGTCCATGAAAAGAATGGAGGCCCCGTTAGCACACTGAGGGGGTTTTGCCAGCTGTTTGGTGTTTTTCTCACTTTATATCATCAGTTTCGTTGGGAATATTGGGATTTGTCTGCATTGCATACAGCTGTATCATGTAAAGATACCAGTTCAGTCTTTAAATCCTTCAGTACTGAGCTTGTGTTCAGGCACTTGTATTGCCACAGCAGCATGGATAACCTAGCTCTGCTGAGCTCTGTGGTGTAACTACTGCCAGCACATGGGCATTACAACTAGATTTGAACTGTCTGGTGCCGTCGTTTGCGCTACAGACATGAACATTGGCTTTGTTTGTTTAGCAGGTTTGAACAGAATAAAACAACAACTTACTCTTCTGTCCTCAGTTTAGATACTGGAAGAGTATTTCTGGATTCAAGTCTTTCTGTTAACAGCTGAAATGGAGAGCTAAGCATCATCTGGGACAAATTCCGCGACAGATGTGAGCAAGGGCTTGTTTGATGAAGCATGGCTTTGTATGAGATCAGCATACTCAGTAAGCACTCGTGAAGTTGGCTTGTTCTTTTATGGGATTGGTTGTTTCTGTGACTTTTAGTCTTCTGCTAATGCCCAGGAGCTAACTGTTACCTGATAGCATCCACCTTTAGCCCCTGATCCCATGCAGGAGCACCGCAGCATGCACGTTTGGCCAGAACTGGTGGTACCTTGGAGCCAGCGACATCTTTCTCCTTCTTCAGATCTTCTCGTCAGAAAAGTGTTCCATAAGGAGCAATGTCGATTTCCGTACAATTCTTTGCTAAAAGGATGTTACTCATACCAAATGAGTGTGCTCTAGGGAATGTCAAACTTGATACCTTGCTGCAGTTCTCAGGCAAGAAAGAAGGGCGTACCTCTGACTTTGCTGGGCTGAAGTAGAAGATGTCTGACTCAATTTTCAGGTTTCCACTCCAGGACCTTTCTTAGGGTTGGGGTGAAGCTTCGTTGCCGTGAGGTCAAAGGTGGCTGTTTCTCTGTGCAAGACTTGGTGGCACTGTTCCTGCGTCCCGTTCCCGTGAACGGCCAGAGGCAGCCCACGGACACAGGCTGCTGACCTTGCTGCTTGCTTATTTGCTGCTGGTATTTATTCCAGATGGCACGTATGAAGAAATTATTTTCTTCCTGTTCTTATTTAGAGGTGCATATGCTTGGGTTTCCTAAGGACACTGCAGCCTCAAAGACTTGCCAATAATGACAAAACGGGGGAAAAAAGTTTCAGCTTGCTGTAACATTTCACCTTATTGCTATAAATCTATGCAGCCTCAGCTCTTTGGCACATCACTCGTGTCCAGAGCACCAAATGTCAGGAACAGAAGCCTGCAAAACATATGTGTAACTGTTGTTGGTTTTAAGGGAAAGACTTTAGCCCCGTGACAGATTGCTATGGTTTTAGGCCTGAAAGTTGGTTAGAGATTCTGCAATGGCAGATGTAAAGCTGAGAGTTTGACAAGGCAAGGCCTGCACAAGGCATGTATGCCAGCGGCAGGGGGTGTAGGTAGTTCACAAGGTGTCTTCTAGCAGTGTTTGGTTATTTTGGTTATTTTTCTGGGGTGTTTTATGGGAATTGTTTTGTTTTGTTTTGTTTTACTTAGCAAAAATAATGGTATGGTAGGTCATGATCTTTAGGGCAAGAGGGATGGGGAGAAGGGGGGCACAGTTGAATGTAGCATAATTAAGGTGCCTCTGTTGTTCTGACAGTGCTTTAAACAATTTACAAAACACATTTAAAGCAGCAATATAACAATCTCCTCAGAGTTAGAAGCCCTGAGCCTTTCTTTTAGATACAAGGGGATTCAGGCTCAGTGCTGTCCACCGTGTGGACAGTCAGTGACATCCTGCAAGCATCGAAGGTCACTGACAGGCTTCAGTGGCATCAACCAAGCAGAGTTTGAAGGCTTAGTGGCATTTCTGTATCTGATGTTACTACAGTGTGATTCGGTAACCTCTGAAATATGCTTGGATGCCTCGAGGCTGAGCTTTACACTAACATTTACTCCTGACAAGAACATTAGTGTTGGCACCATTTCAGTGTTTTCCTTATTCCCACTGCTAAAACCAACAAGATAGGCTACACTAAAACAGGATTCGTTATTTGTGTTCTTGTTAACTGCTTGTAAAATATAAAAAAATGACCGCGCTAGATGAAGCGTCTATGCTTTCAGGAGTATCAGATGTCTGCAGAGTAAACTTGGGACAGCTGCTGTGAACAGCAGGCTCTTCTAGAGGTAATGTGGTACTTCACTGTTCTCCTGGTAGCTGAATTAATGGTTTGCTGCTTTGCAGCAGCACATCCGAAGTTCCCAGACTTGCTACGAGGTTTTGTCGGTTCTCCTATGGGAAGCTAAGGGATAGTCACTCTTGCATTTGATACAGACACCACTGTGTTGTGACCCGAAACTTATGAGTTGTACCTAAGTCAGTCTTTCCAGAGAGAGTCAAACGAACCGCTTGTTCAAGTCAAACCTTTCCCAAATGTGTATCATTTCTAAATGGTCTTTTAGACTTAAGACTGCAAATGCATTTTTAGATAATAAAATTTCCAGAAATACTTGGGTTTGGGTGGTGTCCTTGCTATTACTTTCTTACCTTGGACGCCACTGCAGGTAGCCCAGGGGCCTTGCAATGGCATTGCTCCGGTGCCTTCTGCTGACCTCTGGTTTTCCCTTCAGACATCAGTGCAGGGAACTGTAATGGCGAGGCTCACCTCAGCTTGCATGGAGACTGAGTGGGAGCATTTGTCTGGATATGGAGGCTGTAGCAGGATGCGGTGGGGAAGGAGGAGTGCTCTCCAACAGCACCCAGATGAGCAGGTCAGCGAGACTCCAGCATTTACCTGCAGGTTCACAAGGCACCGCAAGCTGGAAACACACAACACAGGACAAGCCTGGGCCCACAAAGGTTGAGGCCATTTTCTGTCACTCGTCCACTTCACTTCTGTGCTCGTGCCTTTTTGCTCATTTTCCTCACTTCATGACTTCTTGCTCTTTTTCTCACTTGCACATTTTTCTTCCTTTATCTGTTGTTGCTTTTGCACACTTCACAAGCTTTTTTCTTGCTTGTGCTTTTTCTACCTCCTTTCTTGCTCATATTTTTTTTCCCCACTTGCTTGTGGTTTTCCTCTTTTTTCTTTGCACTTGCTCTCCTTTTCTTCTCTCTACTGACTTCTACTACAGTTACAGACCTCATTTACGAAAACCTTCTAGGATTCATGCCAGGTCAGTTATTAATGATGTATATACCTCAGGATAATGACCAAAACCAGTAACAAACAATTCTCAGAGCTGCCACAGATTTGACAGAAGCACAATTGCAAGCAAAATTTGGCATTTCCCCAACCGGAAATGCTGACTGCAAGAATTCAGTGGAAATGTGAAGGAAAGAATAATATCACTGTTGAGATACAATACTGTATCCACAGATACTATGATACAGTATTTGCCACAAAATATCCCGAAGGCCACTGCATTTGCAGAATTGAAGTATGTACAAACAGGAAACTTGCTCCTTTCCAAGTGCTGCTTATCGTTGGTCTGCTTATCTTCAGGTTATCTAGGGAGGAGGTTCCTAGCACTACCAGAAAGAGCAAGGAACTGATTACAAATGTAAGATTATAGGGTGGAAGAGTAACAATCATTTATAAAGCTGGTTGACAGCAGGGCCAACCGCGTTCAGTGGTGAAAGGGAAGCTGTATGGGTGGATTCCACTGACTTTTGACGCTGCAAACACAAAAACAAAGCTTATGGCCGATAGATTTGTTTTTATTATTATAGAACAGATCAACTAAAATAAGCCAACAATATAATTTTATGCCAACAGCCATCTTTGTAGCACAGGCGGTGACTGACTCAATGTACCCTTCTCCCCCCTCCCCGAGCCTCTGTTCAATGGGAAGCAGATGGTGGTGGCTCTTGCACATGGGTTTTGGACTCTATTTGTAAAGGTGTGCCTGGGAAAAGAGGAGGTGGGGGAGCAGAGAAAAGAGTATATATGTTGTAGGAGCAATAAGCAGAAAGGCTTGTGGATCCCCTTGCATGTGACCAGGTAGATGGGACAACTGGAGGATCATGCCCACTTTCAACACGTAGCAAGACCCTAGTTGCTATGCGAGTCAAGCCAGGAGTTGCTTCCCATTCCAAGCTAACAAAGGGCAAGATGCACTCAACAGGGGAGTTTTGGGCAGGGTAAGGGGCAGTCTGTGTAAAATCAGACCAAAAAAACCACCCCCATTCCCCCCCCCCC
>Ga0065711_1044834_pt1 | contig 13850 bp, 10 predicted proteins | sample Hoacrofraction12_FD_59098 | JGI IMG/M metagenome (GOLD analysis project Ga0065711, IMG submission 59098) | Hoatzin crop microbial communities from Cojedes, Venezuela - Epithelial fraction 12 v2 (version 2) | ecosystem: Host-associated > Birds > Digestive system > Esophagus > Crop | place... | reverse complement strand
CCCCCCGCTGCGAGATGCAGCCGGCTCCGGGGACGGGGGGACACCCGTGGGCTTGGCGATGAGCCGCTGTTGTCCCTCCGATCTCAGCTGAAATCCCAAGCCCTGGAGTCGTTGTTGTGGGGTGACAGCTGCCCCGGTGTCCCCGAGCCACACCTTGTCACACGGGGGGTGGGAACACCCCCCCACCCCCCCACCCCCCCCAAATTAAGAATTATGATAGATCGCGTTCGTGCTGCACCGAGAGAATCCCGTTCCAGTCCCTCCCGGGGAAGCAAATGGTGTGGATGTGGGATGAGGGGTGGGGAAAAAAAAAAATGGTGCTGGTGAAGAGGTGACATGCGTGGGAGGGGTGCTGGGCTCTGCGGGGGTGGGGGGTGGCTCCCGGTGGGTGCTGCACCCTCCCGGAGCGGGGGCCGGCTCCGCTCTTTGGGTGTTTGCTCCCTCCGAGTCCCGGGAGGCTTGGCTTTTGCAGAAGCGCTCGTTGCGATTGGGAGGACAAAGCGCTTTTGGTTTGGGGGCAGGGGAGGGGTTCCAGCATTTCCTCCGAGCCTGGGGACCCCAGGGGGGTGCGTGCCTGGAGTGTCCCCCCCCCCGTCCCCTCCCCGGGCAAACCCTGCAAAATTCGCAGGGGGCATTCCCCAGATTGGCAGGGGACGTTCCCCATCAGCACTGCTGCCCGCAGCGCCCGGGCTGTCGGCTGCCTCGCAGCTCCGCGCGGGCAGGGACCTGCGTCCCCAGCAGCGAAATGTTACAGATTTATATATACCTACTTATATACATATATTTTTTTTTCCCCGCTATCAAGCGTTTTTGGGGATTGTGTAGCAGCGGGGGGCTGGGGGAGCCGGCAGCGCGAGCCGAAGGGGGTCCCGCTGCGGGGGCCGAGGCTGCTCGTCCCCTGGGGCTGGAGGAGCTCCTGGGGGGGGACAATAAATTCGCATCTGGGTGCTGAGCACGACGCCGGCTGCGCTCGGTGGGGCAGGGTGCGTGCCGACGTGGGGACCCTCCTGCCCTCCCTGGGGGGTAGGCACCCCTCCTCCTGCCAACCCGCTGGTGGGAAAGCTGTTAATTGTTCCCTGCCAGATTGACTTATAAATTAACGAGCTTGCTGGCACTCTCCTCCTCCTTCCTGTGCGTGGTAAGGGCCCATATTTCAAGTGGGAAAAAGTCATAAATACTTTGAGTAATGCGAGAGGAGCTTCCAGCTGAAGCGGTGCCACCAAGTAGCGCAGGGGGCTGCCCGTGGGGGGAGAGGGGTCCCCCACAGCGGGGCCGCTCGGGCGCAGGGCGGTGGAGGTGATGGGGGGCAGGAGGTCCTCAGGTCCTCTTGTAGCTGCCTTCTGGCATCGGCCTCGCTGGCAGGATGGGGTCGCGTCCTTCGTGCCCCCGGGTCTCTGCCCCCCCGGTCCCTGGTGCTCTCCAGGTTTATAAATGTGAGTTTGGCAGCATCTTCTGGGGTGTCTCGTCTGGAGGGGAGCAGGTCTGCTCTGCCTTTTGTCTGGATGCTAGAGAATAACGGGTGTGACATTGCCTAAGGAGAAGAGGAGAAATGTGCCCTCGCTCCTTCCCCAGGAGGGTGGGTTCTTGTTAGACCCTTAATTCTGCTGCTGCTGCTGTGGGGGGAGAGGTGGGAATGAGGGTGACAAGGCACCTGAGGTCCAGCCAGATGGGATGTCCGAGGAGATGACGTGGCCAAACGCTGGGGAAACTGAGGCTGGAGGGGCGGTGGTGTTTGTGGTTCTTCACAGCATAGGAAACAGCTCCTGCCTGCCACGCTTGTCCAGAGAGCATGGGCTGTATTTAGAGACCTCAAAGGTGTCTCTGAGGTGGGAGACTGTCCCACCCGACGCTGCTTTGAGGTCTCAAAGTACCGCCCGGCAGTGGGCTGGCAGCGGGTCGGGGTGGATGCCCTCTGCGGTGCCCGGCGTGGAGCCGGCGAAGGTCCCATCCAGCTGCTCGCCTTGTTGCAGAATAACTCGCAGTAGTAAACGCGTATTGAACTGTTTATCCACTTTTCCACGTGGCGTGTGAGGTTGCGTGGGTGGCGAGTTGTCGTGATGGATGTGAGACGCTGCCTGTGGCCTGCCACCGCCAATGGATTTTATGTGACCCCTCTCTATTCCACACTAAACCAGTTTTTCTTTTGCATTGCAGAGATAACAAAATTGCGAGTATAGGATACCGAGATAAAGTGAAGCCAGATCTAACCCGGGTCAGTGTGGGCAGTGCGAGCGTATGGTAAGGAGAGAGGTTATTTGGTTGTGTTCAAAAGGTGCTGCTAAGTAGTTTAATCCACAGCTGCTGAACTTTGAGCTTTAAATTCTTCTTATATGAGTTGATAAGAACATGCATACTACTCGTAACGCTCTCCCCAAAAAAGGAAAATCTGTAAAAGACTTCAGTTAAATATCATTGCTTCAACAGCGTGAAAAATGTGCCTGACTCTACTTCAAATAATCCCTTCCCTTGGCGCAGGTCCCTCCGTCCGTGAAGCCCTTCGCTCCCTGCGCTGGCGCAGAGGCCGGTGGGAACGGGGTCGGAGCCGGGAGTCCTGGGCTTTGCTCCGGGCTGGTGGCTCTGGGCAGGATCCCCAGAGCTTTGGTTTTTTGATAATTGCAAAATGAAGAAAATCACCAGGCTGAGCGTGCTGTGAAGCTTCTGGCTATAACAGTATTATTTTTTTTTAAAATTGTTGTCGATTTTAAACTCGTGAGCCCTGAAGTAGTAAAGCTCAGGCCAGCTTCCTTTCTGAAAGTTTATTACACAATAAGCTGGAACAATCTGAGGGCTCTGTTTGTTAGGGTATTTTTTTTTTTTTTGCTCTTGTCCTCCCTTTCTGATTGTTTGCTTTATAACTTTACTGACTTTTTTTTCCTTTGACATCACCCTAGCAAACTGAAAATTGTCTTTTTTTTCCCCCATCCTTCGACTCATAAACCCTCCAGACTTCTGGGTCTGATCCAACGTCATTCTCTTGGACTTCTTTTTTTCCTAGCTTGGGTATCATTGTCTTGACTTAGTAATCTATCGAGCTTGGTGTTCCCGTTGCAGTAGCTGCCTGCGCTGTTGGATTATTTGCTGCTCACAATCCCTTGCAGAGCCGCGTGTCCTGCACGCAGAGCCCTTTGAAGGTGGTTGTGTCCCAGTTCAGCCCCAGTATCATCCAAAAAAGTGATTTTCAGCCCATGTTGCCCTCTTGACATCACTTGATAAGGAGCTGGTTGGGAGGCGTCACTTTCTCTACACTTTCATGATTATTGGTTGCTTTTTTTTTTTTAATCTGTGAAACCTCTTGGCTCCCATCCTCCCCCCAGCTCCCCAGGGCGGGTGCGGTGTGCGAGCGGCACGCGTGGGTGCAGCTGCCGAGAGAGGCAGCTGAGGTGCTGCCGTGGCCCAGGCAGAGGATGGGTGCGTGTGTGTGTGTCCCCGGCATGTCCCGCCGTGAGGAGGGAGCACGTGCGGGTGCGAGGAGAGTGACGTGGGCTGTACGCAGACCTGAGCGTGTTAAAGGAGGTGCAGATCCTCAGAGGTCCTTAGGGATGCTCTGCTCTGTCTCTGGAGACAAAGAGGTGGTGACAAAGGTGACGATAGCCCAGCTCATGGGGATGGGGGACATGCCGGGACCCAACACTGGGATTTCTCCCTACTCCTGGGACTCGCTGGCCCCGTCAGGGGATTCTGTCCCCTGCCTTGGAAGGGTGAGGTTTGGCCATATCCCAGCCCAGCCAGCCTGCTGCCGCCCCGGGCTACTTGGGACTCACCTGGGCTTGTGCATCTCGGGTTTGGAAAGCTTTGGGGACGGCCTCTGCACAGCTTCGGGTGGAGTGGGGTTTCAGACCCCTGCTGCACGGCCATCGCCAGCCCGGATGGAGACGTGATTTTAGTTAGTAAAGTTCGTATATGTTGGTATAGCTCGGGCCATTGCAGTTTGAGTGCTGTTGTACAAATAGGATCTGTCATAGCGGCCGTGCTCTAGTTCCTTGGCAACATTTGCACAATTAAGAGCTGCTCTAGATTAGAAAGCAGATCTTAGTTTGCCTAAACAGGTTTCAAAACTTATCAAATTAAACTGGGCCAGGCCACTCATAAAATGTGCACACCTAAATTGGTTTAACATTTGCATGAATCAGATTAAATCAGGGCTGTGGTCGGGCAGGGATGGTTTGGGTTAGGAAGCCTGTGGCTGTTTCTGCCCAGCTCCTGGAGGTCTCCCCTCCTGCCGTGGTGTCGGGGCTGTTTTCGCAAGGCGGCAGCTGAATCACTTGTTTACGGCCTCGTTTGATCAGCGATTGCTCTGAACGGTGCTGGTTTGCATCAGGCCAGGGGGTTGCAGTTCGGCTGGGACCTCGCAAGCAGTCAGGGTGTCCCCAACTTCGTCCTTACGGAGGAGGGAACCCGAAGGTCGAGTGACTTTTAGGGGTGCGATCCGGGAGGTGGGAGGGTGGACGGCAGCGTGTGGGCAGCGTGGCTGCAGGTTGGAGGTTGGGATCATGGCTGGTGTGGCTGCGATTTGCAACGTTTGGTAGGTCCTGAGGGTGCTTTGCAAGAAAGATCTCTCTCTCCAGGGGGATTTTCAAGCCCGTTGGGGTTTGGGTAGCGAAGCATTCACGTGCAAGTCCATACGTAGGGGGCACAGTGCCGGGGGGCTCTGCCTCTCCCGCTGCCGTCTCTCCGCTTCAGTCTTGGGGCATCTCGGCTGTGGTCTGCAGGGGTGTGAAGGTGGGAATGCATCTGGTGTCCCACTTCTGAGCGCTGTGTTTCCTCCAGTTAGCCAGTTTAAGAGCACAACAGGTGAACTGCCCTGCTCAGGCTTTAGGAATGATTCGCTCTCCTTGGTGCTTGCTGCTGTGTTGCTGGGTGGTGGTGGATTTACACACCCGATCGAGGGATGTGTTGAGAGACACCAGATCCTAACTTCAGAAATGCCTGAACTTTACATAATGCTGCTTTCAGGTTGTTTTTTCCTCCCTTTCACTTCTGTTTGTGGGCAGTTGACACGTGATGCGATGCAGAGTTACGCAGGGTAACCACGTGCTCTGGGTGCAGAAAGCACGAGGCTGAAGGCAAAGTGCTCTCCATCTCTCCTGCAACCACGGAGCCAGGATTTCAAATAGCAGGGAGCAGAGGGAGGGCATGGTGTGCTGGTTTCCGCGGGCCTTCTCAAAATGCGATAATCCCGTCTCGGGGAAAACAGCAGCCTCGTCTGAAACTCAACACGTCTCTTTGTGGTGCTTGAGCCGTATCTCGCCATCGCTCCCTCTGAGCTGTTGCTTAATTGTTTTCTTCTTTGTGATGTCCCTGTATCCAAATCAGTGTTGCTAGTAATTCCACAGATGATCAAAACCTGAAAAGTTCCTTTCTTAGAAGTCTGGATCATGCTTCCCTCCATTTTGCTTTTGTGAAGCCAGCAGAGATGGACAGACTACCTGCTCGCAGTGCTGCAAGCGCGCATGTGTGTGCATGCACACAAAATCGGCAGGAATTGGGGATTTATTTTTTTTAGAACTAATCTTCAGCTCTGATATCATCAAGTGTTTGCTCTGGTGCCTGTGAAACGTAGATGGGTGCAGTTTCTGGCTTGTACCGATCAAGGTTTCCCTCCTGCTGCTGCTTTCCTTTGTTTACTGCGCGTTGCTGTCGCTCGCCGCCAGCGGCTTTGACTCTTTCCCTCCACCGGCATCGAAGCGGAGTCGGAAGCTGAGCAGCAGTTTCCAGTCACCGTGTGAAGTTCCCGTGTCATCCCGCCCGGCACGGCTCGGGACGTGCGGAAAGCAAAGGTGATGGGGCAGAGCCGTCGAGGTGGGGTAGGCAGGGGGGGGCCAAGCCGACCTTTGCTCCCTGCAGGAGGGGTGGCCCTGGGCAGGCAGGGACGGTGACGGGGACGATTTAGTGTCGAAGCACATGAAGGGCGGTTCCCTGGATGCTGTGATTTCCACCAACGAATTGTGCCCTAGAATTGCTCCTGTCCCCTCCGGGCAGCTGGCCGGTGCGCCCAGCCCCCTGGACAGCATGGGAGAAGGGGAAGATGGGGGCTGAGCACCGCAGCCCGGCACCCGTGGGCTGCACGGGCATGGGCAGGGTGGTGGCAGTGCCGTCTGCGGGCCAGGCGTGACGTGGCTGAGCCGAACACCCTGCAGAGAGCAGTGGGACGCTCTGCAAACCTGAAGGCACTGGTGCAGAGCGATGCAGAGGGCTGGGCGTTGTGGCAGCTGGTGCATGGGGTTTGCAAACCATTTCATCAACCAAAGGGCGTTTCTGGCCCCCAGCATGGGGTCACTGGCAGCGGCACAGACCTCGGCCTCGTGGCATTTTGCACTGGACCATCACATGCCACGAGCGGAGTGGTGCAGGAACCTCCCGGTCAGCTCCTTCCCTCCGAGTCGCCATTTTATTTTTCTTAAACGTTTATGTATAACCGTACACTAACCTATAAAAATTAGTTTAGGATGGCTGCCAAGAAAATCTCTGCAGTGCCTTGTGGGTAACTCCCTGTGAATTACCATAAAAGCTGTAGTGCCGAGGCTGCTGTGGCAGTTGTGAGGATGCCAGTCATAATGCTCTGTATTTAAAATTCAGATGAATGTGTAATGCATTCGTGTCTGGATTGCAGCAGCATGTAGTGTTCTGGTGTCCCTGCCCTGCGCGCCGCTGCACCCGCTCTTACTTTTTAATGTCTTTTTGCACTCTTCCAGCGTTTTGTCTGATTGCAAAATGCAACAGATAGCAAGATGTAGGCTGATCGCACTTGGAGGGAGAGTGGTTTCTGATAGCTTCCTCCCAGGAGGAACGAACCTCCTGCTTCCATTGAGCCGGCGGCAATATTTCACTTAAGGGAAAAGCCGCTCCGTAACCCTTCCCCTCTGCATCCTGCACGAACGACGTCCCGTTTCCGAGGGCACTCTATTTCTGGGTGTGCTGAATGCCCGGACCCGCATTCGCTCGAGTAAATGAAACACGCGTTGTCCCGATGCTCGGCGGACCCTGTGCACTGGGGATGTGGGGATATCGCGCTGCCGTGCCGGGGAAGGCTGTGGCTCTCTTGGAAGCAAGCTGGTTAGTATTGCTGCTTCGCTATGTGCGCTTGGAAATACGAAGTGCTTCTCTTAATCTGCCTCCGCTGGTTTTCCTCCGGAGCCGCGAGCCAAGGTGGCTGCAGGTCTCCGAAGCAGAACCTCGGTCAAGGAGCTGCTCAGCTCGGTGCGGGTGCTTGGCAAAAGGTGTTGCTGATCTGCTGGGCATGATGGATCATTTCATTTAAATTTTCCTGAAATATAATATTCATCACGGTGTCAGTGTCCCACCTTCATTATAGCTTACTGATAAACATCTCTAATCGGAGAGCGATCTCTCCGCCCTGCCAGAAGCCGCTTGGGGATAATGAATACCTTTTTGGAGCTGGGAGAGGGTGTCTCGGGGATGTGTTCCTGCTCTCCCACCCCTGTCTGCGCAGAGAATTGCTTGCCTGGCTGAGAAATAAAGCAAGAAGCAAATCTGTTTTTCCCAGGGTATATTGGTGGTATTTGTATGTGGCTGTTTCTGTTCAGGGCTCTAAGATGGTGGTGGTTTGGATGCAACCTGGTGTCCCTGGTAGTACCTGACAGTGTTTTCTTGCCCAGGGGTAAGAAGGGACCCTTAAACACAGCCCCTGCCTTGCCTGTGGCTGGGGGCTTAGGGCAGTGCCCCAACGCAGCCTAACCCCCCCCACGCTGGGCAGCCGGGCTGCTTCTCCCACCCCGCGAGGGGTAAATCCCTGCTGCTGTCCCGGCTGGATGTTGGCAGGAGGGGTTGCAGCTTGACGTCGGCTCTCACGAGGTGTTGGGGCACTGATGGCCCTGCATGTGGCAAAGCACGTGCCATGCTGTGTGCGGTTCAGATATGCCCTTTTACCGTTTTTCCTGCGTGTCCAGAGCAAGTGCAGCAGCGTGCAGGACTCGGCGCCAGTCCTGGGAGCAGTTAAACCATCGGCAGGCTCAGCGCGATGCCGGAGTGAGCGGGCTGATGTGGGGAGCTTGGGGGCTGAGCAGCACGGCTCGCCTCCTCCCTGGACCGCTGACACGCAGCACAGCCACGATGGCCCCAGCTCCCTGCTCGGCACGGTGGCCTCTGCGTCCCCGCGTTGCCGGCAGCCGGGAAGCATCCATCAAAGTACTGCTCGTCTTGTTCCTCTCTCAATTGGTTTTGCTGCCGAGGAAGGGCTGCTCCTCTCACAGAGAGCTCTGACCGCAGGAACTCAGCATCCATGCTCCCCATCCGCCCCGGCTCGGCTGCTGGCCTCGGCCACCTGCTCCAAAGGGAAGGTGATGTCTGCGGTGGCCAGCATGGATTTTTTCATGTGTGTGGCAGTGGGAGATGGCAGCTGCTGGTCCCACAAGCTGCTGGGACTGCTCCGTGTCAGAGAGTTGTTGGCTGACCATCCTCTGAGCCCCTCTTGGGAAGGAACCTGCAGGTTTTGGGAGCCAGCTCCTGATCATCTCCAGGGTTCTGACCTTCAGCATCCAAGATGAAGCATTGCGGGTCCCCAGAAGTCCTTGGTACAGACCTGACCTCCTGGGCTGCTCTTCTGGAAAGGGCTTTCCTCTCCCTTCGCCTCTGCTTGTGCATCCTCTTCCGCCTCTGCATTTGACCCAGAACAAGCTGAATTTTCCTCTGGTTTGGGATTTCCTGTCACCTCTGTTCCTCTCTGGCATCCAGGCCCTGAGACTCTCAGCCTGTTTCTGTCCTGCTGCAAAACTTGTCAGGAGGAGGAAAGTCCCCCCGAATTCAGAGTCACTGGACACCGTCCATCCGTAACACCCGACTGCTGCTCAGCCGTGCATTCCTGGCTCTGCTTCAGGACCCGCTCGGAGCGCCAAGGAGGGCAGCTGAGCAAGTTCCCTGCTAACCCCTCCCTGGAAGGACTTGTTGCACCATGCTGATAAGAAGATTTATTTTTTCCAGGAGGCCAAAGCACAACTTGGCACCCTCAAAGGGTGAGGATGAACCCGCTGTCGTGCTCAGAGCAGAGCTGTGTGCAGGGCAGGAGGCGGTGGTGAGGTCCGAGGACAAGCCACCATCTCTGCATGTTCTGCTGATGTTATCCTGCTTCCTTCGGGAGGGATGAGGAGGAAGCTCCGGCAGCCCCTACCACGTTTCAGCGCCTGAATTTTAGCAGCCTGACCTGCAGAAAGAAGCCTGTCTGGCTCTGCGGGATGGGAGCTCACCCCCGGACTACGTGCCCGAAGGGCTTTGCTGCTGGTCCTGGTAAGGGGATCGTGGTGAGGCTGTCGGGGTTTTGAGAGTGACTATGGACCTCTCAGCATCTGCTCCTGAGCTGCAGGCAGGAGGATGACAGCTTTCATGCTTTATCCATTCATCTCTCCACAAAGCAGCTTGAAAATCCCCGGGCTGAGCCGCTGTCCTAGTGGTGCAGGGGCACGAGCATCCCTTTGCTTCTCCCTCCGTTGGAGGAGACCCGGGGGACAGCACCCATCCAGCGGCTCCAGGATGGGCTGGCCTAAAAATAGGTGTAAGGCTGCTTTGAAAAAGGAAAAGTAGGGAGGAACTATAATCTTTCTTAGAAGTAAGAGAGAAAAGTGGGTATAATATTTAATGGCACTCGCAGCTAAGGCTGCTCATCCTGGCTGCCTTTTGGAGCGAGCCGTGTGGGTTGAGGGGGCTCAGATGGGTGCTGTGGGCTGTCGGTGTACGCCTGGCCTGGCAAGGAGATGGATTTTGGGCTGGGTGAGGAGCAGTGATGAGGGGATGAACAGAGGAGAAGCAGTTTTCATGCCCAGAAATGCTTTTGTGGCTGGCAGGGCTCTTCCCTGTTGAGGTGTGTGCACAGGGCTGTGCACAAGAACCTGCCTGGGACATTGTCCCCAAAGTCCTACCTGTCCCATGCTTTGGTTACTGGGCTGTCCCCCTCTTATCGAGTATGGGTGATGTGGTTTAGGTCTCCACTCTGTGTCTGTGGGAGCTGGCGACAGGACTGGCAAAGTGGGGGGCGGCAGGCAGGTCCCGTCTGCACAGTCTTGGGGTGCCTCCTCGAAGGGGTGAGCTTCAGCTTGAGCTCCAGCGCTTCACGCTGCTGGCGTAGCCCGTGCTGAGCACGCGCGGACGGGGTGGGAAGCCGGGGGTGAATTGTTTCTGCTTTTGCCCAGGGCTTTTCAGCAAAACATTTTGCAGCAGGGCAGAGAGCCAGCCCTAGAGGGGTCTGTGCCCCAGAGCCACCGTCCCCAGCGCTGGCCTGGCCGGTTCACCTGCAGAGCACGTAGGCTTGTAATTCGTTCTCAAAAACCACGCAGAGCTGGGCGGCAGTTAGGCTGCATTGTCTCGTACCTGCATCTCCCAGCCCGGTGCTTTGTTCTTGGCTTACCCTTGACTTTTTCCGATGTCTTTGAGCGGGTTGCATCTCTTCTCTGCACCTCAATTCTTCATGCAGTGCTTGCCCCAGAGAGCCTTGCTCTTCTCTGAGCCCTCTAAACCTTCTCATGAGGAGTGTTTACGGGTGACTCGGTTGCAGATTTTTCTAGGAAATATCAGAGGAGCTTGTGGTGCTGGACTCTCGTTAGGCCCCCAGAATGCTGTGCAACACGCTTTAATCTTCAGAATGAAATTAAAGCAAGACTTTCAACTTGGGTTTTTCTTTGGGAGTCGCTTTATTTTAAGCCCACTTTTTTCTGATTAGTCTTTTATTAGGGAATAAAAACCCATATCCTGAAATCTTGCCTATTTAAATAATTGCCAGGCTTGGGCTTTTTTAAGTCACAAGATGGCTGTGCTGGTTTCTTGGTGCACTCCGTCAAGGCAGCGCTGAAAGCGGTGGCATCAAATGAAGTCCTGTCTGTCTGTCCCTTTCTGTCTGTCCATGCGTCTGTTGGCTCCTCAGGCAGTTGCAGCCTCTGGATGGGACAGTGGGAGCAGGGCAGTGCGGGACAGAGGCATCCTTCGTCGCGCCTGCAGTCGGCTGACGCCATGAGCGCGCGCTTGCTTGCTGTTGAGTCTCTCGGAAGCGTGCTTTGGCCGGCAAAGAGCCGGGAAAACCCGTGTCGCTGCCAAGCACCCCCATCCAGGGGAGGGTTTGGGGCTCTTGGGAAAGCTCTGGGGCAGATGGGATGGGATGAGGCAGGAGTGGGCGGCAGCAGACGGGTGTGTGGGGGATGCCGGCGGCAAGGAGGCGGTGGAAGGGACGCCGGGTGCGGGAACAGCCCGTGCGGCTGGGCGGCGGAGGGGGTGGGTGTGCAGCCCCGCTGCTCAGCTCGGTGCCAGCTGCCCCCTCTCCGGCTGTGCCGCTCTTCCCGGCGGGGCTCCGTGCCGCGGCCGCCCCCTCCCATGCGTGAAGGCTTTGGCAGAGCCCCGTGCCGTGGGAGTGGGAGCTCCCCGCTGCTGCAGGAGATCCGGGCTCCGTCTCGCCCCTGCGGATGCTCGGCGCATGTCTCCCATGGATGCTGCAGCACCGGGCACAGGGCAGGCGGCCGCTGCTCAGCTGAGGTTGACCCATGTCGTCTCCCTGTTCTCTGCTCCTGGGCTCTGGCTGCTCACCACTGCCTGGATCAGGCCCTCCTGTCACTGCTTCTCTTGGTTTCTGTTTTCCCGTGTGCCCCAGGGGCAAGCTGGAGCAGCATCCCTGCTCATCTTTTTGGTCCCTTCTGCTGCTGGGACCAGGAATCATCTGGGGACCACAGTAGGCCAGAGTGGGAAGCAGCCTTTGCTCTCCTGCCTGGTACCTGCCACACTCTGGGATGGGGCTTGGGATTTTGGGACAGGACTGAAATCCCAGTGTGGCTCCCACATTGCTGCGTTGCGTCGCTGTGCTTCGGGCATTGCACGGAGCCTGAGACTTTGACCAACAGTGCAACATCCCCACAACCTCCTGTGCGCAGGCTGCTGGGAGGCACGGGTGATGCTGCGCCTGACCTCGGCTCTTCACCCCCCCCAGATGGGTGCGTGTGAGCGGAGGTGACTTTTGGGCCAGCATCAGCCTTGCAACATACGGGGAGGCTCCAGCCCTGAGATAAGGGAGCTGACGCACAGAAACCTGCAGCAGCTCATCTTCTCCCCAGCCTCCTGCGATTAAACACGCAACCGGAGCTGTGGCTGCAGCGAAGCTGCTGATGGTGGGCTCGGGGACTCTGGCTGTGGGGATGGACGGACACCAACCATTTTCATTTTCAGGCGCTTTCATAACTTGCATAGCTGGGCCTCTTGCCGCAGGGTGTCCTGTTCTGCCTCGCCTCCGGCATCGGCTGGTACTTAACTGTGTGTTCCCAGCAGTTCCCACCCGCGAGGGGAGGTCTCGGGTTCCCTCCTGGCTGGAGGGGTGCCCGGGAGCTGCAGCTCTTGCTCCCTGCCCCGCGGCGTGACCCGGCGGGGAACGCAGCACTGTCTCTGTCCGTGGCCTCTGCGACCGGCTCCTGCTGTGCTGACACAGCTTTTGGGTCCCTCCGATGTGGAGGCAGGGTGCCTGGAGCACTGCTTGCAGGATAACACAGCAGAAACCCTGCCGGACATCCCTGCTCCGAGACCCAGCTCGGGAGAGGCAGAGGTCGTGGCAAAGCGCCGTTCCATGGTTTACCAGCACATGCTGGAGTTTTCCCTGCTCCTGGTGGGATACAAACGGGCTGGGCTGTGCCTCTGACACTGCTGCTATGTCCTACCCAAATGGCAGAGTGGAAAAACCCTTTGGCTTTGTTCATTGCTGCTTTTACTGTTTGCAGTAAAATGGAGCAGCGTCCCAGGGGCTTTGAGGCACCGAGAGCCGGTCTCTGTCTCTGCCGGGGCAGAGGGGGCTGCTCGGGGCGTTGCTGGCAGGCTCTGAGCAAGCGTTGTCCCACAGCCAACCCCTTCAGGGTGCAAACTCCTGCCCTGCTCTGGAGAGGGATTTGCTGCAGATCTTGCACCCTGTTGTGGGGCAGCCCCGCTCTTTCTCGGCTGTTGGGGCACGTCTGCCATCCTGCAGGTTGTTTATACGTGTTTTTTGGATGCAAGGGCTTGGCTGAGCATCGTGGCTGCGTGTTTTTGCCTCCGGTGAGCACAGGAGCAGAACGAGCCCTCTGTTCCCGGGGTGGCCAGAGAGAGCTGGGGAAGCTCAGGGAAATGTGGTGGTCCCAGCTGGCCCCCGAGTTGAGGGGAGTGTGGTGGAGGGTTTTGGGGACAAAGGAGAGCAGAAGGGGCTTGTTTGAAATCACGAGTGGGTGATTGTGCTCTAGCACTGGTTGTTAACATCCCTCTGCGTTCTCCTGAGAGCTCATGTGACTGGGAGCACTGGGCTTGCAGCTGGGGAGGCGTGGGCCAATGGCCCTCAGGTCCCCAGCACTGACGATGACCCTGTCTGCCCTGTCCCCCTTCCCTCCGAGCCGAGCAGGGGTAGCTCTCAGAGAGCCTCTCCCGACCTTTCCAGCTCTGTGCCCTCAGCTGCCACCAAGTGACACTGTGACATTTCACGTCTTGGATGTCTGAGCAATTTCATAAAGCAAAAGCCATCAGAAACGAAATGCTTTGGCTTTTTGTGTCCAACAAATTGGGTTTGTTAACCTGAAGCTTCGTCTGTCAGCTGATGGGGCCCCTCTGCGGTGGGTGGCCGATGGGATGGGGTGGGAAGGGGCCAGAAAGCACGGATGGGACATGAGGAGCAGGGAGTGGTGTTATGCAGCAGTGTGTAATATTTGCTGCATTTTCAGCAGTGCATTTCTGGAGGTCTTTTTGGAAGAGAATGGGTCTTTGCATCGCGTATGGGACAGCTGAGCTACCGGTGCTGCAACCCAGCCCGGTCAAGGTCGCAGTTGCTGTTTCTCTCTCTCCCAAGGAGGAAAGCAGGGTCTTTACCTACCTCCGTCAGCCAGGTGATGCTACCGTACTCGATTTACCCCGGC
>Ga0065711_1011029_pt1 | contig 13850 bp, 11 predicted proteins | sample Hoacrofraction12_FD_59098 | JGI IMG/M metagenome (GOLD analysis project Ga0065711, IMG submission 59098) | Hoatzin crop microbial communities from Cojedes, Venezuela - Epithelial fraction 12 v2 (version 2) | ecosystem: Host-associated > Birds > Digestive system > Esophagus > Crop | place... | reverse complement strand
TATAATTACTTCGCGATTTTTGTTGTTGTTAAAGCTTCACGAAAGACTTGCTTTTACGATTCCTATCCTCCATTTTCCATTACTTCTGCAAAAACATCTAAATTGCAACCTTCCTTCTTTTATTTATTATAATAACTAAGAATATAGCAAGAAATTTTTATAACAATGACATACCTAAGAAATCTGACTTTTAGAATATGAGATGTTTTGGTGAATTGATCACAGTCTCTAAGTAAAGAAGATGTCTCAATTGGGGAGTCTTGTCTCATAAACAAATGTTTGTCTTTTATGGTGATTAGAAGACTAATTTAGTCTATATGTTGTTGGGTATATGTTTGTTGTTCTTGTATGTTGAGCATTTTTGTTTTGTTTAAAATAACTGAGAGCCCAGTTCATAGAATCACAGAATTGTTGAGGTTGGAGGGGCCTCTTGAGATTATCTGGTCAAGCAGGGTCAGCTAAAGCAGGTTGTCCAGGACCATGTCCAGATGGATTTTGATTATCTCCAAGGGTGGAGTATCCACAACTTCTCTGGCAACCTGTTCCAGTGTTTGACCACCCTAATAGTAAAAAGTCTTTTACTGTGTTCAGATGGAATTTCATGTTTTTTAACTTGTGTCCATTGCCTCTTGTCCTGTCACTGGGCACCACTGGGAAGAGTCTGGCTCTCTCTTCTTCATTCCATCCCACCAGGTTTTTCTACTCAAAAATGAGATTCTCCCCTATGCCTTCTCTTCTCCAGGGTGAACAGTCTCAGCTCTCTCTGCCGCTCCTCATAAGAAAGATGCTCCAGCCCCTTACTCATCTTTATGGCTCTGTGCTGTACTTGTTCCAGTAAATCAGTGTCTGTCTTTCAATGGGGAGCCCAGAACTGGACCTAGCACTCCAGATGTGGCCTTGCTACTACCAAGTAGAGGGCAAGGTTTACCTCCCTGAACCTGCTGGCAAAGCTGTTCCGTATGCAGTCCAGGATACTTCTGTCATTCTTTGGCGTGAGACTTCATTACTGGCTTACGTGCCACTTGTCTACCAGGACCCTCAGGTCTTTCTCTGATGAGGTTTCCAGCTGCTCAGCCCCCAGTGTATGCTGTTGCCTAGGGTTATTCCTCCCCAGGTGCAGGACTGCATTTTCCCTTGTTGAACTTTATGAGGTTCCTCTCAGCCCAGTTCTCCAGCCCTCTGATTGGCAGCACAACCGTCTGGTGCATCAGCTGCTGTTTCCTGTTTTGTGTCACCTGCAGACTTGCTGTGGGTGTACTCTGTTCCGTTATCCAGGTCATAAATGAAGATGTTAAACAGCATTGGCTCCAGCACCCCTGTAGACCCCAGTAGCCCTGTACTCCACAGCACCCATATAGGTCTGCCTGCATATCTTGACCCTTAAGTTCTGAACTGGCTCCTGAGCCATCCCAAAGCAGTTCTCCATGCATTCCAGCTGCTCTTTCACATCAAGAGTAACTGTTCCTCATAACCTTCCCAGCCTGTCCTTCCTCAAAAACATGTTTCTGCTCATTGCAGTATTCCGGTCATGCGAGTAATCCCACCAGGTTTCTGTGATCCCAGTGAGGATTGTAGCCCTGTAACTGCCCTCAGACTTCTAAGTTCTACCCCCAGCATGCTGGATGAATTAGTGTAGAGTCATATCAGAGAGGTACCCAAGCACGCTGATTCCCCAGAACGGGCAAGGGCGCTTTCCCCAGGAGGCTGTTCTGCAGGCACTTCCTTCTTTTCATGCCTCTGCTCAAAGGGATTCCTTTGCCTTTAGTTTTCACTGTCTTCATTTTTGTCGGTAGTTGGATACAGTACTTTCTGCATTGGGGTTTTTTTCTTTAAATTTTTTTATTTTTTAAACCTTACAGCGATGAGACTGGACGTGTGCAGTGGAATAATGGAAAAATTCAGGATCTTCCGCACAGAAAAGACTTACGCAGTGAAGGCTGGGAAATGGTATTTTGAGTTTGAAGCAGTTACTGCAGGAGACATGAGAGTTGGCTGGACCAGGCCGGGTTGTCTGCCAGATCAGGAACTTGGCTCAGATGAAGAAGGTTTTGTTTTTGATGGCTTTAAGGTTTGTATATGTTTACCTGTAGTAATATGAGTGACTGTAAAAGTTCTAATTTTCCAGCTTATTCCACGTGCCTTTGCCTTCTTTTCTTTCTTTTGTGTTTTATGAAATTATTTCTCTATCTCTTTGAAGGCCTGAGTGGAATAAGGAGGATCAATGTCACCTGAAAAATTAATTAACAGGGTTTGGCACAAGGTTTTTCACAGCTTCACGGTATTTGTACAGTATATACAAAGCACTGAAAATCTGGCTTACTCAAATACTAAATACTAGCAGAACCGTAATTAACGATGAATCATTTCTTTAAATTTTTACTCTGTTGTTCTCACTGTAAGAGAGAATTTATTAGGGAATAAATATGGTGAAGATTATTAGCAGTAAGTGTTTGAGGCAAACTTTGATATAGGTTTTTTAGAAGAATGTAAAGGTTACAAAGAGTATACGTGAGTTTCCATGGAAATCCTTACAGTGTAGAGTAGATGAAGTATGTTAGAACCAATAATTTTTGCTCAAATTTAATTCTGCATGAGACAATAACAGACTGAAATCTGGTAGTAAAAATATATAGGAAAATAAACTATTTATAGGTTACTGATTTTCATCAGAATAGATGAAAAGAATCATTAAAACTTAATTTCAGTATGAAGGCAAGTGCAACTGCTATCCAAACTAGAATTGCTATTAAGGCTACTGATGACTCATGTCAAAATATTTCTTGTATCTGATGTTGGAATTAATTTCCTTTATTACTGTTACAATATGTAACAGAAATCAACAGTGTTCCTGACTGATCCTGGTCAGATCAAACTCTCAAGATGTATTTTATTCATGTTGTCGCAATTTATTTTTTTTTCCTAGTCTTATATTACATGAGAAGGTGCCTTAAAAAAAGAACGGAAAATTGTTTTGTGAAACATCTGATTGGCTTAAGTAAAGCATTCAAGTACTGTGTCTTTACTAGAATAGCTGTGTAGTAGTTTGCCTTCTGAGTCTTAGGATTTGACCTTTAGGTCTCAATCCACAAAGCTATTTTATTGTCTTTGATAGATTCTCTTCTTGGTTGGAGAAAAGTTTTTCACTCAGCACTGCTTTGTTGTATGTGTCTTACAGTAGTTCTTAATAGATGGTAATTCATTTGAATTCCAACTCAAGACCCCATCCAAAGCCTTTTCATTCTTTGACTTGAACGTCAGTTGTATGAATCATTAATTATACTCTCAGCTACTCTGGAATCTATCAGAAGCTCAGAGTGCTTATCCTATGCACAGACAATTCTGTTCTTTCCAAAATCTGGCATGACACGAACTTTAATTTATTTTGTACCAAGATTTTTAGAATTATACTTAAGGAAACAATAAAGTTTGTTTGAAAGCAATGAATTTATAGGCTACTAGGTTGAATAAAAGCAATTGCTTAAAAAAAGTTTGTGAAACAGCTATTTAACGTTGTAATTGATAGTATATTATTTTCATTACAAGTCTTTCATGGAGCTTCTGCAGAAAAATAAGCCATGCTCTTACTTGTTACTACAAAGTTGAAATAGCAATTTTCCCTGTCAGCTCACTTAGCAACGATTTGCAATACTGATGTGGAGGGTGCCTGTAGGAAGTTAATTGTTGGATTTCCATTTTCAAAGTCAGATTGGAGTACTCGCAGGCATTGTTTCGGAATGATATGCTGTGTGAGTGTTAATTTTAGTACCGTCTTAATTGAGGGGGCTAATTATTAGTTGCACCACTAAGGGAGAGAGGAACACATACATTGTTGCTATTACTCTTTGAAATTCTTTTAAATCCTTTTCAGGCACAGCGGTGGCATCAAGGTAATGAGCATTTTGGCCGCTCTTGGTTGGCAGGAGATGTTGTTGGATGTATGGTTGACATGAATGAGCACACTATGATGTTCACCTTAAATGGTGAAATCCTGCTTGATGACTCGGGTTCAGAACTTGCGTTCAAGGACTTTGAGGTTGGTGACGGTAAGTACTGTAATACATTGTGCAGTTAACTTGCTGCTGTTGCCCAATTTTTGCTCTGGCTTCCCTTTAATGTGGTGTGCTTCTTTCCCCTCCCCTCCCCCTCACCCCAGACCTACCATTTGTCCTTTTCTCTATATGATTAGGATCGAGCCTTTGGAAAGGGGGCATGCTGGGTGTGAGGATGAGGCAAGGCCTTTTTCTGAGGTGAACTTTGCAGCCATCTTTTGTGATCAGACCTTTTCACTGTTTTGCTGGAATGTGTCTGGGATTGCAAATTCATGACATTTAACATTTCATCTGTGCTGCAGCAGGTCACCATATGATATAACAGAATCACAGAACGAGTCAGAGAATGGTTTGAGTTGGAAGGGACCTTTGAAGATCACCTGGTCCAACCCCCCTGCCATGGACAGGGACAGAAAATTTTATCTAGATCAAATACTGAAATACTACCAAATTTCTGTCAAATTAGTGAGAACATCTAGTAGGGAGTTTAAGCCAGCTTTAATGTTTTGTTTTAGCTCTGGGAGGAGAAATGACACCTGATCGAGGATAAAGTCAGCTGGTACTAGGTTAGCCTCCAGAATGTTTTACTGAATTCCAAACCAGCAGATTGAGTTTTGTGCCTGTTGTTGTAGAGTTCTTGGTGCGGCTTTCAGAGTCCACAAACAAGTTTTAGTTTACCATGAAGCTGTAGCTTATGAGGTTGCAAAAGATGGCAAAGACTGTGAGGTTGTGTCAAGTGCCAGACAGAGTCTACACCACAAAAACATTTTTGTTTATAAATTTAATTGCATACTTGTGTGCAAATAGGTACATAAAAGGGTAAGAAATTACATTAATGTTGATAACTTCCTAAAATTTCAGAACTACAGTAATGAGAAAAAATTATTTTAAGCTTTAATCTTTCCCTTTCATTAGTTGTAGATACATATATTCTGTCATATGATTCGAAGATCACATATTTATTATACATCTGTTGTGTTTGAGAGACAAAGTTAAATTTTTTTTTTGAGCAGTAAAAGCTGCAAATGATACTTTTGGGTTACTGATCCCCATTCCCAGGGGAAATATGAATCTTATACGTATTAATTAGGCAGTTCCCTGCTTGAATTTTAACCACCTTACTTTCTTCTGGATTTCAGAGTATTTTACTTTCAGAACTGCTTTGGAAGAAGAATTTTTTTTTTTTCCTGCTTCTGCCATACCATAAAAATTAGGAATAAGTTGATTTCATTTAAATTGAGATAATTGCCACCAATTTTCTAGACTCATGCTTGTTGCTTTACTGCCTTCAGATTTCCTTAGATACTGTGACAACATAATGAGGAAAAGGGATGCGTGAAATGGCTTACTGTTAGTGGTGTAGGCATAAAATCATCCTGGTGCCATTGAACTATAATGGTTTTCCAGTTATTAGACAGTATAATCCCACTGAGTGAGGGATTCTGAGAGAAACTGGATATCCACGAAATTCTGAGGGTAGCCTGTTTGACCACGATTTTGATTTCAAGTTTGATGAAGTCACAATGGTGTGGTTTTCAAGGTACTTGTTTGTAGCTGCAGGTTCAGATTTAAACAGATCTTTGCTGAATCTGAAACTGCTAAAGCAGTTCCTGATTTGACTGGAGCCCGAAGGCCTTGGTAACCATGTCAAAGACAGATTTTTCACAATATCCTTGTAATTGACATTAAGTTCCTCTAGTATTGTGTTTGTAGAAAACAGCTTGCCTTTGAAATAAGATCTCCTGTTCTATTTTCAAATGAATGTGCTAATTGATAACAGATTTAATAACACTGGATCAATATTTGTAAATATTATGTAAATACTATCAGATTCATATACAGTTTGTGGGGGGGAGGGCATATAAATGTATGTATGTATATATACAAACACACATATGAAATACCCAAACTAAATATGATTTTTATAGAGCGTTCTTTTCGTAGGCTGGCTTTAGTTTGGTTTTGTTAATGGCTCTTGCTTAAGAGCATTGAGACCTTTCTGCAGGTCACTTCTATCAGTGACTGGTGTGCATGCCATGTGCTGCTGCAGAAGGAGACCTTTTCCTTTAGAAAAAAGATAGAATTTCTGGTCAGAGTCCAGTGTCCTGCTTTGAAGGATGCAGTTTGACTATAATTCAGTCCTGTAGTTATAATTTACTTAGGAACAGTGAAAAAGAAATATGACGCTCTGCCAGCTTGCTAATAAGGCTCATGTGCTGTGTCTTAGGTTGTACCACCACCAAGAGGAGCTCCTTGGGATTATGGCAGACTAATTTGTTTGTGAGATACCATCTCAGCAGTAAAATCGTTCAACATAATTGCATATTATTATGCATTTGTGTAAGAAAAATTTCCCATTCTGAATACGAACAAGTACATTATGCAAACCAAACCTTGATTTGTCAGCTCATGATCTCTGTGAGCATGAACAACGTCATAGTGCGTTTGACAAACTGGTTTGGGAGTTTCATCTTGTATTCTCAAAAGTAGGGAACATTATAAAAAGTGTTGCTGTCCTATGCTTTTGTGCATGTGACAGACAATGCTAGAGTATCTGTATCACCAGAGTAATCTGGTGGTAGTGTTAAAGTCTTTCTCCTCGTTTTGGTGTTTCATGCAGTAAAATAAAAGGTTTGCTCCATGGTCCAAATATGCACCTGAAGAGCCAGGTCATGGGTAAATCATCTTTTTATGTAGCCTCCAGCATGCAAGGGCTACACAGGATCTGTGAAGTATCACATCTGAAATGGCTGGATACCCATTTAGAGAAGGGTACTGAAAGTTAATTTTTATTCCATAGTAAGACGCGTAACTGCCTTACCAGCACACTCCTTGTAATTTCAGATACCATATCTTTGCCAGATATGGAAGAGCCCTGAAACACTTCAGTGGTAACTGTACCATTGGAAAATCAGGGCAGAATTTCACCAGAGACAGAAGCAGTGCTTCCATGATTAGGACTGGCACTGGTATTTATATTCCATTCATACAGAGAAACAGTTACCGTTTAGTTACCATTACTTGCAGGAGCTAGCTACATATACAGTACCGTTCTGGCATCAGTGAAATTTATATTGGTGAGAGAGATTGTAATGTTGATTCCATATTGGCTACATTTACAGGGTTGACGGAAAATACTAGATTGAGTAAAAACAACAATACGACTTTTACCTGTGGAGGAATTTTGTTCTGGGTTTCTCTGCTTTCTTTCAGGGAATCTTGCAAATGCTCCTTTACATTTTATTTGTGTGTGTGTGTAAAATATTACTTCATGTCTAAGAATGAATCTATCTGTCAGATATTTTTTTCTGAGCCTAAAGGAAAATGTGTAGGTAGAAGAATTAACAGTTTATGTGCATTCTATTTAGGAAGGGTAAATATTAGTAATATTTTAAATATTTTACTTGGTTTAAATATTCCTGTTTGATTTAGTTTTGTGTCATGTATGCATCTCTGTCTTCATGAGTAGAGTTGATCATCTTTTCTTGGATTTTCGACTGCATCTAATTATTTAGTCAGCTTTTTCTATAATATACGCTTACTGGATTCTGCTGATAATGTCAGCTGCTATTGCTTTTTTGTTTTGCAATACAATTATTTCCTGTTTGATTTGAGGGCTGTAATAAAGAGGAACTGGCTATGTGTTAATTCTCAAGGTGCTGGAGATAGAGCTTGCTGCCTCATTTCATGAAATATTTGACCTGTGCATAAACATAAAGCAATTGTTCATGTATATCAATATAGAAATAAATATAGACATATATATGGCTATGGCATGTTCACAACTGATCAGTTTACACCACCTTGTCTTTGAACACTTTTTTTAAGCTTTTGTTCCTCTGTGTTTTATACTAAAAGTCCAGTTAGGTCACTGTTTTGTTTTCAAAGGCAGTGGACAGCAAATGCCTGTGGAAACACGTTAGAACAGGATAAGCAGACAGTGATACAGTCACTCAGCCTCCAATGATTTCTGGTGCAGGAGCCTTCTGAGATGGAGAATTCCACAGCATTAATGTGAGCTGTAAAAGGAAGTTCCTCCCTTTGTTCTGAAGCTTACTACCAAACAGTTTCTTTGATCATAATTTTTGTTATGAAAGACATTGAAAAATCTTGTACTGTTCTTCATCTCTGTGCCACTTGTAATGGGCATATTTTTTTGAGGCTGAAGTATCCTAATTTCTTTAATTGTTGCTGATAAGAAAGCAGTTTCATTCGTGTTGGCCATTTTTAGATCTATGATATCGTTTTTGAAATGTGGAAAGAAAAACTCTTCATAAGATTCTAAATGTGGGTGCCACAAAGCAGATGCTTTAGGCTGCATATACCAATGTGGTTTATAGCAAAATGTAAGTGATTTTTGGTTAATATTGTGAGGATTCATGCTGTCACAACTGTTTATCTGAAAACTCGTTCTCAAAGAGCTTGATGTCTGTAGTAGGTTGTTACTGTTCTTAAGTGATGAGCTAAGATATGTAAGGTTATTGAAAATAGAATTTTGATTTTTGACTTTGCATAAAAACTTATGTAACAGCTTATGGATTCCTTTAACTCAATAGGGAGCCTAGTAATTTCTCCCTGCTGGTGCTACTGGGCTTTACCACAGCGTATGTCTATATATGCAAATATAACTTTCCTAGTTATGTGTTGTATAATAGGATTTTGTTTCATTTAGTGCTGGGAAAAAACTCTTTATTACTGTCTGTCATTGGATTTGCACTAGCAGAACGGACATAAATCATGTTGTTTAAATGATCTATGTTATCTGAGGAGTTGATGCCTTGTGATTTAAACACCTTGCTGTGAAGATAAAAATCTGGACTTGAATTTAGACTAATAGTGTATATCCTTAAATTTATTGTGCCTAATATACATACACATGATAACCAATCTTGTGTTTCTGTAATAAAACTCTCAAGAGGTGGTACTGAAGGCTGGTCTTTGGTGAGCAGTCATTCCTGTAGATGGTGCCCTGGAGTTTCCTATCGTCTCTAAAAAAACATATAATTGACAGATATTCTGCCCTTTTTTTATCTGGGCAGCCTAAAGAAAAGTGAGGAACTATCGTAAAATCATAGAATGCTTTGGGTTGGAAGGGAGCTACTTGTAGTTTGTCCTTATATGCTTCAATACCTGGTACATTGACTTGAATCAAAATCATTGAACAGAGCTTCATATTTCTTGTTGATAGAAAACATTTTGTTAGTAGCTAGGTCAAATGTATCAACAAAGTGATTTGTAGCTCTGGAAATTCAAAATCATGATGAAAAGGAACAGAAGAAATAAGAGATTTCTTAGGTTTATAGACTGGGATACTGAATCTGAGGGAAAAAAACCCAAATGTTTTTTTAAACAGTGCAAAGGAGTCACAAGTGAGTTCCCTGCACTAGTCGAACAGTAAGACAGCAGATGCATACAAATGTGAAGCTGATTCAAAAGTAAAACCAAAAACCCCAGCCCAAAACCCAATCCAAACTACTGTAAATTTCATGAAGCTGCAGTATCATGTTGTCAGTTCACATTATCCAGAGCCACAAAGTGTTATGAAATTTTTAATTAATTAATTTTAATTTTTTTTTTTAATCTACAGCATGCACTTGGTGCATATATGTGGTTTTTTTTCACTGCTATAGCTGCGTGGCCAAGCACTATATTACTTCTAAAGTAATTTTTGAGGTTCTCTGAAAATAGCATGACTAATGGAAATTCAGGAAGAGTATCAAAAACAGTAAGACTTGGAGTAAAACTGGCAACACTTTACCAGTTTAGCAGAGAGAGTAACCAAGATCTGGTTGTCAGACTCCTTGAAGTACTCTTAGATTTCAGTGAAGTGAATTGAGTGTTGCATGAAGAGATCCATGGCTACTAGAGAGCTTTTTTTTCCAGAATGATATTTGAGGTACAGTATGTGGTGATGTGCTATCGATGACTGCTTGCATTTCTATTGGTTGTTTTTTGGATTAAAAAATAATAAAAATTCCAAAATGATTTTTAATTGGGTTATGGAAGAGAGCAGTTCTCTGATGTTCATGATGTACAGCTCACGTGTTCTTTCATCTTGTTTTAAGGATTTCTGCCTGTGTGCAGCCTGGGCCCATCTCAAGTGGGAAGAATGAACTTTGGAAAAGATGTCAGCACTCTAAAGTATTTCACTATTTGTGGCTTACAGGAAGGGTATGAACCCTTTGCTGTTAATACAAACAGGGACATCACCATTTGGCTGAGTAAAAGGCTCCCTCAGTTTCTACCAGTGCCACAAAACCATGAACATATTGAGGTTTGTGATCCTATTAAAGTGTTTCTAGACATTTCTTTCATTAACATGTTTGAATTTTCTACTTTTTCACTTCCAGACAATATTTTTAATGTGATATGTTGACTCAGTTCTGGTGAACTTTGCACCTGTCACAAATTTCTTACATTCGGTGGAGTTGCAAATAGTGTAATTATTTGGTTGATAGTATTTCTTTATCTGTGAAATCTGTCGTTTGTAAACATGAGATTCTTGGAGACAAATTCTATAAGATGTCCTCATTAAGAGCTCCTTGTGCAGTGAGAGCTATATTTGTAAACAGCTTCCAGAAATTGGGCATTTTTACATAACAGATACCATGTGTTCTGGTGCACACACTTTGTGAAGGGATTTTTCTGTAACTAATTGATTTTGATTTTAATAAATATTTATTAGCCAATTGTGTCAACACTCATGTCCCAATCACTTGTGCATCTTGATGGAACTGAATTCGTGCCTTATAAGTCCACCATAAAATCCTTCTGAGATTGATGAAATAACAACTCTTTTTCAGCTGATATGTATCACGCTGTAATATTTAACAAATAATTCATGTTCTTGCATGTGTACATGTATGATTTATTTTATTTGGTTTGTGTTGTTCTGGACAGGGTTGGATTTGTGTTGCAAAGAGTTATGATGAGAACAGTCATTCCTTTGTGACTATATTTTTCGTTTAATGATGGAACAACAAAAACCTCCGCTCTTTATAGTATTTATATCCCCTTAAAATGGCAGCACTTGATTATAGTACATTTGACTGTTGACAGCATACTGTTGTAAGTTGTACAAGTCATAAATGCTTATTCTAAAAATAAAAGTTGAATATTTACAAGGGGCAAAAAGCATCATCTTCAAAACAACTACATGTTTACATTTCATAGGTGATGAGAATTGATGGCACCGTAGACAGCTGCCCCTGTCTGAAGGTCACACAGAAGTCCTTTGGTTCACAGAATAGTAAAACAGACGTCATGTTTTTTCGATTAAGCATGCCCATTGAATGTGCTGAGGTGTTCTCCAGATCAGCTGCAGGAGGGTTACCAGGCTCTGGTCTTTTTGGCCCGAAGAATGACTTGGAGGATTATGATGCTGATTCTGATTTTGAGGTTCTAATGAAAACTGCACATGGTCATCTAGTTCCCGACCGGATAGAAAGAGAAAAAGATGCCATAAAAACAGAGTTAAACAACCATAAAGATTATGTTCAAGAAAAGCCTTCACGTCTTAAACAAAGGTTAGTAGCACATTTAGCTTGCCTTTTGTTTTTTTTCCCCTGTTTTTTGAATAGTAGAAGAAAATGCTAGTCAGGTCTGCAGAGATTTTTCCCTAGTTCTGCCCTGAATTTGGGTATAACACAGTAGGTGGGACAGTTAACCTCCATGTGATTAAATTACATCACATGCAGTATATAGATTAAGCAGAAAACTGAAAACATTCTTCAAACTTTTCAAGGTTCATTGTGAAGGCTTTTGTGATCATCATGCAAAGTGCACTCTAAAACCATGGAGATCCATTCTGACAGAACTAGCAGGTCTTCAAAGTGACATGGAATGTTTTTTCATATGGCTTCCAAAAAGCTGAAGGTGTTAGATAATCTTTATCTAGAAATGTATATTAGCTTCTTATCTGATTCAATGAACGAAATAATCATGAGAGTATTCTCTAGATGACACAGTCATTCTCCCTGATTTTTGTTGTGGAATCAGGAGCTGAACACCTAACTTGATGAAGCTGTCGAAATGCGAGCACAGACGGTATTACCCCAGCTTTCCATTCCTTTTCTGCTCTTCTTTACCCAACTTGCTTTGTTAAATATTTCAATTGCAGAATAAATCAGGGCATGTGGATGGTATTTTTAAATGCGTGAAGGTCATTTAAGGTTCCACAATCTTCCAAAGTGACATAGGTGTTTAACAGCCAGATAATTTTTTAAGTTACGTGAGTTTAGTTTCCAAGTAACTTTTGATATATGTAGTTTAAGCTCAGAATTCATTTAAGTGCTTTTAAAAATGAGCCTGTCTCTTTCTCTTTTCTGAAGAATTGTTTTGATCTACATGGAAGTAATTAACTGGTGGTATGTATTAATAATGTAATAAATAGTATGTATTTAGGGCTAGCATAATAAATATATATTTAGGGATAATGTTTCAAAGTAAAATTCCTTTGTGTATATATATAATGATATATTAAACTTTTCATATAGATTTTGATTTTATTTGTGTTATTACAGGTTTATGCTCAGGAGGACAAAGCCAGATTACAGCATGAGTCACTCTGCACGGCTTACTGAGGATGTGCTAGCAGATGATAGGGATGACTACGATTATTTGATGCAAACTTCCACGGTATCGTAACATAGGATTGATATTTTAGCTATTTGCTTGTTCTTTTTTTTAATAACTACATTTTTTTGCTTGTAAGAGTTTCAGAAACAGTCTAATTTTCAGCCAAACTTTAAATTTAAATGTCTGTGGTAGTCCTGTACTACTGAAGTTGAGACTCCTAAGTTCCTTGTGTTTTGACTTGATTGTCAGTTTAAAACAATTTCCATGCGGAAAGCCATAAATTAGTTGAATCCATTTTTGAAACTACTATTGATAACACCAGACATAAAAGAGGAAGAATAAATAGTTCTAGAATAATGGAATAAATAGGAAAAAGTGCATTAAACTAGTAAGTCAATGTTCAGGGCCATCAGAAAATATCTATACTAGTTTCACTTAGCATTTATTTCATGGAATTCCCAGTGAAAGTTTGGTGCAGGTTTTGTGCATCTTTTTCTGACAAGATCAGCTCCATAAGCACTCACTCTTCAGTGTTCAAATGAAAAAATACTTCTCTTTTGGATGTATTCTCCTCTTTCTAAAAGATACTAGATACTAAAAACTGAGTCGCCTACAGTATAAACAATGTAGCTCCAGTACCAAAATAGCCTACAGTGCTATGGTGCAAAAGCCTACGATACAAGTGTGTAAGCTGCATCTGTAAGCTTTTCCATTTTTTGTTTTAGCATACATATTTTGTTGGCTGTATTTTGATTTATGTTTATATTATTTTGTCACTTTGCTTATGAATTGCAGTTTAATTAAAGCTTATGCTACTTTTGAAGAGATGACATGTTTTCAGATTTTAGAGCAACAAATTAATGCTGAATCAACCTGATACACTGGAAACCAAATACTATCATATACTGACATTATTTTTTTATTGACAGTATTATTATTCAGTGAGAATATTTCCTGGTCAGGAACCTGCCAATGTCTGGGTGGGCTGGATTACATCTGACTTTCACCAGTATGATACAAGCTTTGACTTGGACAGAGTGCGTACTGTCACAGTTACACTGGGAGATGAAAAAGGGAAGGTTCATGAGAGGTTGGTTGCAATTTTCTTAAAAAGATACATATTTTATACCCATAAAAGTAACTAACAATTTATAAACAGTAAACCCACCCCATTTAATGTAGTTGGGTTGATGTAAAAAAAAAAAAAAAAAAAAAAAAAAAAAA
>Ga0065711_1007911_pt1 | contig 13850 bp, 6 predicted proteins | sample Hoacrofraction12_FD_59098 | JGI IMG/M metagenome (GOLD analysis project Ga0065711, IMG submission 59098) | Hoatzin crop microbial communities from Cojedes, Venezuela - Epithelial fraction 12 v2 (version 2) | ecosystem: Host-associated > Birds > Digestive system > Esophagus > Crop | place... | reverse complement strand
GGCAACCCGTTCCAGTGTTTCACCACCCTCATTGTAAAGAATTTCTTCCTTATATCCAGCCTAAACCTACCCTGTTTTAGTTTAAAACCATTACCCCTCGTCCTGTCACTGCTGTCTCTACTAAAAAGTAGAGATCTAGGGTGTGTTACAGAAGGTGTACTACAGAGTAAACATGAGCACAAGTGTGTGCTTGCACACTGCGTAGCTCAGCTTCACAGACCTCTCCTACAGTTTTGTTTGGAAGTGAGGGTGACATTTGCACTAATGACACCTGTAGCCAATCTTGTACTAAATTAGAAACTAAATAAATATAGCCCTATGATGATCTACCTTAAATTTGCCTCTAGAACTTTCCAAAGTTGTTACAATAATTGCTGTGTAACACTTTGGTACAGTCAGAGTCCTTCTTACCAGCTTCCCAGCACATAAGTTACACCAGCTGCATGTTTTGGCCGTGCTCTTACGTGTATCCAGTGCTGATTCTGGCCCACCTTGGTGTTCCCTGTGCCAGGGGAGCCTCTGCTTGACTACGTGAACTAATCATGACATTGGTTTGAACAACTGAAAGAGCACAAAAGAACTTTCTGGAGCTGAAAACCCAATCATATGTACACACATACACGTATATGTCTATGCATGTATATCCTAGATACATAAATAGGATTAGATGTGTATATGTATTCAATACCTTTATAGATGTAAGTATACATATATTCTGCTGCTGGAGAACTACTGAAGAACAGAGAGAGAGATTTAGAGACACTATCGAAATAGATTCTGTGAAGTTCCTAGCTTTTCATTAATTAAAGAAGTAATTATTAGTTTTTAGAAATAATTGGGTTTTTCTACCAACAAAGACCTTTCTGTAGATCCTCTATAGTTAGTTGGTTTGTTAATTTTACACAGGTAATGGCACAGAGCAACAGAATAACCTTGCCACAGAATAAGTAGGCAATTTATTTAAAATAACCTGATAATAAATAGTTTTAACATCTACAATAAATCCATGGACAATAGATTATCTGATTAAAACCTCTATTTTGTGCTCCGTGTTGGAGAACTCGGTCCATAAGCAGAGATCCAGCAGACTTGCAAATCTTGCAAAACCGAAGGTGATCATTTTATGACAGGGCTGTATCTGTTATTATGAAATGTATAAACATTTTGCAAATATGCAATATAGATTGATAATAGGAAAATATTTAATTTTGAAATTCAGCTTCTGCTTATAAAGTTTTTTCTCTCTATGCTCGTTTATCTCAAAGAATATCAGTTATTTCAAGCAAGTAGTTCTAAAGTCGTTAGCAGATATTTGTGATAAAAGGCAACTAATGTGTAAGTTCTAGTCCAATCCTCTGTTTTAAAAGCTACAACAAATTTTTAAAATAAAGGGCACATTTTTGCTTAAGAACTGTATTCCAAATGATGAACTAGAAGCTAGATAGAGCTTTTAGTGGATTGCAAAGGATGGTATTTGAATAAAGAAAAGCTAGGCAGAGTACTGAAATCACTGAGAAATACTTTTGAAATTTATAAACTTTGAAAGAAATCTAATGGTGTGCTCAGCTATGCTGAGCTGTTAGAACCTCTCTGGTCATTTTGAATTGTATTTGGAAAGAGCAGGGACAAACTTCCGTTTTGTTTTTATGGTTAGACTAGGATAGATGGGTAGGTTAGCGTCAAAAGATTTTTGTCCCTGAAAGGATTCCTGTGTGGCTCTTCCATTCTTGGATTTCTAGATGATGGTAAATGTCATATATGTGTAGTGATAGGACAAGGGGGAACGGCTGTAAGCTAAAAGAAGCCAGATTTAGATTAGATATTAGGAAGAAATTCTTCACCATGAGGGTGGTGAAACACTGGAACAGGTTGCCCAGAGAAGCTGTGGATGCTCCCTCCCTGGAAGTGTTCAAGGCCAGGTTGGATGGAGCTCTGAGCAACCTGGTCTAGTGGAAGATGTCCTTGCTCATGGCAGGGGAGTTAGAACCAGATGGTCTTTAAGGTCCCTTCCAATCCTTACCATTCTATTCTATGACTCTATATAAGGTTTCTAAGAAAATGAAAAAGGTAAGTAATTGTATGATTGTTAGAACTGGCCAGGAAGAGAGATCTTTTGCTGGAAAAGACTTCTGCATTTTCCAGATTGGAAGATTGGAACAGAAGTTTGGGGTTTGGTTGTGGTTTGTTTTTTGTTTTGTTTTTGGGTTTTTTTTTTTTTTTTTTTTAAATCAAACAAGCTCACTAACACAAAAACCCCAACCAAATTTCTTGAAAGAGATTTTTTTTTTAATTAAATGAATAGCCTAATAGAAATTCAGTTCTGTGTGTCTTGACAGGAAATGGAAATTTTCATGGCCAAGGATATGTGATTTTTACATAAAGGAATTTTTCTATCATGAAATTATTCCAGTGCAGAATTTCCAGTTGTCTGCAACTCTTCTAATTCTAGCTATTAATAATAGCATCCTCTGTATGGAGGTCTTCTCTAAATACAAAAGGAAAATAGCCCCCGTTCTCAGGATTTCACTCTACTGCTATTCAAAAAGCAAGTAGTTTCTCATCTTTCAAAAGCTAAGTTCTTCTAAGAAAGATCATCTGCTTTTGTAAAAATACAGGCCTTAAAATTGCCTCAGATTTTAGTATTCTCCCTATTGATTGAATCCTGAATATGCTGCTGGGAATGGACTTCCATAGCACAACTCTTCAGCCACACACATTGGCTGAATGCTGAGGCAAATACCAAATCTGTATATCTATACAATAATCCAGGAAGTATACCAAAAATTACCTTTCTCTGAACCTTCTGTTCACAGATGCTGAACAGGTTAAAACACACCAACAAGGATTTCATGTTGTCTATATACAAATGCACACAATTTATATTTTAGATAAGGAGAGCGTCTTTCGTAAATGAACCACTTGGCACTGGAGCTGTATTTGGAAACTGGTGAGAAGGAACTGAGCAGCACTGTTTGAAGAATTTCAAATAGTAAAAGAACAAAATACAAATTAGACTGGAAAACTGTTCATGATTTTGATTTGCTCCAGATGAGACTTGGTCTGTGAAGGTTTGCACGTAGTTGGTTCCTTGGGACTATTGTACTTCTGGGCAGATAATTATTGCCTATTTAAACATATCACATTCCCGAGGCTGAAGTAAGAACGTGCAAAAGAATCTTTCAGTGGTTACCTAAACCAGCCAGTGAAAGCTGTTATGGGTCTGTAGTTGCCATTATCGGTAGTTATTTCTTTTCCTGTATTTGGTACCCGTTATTTTCTATGATAAATGGGGAGGAACATGTTAACCCCCCCAAAGTTAATTTGAACACCAGCGACAAAATTTTATATTTCGGAAAAATCAGTGCAAGAATAAAATGGTAATTACTGCAGGGCAAACCAGAAATGCTCGTACTTGATGGGCCCTCTGATTTGTGAGAACTAATTTGCTAATCACATACAGTACAGCTACAGTAACTTTCTAAAATTGTTTTGTCACTGTAATTATACCTTGTGCCAGCAATTCTAAGCAAAACTTGCTATTAGCTTAATTGAGGAAAGAAATGAAGTGCAAAAATATCTGAGCTAATGGCCCAAAAGCTAGCAGGGGCACACCAAACCCAAGAAACAGGGTCATAGAGAACACAGAGGTAAATTACTGATCCTGGAGTACTAAAGATAAACACTGCCACTTACTCCAAAGATGCTTCATGAATAGATGCACTCCATGCTTTTGCCTGTTTTTGAAACATGTCTTGGAATTAATTCAGCTATACATTACTGTAGCTCCAACCATGCAGTTGCCCTCGTATGGGGTTTGTTTGTAGTGCTAGGAGGTGCCTCTCCTTTCTTCTCTATCAGAAGGGAACAACTGAACTGCTGAGAAACTGAATGAGAATCTCTGAAAAATAGCATGACAGGCGTGACAGCTAATCTTCGTGTCTATGAAGAGCAGACAGTGGCAAGTTTCACTGATGTCACTCAAGTTAGAGAGCTGGATTGTGCTGGCAGAGATCAGCAGTGCTGATAATAACCTGCTCCTTTCCATTCTGAATCCCTACTGGAGGAAAGGACAACACCTGCATTTGCTGACAGTGTAGCTGCCATCATGAAAAAAGGAACTGGAGCCTACTAGACTCGATGAGCACAAGCAAAGGAAAAAGGTGAAAACCAAAATTGTTCTTCAGATGCAAAAACTAGTGAGTGTTCACTGTGCAGTGAGTGAAACAACTGAACGAACTTGTTTGCATTTGTATTGGGTTTACATGGCAAAGTTTTGGTAGGGGGGGGCTATGGGGTTGGTGTCTATGAGAAGGTGCCAGAAGTTTTCCCCATGTCCCACTGAACATGCATGAATTGCAAAGGATTCCTCTTGTCAAAGACTGCTCACAGGGTGCAGCAAATGAATCACAGAATCAGTAAGGTTGGAAAAGACCTCTAAGATCATCAAGTCCAACTGTCCACCCAACACCACCCTGCCTGCTAAACCACGTCCCGAAGTGCCACATCTACACTTTTTTTTAATACCTCCAGGGATGGTGACTCCTCCACCTCCCTGAGCAGCCTATTCCGATGTCTGACCACTCTTTCAGTAAAGAAATTTTTATTAATATCCAATCTAAACCTCCCCTGATGCAACTGGAGGCCATTGCCTTTCGTCCTATCACTAGTTACCTGGGAGAAGAGACCAACACCTGCCTCACTACAACCTCCTTTCAGGTAGTTGTAGAGAGCGATAAGGTCTCCCCTCAGCCTCCTCTTCTCCAGACTAAACAGCCCCAGCTCCCTCAGCCGCTCCTCGTAAGACTTGTTCTCTAGACCCTTCACCAGCCTCATTGTTCTGCTTTGGACATGCTCCAGATCCAGCCAGCACTTGGGACACAGTTCAAAAAACTAACAATGGATTGACAGAACGACAGCAGTATAGTTCTTTCTATTGCATGGTTAAAGATGACATATCATACCATACAGTTGTGGAGTACCTAACACATATTTGACTATTTGTTTCTTTAATAGAAAGTACCTCGAGCTTACTTTTGATACTTTCTTCTGGTGGCACTGCATAAACATGAAAAACAAAACACTTGTGCCATTAAATGAGCCGTACTTGCAGTGGAGTCTGGGAGAAGGGCCTGTGTCACAGGGTAAAGCTTGCAACTATGTAGCTGTCTGTCTGAAAATGCTGCAGAAAAAGTAAACCAGATTTGTTCTATAATGTGAGATCGTATTGTCAGTAATAGCAGATGCATGCTGCTTCACACATGGGCTCCTTATGAAATAATATCCACAGGTACTTATTTACCTTGCTTTAGGCGGCGGAGGGCTTTCTGCGAAAAAGCTGAGCCAGAACCACATGATTTTATAGAGTGTCTTCTACATGAAATACTGCTGCTGGAAACTTTAGCAGCAGCATCTTCTAAAGTAGCAGCAATGGCAGTGCTGACTTCCCCTCTTGTGAACAAATTGCCTTTTCAGCAAGGCTCGTTTGGCTTGGTTTAGGTAAAAAGAATTCCTGTGCTTTCTCTTGTGATAGTTACAAATCATGAAAGAAAAAAAAGAGACAGCTTTATTTTAAAACAATAAGTTCAGTTTTTTTGTTTAGTTGTGTTGCTGCTTGTTCTTCAGTGTCAAGGATAAAGCTAATTCTCTTGGCTTCCAACCGGTCTGTTTGTCAGCTCTTGTTTGAAGTCAATTAATGGGCGGTAGTTTTGAAGCTCTGCAAAACAGTTAGGGAGTTAGTAACTCTAATCCAAAAGATTTACTTTATCTTTTTGAAAGTCATTAGTTTCTCCTAGAGTACTGTTGTGATTTTTAGGCTACAGAGGAGTGTTATATTCTCCTGGAAATGGTTGTGTATTTTATGTGTTAATGAAAGAAATTAGTGTTTTTTCCAATTTGTGTGCTTTCACTATTAATTTTTATTGTTCATCAACTTTACTAGAAATCTATATGGAATAAAAGGCAGACGTTCATACAGGATCATCACAGACCTTTATTGTACTGGGCACAGTTTTGATTCATTTGCACTTCTTGCTCCCAGGAATTTATCATCAACTGGAAAAATATTAAGTATGGTGAACTTTATATATGCCCATGGGAAAGTAATTTAATCATAAATGCATGAATTTAAGGTTAGCCCTGCTGATATCAGTAAGCAGGTTAAAATTAATCAGACTGTACATGAGCCCTGCGTAATCTGCATTCAAATAGTGAAGAAAGGGGTTAAAAGGGATTTTAATAGAAGTGGTATTACCTAATAGTTTCTGTGCATTTAAAAAACTGATAGTGCTTATCTATTTTCTAAATTAACTAAAGCAGAGAGTCTTGCATCTCCATACAAAGGGGTTAGTTCCTGATAGGGGCTGGGAGTTGCCTAGAACCGGTCAAGACCGACCCTGCTGTGTGGATGGGAGCCAGAAGAGAACTGAGTTTGCGCAGAAACAAAGGTCAATCAGCAGATGTTGTGATGAAGAGGATGGGCCTTCATGNTGAGACCCCCGATGACCACCGCCAAGAGGTACTGCGCAAGCCCAGCTGGGAGGAGTCTATGGAAATTAGTTCTTGGAATTAATTATAATATGGAAATTATTTATCGGAACTAATTTTGATATGNAATGGGGATAGATGCATATGTATAGGTGTATTGGGAAATCTAATGTATATGTAATATTTGATTGTATAAATTGAAGAGACATGTTGCTGCTCGGCGCGCACAACTTTGGTGGGACTACCCCCCGTGTCACCCAGTGCCGAATAAACATCCCTACTTTACAGTCTTACAGATTGTGGAGTCTGCTTTCCGCATGTCAATAGCTCACTGAACCAAAGTATCCAAGGTCAAACAGGCAATGCTAACTTCACTCATGTGATTTGTCGTTACAGCGTTACCAGAATGAGGCTCAAAATGCTTACTTACAGGGATTATTTAACATGTTTCATAAATTAGCCGTGAGCGTGTTTACCACTTGTAGATGTGTAGTAATCAAACGGCGATACTCACAGAGCCTGTTCAGGGACTGCTCTGGAAAGCAGTGTCTCCTGCATTAGCTGGAACTAATAGCAAGATTCATTTTTAACAAAATACTTTTCCTTCCCGAATTTTTAGCCATTGTGACTTGAAGGGACTTAAATCCTTAAAAGAGTTTATTTTTAACTAAGAAAATACTGCCTCTTCTTCTCTCCCTTATATTTTGAAAGCTGATGTCAAAATGATCATTAAAAGTGAATGTCGGGTCAAACCATGGCACAGCTCCATGCTGAATTGGAGTCTTTTTAAGAAGAGCAGCCCTTGGAAAGTCCCCGGGGGGGACAGGTAACTTTGAAGAGTAGTCCTACCTGATTCTTAAGGATTATAGGATCTGGTTTTTTTCTGGGTCAAATGGATAGCCTTTCCTCTTGCTGATGTGCGTATCTTTTCTCAAGCAAAACCAGATGTACTATAAACATATTGAAATACTTCTTTTTAACTTCAAGAAATACTGTTATTCCAATAGCCATTAAGGGTATAAAACAGAAACCTTAATTTGTCTTGCCCTTTTTTTTTTTAAAGAAAATCTTGATCGAGTAAATTTGTCATTTTACTAAATCTCAAAATATTGTAATACATATAAAACTATTGAAATTGACTACATCTTAGAAAGCTATCTCTTTAGCCACCTTTTGCCCAAAACCTTTTGCCCCTTCCAACACACTGTGGGTTTGGTTTGCTTTATTTTTACCCTCTGCCAGGTTGTGTTAAGGTGCTGATTTTGAACTTTGCAGATTTCATGATATTTGAATACAGTTCTTTCATGGTAACCTAGTTCCTAAGAGAAAATTTTGAAGCAGGGGTTCAATGGTGTAGAATGACTTTCAAAACCTACAAAACCTCCCCCCAAATCTCTCCATGAAAATTTTTGCTGAAACTTGTGTGTTTTCCCAGGTCTCACAGATAGACAGCATGTAGAAACAATGGTTTAGGGAGGTGGTGCTTGAACAGTATACATATTAAGCAAATAATAAATAAAAGTTTTCCTTAAGATAGCCAGTAATCTTTCATATTTGCATAAAATAATCAAGTTGCTTAAGAACATCAAATGAGCTAGTTTACAAAAAATAGTAGACCCTTGATGGATACTAATTCTCACTGGAAAAAATAGGCCTTGACATCTTCAAGAATCTGGACCAAAATGCTTTGGGTAATTGTTAAAACTGAAGTATCCTGTAATCCTGAAGAAAAGTAAGATAGTACTAAGTATTTCCTATCTAAAAACAATAACTTGCTAATGCTTAGAGCATTTCTTTTCAAATGTCTTTAATGAGATTTCAGTAAATGTAAAATATAACAAATACTAAGAAATATTAGGTCTAGAATCAAACAATATTTTGGGCAATAGAACATGCATTTTAGGATTAGGTTTTAATTAGTGTCAGGTATGCAAGTTTAAAGTTTGCATAAAATACCACATTAACAGACAATCTGCTTAGGAAAGATTTTAGCACTTAATTAGAACTGAAGTGTAATACTCTGTCTGGGGTTTGATTACATTATATTTCTGTTTATCTGATTATTCTGGTGTTACCTTCCTCTGATTTTGTTTGTTGGTGTGAATAAACAACCTAATCAGCCACATTAGAGCAGAATCCGAACAGTCTGGGGCCTGAACTCAGTTCTACAAATAAGCTGTAACTCTGTTTCCCTACTATCTGTGCTTTAAATATTCTCCATAGAAATGTTTTATGCAGGACACTTCTGAGAACCTCTGATTTTTGGACTGCGGAATAGAAAAGGGATAATCATGATAATTTAAAAATCAAAGTTTAAATCTTTTTTATGGTAAACTAATCCTTAAAATCTCATATATTTCTGGGTAAGAATAACTGAGATCATATTTTTGAGTAGAAGGCCAGCAGTTCTTAATGATGTGATCTTGTTTTAACAGAGTTGAAAATAAGTTCACTATCATGTGTAAATATGTCACTATCCCTTATGTCTGCCACCTGTAGCCTGGTTTTCAGGAGCAGCAAAGAAATGTCTCACAGGCTCACCCAAAAATACAAGAAATACACATGCGATCACACACATACCTAACAACTTCTGCCTGAGTGACTGTTAACGATCGACCTCAGAAACCACAGTATCTATATGCACAAACGTTCATGTAGATGTTTTTAAGTATCTGTTTGAACAATAGTATAATTCTGTGATTTGCTTGCCTTAAAATGACATTTTGTTGCTTGAGGTGACATAGCAACAAGAAGCCAGTGGGGGTGCGTGTGTGGTTTTTTTTTTTTCAAGCAGCATGCAGTATTTTAATTGCATGTAGCTGATGCAGAATTAAATATGAGATCTGGCCACAGTCAAAACTCTGCCTTGATTCCCTGTCCTATTGCTGTCAGACTTCTGCAGTGTTTGTAAAATTGATTCTGAGGGAGTGTTCATATTACAGCTTGTATACTCTCCGCCTGACATGCAGCTGACAACAGCTAGGTGTGTTTAGAGCAGTCTTATACCAACATCCTGTGAACCATTACATCTAGCAATAATGCTCACTACCAAGGCAGTGGAGTATTGTAGTTGTAGCTATTTGTTTATCTGACCTAAAGAAAATCCCACTTGTAATTTCCTGTGACTAGATTGTCTTCAAGAATGACTTTTAAATATTCTTGCAGGTTTTGCATGCAAACCACAAAATAGACCCAGAAGACAGATGTCAAAGCTGGCTAGTTCACCTGCTTACCTCAGGGCAGGATCAGCTAAGCCTAAAGCACTGCTGACAGATGTTTGTCCAAGCTGGCCTTAACAAAGCTTCTAGAAAACCACTTTCTGTGTTTAGCTACAGCTATAAAGTTCTGCTTATACCAAACATCAGATTTTCTTGCTGCCATATACAACTGTTCCTTCTACGTTTACAATGGAAGTTACCTACAATTACTTTGCAGAACACTTAATTTCCCTTTTCTCTGTGGCAATGTTTTGTGGAGGATGAAACTTCTCCCTGCATCACATTTTGCCTTTCCCTGATTTAGTGGGCATTGTCTGTGCAACTGTTTCACATGGATTGTGGGGTCAGCACCTCTGATCATTTAACTGCTCTTCCATCACTGGTCCAAATCTTTCCTAGCAAGCAGCACTTGAAATTCAACAAGAGGATTCTATTGAAGCTTTGACAAGGACAGATAGAAAGAAGATTGACTTTACAGATTTGCACAGGGCTAATCTGTTCCTGTACCCAAATCCTCTCTTTGTTTTCTCCTTCTTCATATTCAGCTTGTTTTCTGCAGCACAGTACAACATATTTCAAATTCTGAACTGCTCAGCAACTAATCACTGCTTACTGCCTGAAATGTTTGCTCTTCATAATTTGCCAGCCATAACATTACACGGTTACCTAAATCATACTGCAGTGTTTTTTCATTTTTTTCCTGCCTTCTACAAATAGATGGCTAACAATTTACATGCATGAGCTGATCTATTTACAGGGTGAATGATCTCATATGCATTCTCGTATGGTGGAACAATATCATGATTTCCATTATTTTTCTCAAGCATCTTACTGGTGTTCCCACTTTCTTTTCTGTATTTTCCTTACAGACCTTCAAATCCAGTTTGGATGGGCAGGCTAGGCAGTTGTACTTTGTGATGGTTGGGTAGTCTGGTTTTGGGGTGTTTTTTCTACTTCAATTTTTTCTTGACATGTTTTCTTAAAGACTATACAGAAGCAATTTCACGCAATGAAGTGTTCTATGTACTAAAAGACTTTGGGCTGACCAGTATTAAAGACGTTTTATTAAATTAGCTGAATTTAATTATTCTTATCTTTATTAAAATAACCTAAAACATACTACTAAGTGCCAATACCTACTTCAGAGAGTCTGTTGATCTGATTTCATTACTGGCGCACTACAGTGGGAATTTTTGTTGCCCTGTGTCTCAGCAAAATAATTTAGTTTGTTCTGGAGATCAAAGCGTTAAATAGCTTCATCTTATAATAGTGTGAAGTTCTTTGTTGCATCTCAAAACTCTAGTTGTGGGTGGGCTTTTAGTTCTTTTATTCTTACTAAATACTGAAAGGAGTATATGTTTTTTTCTTTTTCTAAAAGGTTTCAAAATATTTTAAATATTTAATTTATTTATCTATTGAGAGATTATGCAGGTCCCAGGAATCTGTTCTGAGGCAAGTCAGTTCTCTGCACAGCAGCTCAGAAACTTGAAAAAATATTTATAAATAAGTCTTTCTGACTCTCTGAATGATAAATCTGTTTCTAATTGTACTTCTGCTGCTAGAAAGACTTTGAAGTCTTCTCTGCTTTATTATGCATATTTATAAGGCTTGTTTAAAAAAGAAATCATAAATCATGGCTAAAGCTCCCTTTAGGGTAACAGGATGAGCGGATTAAATCTCCCACAGATGTTCAGTATATTAATATCTCTTCAACATCAGATTCTCTGTAAAAGAAGAGCGTCCACTAGTTATATTCTTTTCACTTAGACCATGTATCTAGGTCCTCCCATATGTTGTCCAGCTTGTATGCTTGCACACTGTTAGCACTGGCATAAAAGCTGAAGAACACAGAAAACATGAGGACAAAGCATGCTCCTCCTCTTCTTGTCTTTTGGGGAAGAGGGGGAAGCTCAGAATCAGGTGGGTTACTCTTTCTTCTCTCTCTTGTTTGTTTTGTGGATTTTGGGGGGTTTTGTTCATTTTGCTTTGGTTTGATGTTTGGGGATTTTTTAACTTTCTGGAAGGATATACCTGTAACCCGATGTTCTACAAAGTAGCTGAAAATCACTAACAACAGACTCTCCTGAGCTCTGCTACTGAGACACTGCATGTGCAGGATGCCAACGTAGCAAGTGTAACATTCTCTGTGCCTATCATCCTACTCTAGCCTCATTTCCCAAAGGGCAACAAAACTGGTATTGGAAAAACCATCAATCCCTGTCAAGGTCTTTGCAGAGGAGAATATACTGAGATCTAGTGGAGTAAAATACTGACATGGTGGATTTGCAGTCATTTTGGGGTTTGTTGACAAGAGCTCTTGGATCATGTGCTAGTTTCATGCTTTTTAATGGATGCAGGTAGCCCACCAGTGAATTTACCATGGTATAATCCTATTAAATTTATGATTAAATATGTATTGGTCTACAATGGAGCACCCTAACTGGCATTTGGGTTTCTTCTTGTACCTTCATTTTAGAAAGTAGGTGTGAATGCGGGATAATAATTTTAAAAAGCTGTCTGATGCTCCATTCAAGAAATGTATCTTGAAAGTGAAGATGGTTAAATATATGCTAACAAATTGATTAAACTCTATTAACTGGTGAAACATGGTAGGATAACTGGGCAGTATTTGGACTTGTAGATATGTGTAACCTTAATTGTCTTGTAAGGAATATAAGGAATTCATAGTCCTTTTTTAATGACCAAAAAAATATACACATGCACAGTAATACTTCTATATAGCACAAAAAGCTATGGTTGATTTAACTTTGGGTTGTCCTGCTTTGCTTTAGTGAAAGCCACAAAACTAAGATACGAATCTCAGGCAGATATTCATTAACATTAACTATATGATAATTGTTAATATATCCAGCTACCTATTCTCTTCTTAATAGATTCTCTGTTACCAGTCAGACTGTAAATGGAGAGGCGGAGTAGAGCCTCGTTTGCTTTTGGCGCAGTGCTGTATTGAATAGACATCTTGCTCTGCGATTAGAAACTGACATCAGGGCAATGAGCTCAGCACGTCTGCCGAGATGCTGTGAGGTTTGTAACAGCCCTCTGTTTCTGGTGGGGGAGATTTATAGTCTCAAGTTAGCCTGAACTTTTCTCCCCACTAGAGAGGGAACACCTCCGCCTTTATTTTTGGCAAATATGACCATGTTGGAAGAGGTTCGGTGGTAGTCACATTATCCCCTTTGGACCTTTATCACACGCGTATGAGATCACATTTGCTGCTTGGAACAGTGGTGTAAAACAATTAAGTGAAGCTAAGCTAGCAAAATAATTTTGATTTAAACTTTTTGAACTACAAATTTACTTGTGTGTAAGCTATAACAATGTCTAAACCACTATAACAATGTCTAAACCACGAACTTCATTTTTTCCATATTTGTTCCCCACAAATCTGGTATAAACTTTGCTATTTCATATGATTCCCTTTAGTTTTGTCAAACTGTGCTGACCACAGTTGTTAAAGTGTTTCCTATCTCTGTTCTTTCCTGTACAATGCTGAAGTGTAGATCAGAAATTTTTTCGACACCTGCTATTAAATGCATAGAAAATTGTCCTGCAGTGTGACACACTTGTCAAACATAAGAATGTCATTTCATCAGCATTAACATTAGTGATTTTCATACAACAGTTTCACATATGTTCTTCAAAATGAAGCTTTCAGTTTTTACTTTCCAAATGAAAGGTGATGTGCCCAGATTCTACATGAAAAATAGTTCAACTCAAAGAGAAATTTTTAATTTTTGGCCAACTCTAGCGGACTAACACTGAAGTTAAGGAATATTTTAAAACATACAGTAAACTTCATCCTTAATAGAGGAGCTGATTATTAGTTGTATTTCACTAAAAAATATTAATTCAACAAAAATTGTTGCTTGAGGTAAAATGTTGCAGTGGAAACATACCCTGGAGGCTGAACATTGAACATCAAGCAGCAAATTTCTCCAAGTGGCTACCTGCCATCTCAGGAGGAGTGGAATACAACCTGCCTTTTCCCTGCATGCCAGAGCTGGATGAAAAAGTAGCTAAATCTTTGAAACTCTGTAGTGTATACTAACCCTGAGCAGGGTAACCTCTTAGCTGCTGCTCAAAATCGTGTTCAAAACATGATTTTTTTTTTTTTTTTTTTTTTTTTTT
>Ga0065711_1044839_pt1 | contig 13851 bp, 7 predicted proteins | sample Hoacrofraction12_FD_59098 | JGI IMG/M metagenome (GOLD analysis project Ga0065711, IMG submission 59098) | Hoatzin crop microbial communities from Cojedes, Venezuela - Epithelial fraction 12 v2 (version 2) | ecosystem: Host-associated > Birds > Digestive system > Esophagus > Crop | place... | reverse complement strand
CCCGCCTGGACAAGATCCTGTGCGGCCTACTGTAGGTGACCCTGCTTCGGCAGGGGGGTTGGACTAGATGACCCACAGAGGTCCCTTCCAACCCCTACTATTCTGTGATTCTGTGATTCTGTGAGGGCTGAGATGAAGGAACTGTGGAAGGCAGTTTGAGCAGCTCACACCTGCATGGTCCTTGGCTTCAGAACGCCATCTGCTCTCAATGCTTTCCTAAGACATGTGTGCATTTCTAATGGCAAATAGTTCATTTTTATAGTCTCAAATTCTCAATCTCACTCTCACAGGTGTAGAGAGAAAACACAAGGCAAAGCGGAATCAGGCACCATGCCTGGGATCCAGAACATAAATTTAAACCTTTGAATCCAAGTTTCTATTCCTCTGTGTTCCAGTTGAGCTAGCAGGCTTGAAAAGATACAGAGATAGTTAATGATGTCGTGCTCAGCAATAAAAAGCTGGGGGAAGAAGAAGGAAGGGGGGACATTTGGAGTGATGGTGTTTGTCTTCGCAAGTAGCTGCTACACGTGATGGATCCCTGCTTTACTGGAAGTGGCTAAACATCTGCCTTCCGATGGGAAGCGGTGAAAGAATTCCATGTTTAGCTCTGCTTGCATGTGCAACTTTTGCTTTACCTATTAAACTGTCTTTATCTCAACCCACAAGTTTTCTCACTTCTACCCTTCTGATTTTCTCCCCCATCCCACTGGGGGAGTGAGCGAGCAGTTGCGTAGGGCAGAGACCTTTTTAGTCCCCAGTGTGGGGGGACCCTGGGTTTAACAGTCCCATTCTCCCATGCCAGTAAAATCTGTCTCTTTGGGCTTTATATTTCGCCTAGAAACATCATTTGTTTACAGCAGTTCAAACGGGATGAAGAAAGACCCTGTTTAGACATGGCAGTAATTACATCTGCCTAATACAGACTTAAGTGCAAACGGAGTGTAAAACAGAGGTAAGCAACTCCTTTTTTCAGGGAAATGAGTCCTTGTTCTGTGTGCTAGAGGAAACGGGAAGCTGGACTCTGCTTGGTCCTTGCTTGAATGGACTGGGGATCGAGCCCATGAAGACGTAAGGGCATGCTCTCTTCAGAGGGGTAACATATGTACCTTGGTGATTCACTATCACTTCATTAAGCAATAAAGAGCTGATTTCTTATGCAAAACTGAGCTTCTAAAATTTTTATGATTGCTTAATGGAAGGGACCAAAGAAAAGCCAGCCAAAGCCTGTCGGCTATTTGGGATTCAAATATGCATAAATTTCCATTCACAATTAATGCAGCGGTGCACTCTGTGTGAAAAGCAAAATCACAGGTTGTCCCTGAAATGATTTTTAGATGACTTGGAGGCACTCGGTTTTGTTCTTTGGTTGTGTACTTAGGACAATGAAAGCCCCGAGGGATCCTAGAGGGGACATGTCTTGGATCCTTTGTGCTAAATAATTCAATGTGGAATGTCCTAGTGGCTGGGTTAGAAGTATTCATTAAGTTAGTAATTTGCTTTAAAAAATTTGTGCTCTTTCTTTCTGTGTTTTTCTTTTGCTTAAAAATTCGAAGCCTCATTAGAGCAGAATAGAGAACATTATATTAATAATTTGCAAATTTCTAGGAATAAGTGCTATTCAAGATATTCCTTCCATAACAGAGATAACTTTTTTTTTGGTAGGATACTGCAGATTTGCCAAGATGGCACATCAGACTGGATGGACTTCTGGTCAAAGTGCACGTGTGCCTTGGTAAGGCTGTCATTCAATTGTAAGTCTTTTGGTTGGTGTAAGTGTAATATTTTGCATAAGACAGTGTAGGAAATAGTATATGGAAACCATTAGGGATGGAACAAGATAAAAATAGGGATTGTAATTTTGCATAAATGAGTAACAATAGAGGCAGTTCGTGCGAGTTTAAGTTAAGTTAGTGTATTAGGAAGTTAGGTAACTGGGAAACTTTAGAGACACAGGTCAGAAGAGCTTGGTCTGACCACAAAGCAGCTGATAAACACAACTTTCTTAGATTAAGATAATGCAGTATTGTAATATTTGACCACTTTATATAAGGAATATAATGAGATAATATTATGTCAATATCTAAAATGAAAGAAAGACCATCATGGAGAAGGTTCTCTCCTTCTATTAAGCCTGTGGTTATGTAGAGGTTCCCATCTGTTGATACTTTAAAAATATCTCTGTGAGTTTAACTGAAGAATGTATGTAACTTGGGTAGGATTTCCTGCCTTACTAAGTTAATTTCTTTGAAATAGTATTTACATTTGATTTATATAATCCTTCATATCATATGCACTTTTGATTTTCCTTTACAAATGTAATTGTTGGCTTTATACCCTTTATATCTCTGTGTGACAGGACTTGTATGAAATACTATTTACTTATTTAGTCATTGCATTGCAGTTTCAAAAACAAAATTCTTTTTATCCCTACTGTTGCTTGGGGTGTTTTGCTTGAACTCTTTTGATTCTCAGCTAATGTCAACACGTGAAAGCGACAGAACCTGGCTGGTTCATGTTCTCTTTCCCTCAAAACTTATTTGCTGCATGTGCAAGGAATGTGCAGCATTGCCAAATGGATAGCCCCATGGAGGCTGACATTATAGCTTGCTGGGGGGGCGGTGGGCGTGTGCATGGAAAGAAGCGAATTCCAGAGCAGCAGGGACCAGAGCTTGGGCGCTCTCCATCCTGCGCTGACCTTTGAGCACAATCTGTCTGCTTTTACTGAGTATCTCAAAGAGGTCTGGCCTTTAATCCAGTGTGGAAGGAAAATAAGCAGTAAAACTTTATGTTTTTCCTCAAAATGCAATTCCTGTTTGATATTAATCTAGTCCCACGTATTCTAGTGATCAGGAGAGCACTGCTGGAGGAAACGAACTACCGCCAGGCTGGATTCCACTCCCCTTAGCTCAGTCTGCCCGATAAACTACTAAGACCTCCACTCATATTCCTAGTAAAAATCCATCACATTGCTCCCTAAATTGCCACCTCTTTTATGTGAAAGCTTGAAACAAGCTGTTTGCGGTAAATGGGAGTTCTTCAGTTCACCTCAGCTGGAGAGGAGTCAAATGCTCTTCCAGTCCCGTTCTCCACAGACATCACAATGACTGCAAACTGGTAGTAGCTCTATGTGACTGTTTCCACTGTTCTGTTGGCATCTCACCTTTCACAGGTTTACCAGTATTTTACCCGTATGTTGTATCCGCCCTAACTCATACGCTGTTTATTTTCTGCAGTGTCATCAATACCAGTTGGGGGGTTTGTTTGTAAAGTGTTGCCCACTGGAGTCCAAAAGCAGTATCTCAGTAAAAAAAGAAAAAAAAAATCTCAGTTTATATTCTTATCTGGTTTAAAAGCTGAAAACCAAGTTTAAAAAGGGATGCTAAGCTTGAGGGGGGAAACAGTTTTCTTCCTGGAATAGTCTTCCTGCTACCCTTTGAAGATTTACTTCATTTGAGGATTGTCTCTCTCCCTTCCTCAAGAGCCTGGATCAGAGCTGTTTGCCCTTGAAGGCTGCTTCTGGTTAACAGGAGTTGTCCTCCCACACTCGTGACAACTGCTCCTGGTGAGGACAAGTGAATTAAAATGCCAAAAGCACTGGAAATGTCAGAAATATGCTTTTCCTTGTGATATTTTAATGAGGTTGCAGCTTACGGTAATCAAGAGATTCCCCATTCTGGAAAAGAAAAGGGGTTTATGTTAATCTGCTGTGGTGCTGATTGTTTTCCTAGTGTGAAATGATGTTGTGCCTCTGTAGCCGTGTGACAGCAGCTGCCAACAAGTGCCACCTCGCCACTGCTGCTGGGCCCGGAGTCTCAGTGCTGGGTCTGGGAAGTGGGTGACAGAGAGCTACTCTTCTTTCCCACAAGCTGTCTAGGTGTCTTTAACAGACATTGTGCTAAAGGCCCTCCCTTTGACCACCACCTCAGGAAGGGTAAAGCTCTCTGTGTTTTCCTTTTGCACATACAGTGGTTTGTGAGATCAAGAACGTATTACACTTTTTAAAACATGCAATTACAGTTAATGAGAATCTTCCTCATAAATATAATTTTATGGGTATGCTAGCTCTCTCCCTCAGACATTGCTTTCATAAAAGCTGCCTGTCTTCCCTGGAAATTTTATTGGCTTGTGTTTAGAAACCTTAAAAACCAACAGATTGGTCTTTCCTTATAGTTAAAGGGTGCGAGTGTTGGGCAGTTTTCGATAGAAATTTTTTTAATTGTGGGATTTTAGAAATTTTTCCCAAAGATCATCACTTTGAAATTTGGACTGTATAACTAACCAGGAACGTATTTCAATGAGAAGTGGGACTGTTTGACCAGTAGAGACTGGGAAAGCCTGGATTAACTTGTAGTCACCACACTCATATATATTGAACACATTGTCTCATTTACCCATACTGTGCTTTTCCATGCAGGGATATACCTTGCTCCTTCAGGCTGTGTTCTGTGGGCACTGGAAGCTCATCGGCTTTGGCGAAATGACTGAAAGGTAGGGGAGAAAAGAAAGCTTATTGCTAGTTGGCAAAAACAACCTTTGTGGGAGGCTACATTTCCAAGAAAAACTTTTTGGGTGTGTACAAATCAAAAAAATATAGCAAGTTATCATCTTCTGAAATAGAAGGGTAATTTGGGAATCTCAACAGTACACTAAAGGCTTCAGGGATTGCTCTTTTGAGAAGATGGAGTTAGTTGTCTTGGGGAAAAAAAAAGATGGAGTGAATAAAAGACTTGTGTTCATCCTGAAATAAATAGGAAAAGCAGACACTGGTCGGTTCAACTCAACGAGTTACAAATAATCTACTGTATGTGAGGATATTGAAAAGACGAACTCCACAGGGAAACTTGCACATATAAGACATAATCCTACAAGAGTGCTCATGCAAGTCTTTGAAAAGCTACACTTTATACAGAGTGAATTGGGAATAGAGTTTCATAAGCACAGGCCAAACAGAAAAGAATTCCTTGAACATCAATTTTGCCTGGGATAGAGACAGTCACTTCACTGGTTCCTATCATTCTGTATTAGGACGCTGGAGCAAGTACTAAAATATGCAGCACAAGTTGGATAGTCATCAAAAAAAAAAAAACAAACCACGAAACATTAAATGCCACCTTGTGCTTCAGAAGAAGAAGAGCCCGGCTCCCATGTGTTCTTGGGCATGCAACAATCTAGAACTGAATAGTGCCTTTACCTGGAAGAGCTGTGCAGGACCTAGTTGAGTTGTGAAGCCGGGTGCCTTTAGGCACACACACTTTCTCTTTGCCTGAGGCCTAGTAATCATATATGTATTTTGGGAAAATACAGACAGACTCCTGCACAGACATACTAAAACTTCCATATGGACTGGTTTTTCTTGCTTGTCACAGAAAGAGGGAGAAGGGCATGACTAGCTTTCAAAACTGAGTGCCTGTATGAGGGACTGAAGCGGCAGGAGGGATGAACGTTATTATTGCCAATTTGCAGAGTCAGAGGAGACTCTAGAAAGTGTGGGATGCTCCACACTTCTCGGAGGCCGGGTTTTCCTCGATGGGAAAGATAGCTAGTAGGTGATTAAGGACTAGAAACCTTTTCACTTCAGTTTTTGGAGCTGCCATTCTATATGCAAGTAAGGGCAAGTCTGCCTAGCTTTCTTGTTTTCATTCTCTTTGTCCTGATCCATTTCCCTTTGCTCGGTTTCTTCAGCCACATCTGCTGTGGATATCTTGTCTCCAGCTGGAAGGACGAGACATATGGAAACTTTCCAAAGCTGTATGTTGATGACAGCACAGGGGCTCAACTGAACGACAAGCATCTTTTCTTAACACAACTAAATGCAAGGTTATTCATCTAGGAATGAAAACTGTAGGCCATATTTACATAATATGAAGGCTGTCTTTTAAAAAGCATGACTGAGGTAAAGGATTGAAGGATCGGAGTGGATAATCATTGCAACATGAGCTCTAAGGATGATGTAGTAGCAAGACAATAGTCTAGGCAGTCCTTGACTGTGTCATTAAAAATCAGTCAGAAGCAGAGGTGCTGTTACCATCATGTGTAGCAAGACTGTATACAGCTTTTGTATTTAAACTAAGATTATCTGGAAAGCAGGAATTCTGTTTTGCAGGGTGTTTCAAGGCATAGTTATTGGTTTTGTCCCTGCAAACCAAAATCATTTGACCTTTGTTGCATGAAAGCTAGGGAGCGTAAAGGAAGTCAAGCTAGCCTGTGATAAGCAGTGGTACCGCTCCCCTGGGACATCATGGACTTAAATTCAGGTGGCTGGACTGAGTCCCCTATGGGGTGCCTTGGAGCCTGGGTACATCTTGGCACCTGGTACATTTGAGCCTCCTTGATGGTGCAAACCTACATTCGCCTCCTTTCCCTGCCACCACAGAGCTCACATCCCATGAGAGTGCTGCGGCAGGGCCTGAGCATCTTGACGCTTTTGGACAGCCCCTCAGGAGGACACCTAGAACGGTGGTGCTTCCTACCGGGTCATGGCTCAAGCATTGCGGGTGTCTGCTTTGCTGGGCTTGGATCAGGGATTTGAACCTGAGATTTTCATGCCGTGAGTGGTGCCAGGTCTTTCACAGTGCATTATGAACTACTGTTTTCTCAGTTTGTGTCCACTGAACTTCAGTGAATTACAAAAACTGGAATAACTCCAGCTGGAGACAATCACCATAGAGCACTGCTGTCTTAGTGATTAGGTCAATCGCTTGGATTACGGGAGCTAACAATTCAAGATCCCTGCTTTGAACTGGGTTGACTTGAACATGTGTCAGCCACATCTCTGGAAAATATTTTCATTATTGGTCTAATTCTGAGGCAGTTCAGAAATCTCTTGTAAATCAATATGTTTCCATGAGTAGCTTTGGATTTCATTGAGAAAAGGTGTTTCAAATAAAACAGTATTCGCAATCTGCTTTATTTCCTATTTTAAAAAGCATATTGGCAAACTGAAATGTCTAGAAAAGAGCTACAAGAAATAGTGGAGTCCTGGAAATCTTCTTTACTACAAAAACTCCTGACATTCGGTCTTTTTAATTTATCTTTAAAGGTAAATGGTGCTTGTTCACACTAGATAAGTGCCTAGAAGAGGAGCAGATTTACTGGGAGACAACATTTTAACCTTCTGGAGGCATAAAAAAATGGCAAAAAGGCTCTCATGGCTAGCAGCTGAAGCTACTCAAATTCAGAAGAGAAATCAATGGCAAATATTTAAGATAAGGGTAATCAATCACTGAAGCACCTTTTAGAGAAATAGATTATGTCTGCCAGCAACTGCTGTCATTAAGCCAGGATTATTTTAAAACTGTCTCAAGATTCAGCAAAAAGTTTTTCTATAAAATAAGTTTTAATTCAAGTGGAATTTCTGAACTTGCTGTAAGAATCACTTAATGGTATCCCATGGTCTGCCTTATGCAGAAGGTCAGAATAGGTGATCATATTGATCTTTTCTAGATAAAGTTTTGCAATTACTTTTTCTGTTTCTTGGAATGCTAATAATAAAAAATACTTGGTCAAACCAAATGATTTCTCACTAGACATCCTGTCAAAATCTATTTAAGTGAAACAAAGCTTGTTTTTCCATTCCTTCCCTTAGATTTTCCACTTACTAAAATATAATTTAGGTGATTTTTCAAAAATATTACTTTCTTTTGACATTTTCATGAAAATATTGCAATTATTCATTCTAAAACTTTGGCTTTCTTCTTTCCCAAGTGTAAATTTTGAGAAACTTTAGACAAATAGTTTTGCTTCACTCAAATATGTGTTTTTCATTCCAGAACTGAAAGAGTTGGTATCTTGTCATCTGAGCTCAAATGACAGGATTTTGAGAAAAGATTCTGAACTCAGTCTCTGGTACTTTTCCCTGTACGGAAGGGCATGCAGGCCCTGGTCTTGCATGGCAGCTTGCTCCCTGGAAGATTTGCTAAGCAGCAGTCTTAGTTCGAGCGAACTGGTAGAAAAAAAAGTTGTAGATTCTTGTTTATATGGATGTTCACTAGTTATGCTCAATAAGGAGTAGCAAATTGCCATGATAAAGGCAGATTAATAGCTGACGGAGGCAAATTAGTATCAGACCACCTCACTGCTGAACAGGAGTATAGCTGACTAAAAGAGAAACTAATGCTGAATCTCACCAGTGTCAGTCATGATTTCTGCACAGGAAAGAGACTATTCTGCCCACTTTCACTCTTTTCACTGAGATTTTATATGACAGTTCCAAATGGTACGTAGAGATGTATCCGTGCCACCTTTCCCACAGAGGAAAGAGAAAGATAGGAGAAGATTTTTAACCATAAATGTAAGATGAATTGCTCTCAAAATGCCCTCTTCTTTGTTTTCTACAAAGCATGCCATAGATGAGGAAGGCTCCCAGGAATGCAGAGGGGAGGTGTACCTAAAAACACAGAGATGGCATTCTGGAATGGCATCCCTCATGCTTTCTTGCTGTGTGGTGAACCTAATGCACTGTTAAAAATACATTTCTTTTGAACATTCCCTCATTTAGTGTAAAATGAGAAGACTGCAAATGGATTAAGTTTCAAAGAAGGTTCAGTACATGCTTTGGATGATTGGAGTCTCTGCCTGAGCTGTTGTTTTAGTTCTAAAATAAATGGTGCCATCTAAAAAACGCCTCAGCTGCAAGATTGCAGTAATCAGCTAATCTCATTATTTTAAAAAATCTGCATGCTGTCATTTCAGAAAAGAAAAAAGATGCAGAATCCACCTCCATTTGTTTTGGCATCCCATTTCAGATAGTTCTAAAGATGAACAGGGGTCTCATAACCCCTGAAACTTAGTTTTCGAAGAAGATTGCTGCGTACACGGAAGTGAGCTCATGCTCAAAATCAGCCTCTTGCGCAGTGAGAGCATCACCACTGGCATCTCCATGACTGCAGGAGACTGTGTCCCTCAGCACAAGGCAAAGGGTTGCCGCTAGGTCTTTCCCAAAGTGAAAGCTGAGGGATGGGAGGAGAGGAAAGAGGAAAGGTGGCAGGGCTGGTGAGGGCTGGGCGAGATCAAGAGCTTAATTTTAATTCAAAAAATAGTGCTGAGGGATAAAACCTGAGGTGATTCGTCATCTCAGCTACCAGGTCTATTTCTGTGAGTAATTCTTACTAGCCTACTTTGTGTCTGTGGTCAGCTGGCAAATCAGGTTACAGAGCTGCATATGAAACATCCGTCTTCTAGTGCTGGATTGAAGAAACCCCTGTGGATCCTGATTTGAAGAGCCTGAGGCACTGGGTAGGTGACGGAGCATCCTGGGTGGCAGCCAGGGGACCCCAGCTGGGAGACCCGCCTGTGAGGCTTCTCCATGGGAATGATTTATCATTGCCATGCATTTCATTCTGATTAAACAGCAGGCAACAATCATCTTCAGCTGCAGACACATTGTAATGATGAATGTGTCATGAAGAATTTACTGCCTTCTCGGAGCACTGAAAGAAAGTGTAACTTTTTTTCTAGGTTACTGCTGTAGTTCTTCTGTTGGGTTTGAATTTCTCCCAATATATGGGAGGGTCTGAATGGACCTTCTGGGATGTGTTCAGATGCAGACCTTCAAAGCATCCATCTACCTCATTAATCAACTCAAAGCCACATAAGGAGCTGGGCACTGCAATGCCAGACCTTCTGGTACGCTTCCCTGCGGTGACAGCGCCCTGAAAATCTCCCTTTCTAAGAGGTGGGTGCCTTGGAAAGGAAGGCTGGGAAGCTGGCTTGCTGGGAAGGAGCTGCCTTTTTTGGTTAACTGGAGGCAGTGAGGGGAAAAAAAAGAGGGCTTAATAAAATTGATCACTTTCTTCTACTTTGTATCCCTAGATGCAACTTTTCCCCAGCTTGCTGCCTGTTTCTGAGACTTGAAGCAATGCTTTAGTGGCCCAGAAATGCTTGCCTAGCTCTAGAAAACCTTGGTTCACATCCCTGACTGTCATGTCCAAGAAAATTCAAGCATCCATCTTCCCTTTGAATCTGTAAGAGCAACTGACCCAGCTAAAACTATTCTGCTCTTCCACTAAACAGAGTGACCACCTAAACTTGTGGTTGGACCACTGACAAATAAGGAGAAAAGCCGGTGCTGGCAGTTAGGCCAGCTAACATCTAGGCATCCACAGGTATCTGCTGCTCCAACTGAGTATCCTAACACCAGGTATCTAGCGAGTAAGGAGTCATTCTTTTGCTCCAGACTAATTTAAGTAGTTCTTGAAAAGCGTGGCTGGGAGACACCGTCCTCCATCACTCCAGAGGCGTGGGAGCCCAGGCTGGCTTGCTCTGCCCAAGTGCCACGGCCATGGGGGAAGAAGGTGGGCTGCGCTGCCCTCTTGGCAGGATGGGCAGCAGAGCCCAGCTGGCAGGTTTGCTCTGAGAACGCGTATTGCCTCAGGCCAGGCAGGAAGAGGAATATTTGTTTACAAGTTTTTGAATCCCAGCAGATCTCAGGGACGACCTGAGAGCCTCCCTGGTCAGTACTCTGCAGCCGGAGGCAGCTCTAGCAGTGCAGCTGCAAGTACTTAGGTACTAGGGGTGTTTTACTAGTCCTCTCTTTGGTCCTCCACCTGTGGTCCTGTTACTGCACAGCGAGCCTGCACCCAGTACTTGTGTACTCAAAGCCCTTCCTCAGCTGCCATGTCAGTTCTTCTTAGCTCCTTCGAGTAGAATCTATTTTTCTGTCACTTTGTATGGCTGCTTCTCTGTCCTTATGGCACAAAGTATGGTATGTTGGGTATGTTTTGTTTTCTTCCTGCACTATAAATATTGCTGAAACTTCTGGACTACTTGTTTCTCATGTCAGAAGTGTGGGCACAGGGGAGATGAGACCTGTTCGCTATTGCTGACTTCTGCTGAGGATACTTGCTGACTTTTTCACCTTGCTGTAGACCTGTGACCTGGAGTCAATCACCTTTCCTCTCTGCTTTGCCCGTTACAGTCTCAGTATAAGAAATGTGATAAAGCCAGGATGGAAGCTGCTTTACACTGATGAATGTAGCCAGGACTATTTTAAATAACTTGTTTATCACTAAGAAAAACAATCAGGAAAAGAAACTTTGTCTTGCTTTTTCCTGAACGTAATGTTATCTCTATCTAGCTCCTTTTTGCACTGGCCTTAAAATCAGATTAATTTGGTCTGTGTTTTGTTATCCTTGCCTTTTTCACATGCATCAACAACGAGCTGTTAAAAGAAGCAGTGAAAATGGGGTGCTGCACATTTCCTCATGCCTCCTTCGGAAGGCGCACAACATTTTGGGGCTTTGTGGCCAGCAAACAGGGTTTGCTCCTTACTAGAAGCCAGCTGTGGATCATTTTTTTTCTGTGCTTTGTTCTCCATGCTCCTTTCAGGCTGTTCTAGTTTTCTCTCTCACTCTTGAATACCAAACAGTAGCCAACCCAGGTTGCCAGACAAGGAGAGACCTGAGGAGCTGACGGCTCCATGCAGGACGGGTGCTCCGCAGCAGACAGTGCCCGCAAGGGACTCTGTGACCCTGCTGAAACCTCCTAATTAAGACACAGAAGCATCTGACATCTAATTGCTTTGGGTGGGAGTTTTCAGTGAGACACCCTGAGACTGTAATAACTTCTGCAATTGATGGCACTTCTTAGTGCCCTTCTTGTTATTTAATTGATTCCAGGCTGGTGCTTCCTGAGAAAAATGCTGTTTGTGGGTGCTTGAGCTGTTTATTATCCATTAATAACCACGTGGGTGGACAGCTGTGTTGTGCTGATCGATATACGGAGCTGAAACAGGGGGGTGTGGGGAATTTGGCACCCAGGCTGTGCAGAGGAAGGAGAGCTCTCTTCTTGCCTTACAAGGGTCCTGCTTGCCCTTGCTCAACTGGCATAACCTATACAGGGGTCCTTTGCTCCCAGGCGTCCGTAGAGGCACACTTGCACCAGGCATGAAGGAGAGGCCGTGTGTCGGTGCTAAGCCACTGCCTCCCGGCTGAGGGACAGAATAAAAATGGGGCAGCAAACATCCACACTGGGAAAAAGTACTGCTTTTCAGTGTTTTCCTGAGGTTTAAAATAGCAGATTTATTTTTTGGTCTGCTCAAACCATGCTCATTGCACAATTACGCTGAATATAAATTTTAATATAAATCTTGAAATAAATATTTTTACTAAGGAGATGGTAGTTAGTTATACTTCAGATTCTGTGCCTGCTTTTGTGCAATGACCAGCATGTCAACATCCTGGTCTTCATCTTTTTCAATGAGACTGAAAAATATTTTCATTTGTACGTATGTCAGTGTATATGCATAGGAAGAACACATGCAACTATTAAAGACATTGAAATGTAGTTTTCTAATTCATGGAAAACTAGGAAATTATTATTTTGTTTTGTTTTTTTTAGGCTTGGAACAAAAACATGTTTCTACAACTTTCTGTGAAATGAGAAATCCTGAAAAAAGTCTGTTGTCAAAATGGTGTATTATACGGTGCATGACTTCCGCTGATTTGTCATAACACCATATAGAAAGATATACAAAAAGCAATGAATAAATAATGGAACTGTGTTAAATGAAATTTTCATTTTTACTGAATTTTTCATTTCTGGTTTTGAATTTCTTTTCTTATGTTTGTGTCACTTACAGGTATGATACTGCAAAAGACCCCCAGTTTCACCCTAATGTAATTTCCTGCAAATATATGGGCGAGATGTATTCACAGATTGTTACTGGGCTCATATTTACTCTGATGTGAAGGTTAGTTCTTGTATTTGTTTCAGATGAGCTGCTAACCTGATGGAAACCAGCAGAAATGAAAGAGAATAATTATAGCCCTCCCTACTGAAGTTCTGCATTTTCATACAGGTTCTTCCTTGAAGTGCTCTGCTTTGGGGCAGCAGTAGCCACCACCATTAACATATTTTGTCATCAACAGATTGTGATCACTTTTAGCCACTGAGGAGTTAGAGATGATTCCAAGGCAGTGACCTAGAGATGAGAGGTACTTTATCTCATTAGAAGATAATCAGCACTAATCTAGGCCCCTGAGGAATTACTGTTTCATGATTAGGCCCATAACCTGCTGGACAATAAGCCCCTTGGAGAAGGTAACTTTGAACAGCAGGCAAAAGGTAACACAGCAGCAGACGGGCTGTGCAACTGAAATTACTTTCAACCAGAGTCTCAGGGCGTCTCCTGGCAAATGAACAACCAAGGGTGGATTTCTTTTTTAATTCAGTATATTTATTGCTTATCTATCACAGTCAGAACCAAAGTGTCCAGCATGACAGGAAGAGCAGTGACTTGTATGGAATTGAGTCCAAATCTGTTGTTTTTTGTCCCTTCTGCACAAAATGCAAAGTGGGAGAGCGAGGAGAAGATGAAAATGGAAAAAGTGCATGGAAACTACTCCTTGTCCCTTCCTTGCCCTTTGGGTCTTCGTCACGTTAGGCCTCTGCAATCAGATCAGCCTTTGTAAGGCTCCTCTCATTTCAAGTTGGTATTCATAGGTGGTAAAGTTATTGCAAAGTGACTTTTCTGGCGCCTCCGATAAGGTGCGTGCTAATAGAGAGTGATGGAGAGGAGCTAACATGAAGGGGATGTCAGACAGCATCAGCAGAGCAGTGCTGCTCTGCCCTTTCCACCTTGCGCTGCACCAAGCCAGGGTTCTTTGCCATGTTTCTTTGTTCACTTCAGATGAACAGCCCTTGTGGGGGATGAGGAGGGCAGCTCCGTGCCAGCTGTGACCACTGCAATCAGAGCAGGGGAAGAGAACTACGCCCTTGGGAAACTTTTCACACAGTCACAGAATCACAGAATGTTTGGGGTTTGAAGGGACCTCTGTGGGTCATCTGGTCCAACCCCCTGCCGAAGCAGGGTCACCCAGAGCAGGCTGCACAGGACCTTGTCCAGGCGGGTCT
>Ga0065711_1044837_pt1 | contig 13852 bp, 9 predicted proteins | sample Hoacrofraction12_FD_59098 | JGI IMG/M metagenome (GOLD analysis project Ga0065711, IMG submission 59098) | Hoatzin crop microbial communities from Cojedes, Venezuela - Epithelial fraction 12 v2 (version 2) | ecosystem: Host-associated > Birds > Digestive system > Esophagus > Crop | place... | reverse complement strand
CTGAACAAGCCCAGCTCCCTCAGCCTCTCCTCGTAGGAGAGATGCTCCAGTCCCCTCATCATCCTCGTAGCCCTCCACTGGACTCTCTCCAGTAGCTCCTCATCTTTCTTGTAGTAGGGAGCCCAGAACTGGACACAGTACTCCAGATGAGGCCTCACTAGGGCAGTGTAGAGGGAAAGGAGAACCTCCCTCGACCTACTGGCCACACTCCTCATAATGTATCCCAGGATCCCATTAGCTTTCTTGGCAGCCAGGGCACACTGCTGGATGGCTGCATCCAGAGAGTTGCAGTCTATGGCTCCATGTCCAAATGGAGATCAGTAACACGTGGTGTCCCTCAGGAGTCCGTATTGGGACCAGTACTGTTCAATATCTTTATTAATGACATGGACACTGCACCCTCAGCAAGTTCGTGGATGACACCAAGCTGGATAGTGCAGTTAATTCAGTAGAGTGAAGGAATACCATATAGAGAGACCTCAACAGGCTTGAGTGAGCCCATGCGAATCACATGAAGTTCAACAAGGCCAAGTGCAAGGTCCTGCACTTGGGTCAGGGCAATTACCAGTATCAGTACAGACTAGGTGATAAGTGGATTGAGAGCAGCACTGCAGAGAAGGACTTCGGGATATTGGTAGACAAAAAATTTGATATGAGCCAGCAACATGCTCTTGCAGCCCAGAAATCTAATCGTATCCTGGACTACATCAAAAGCTACATTCAGCTCTGGATCTCCCAGCACAAGAAAGACATGGACCTGCTAGAGCCAGTCAAGACGAGGGCCACAAAAATGGACAGAGGGATGGAACACGTCTGTTGTAGAAGGAGGCTGAAAGAATTGGGATCATTCAGCCAGAAGAAGAGAAGGCTCTGGAGAGACTTTATTGTGGCCTTTCAATACTTAAAAGGGGCTTAACAGAAAGATGGAGATAAACATTTTGCCAGGGCCTGTAGTGATAGCACAAGGGGTAATGGCTTTAAACTAAAAGAGGGTAGATCTAGATTCAATGCAAGGAATAATTTTTTTATGATGAGCTTGGTGAGCCACTGGAACAGGTTGCGGAGAGAAACTGTAGATGCTTCATCTCTGGGAGCGTCCAAGGTCAGGTAGGATGGGGCTTTAAGCAACCTGATCTAGTGGAAGGTGTCTCTGTCCACAGCAGTGGGGCTGGAACTAGATGATCTTTAAGGTCGCTTCCAACCTGAACCATTCTATGACTTTATGGTTCTATGAAATAACAGAGACATGGAAATATAATGAAAGGTTGAAAGAAAATGAAAGCTGCCAGAAGATTTTCTTTTTATTTTGCACAACCCCTCATTGTCTGGCATTCATTTACTTTCTTTTGACATAAAGTTGTGAAAGCTTTAGACAGATTGACAAAAATAGCAAAAGACAAATTTCTCCCTACCCAGAATCAATAGAATCATTACAGAAAAGAGTACTAATGCAGTTTTATACCAGCAGATATGAGATCAGATTGAGACAACAGTTATTTTCCTGTACAGCTTTGTACTGTTAACATGAAAATTGTACTATCTTAAAAGAAATTAACAATAATATTTTTCTTTACTTTGAACATGTTTCTTTTACTGTTTTCGGTCACAAAGTTGTCTGCAAGAAATAAAGAAAACAAAGAAAGAACAGATAATAGTGAAGAGTCAGGCTATTTATAGAGTACTTTAATAAACTATGAAAATTGCTCAAATTTCCTCTCAAATTTTTTTCTAAGACACTTGTCATATATATGTCAGCTACATCAACATTCAGAAAAAGTCCATTATTTATCCCTTTATATAATTTTATTGTTTACTCATTAATCTATGAATAATTCAAATATGCTTAATCTATTTATGTGTCTAAGAAAAAATGAGGAAAAAAACTCCTTATCTTTCCTTCTAGAAGTGGATTCATGGATTGCTGCTGTCAGTAGGGTTACTTCCACTGCCTTCCATTCATTTGCAGTGAGAATATAAAGATATTTACTAGAAGTTTCTGAGCTTTCTCAAGTTCAACGTACTGAAATTTGATTATGACACCTGAATACAAGACACATCTTTATTGTATTCCATTTCTAAGCAACAAAAGAATAGAATTAAGACTTGGTGGATTTCCTAAGGAAAAACTGAATCCATGAAAATTATTGGGTTTGTTCACAGAACTATTTAATTTGGGGTGAATTCACTGTGTGCCTTTGACAAAGGGAAAATTCAGTGTAATACTGAGAAGAACCATTGGCAGAAGTCATCCACGGTAGCTGGTACTATGGATGGCATTACATCAATAAGAGAGTCTACACTTGAAAACACAGTGCAGTCTAGTACTTTCAGGAAATGAGTCTAAAATCTCTGCTGCCAGAAATGAGAGTGACACCAATTCTTCTGCTTTTGGGGTGAGTGTTCTAGGCATTTTGGGACAACAGTAGATGAGTAAATAAGACTTTTATTTAGGGCTTTGTAATCCAGCTTCCCCTAGAGGCTTCTCCAAGCCTTTTCCCACTCCTGCCCATAGTCCAGCAATACATTTCAACTCAAGTCTGGGGGCATGAGTCCCTCCTTGCCCCACGGGCAGCCCCTGCAAAGCCCATGGAGATTCACCAGCCCTCCCTGCACCCTGAAATACACTGCCAGTAATTGAGAGCATTGTCTTGCCAGCTTAGGAATTCAAGTGGAAAAAAGCAGCTGTGAATCACATGAAATTAATTAAACCTTAGTCTGGCAGGTTATCTGAAAAGCTGGGACAGATATTCAATTATCTGTTCAGACTGTATTTAGGCTTCTACAACAACAATAAATAAATTTTAAGTGAATATATGGGCATGCCAGTTGGAAAATACGGAGTTTAGAAAACAAGGGCATTCATCTTAACAATCGTGAATTTAATTGACACAAGCATAGACTGCATCGTTTGGAGATATCACTATAGCTAAATAAACAACAACGCTGTAGATACAGGCCATCATTTTCTCAGAGGAATAATTAGTTTTTTAGCAAGGAAAGAGAAAAAGAGTGGGATAAAATCACATTCTCTTATTTCAAGACTTTGAACACTAGATGTATACCTCTATTGTTTTTAATTTTACTCTCAACAACTTCCTGCTGTCATCTGGTATTACTTTAGGCCAGTTCAAAGTATGTCAGTAAAAATGAATTGCTAATAATGAATTTTTAGTTGTATTAGACTTGTTGACATTATGCAGTCCAGGAGCAGTAGTGTTGAGTTTAGAGTTGTTAAAAGAACGAAAAATTTAACACAAAAGTTAACACAGTCCATCTTTTGATAATGTCTCGTGGACAATAATCGGAGGAAGAAAAAGTGAGTGTTACTTTCATAGTTTGCTAAATCATCTTGGAAAATATCTCACTGCAATGTCTTTAGGCTGATACAAAATCAGAGGGTGACTCGATCTGTCTAACATGAAAATATTCAGGTGTTTGGAGAAATCTATTCTGTTTGTTTTTTATGGAGTCTCAGAAACTATGAAATTATGTTTTCCACTTACCTGAAGCACATTAAAAGTACTACAGAACAAAATTTCAAGTGTTTAGTCCTGTGACTTTTTAAAGTTAAATAAGGCAAGGGCAGAAGTATGACAGACCTTCATATCTCTGCTTTTTCATATAGCAACTGAAACTTGATAATGAGTGTAAGTAACCGATAACTTGTGAGGGGTGACAGATGTCATGCTAATCAGCAAATTCCTGGACCTGCTTCTTCCACTGCGAATGCTCTCTGATCAATGAATCCTGGAAGGATTAAGAATAGGCAACTATCAGACTGTTCAGATTATTCTCAGCACAAGCTTTGTAGGGGACAAAACAGGCCCAGGTACTTGCTCTTTTAGAGAGGTCAGCTCTCTATCATATCATGAATAAATGCTGGCCGTTCAGACATACTTTTTCAAGCCAAGGTTTTTGTAAGGTACCCTTTTTACACACACTGTGTAGATGTCATGTGCATATGTGTGTGCACAAAAATATATAGCGTACTTCTTTGTCCAAAGGACCACAGCTGAAAAAGCTTGCATAGCCACACGTGTGGTCTGGACGTATGCAAGACATTTCTCAGTCATCTGATGTTGAAATGCCTATCCATTTTCATCAACTAAAAGAGCACATAGGGAGGTATGCTCATGTCTTGGGATTGAATGAGCTCAAAACTTCTCTATTTTTCAGTGGGAGATTGTTTAAATAGCCACTCTCTTTTGGTCTAATCCATTAAATGGCTTTCTTTGGACCTTTAGTCTGACGTGTTAAGTATTGCAGAGGAAATAAAAGGTAGGTTTTCTCAGTGATTGTGAAAAATTACAGTTAGAATTATATGTGGGGAAATAGTTAGATGTGCAAATATGCCCAGGTTAATCAGAACTAATTTTTAGGGAACAGCAAAACAAAGTGTGCTCTATTGAAAGCTGTAGATTGTAAGGAGCAAGAGATCTTACTTAACAAATCATTGGAGGTTGAATCAAATGTAAAAAAGGTGGTACCAAATGAAAAATAGAAAAGTCATCATCAGGTGAAGATGAAAAATGTCATGGAAGCCTCCCTCCAAAAACAATGAAAATGTCAGAAGTATGGAAGTTTAGACTAAGAGAAGAACTTGTCCTAACTGTACAGGCAGAAGAAATGCATATGCTAGAAAAATGAAAAAAATATCTTCTTTTTTGGGTCTATTTTTTTAAGAAGGGTGCCCTACCACATTTTGGGGAACACCTTGTATTCCCTTAACCACAGAAAAGGAAGTCTTAAGTGTGTTTGAATAACAAATCAGTTCTTTCAGGAATGTCATAAATTTACTCCAAATTACTAGCCTAATAGATTACATTGAGTAGCACAGAAGAAAATTTACCTGGCACAAAGTCAAATTTTCTCTACAACAGAGTTATTTACAATGAAAAACAATCTCCTCTACTGACAGATATGAAGATACACTATCTCCTAAATCCTAGAAGAAAATATCTTTCTGATATTATATTATCATCATCTTTTCTGCTCCTACTGTTTGTTATTTATCGTAGCACCTATGGACCTTCTTCATAATCAGGTCTCTGACTTGCAGAGCACTATGCAAGCACAAAACATCAAAAGCTAATGTTGTGTAGAATTAGTGGTTTTTCTAACTTGTCTAAGCAGATGAGTTACAAAACTTATGCTTTGCACAGTAAGACAGGAGCTTAAAAGATGGCCCCACTTATTTAGCTGCACCAAAAACTTCCATCCAAAACTGCTGGGCTTCAGCCCTGCTTTCCAGACAAACTCCAGTTCATGCCATTTACTGTGGTCCAGACTCATGTCTTCCACACAAGGGATCTCCTAAAGTCATTGACATAAAACATTAATAAGCTGCAGTGAACATGGCTTACATTTTTAATTATTTAAATGACTCTTTGCCTTTCACTCTCCATGCTTATTATAAACATGCTTGCCATCTTCACACAACGTGGCTATTTTCTTTTCAAAAAAACATATGTCCAGTATCTAAAATCTTCTTGTACTTTTCATGTACCGCTGATAACTGTTATCGTCATCCAGAGGCACAATTCACTGGATGGCAGTTAACCAACAAAGCGCTTGGCCACATTGTTTGTCTGCCCCATCTAGGACTTGCAGCTTCTAGGGGCATATCTGGAAGTCAGAAAAGCCTGTGATTTTTAGGGTGTGCCATCTTAGCCAGCGTAAACACAAAATGCCCAACAGTAGTAGCAGCTAGCTAACAAAATGTGTTGTTATTGTAACACAATCACTCGTTGTCTGTGAATAGAAACTTTAGATGTGTATATTCGTGTCCCCTAAAGATCATATATGCCTGCACAAACTTATGTATGGCAGCTTTGTTCTGCTCTATATCTCTTCCACTCTTTCTAGTATATCTCCTCCTCCTCTCCTTGACTTTCTTATGTCTTCTTTCCGCTCATAATATTCATACAAGGAAATCCACTCAGGCTATTTTGTTGAATTAAAATTTACTTCACATCAATGTGAGTAAAGCTTAAATTAATCATTTATCCTACAGTATTTACTGACATACATCTAACAATCTTGCATTACAACTAAGAGGTAAAGGTCAGTTTGCAAGATTCACCATTAATTTGTTTTCATTTAAATTAATTTACTAAGAATTTGTACAGCATTTGTTCCCTAAGGGAATACAGCAAAAACTATGACCTGATGACAAGCAGAACCATTAAATTATAACAGAATTATTAGTAAAAGAGTCTTTCTGCAATTTGTTAAAAATCTTTGGAGATATTAGCAACTTATTTATGTAAGATATGGAAAGTACATCTGTAATATAATAGCATATAAACTAAAAATTTGCCTGGGGAGAGTGTAGAGTGGTCATAGTTTTAAAATGATTGACAGATACATTAACAGGAGAAAGATAATGAATTCCATCTTTTACCTTTTTTTTTCCATTTCCAAGGACACTATTAGTGTGTTCTTCTGTTTCTGGTGCTTAACATTGTCATAACTAGTTGACTACAAAATGCAGTCACTTACAACACCAGTCTTGCTAATAGCTAATTGGGTTATTGAGACTTTTCTTTAGGAGACACAGAGCTAGGAAAAATAAAGGGTAAGAGTCTCCAGAAACATAAGGAAATCTGTTTCAAGAAGATGCAGAAAAGGTATTTTAAGTTTCATTTGATCTTTTATTAGGACGTAGCTTCTTTGCTTGTGGAATGAAAAATCAGAGACATTCTTTAATATGCTTTTTAAATTAGATGCCCTTGTTCTTTGGTTTATTTAATACAACTTGAGCAGTAACACATTCATTAAAAAAACTTTGCCAACAGATGACCTGACATAGATGATCTGACAAAGATCATGTTGTAGCCACCTGAAGGCTATCACTGATTCATAAAGTTTTGCATGACTGTAGCATGGGAGTCACAGGTGGCCAAAAGCAGCCAGAAGCTGTAGCCCAAAACACTCTTTTATTTTCCATCCTCTTCACCCACTGGGCTACATAGACATTTTCTTCCTTTTCTTAAAATATATTAACTTTTTGTTAATAAAGTCATATTTGGGCATGTTAGATGTCATATCATATGACAATGACAGGTGATTCTTCTCTCTACTGAAAAATAAATGTAGTGGGAAACTAACAGTTAGGAGATCTGGCATCTAATTCCTTGCAACTGACACACCTTGAAATATTGCCAAATCCCTTTTTCTTTCTTTTTCCTTTTCTGAAAAGTGATGTTAATTCCATCAATAGAACAATATTCTACATAGTAAAATTATAATGAATCTTCTGATAAAATTTCTCAGAAAAGTAAAAATTGTCAAGCCAGATATACCTGATTTCCTGTTTTATCATACGCTTGTAGAAACCTATATAAATTTTTTCAGAGTTCTGATCTAAAGTGTACTGCAAGCAATGAGAAATCTTTCTTTCAAGCTTAATAGTCTTTAAACATGCATATCTTGCCTCCTTTGTCATATAAATCCATTAATGATAGATCCTAAATTTAATTTTAAAACAACTTAATAGCTGAAGTAATCTACTACCCATTAGAATAACAGCCTGTCAAATCTCAATATTGGGAACATCCCATAGAAGATGGATTATCTCATAAACAGCTAATTAAACATTAGTGGCTGTGAGACCTGGCTGCATGTGTGTCTGTTCTTGTCTCATAATGTTAACAGACTTTATGAACAAAACTGTGTTAGATATGAACAAAAAGCAGAAGTTTCTATAACTGGGAAGGCATATGGGAACACCTACATGGCCTGAGATCTGGTGGGATTTCACTTTAGGTTACTAGCATCACCTGAGAGCTTGTCATTGTGCAGAACTCTTCACCATCTAACTTAATTTAATTTTAAATTTAAACCACCTTCAATAAAATGTTTTGTGCTGTATCACCTACTCTCTGTTAAATTCAATACCTTGTTTTCTTCCAGGGGAAACAGAAAATGACCTACAATAGACAGTATTTATACTACAAATACTTTTAATTCAGTATGGTAAATATTGCTTGCTTTGCTATCTTTCAGATAAGTCTGTTTTGTTCTTTGTCTCTTAACTAGTACTCATATTTAATCAAACTAAAAAAAGTTTATATTTGTCTAAAATGTTTTAAAAATAGAGGCTATATAAGTAAATTCATTTCATAGTATGTGTTTAGAGGCCACAAGGTCTTTTTTCACAGTTTGGGGTATCAAACTTTTACAGTAATTTTTACTGTTACGCTCTTCAGTTGCAGCACTGAGGAAGAGCAAACCTGGTTGATCAAAGCAAAAAGAGGAGATAGGTCAAAAGCTGTTCAACAGAGGTAAAACCTGAACAATTTCTGTCATGACTTTTTCGACACTATTAAAAACTGCGTGTCTCTATTGAGAAATGTTTCTTCTCTTTCCTTGGGTTTGGGTACTTACTTTTACAGCCTCACTTTTCATTTTGATGATTGATGAGAATTCCAGCTGTAATAACCCAAAGAGGCTTTTAAGGCAAGACATTCCATCTTTAAGAGGTATCTGCCCTAAATTATTCACATTTCCTTCCATATCTCTGTGTTTTATTCCACAAGCTGAAGAAGTTTTAGTTAGAGATGCCTTACAAATCTTATCCTTATTCACAAGTTCTGCTCAAGAAAGTGCAGCCTTGATTCTCAATTTGAGTCTTTCACACCAGGACTTCAGAAAACAGACAAGCTGGTAATACCCTTAAGGAGTATTGCTGTCATAAAGACCAAGAATAGCTGGAATTTTCTGCAAAGTTTCTTGTAAACTAAGAAGGTAGATTTGGGTAGGTCAGGTCAGATTGAGAAGTGATTAGACTTACGGAAGTGCATAACTAAAATGAGAAGAGACCTTCACTTCTAATACAGTATTTTTGAGCCATTAGAATGAACAACAGATAGCCATCCAGCATTGATCTCCTTGACCCAGCTGGGTCCTCAGCCTGCTTTTGTGTCATGGACACGTTACCATCACTCTTCCCAAGAAGATCTTCTGCACTGCTGAGCTGCAGAATTCAGATAGTTTACACGTTTTTCATTCTTTAAGCCTGTACAATAACAGACACTTTCATGTTTTAAATCCCTATCTGCTTCCAGAATACTACCACCTCTTTGATATACGCACTGAATTTGGTAAAGCAAAAAGCATCTGTTAGAGAACCTGGAAGGATAAATGAAATTAAATAAAGAAGTTAAATGAATATAAAGGGTGAAAACTTAGCATTTGGTAAGAGCAAGGTTCTTTTAGAGCTCAGGACTTTGACAAAGATTTTGAGGAGGAAAGGTAAAAAACAGTTATGAGATTTATCAAAGGTAGGCCAAAGGGATACAGTGAGCTAATTAAGTATTTCAACTGAACCTGAACTGATTTTTCTCTTTTACTGTATTGCAATTATTGTAAGTTACTACCCAGCTTTTGTAGGTAGTACCAACTTAATCCAGAAGTGAATTTTTACTATACCACTGTGTCTTGACTATTCCCATGCATAAAATGCAGGCAAAATATTGTAGGCTTTATTTAGAAAAGCATTATTAATCATTAATTAAGTATTTCAAGTTTTTATTGGTGAAGCATCAGGCAGAAAATAATTATAGAAAACATCTTTTTTGGAGGCAATTTTCAATTTAAAGTTCTACAGGAAATTAAAAATCACAGGTAGAGATTTTCAAAAGCTGATAAGTGAAATTAACCATTACCCCTCCTTTCATACAGCAGTGGTGGTGATCTGACCAAATACTTCAACTGATTCTGTGAAGATCAAGAACTTTTTGCTTCTTTAAAAAGTGAGACATACATCACACAAAATATATCTACCTCAGGAATCCTATGACAAATATAGTGGAACCTGGAAGAGTATTAGGGGAAGTAGCATACACCCTGACCCCATTGACGTTCTTCCCTTGACATTTGCTTATAGCACAGACAGAATATCAAGCAGACAGACCTCTGCTCTCATATTGTTATTGATGTTCTTATGTTCTTATCATAAGATAAGATTTTTCTCTCTTTACTTTTTGATCTGTACTGAAGTGCATTGTGTTTAGGTTGTATTTCTGCAAAGTTCTTTGGAAACAATTTTTATTGCAGCATGCAATACACTAGACTTTATGCTGATGTGGAGAGTGCGACTGAAGTCAAGTTGAAATGGAAAGAATAATGGAAAGACTTCACTAATCTTCATAAGCTTCTATTTAAACAGTGGTGGTTGTTATGATATGTGGTTTTACTTTTGAATTTCTGGAATAGAAAAGTACTTTTGTCCCAACAACTTCTAACATGGCTTAGACTCACAGTTCAAAATGGGACATAAGAAGAGAAGCGGAGCACCAGTTTTCATAAATAAACCATATCACTGAAAGTTTAGTTATCTAATTCTGAAATAAATGAAGTAGAATGGCTATATACTATCAGTAAACTAACTCCAAAGAAGCCAGGTTTCTTCAGTAAGTTACAGTACATCCCCACAGACTCTTGTATCAACCCAGAAAGCAGTACAAGGCATTCACAAAGATATTCTATAGCTCTATAGTATCTTTGGGCTTCAGTAAAATAATTATCATCAAAACATTCTGCCCTGTTTTTCATAGAGTACTTTCTGTAGGTTATAAAAACAATCCTTTTAGGAGTTGGTGTTTAGGAATGTACTATCATTAGTAGTTATACTTAGGTAAGAGGACATTAGAAAACAAAATGTGTATCCTTTATGACATACCAAGACCAAGAATCCTGACCTAATCTGTCACTTCACGAGAAAGGATGAAGGCTAATACAATGCTAAGGAAGCCTGCAATACTTTAATTATAATTGGAGCTGACACTTAAGACCTCATGAGTTCTGTTTGTTGTCTCACACACAGTATTATGACTGTCATTTACTATATTTTCCTGAAGCAAAAAGCTTATGTCTCAACTCTGAAAAAATGAGTTGCATTCCTGAATGCGGTTGAAGATTAAACAGTGAAGGTATGGCCACAGTGAAGGGTGAGCAGCAGCTCTGCAAAGCAAGAACCCATGCAGTGATTGCAGAATAAGGCAACAGGCTACCATGCCAGTGGTTAGAGGGAAAGACGTATCACAAAAAAAACAGGTTGATGGAGTTTTATGTTCATATTTATTTTCAGCAATGTATTTACTGTTCTGGATATGCACTAATCCTTATTTTGTCTAATTCTGTAGCAAACTGCCTATGAAACATAAGGCTTTTTACATAATAAATTCATGGATTTTTAAGAATATAATTTTTTAAAGTTTTGCTGTAGCTGATAACAAAGTAATCTTAACTTTTTAAAATAAAAAAAAAATAATATCAGGTTAAACAAGAAATTAAGACCATACAAAAAGAGTCCAGAAAGCTAAGAAAACAATAAATACTAGTGAATGTTATTGGAAAGTTTACCCAAGTGTTAGGAACACTTATCATCATTGACAAAGTACCCTGGAATAAACAGTTCAGAACATTATTATAACCTTTTTACAGGACTCATAAAGGCCTTTCCAAATACCTTCCACCGTATGTGCATTTCATGTTACCAATAAAGCTAAAGTAATTTATAAATCTTCCACTTGTCTGTAAACTGATGTTATGAGTGACTCAAATTTGTCTGACGCTGTGGGAAAAAGTCTTTCATGTTCTATGTTATCTATTTTCTGCATGAGTACATCTGCCAAAATTGGTTGCTCCAATGAGTTAATATAGCTTTCAGACAACTGAGGGTTACCATTGAACACTTTTAATTTTGAGATGGACTTCACTCAAAAATCAAGGCTACTGAAGAGGAAATGTGTTAAGTGATGTTACTCTGTACACTTCTACATTCTCTGATAAGCAGTTTTTCAAGTATTCTATCACAGGAGAAAAATTGAACACAGTCAAAAGTGTAAAATAAAAATTGGAACAAAAATAATCCCATGTAATTCCACTTAAATCAGGTGGCTCCTGAGCTATTAATTACTCAGCAACGTCCAATTAACCAGTCACAAAAAGAGTGCAACATAGGGAGCAGAGTAATACCAGTTTTGCAGGTAACAGAATAAAGAACAAGTATACACCATGTGTGAAACATTATATATAGTGAATGTGGATGTGAATTTGGATGTACTGTGGACTTGCAAGCCAGTAAATAAAGTATAAAACATGTCAGCAAAAAAAATGCAAGGCAGATCCTGGAGTGGCGAGAAAGTAACAGTCAACACAACATTATCCTCATCCACATAAAGGATCTGGGATGCCAAAAGTTTTCCAGAGCCCTCCTCTCCAGGCTGAAATCATTGATCTTAAGTGCCAGAGAGGCAGTGGAAGGGTGACTGTAACAGCAGGATGAATTCTAGAAATCCTGAGCTGATATACCACTTTACCTGCATAAAATATAAATGTTAGCATAATGGTAACTGGTCTAACAACAGTTATTTGATTAGAGTATGAAGACTTTACTTAGATTAACAATAATTTCCTTCTCTGAATGCATGATGTGCTCCTTTTGGCTGTAACAAGAATCTGACCGTAACAGACTGGTTGGAATTGAGGGAACCCATTCTGCAACTTGTATTCAGCAAATTCTTAATATACTCTTACAACGCTTTGAACTAGAAAAAACACACAATAGTAGTTATTTTGTGTGTGTGCAAAAAATACTAGTTATTTAATGTGTGAGCCACAAAGGAGCACAAGGGAGATCGAGAAGACCTGAGCCAGGTGCCTTGCGTTATTAATGCAGCACTCCTCTTGAGGCAGAGGTAGCTCCAAGCAGTGTGGGCCCGGGTCACACTACATCCCTGGACCTGGGGGCCAGGACTCACGCCCTTGAGAAGTGTAGGGGCAATGTACTACGTTCAGAGATGTTTGTATCAGCCAAGATGCCTATATTTGCACGGTAAGAAAACCTTCCTTTTTATTTTCAGATTCAGATCTTTCTGGATGAATCCACTCTCTGTTTAACCTGCCTTGACTCTTCCAATTTTAAGTTCTCGTGTGAATAGGCTGTACTGCAGTATCCTTGGCACTACTGGATTATGATATGAATTGAGAACTCTGAACAGTACAGACATGTAAACAAATAATGACAATGAAAATATGACAGCTTAACTGAGCTTCTCTTCTAAAATGCCACACCATTCCTATCATTAGCTCCTTTTTGTCACTTCCTTGCTGTTGTTTTCTAAAGGATACCACTGAGAGTTTAGCAAATTTTGCAAATGGTAAATGACACTTATGAAATCAAATCAAGCAGATAGCAATACAAATACCATGGCCATATACAAAAATACAGAAACTGCGATTCAAATAAATTTTTGAACCCAGTCTTATTACTGTAAATTAATAAAGGTATAAGGATGCTGATATAAAATCTGGAAAAAAAAAGAGACACAAGAATCAGACTTCCGTGTGTTGATTCTCTTCGTCAATTTCTGTGAGGTTTTTATCATAGGAGTGCAATGGATTCCACTTTTTTCAAACTCTGACTTTTGAAAGGCGTTAAAGCGTAATTTCTATAAAATCCAGGAACTTTGTTAGTGTTACTGAATATTTTTTCATGGTATTTTCATATCTTTTTATATTTGCTATTTTAAAAAGTCTTGCCCCATTGATTTCGACTGCCTCAGCTAAGAAAAAAAGGAGGGTAATTGTCATAGGCAATCCCCTTCTGAGGGGAACAGAGGGCCTGATCTGCCGACCGGACCCATCCCACAGGGAAGTCTGCTGCCTCCCTGGGGCCTGGGTTAGGGATGTTGCGAAGAAACTCCCTGGTCTGATGCGGTCTTCTGATTATTACCCCCTCTTGGTAATGCAGGTAGGCGGGGACGAGATCGCAGAGAGAAGTCCCAAGGCCATCAAAAGGGACTTCAGGGCACTGGGGCGACTGGTTGAGGGATCAGGGGCGCAG
>Ga0065711_1010366_pt1 | contig 13852 bp, 12 predicted proteins | sample Hoacrofraction12_FD_59098 | JGI IMG/M metagenome (GOLD analysis project Ga0065711, IMG submission 59098) | Hoatzin crop microbial communities from Cojedes, Venezuela - Epithelial fraction 12 v2 (version 2) | ecosystem: Host-associated > Birds > Digestive system > Esophagus > Crop | place... | reverse complement strand
CTCTCTCTCTCTCTCTCACATGGTTCCAGCACCTGGGACTTGATGGAGATCATCAACTGTGGGCATGTAGGCATGAACTTGCAGTGCTAGCAACTGCTAGGTTTCCCAGGGGATGATGTCTGTCCTGCAAGACAAAGCAGACAGAATCAAATAACCTTTCTATCACTGCTGGCAGACAGGGCATAAAGACTGCCAGCAAGAGTAAGGGTAAAGAAAAACAGGGAAGAGGCATTGGGGGGAGCTGGATAACATTTTTTTCCCTCTCCATCCCTTTCTCTAATTAACAGCAAGCCTAGTCTGCCAGAAATGGCCTGTGTTTGTTAATTCCAGCTCATTTGGTTGAGTAGGAAGATGTAAAGAGAGATTGGTGTACGACAGATCCCAGCTGCAGAGCCAGCACCGTTGATTATCTTCACTGCCCCATGAACAGCGGCTCTTAACATGCTCATGCCAGGCCACAGCTCCAGAGGCTGCTGGAGTCTGCTCTGGTTGGGCTTTAGCTGGGAGAAAAGAGGAACTCAGCGGTGCTGTGCCTGTCCGCCTGGCCCTGCTATGCAGCCCCACATCCAGCAGTGCCTCCCGTCCCCGCCAAACGAGGTAACTGCCTTTGCATTGTGTCTTCTACCGCTGACTTTGTTCCTGCTCTACCTGCTGGCTGGCCAAAGAGCAGAGCCCTCCACTCTGATCCTCCGGCATCTCCGGTCATCCACCCGCTCCTTCCCTGCTCCTCACCCGCCTACCAAACGCCATCCAGCAGCCAGCTGCCAAGTGTGCGGCCAGCTTCAGCCCCCCACCCCACCCCACCACATCCTGCCTGTCAGGCCACCTTCTGCAGTTCACGTTACCTGACTCGGGGCTGTTGGAGCTCTCTCCCCCCTGCTAGCGCTTGCCTGCTCGTTGCTGATTGACCCCGCTGCCCGCTCCTCAGCGTACGCGTTCCTCTGCAGCCTCTCCCAGCCCACCAGGCCCACGACACCAGCAAGAGTTAGCAACACAGGCAGCTCTTGTGCTTGCTTGGAGAGTCCAACTTGTGTCCGGGATGCCCGATAGCAACAGATAGCATTTTATTAAAGATAAAATGATCAAGAAGAGGAAAAGAATCAAGACCTAGAAACACAGTGTGCCAAGAACTGAACAGTATGTGACTGACAGCTCTGTAATGCCACAGACCCAATTGTTTCAGTACAGCTTTTAAGCTGTTTAAGCGAAGTTAACCATCTGAAGTGTCTTGGTTTCTCTGCCTATTGACTCAACACCAGACTACTGTACTAGAAATCACTGAGATCATCTGGAGATGTGGGAGAGCAAGAACCCAGTTTTGCTCCATATAACTCACGCCAAGACAGCAGCTCTGAACGATGGCAAAGATTTAAAGAAAGTTTGTAAGTGGTTCTCCAGGACCAGGCTTGCATTTAAAATCTTCAGGTTACATCTTTTGCTGCTGGGGAAACTCAGTTTACTTTCTTTCTTGTTTACATATAATCCTGATTCAGCTTCAAGATGAATAGATAGGAAAGTCTGTCCTTCAGACACCTTGTGACTCCTGTATTGCCCCCTGATCTGCAGTTCAGAAACTGCTTCCATGGCAATGTACCACATGTCTGTCACAGGGCTGTGCTGGTGCTGTTGGATAACCACAGCCTTTTCCTTCAGCTGGAAAAGAAAACCAAGAGAGACTTTCAAACTAGACCCCTCTGAAACCCTGCCATATTTTCTGCTCACCTTCACTCCACATGCAGGGACCTGCTGCCATCTCCCCCTTCTTCTGGATCTCTGTGGTCTGCGGTACATCTCCCATGGCTCTTTGCCACCCAAAGAATTTTTGGTGTGTATATCACAAGATCGAGAAGATTGATCTCCAACCTTCCCACCCTTGGACATTCAGAGGGCAATTTCTGGCTCATATAAAGAAGATTCAAAAGCTCCAAGAAGTTTTGCAAAGATTTGAGAAGATAATACTTACCTAGTTTTGTCTAAATTGTTATAATCACCCCACACCCTTGCAACAGGTGGTTTATTCAGAAGCTATAAGAATCATCTTCTTATCCTTAGGAGAACAACTACATGTCCCTGATAAGCCAGTTGCGTTGCTTTGCTGCTGGTGGTGAGTGAGCCAGACACAAAGTTTTCAACATCTGTCAGCTAAAGATGAAGAAGGAACTGAATAAACTCTGGTGGTAAATCTTCTATTTCTCTTCCACTGTTAGATCTGAGCTCACAAGAAAATGTCTGGCTGCTTTGGGAGAGTTGGGGAGCAACCACTGAATGACTGGTAGATGATGAATTCAATAATACACCAGGCAGCCTGCACTGAGAGCTTTGCTAGTTGCAACCTTCTCTGCCGAGCTGGGCATCTACATGCTGCACTGTTGTCTACTTGAGACTGAAGAAGACTCATGGTCTCTTGGCACCTGGCTGCTGGAGTGTGGCCAGGGGGACAGCATCCCACAGTGAGCAGCATGAGTTGTTATCTGAGGTCAGAAAGAGAGTTAATTAAATTCATACTCCTTGGATGACTGCAGATACGAGTATAAGAAGTCACTAAAGGTTTTGAACGCATGGGTTCTCCAGCTATGCTGTGGTGATTCACAGGATCATACCCTAATTCTGCACCTGACAGATTTTACACCAGCAGGAAGGGTTTTTTCTCCATCATGCTAAAGCTATTGTGGACTACCTCAGTCATTTCAATGCCCTGAGTGATAGATGGACAAGTCAAAAAGATGATGCTTGGCTATTTAGCAATGTGTGTATGTGGCAATACAGTTGTGCAAGGCTAAGAACTTCTGCCATGTACTTTTCATCGGTGTAATAGAAAGAAAGATCAAGTCAATCAAGTGATTATGCATCTAATTTTTGTTCAGTCAAAACAATGTCAAGGACAAGTTTTTCAAGAGCTCTTGGCTATGGCAAAGAAGTGCTAGCTCCTATTTTTTTTGGCTGCTACTCTCATTAATTAACATGATTTGTGCTTCCATTGTGATAAGAAGCACTTCAGAAAGATGCCAAATATAAATATAGAAATTAACAGCAAAGTGAGATCAAACCAGAAGATGCTGGCTGAGGGAGACACAACTAAGTTTTCCCACACCATCACTTTATTGTATTCCTTTCTTTAGCTGGCCCTTCTCTAAGGAGACCATAAATCCCTCAGCGAAGAGTAAGCCTTAAGGCTGAGGCTGCTAAAGTGAATAAAGATTGCTGAATCATGCCCCTAGCCTTCTTACCTATCTGCAGAGTACCTAGAACACTTTGGAGGCTGGGGTAAATTATGATAAAAATACACCTGACAGTCGGGTTTTAAAGCTATTCAAAGGTAAACTGTTTCCCTGAACTTCCTGAAACCACAAAACTGTGCAGGAATAATATTTAGATACAGTTCAAAAGCATCCAAATCCCTCTTCAGACTCTGAAGTCTACCACTTGGATGCCACACATCCCTCAAAACCACTACACAGCTGCCTGAGCCCGTAGATCACATGCTCCTTAGCATACCCTTCAGCTAACAGTTTGAAACTTTGGAGGTGTAGTTCACCCATGAAGTCCTCCTCTTCTAAACCTTCCTGGCAGCCCTTGTAACACTGAGGTGTGGCACCCCTAAGTAATGTAAACAACTCACATCATCCTGATCAAGAAAGAACGTAAATAACAAATTTAATATGGGCCCTAAAGTCTTAAAATAACTTGTTAACCTCCTTTTCCTCTTCTCATTCTCTTCACCCTGCAGAAGCTTATACCTTCATCTTGTCAGTCCAACAGCCTTAGAACTAAATTATGTATATTTTATCTGACCTTATTAATTGTTGCTAAAGAATATATTCCATGCTTCCTAATCAGAATATATCATGGGATGCAAAAAGTGTAAAGCATGTTGACAATAATTAGCTGTGACTTCATGTAATCTTTAACTGAAGCACTTCCACAATCTGGACATTCATCCACTCTCTCCCTCCCACACGGAAGCCTTTCTGTTTAATAAGCACTGAGCTCATCTTTTACCATAGTAAGGGGAACAGGGCCTCTCCTTCATCTTGAGGCCTCTTGACAGGCACTCTTGAGATCTCAATTCCTCTAGAAAACACCAAGATTCAAAAGTTATTGATGGGAGGGAAAGGTACAATCAACAGAGACAGAGAGAGCGAGCGAGAGCACATGACTGCAGGCTTCTTAAGAAACTGGGATAAAAAAATACAATAATTTTTATTTCCTGTGTGTTTCATTTCCCTCCTTCATTTGTTCATGATGCCTGTGCTTCCTCCATTTTCCTGGTACTTGCAGGGCAGAAATAATTTTGCTGTCCTTTGCAGGACACTAGTGGAGATCAGAGAACAGCTCCATGCTGCCACACGTTCACTTCCCACCAACACTCAACCTGTAGTATTTTTTGCCTTCCTCCAACTCTATGTGCTATGTCTCACATCAAGCATGAAGATGCCAGTCTCATGAGGAGGCTAATCTTTTCCTGAGATAAAACGAGTGATGGAGTGATGACAATTTATGCAGTCTCCTCAATGGCAGAATAATGAGCTCATTCTAAGACTTAGCTGTGGACCTCATCCTGCCAGCACTGCCAGCCATCAATTACTATAATCAGAAGTACATCCTGACCCTAAAACTCATACTATAAGCATTTCTTCCTCAGCATTAATACACGCCCATTAATACAACAACCCAAGAAATCACAGGGAAAATATGGATGGAATTTATGTTACTTGACCTGTGGAAGAAAACCACCAAATACAGCAGAGGCAGGAGCAAACTTTCTGTTCCACACGGCTCGTTCCTGGCAGTAAGACGTGCCAGTAAGACTGGAGCATACCGAGAAGGGAGAGATGGAGGGGTTCAAGACACTTCTGTCTGCTGTAGACATGAAAAAGTGGCTGGAGAACAAGGACCAGACCACTCTCTGCCTGGAAACCAACCGCCTTTTTTACTTCATTGCTTCTACTCCTCTGTCAGAGCAGCACACCTCAGTTGCGAAATACCTACGCTTGCCAGAAGGAAAGGTCTTGCCCTCCCTGAGACTCTTTTAACTCCATTCAATTAATTTTATTAACACTCTATAGACTCAGTCCTCAGGTCTTCAGATGAAAATGTTTCATCATTACAATTGTTTCACAACAAGAGCCATTCAAAATCTACTTTTTGTGTGCTGCTATTAATTACCCTGTCAGAAAGCCTAGGAAAGCCTGATAAAATGAGCTGTGTTTAATCCAGCATCCAGAGTAATCCATTCAAACAAGCTAAACTGACTCAGGCAATTACAGGGAGTTTTGCTAACAATGTTGTATCCGAGGGCGGCATTCAGTGTTACACATATGGAAGAGACCAGGCTGTCCTACACTGCCCTTCAAGGAGTAAAGAAGACTCTGACTATTGTGCTATTTCTGTAACATCAGTGCTCCAGGAAAGCAGGGATATATTACTCCCATTTTGCATAAAGTCTAGCTGAAGACCCATGCCCAAGATCACACAGAAGAATCCCTGGCTAAGGTGGCAATGTACTTTGAACCTCCTGAATTCCAGTTCCCCTCATCATCAATCCCCTTCTTATCTCAGCCTTAATTAATGCTGAAGCATAGTGCACTGCATAACCCAGGCCAGAACTGAAAGGAGGTGAGAGACAAGCGGGTAAGAGGTGGTGCAGACTTCACCTTCTGGTGTGCCTCAGGACCTGCAGGCAGAGAAGCTGGAGCTCTGGGAACAGAATTGACTTGGTGTGGTCGAGGCCCAGGGGCTGAACAAGAAATACGTGAAGAAACCCCCATTCAAGGAATTCGATCTCCCACTGAACTACACTCCTAGATTCCCATTTACAGACAATATATTTGAGCCAGGACAGGCCTGTCCTCCCTTTTCAATGCTTATTTTGTGACAAGCAGGTAAGCAAGGCAACGAGCAAGACTGATTTTCCAGACCTGGAGCGCTGTAAGAAGAATGTACGATACAGGGTGCAGTAATGAACATGTACCAAGCACATGACCAGAAATCTCTGTGGTGTAGGACTTCACATTTTTTATAGCTCTCTAGTACTTTTTGCTACTGGCTTGGGCAAAACTTCTCTATTTAAACTAGCAAAATGTGTGAAATCGAAAGATTGCCGAGAGGAAGCAGAAGGGTAAATGTGAACAGAAAATTTCTGAATCCTGTTCATCATAGTCTGGCATGCTCCTTGTCCTGGGGTTTGCCGTAGTTTAGTTTAGATTAGCTGGAGTCACAAATGAAGATCCAAAGGAAACAACGTAAAAATTATCTGAGCTTCTCAGTGTATTTCTGTGCCTGGAGTCCTCAGAGGGGACAACTACTGGCTTCATTCTACAGACCCTGCCTGGAGACTGCCATTGCTCTCCCCATTATATCTTGGCTGAGTAGCAAGAGACTTTCCAAGATGAGTCAGTAAAACACACACAGCACTTTGAAGCAGCGAAATCAACCTGTTATGAAGTACGTAACCAATGTTTGTAGTGTGAATACTGATGTTAGGCTGATAGGGTGATGTTGATACCATCAGACCTGGAACAGATATCAACATGGTGATGCTGGGATGCTCGATTTGTCCATCCTGGCTGTTCTCTTGCTGGCAACTGAATGCACCCGGAGCCTCCTGACTGTGGAAACAAGTCCAACGCTCATCATATGAACAGAACAACAGGTTTGGCTAATTGTCCTGCTCCACTCTGTAGTAATAAAGGGCAGGTACCCATGGACAGCTGTGATAACATAATTTACATCTATTACCTCTTTTCTCATGTTTTGATCCTCCTTTTTCCACTTCAGTTTTCTCCCAAACAAACAAACCACCCCTAATTATGTTTTCCACCCTCAATCCAAATTTGGCTACATACATACCCAAATTCTGTACTTCTGGTAACGATACGTAGATATCTTGACCTTACATGACATTACTGGTATTCTTACATAGGCGCTGTAGGCCTTGCAAGATTCCACTCCTCAGAAGGTCTCCAACCCTCCCTTACAATTATCTGTGATGTCTGGTTATTCCTCACTTTTAACCATCTGTGAAATCCATCCATTCCTCACAGCGCTATATGTAACTTTTGTTGGCTTCTCACATTGGTAGCTGTCATGTCTGGCAATTGCTCTTGTCATGACCAGTGGTTTCTCATGTCCCGTTCCGTTAGCTCAAAGGCAGGTTAGGGCATAGTCATCTGCCCGCAGCCTTAAAAAATGCCACATGATTCTCAGACAGCCTGCGATATCCACGCCAGCTGTGTGCTGCAAGAACCATGGAGCAGTATGAGAAAGTCTGGACAGAATCAGACTGAAATCATCCTGGACCTTACGGTAGCTCTGACAGGAACCCAGGGGCATCAGGACTCACAGCCAGACTGTGTTGCTCAGCAGGGAGATTTCGGATGATAAATGGTTCCCTGCATCAATATGTCGGTATGTCTGTGGCAAAAGATATTGTTTATGCTACCTAGGTGCTTGACCAACATTCACAGCATAATAACCAACTATTTCATGTGAGAAGAACATTTTGAACAACTGAGGTGCAAATTCCCTGCCCCACAGCTGCCACGATTTGATCAAGCACCCAGCTTCTAAGTCACGAATCCCAGCTTTGCTTCAAGGGCAAAGTCAGGCTTTACTAACATCCATACTTTTACTTCCTTTGGCTTTTTGCAAAAGCAACAGGCTAACGTTACTTGTCTAACGAATATTATAAATTTTTTCAAGTGCAGTTCTTTTAAAGTAGGGGTGGTTCCTATTCTGTGGAGAGGACTGGCATACACACAGCATAGCCCCCTCTCTTACAAAACCTTGGCACCTGACCTCTCATCCAAGTACAGGAGCTATCACCCCTCACTAAGAAAGAAAGTGCCCAGCAGTCAGGGTGTACATGTGTGTGAGACATAGAAACGAAGGACAGAAGGTCAACACAGACAAGTATCTCCCCTACAGATAAATCTCTACATAACATTCACATTAAGCAGGAGGAGAGCATTTCATCTGCAGCAGACACACCACAAAAAGGGGTTCCTCCCTTCTCAGTGCTGACTGTTACAAACCTCAAGAACTGAGAGGAGCCGACCAGTGGACATCAAACATCCTCTAAGCGTCTTCTGAAGCCCAGAAAAAAAGAAGAAGAACAGTCTTCTTTACTTCCTTAGTAAAATCAGGGGAATTGCAAAAGTAGTCCTGAACGTAGTCCTGGGCTGGGCTTGCTGCACTAGCTGAACAGAAGTGCAGCACTGAAGTTGGTGGCTCATGAAAGCAATTCTGAAATCTGGCTTCTTAGTCCAGCCTCTTGTCCTGTCCCAGACACCTCTCTTGTCTTCACATCTCCTGGTTAAAATCCTTATTACCATCTTCCTTCCATTCAAAAAAAAGAAAAAACAGGGCAGATTGTTAGCTTTGTTCTGAAGCTGAAAACACTGTCATCATGCGCAGTTCAGGAAAAAAACACATGCGTGGGAATAATGGAGTGGGTAGGTGCATTCAACCGTCTGAAGCCAAGGCTAGAGGCAAATCAGACCAGATCAGCATGGCTAGAAATGTGACGAGGTATAATTAATGTTGGATGATTACTTAATATCACCGCTGACTTTTTAAAATAGAACTTTAAATAAAAATGAAAATGAAGAAGGATCCCACGCCTTGCATCCCCAGTGGTCTCCGTGTGCCCTCTCCACCCTGAGATCACACCAGCAGCCAAGCCCCGGTGCCAGTGCCAGAGCGCACTTCCAACGGCTCCGGGGCTGCGTGCCCATGGGATGCTCAAGGCAGGTGGGGGTTTCACCACGGATATTCCCAGCCCAAAGCATTCCCTTGCCCTCGGTGCAGGGCAGCCCAGGACTTGAAATTGTCCTTGGCTCCCAAAAGGAACGGTCAGCCCCAGAAGAGCTTTGATTCAAAGGGCAATCAGAAAAGTCTGGGGGAAGTTAGCTACTGCTAGCCAAACCACCAGCGGGTCGTTAGCTGCCCACTGTGTCCCTCTGCTCTCTGCTCCACTGACCAACCCAGGCTTTGAAATGTCCCAAGTCTCACAGCATTTGCTGTTGTCCCAGATCAAAGCACTCCTGAGTACATTTGGTTCGCTGGGGAGCTCGGCAATGCGTTTTACCTGCACAGCTTCATGGTCAAAGCGTGTTTGGTGAGGGGGACTTGGGTCACAGGGGTGAAATGCCCTGATCTGGGTAAAGAAACACAATCAGGCTTCAGCTGGGACCACCAGAGACATCCAGAGCACAGTGAAGGACTTCACTCTCTGCACTGAGCTGATGGCGTCAGCCCCCCCTGACTATGGATCTGACTGTGGAGAGATAGGTCTCAAAGCTCCTGGTGGCTGGGGAGCACAGGTCACTTCTGACTTACCTCAGGTGCCACCACAGAGCAGCAACTTGCACTTTCAGCACCAACTTCTACATTTGAAAGGCAACTTGGACATCATGGAGACGAGAAAATGACACTTGGCAGTTTTAGCAGGAGCCTCCAGCACATTGTCTGCCACTGCTTTGCTTGAAGCCAAGCTGCTGCATCTTGTCCAGAGAAGCTCTTGCCCTTGTGGTCAGCAGAGTCAGGGCTGGGACAGATCTGTTTAACTCAGCTTTTCAAACCTGACATGCAGAACCCAAGTGCTGGCTGGAGTCCTTTCCTTGTACTTCTTGCCATCCATCTCGAGTGCCTTTTTGCTGCACGCTGGTTTCACAGCCCTGCTCTGACACCTCCTGGAAGCCCCTGCAAATGTCCCCACCTCCATCATGCAGCAGGCAGGCAAAGCTGCTCTGCTTGTTTCTCAGGCGGGAGGAGCACAGTGGCAAAAGGGCAAGATTGACACGAGCCACAGGGCATGCAAGCCATGCAACCTGGCCACAAAGGGTTAAAGGCCTATTGCTCCTTCCAGCAGCAGGCTTTGTCTCCCTACAGCCCACAGGAATTCACCAGCTGGCTCAGGGACTGCTCCTGCCACGGGCAGATCTGCAGAAGAGATTTAGTCTGGGCTGCCCCTGTTCTCCTGGTGCACAAACCCTGGAGGAAGGCTGCCAAAGCAGCACAGAGGCATGAGCCACGCCAGGAAGGAGACAGTAGATCCAGACACGCACACAGGGTAAGAGCAACTCTGCTGAACTCTTCCTTGGGAGTGACAGGCAAGATCTTTCCCCCTCTGCTCTGCAGACTGGCTTGTCAGCCCCATCTTTCTTGTTGTGGGGGGTGGGTTTGGGGGCGGAAAGATTCAGGATCAGGCCCTGAATGGCCCCACGTACTCAGGGTTTGCATCCAGTACCAAGGTCCAAGCCCCGTGCTCTCCATTGGGAGACGTGGCCGTCTCGGAGCAAGGCTTCACACCAGCTCAGGGAGCAGGGGCTCACCACAGGAAAGGGCAGCCAGCCCAGGCTCTCGCTGTGGACAGCCCAACTGGGCTCTCCAGCCCACAGCAATCTCTCCTGCAAATGGGTCTGAAAAGGAGACTAGCCCAAAGAGGCTAGCAGAAGGTTGTGGCTTCTGCTCTGTAGACATCAGCAGTGGGAGCACAGGAGACCTCCACTGAGAGATGGGGAGATGTGGCAAAGACTGCTGCGTTAGAGGCTGCCCTGATAAACCCCCTGTGCTCAGCCCGAGGGGACCCAGGGGACACAGGAGGGGAGCTCCAAGGCAAAACCTTTACCTGCTGCTGTTGGCAGAGGGTGAGGAAGGAAGGGGGGTATGCTGCCAGCTGATGCCTGTCAGATCCTCTGAGCCTTTGAAGAGGGCAGTTGTTCCTGCCCAGAAGAAGTGAAGGAACTCCTGCTAATACAAGCATCTCAAGACACACGTTCCCAACCCTGCTCTGACTCAGTCCTCTGATATGTTCATGCTTTTGCATCTTGCAGGCTCTCAGCTGCTCACGTCCACTGATTCTGACCAGCTTCACCAAGATGTGCTGTTTTCAAATCATGGATCACATTTTTGTGTTATAGTCACCAAAGACATTCTTGTGCCTTTTGTGCAAGCAACTGACAGTACCTGTGATCCCTTCTACACTTCACAGGAGCAAGGAACAACTTCACCAAGACCACAGCCTGGCTCTCACTTTTTGCCATTACCTATAGCTCTGACTTCATGGGGCACAAGATTTGGCCTCTCAGACCCATTAATTATTTCCAGCTTTGTTTTTTAAATTGGACTACACAAGAACTCAGCATACTTCACTCTTCATAAAATAAGGGTCTCAGCGTGAAGGATGCCATCCTGTAATTTAGTAGTGTGAAAGCAGATATTTGACCCTTCAGCCTCTCTCCGTACCTTCCTTACAGTTTTGACACCACCGGTCCTCAGAGGCTAAGCAGGCCCTGGTGCAAAATGCGGCCAGAACCACGCTCTTTAACAAAGATCCAAAGTCCATTACCTGCAGTTGTCACAGCTGCTCTCTTGCACCTTAGTAAATGCTGATCTAAGGTTAGCTTACATTGCCTTTTCCCAAGAAGGCTAATTCTGGAGAGAGAGAATAATAATCTAAAGCCAGCACGCATGTTTTCATCATGAGCAAACAAATCTCGGACTGTCTGGACCATGTGAAGTCCCTGTGCACATTGAATTGCTCACCCCTGGGCACGCCTTTTGTTCTGATCTTTCTGTTCTTCTAACAGGCTGTTTCCTCTTTCTTTCTTTCTTTCATCAGTGTCCATTTTTTTTAGTGCTTTATCTACTTGCCATGAATTGTCTCATTGTCCGATATTGGTTTATTTGTGGGTTTTTTTCAGGTCTTTGACTTTTTATTTTCCTGGGCTCCTGCTCCTTACAGTGGAGAATATGTCTTTGAGATTTTACTCTGCGTGTGTTTTCAGCCCTAGCTAACTCCTACTGCAACTTTATATGCACATTCAAGTATGCCCAAGCTTTCATTTCCATTTTAAACATTACATCAGACAGTGAAGATTTCTGCCTCTGTAGTTTTTCCAGCAAAGACAACTTCTTCCCCTTTTTACTCCTACTTCTGAGCAGGGAGATATAAAAGATCTTGCAGATACATACAACGCATACTTCTTCCCTTTAAATACTGATTTTCTTGGGATTTTGCAAAACTGCTTTTATTTCTTGCAACTAGAGCATGTCTGTTCAGAGAGACACTGCTTAAAGCTACCCCCATACTCACTCAGCCAGCCTCTCGCAGATTCAAATTCCAACAGCATTTGGGCAATTGCTCATTCATGGTTTTGCTTGTGATTTTCTGATGTCCTTTTCTACTTTTTTACACTGCGTTTTCCAAACACAATCCACTACAGATTGCCTTGTTTTCCCTGTGGAAGGCCTCCCTGGTTCTGCGCAGCAGTGCTGAACTTGCACCACTTTTCCAAGTTTGTGATTTTTCCAAGGCATCACAAGGTCAGGATGACCTAGGGGCCTTTTCTTCTCCCTTTGGGACCTCTTGACTCAGGGTTGCCACAAGTCTTTCAGTACTCCTTGACCTCAGAAGTCTCAAAGCTCTCAAAAATGATTCAAAGGGGTTTCCTCATTTTTTTTTTAGTTTTTCTTGAAATCTGCTTCTTGACCCTGGCAAAAGGGTTTTCTGGCACATCTTTCTTTGTGCCTTCTAGGCAGCTTGACTCAGTACCTGCAGAGTCAATGTTCCCCCCCCAGACATAGAGATGAGAAAGAAGAAGAGAGAGATGCTCTGTGATCCAGTCTGGAAAGGAGTCTTCTCCACCCAGTAAACTGTGAAGGAGCAGTGTAACACGAAAAATACAGTGGAGGGACTTTTGTACTTATCCTTCACTTATTTCAAAGGTGATGCATCTGCAGTCGCTCTTAATATGAATGTGCTTCCTTTTGAAACCATTGATGCTATTGGGAATACACAGAGCACACATGATCACAAGTACAGGACAGATGGCAGTTTAATGTTAAACTCCTGATCTGACACTCAGAAAACCCTTCAGACGTGTCTCAGTTTTCAAGGGGAGAAAACCCTCACTCACTGTCTTTAGAAGGCAGGACAAACTGTGGCTGTACGGTCAACCACAGGCTCGGGATGCACGAGGCAGCTCACAACAGACCGAGAACACGCTACTGCTGGCAGTGCCAGTGCTGGCGGGGGGCGGGGAGAACCAACCATCTTTTATGTCCTTCTCTGCAGTGATAAATATGCACTGAAGCAAATACACATGGCTGCCACAATACTGCTCCTCTCCACAAACCTCACGCTGTATTTTGAAAAACACCGACTTCACCACTACAAACAAAGCCCAAAAGCATCACAGCCGATGCACTGGGGTCTGTGGGAACAGAACCATTACTCCACACCGAGTAAACAAGTTGTTGTGCAGCAAACCAACTCCTGGCTGCAGAGCCGGCCCTGGAGGACCCCAGCAGCCCACACCACTGCTGGTTCCACGCAGCCCCACCGCAGGCTCTGCCAGGACTTCCCCACTCAGGGGCCCGAACCGCTGTGCTTGGAGGGATTTCATTTCAGGCACAGCACGGATTTCGTGCTTTCCCCTGGGCTCCTCAGACAGATCTTCTGCCTTTGCAGGCAGGCCCTGCTCCCGTGGGCATCAGCAGGATCAAACACTCGGGGTGCTGGCACGGCGCTCCCCAGGGACACCGAGCCTGCCATGGGGAAGGGGCTCCCGCCGGCGCCGGGCAAAGGGAGGTCGGGGAGCCCAGCACCCATTCAAAGGCTCCCGGTGCCTCACGGGGAAGGGGACCAGGGGCAGGAGCTGGTGGTCACCCAGTAAATGCCTGTGGAAATCACTGTGAAGCAACAGCCTTAAAGAGGTTTCCCGTCTGGGGCAGGGCAAGCAGTGACTTTGGATCCAGGCTCTGGGTCTTGGTTTTCTTCCTGAAGGGAATGAAAAAACTTGGGGAGAAATCAAAAGTGTGAAGGAATACATGACTAGAGAGAACATCT
>Ga0065711_1044836_pt1 | contig 13854 bp, 5 predicted proteins | sample Hoacrofraction12_FD_59098 | JGI IMG/M metagenome (GOLD analysis project Ga0065711, IMG submission 59098) | Hoatzin crop microbial communities from Cojedes, Venezuela - Epithelial fraction 12 v2 (version 2) | ecosystem: Host-associated > Birds > Digestive system > Esophagus > Crop | place... | reverse complement strand
GGTAGACAACATCCACGGCTCTCCCTTCGTCTACCCAGCCAGTCATGTCATCGTAGAAAGCTATCAGATTGGTCAAGCATGATTTCCCCTTGGTGAATCCATGCTGACTACTCCTGATAACCTTCTTTTCCTCCATTTGCTTGATGATGACCTCCAGGATAAGCAGCTCCTCTCAAAGACCATGGAGAGGTCCTAGAGGACAGGAGAGGTGCCCAAGAACTGGAGAAAGGCCAGTGTCTCTCCAGTCTTCAAAAAGGGCAAGAAGGAGGACCCAGGGAACTACAGACCGGTCAGCCTCACCTCCATCCTGGGAAAGGTGATGGAGTAGCTTATCCTGGAGGTCATCATCAAGCAAGTGGAGGAAAAGAAGGTTATTAGGAGTAGTCGGCATGGATTCATGTTCAGTTCATCTCAGTTCTCTGGTATGTCTCAGACATCTGATCTCAGAAGAAACTCTGAAGAGTTTATTTGGAGTCATGAATGTCTCTTTTTGTGTTATTCAAGATGGGGAGGTTTTCCTCTGGTTTTCATTTGTTGTTTTCTCCTTTACTTACTCCGTTATTCTCCAGAAACCCTACTAAGAAAAGGTGAAAGAGGCAGTAGTCTCGGTCTTGATAGCAGAGTTCTTCCACAATAAGGAAAAAACTAAGGAAATAAAAAGGAAAATAATACTGAAGAAACAAAGAAAAAAGAAAACAATAAGGAAGGAAATAAGGAAAATAAGGAGGAAGAGAAAGTATGTAATATTCAGGGCATAGTATATGAGACCTCTTCAGATAAATCTTAAAAGATGAAAGGAAAACATTCTGTGTGAGCAAAATGTGACTCTGATTCTTCTGAAATCTTGGGGTTTATGGATAGTGACTGTAATGTATTAAGAACAAAACCAATTAAAAATTTCAGAAATTAAAAAAGATTCAGAAGTTAAAAGTAGTTTTCTACAGCATGCAAAGTAGTATCTTCCAAAGAAACTGAACTCTCTGGAAAGATTGTTTGCAGGGGCATGCCTTTTTTCTTTTTTTTTCTGTGCAGCATAACTCCTTAATTTAGTCCTGTCAGTGTGCTCCCATTTGTATTCATTATGCAGATTCATAAAAATTTTTCTTTTTAAATTTGTTGTGCAACAGGTAGTTTCCTCAGTGATATTGCAATGTTATAAACGAAAGAGACTCAAAAGGTCATTTATTGCCACTCCTGTGTTAACAAGCTGAATTTTGTCTCAATTCCATATGGAAGAATTACTTCTGCTATAAAGGTGAACCATAGGTTCCGAGGACCCCTCCATGGTGATCTATCCTAAGCCTCACAACATGAGTGTGCATAGTCTTCTCTCCGATAAAGAATTATGGTAGGTATCCAGACTTACTGTTTATGCAACTAAATGTTTCAATTCTCTATGAGATGCTCATAAAAAAAAAACACACCACAATAATGTTTTTCCAAAAAACTTATTTTTCTTTTTCAAATTGGTTTATTGGTTTTTGAATTCTCAAACTTCAAATGGAGAGAAAAAGTTAAAGTTGTTAGTAAATCATTACTAACAAAATCTAATTCCTTCCATTCAACCGGTTTATTAATTTATAGTTATTACTATAAATGTTCGTGTGTCTGTGCCCTTAAGAATCTTTGATCTAAAGTAGACATAGCTGAAAGAAATATCAGCAAGAGAAACTTCCAGCAAGGGAAACTAGATCTGTTTCTTTCATGAAGAAGAAACTCTGTCTGGAATAGATCTACTTTATTCATAAATTAACAGTAGACAACACACAAAAGTGAAGGTATTTGTCTTCATAAAATGCAAGGTCATGGAAAAAAACCTGAAGAAAAGCAGTTGTGATTTTATACTCTCTTATCAAACTGCAAATGCGTTCATGTTAGTCTTCTATGTCTCACGGATAGCATACAAGTAGAGGAAAGTAAATCAGGATCTTGAAATTTTAATTCATGATCTGAAGTATAAAATGGTACCATGGAGACAGAACAGGATAACTGAAAAATGGAATATTAATTTGAAAATTGGTATCTTGCTTAAGAAGGAAAGGAAGAAATAAAGAAATAGCTGCTGCTTCATGTATCAGAGATGTATACACTTGTTCTTGGGTACATCATACAAGGAGACTGAAAATATCTGATAACACTCTACATTACCAGCCTTAAGTACCAGACGGATGGGGCTTTTCATGCACAAGTGTAAAGTCTTTCAGACCACAGGCTTCAACATAAAAGTAAGTTAAAACATCTGTTTAAAGGGATATGCTGTAGGACTCAGGGTGGAATTCAGTGCCTAATCATGACAACTGAATTTAGCATTTTAGGTGCTGTACAGAAGGATCTCTTACTGCCCCTCCAAAAGAGTGGGAACAGTCCACTTGCCCCAAGTCGTATCTCCAGCTTCATATAGATGAAGATGACAAAAGAGATGACTTGTCTAAAATGAGATAGATGTCTTGTGAACTCCTGCCTGGTGATAGGAGAAGTGGAAAAAAAGAAATGGGAGACTTCTAAATACACTTCTTGTCTACCACGGAGGGACCTGCTGAATAGAAGGTAACTTGGGCAAGGATTGCCAGGAGGTGACAGACTTTAAAACCTTTAAGACAATAAGGTGTATAAACAAAAAAGTAAAATAAAGGATTTAGGAAAAATTACTTCACTTGCCTTGGAAAACTGACTGATGAGTTTTTCTGGGAAGCTGCTCCAAGACAAAATTATGGTGAAGATGATGATGATGATGATGATGATGATGATGATGGTGATGATGACAATAATGTTTTGTTAAGGAAAAGACAGTTCTAGAAGTTTTAAAAGCAACAAATTAAATTAAGAAGGAAAGATAGAAGGAATGTCAAAAGATAAACTTGGCCATTGCATAAATTACCTTAATTTACTTTCTATAAAACAGTGGAGATTAGGAAGGATGAGGACAGAAATTCAGCATAAGTTTACGTGAATGAAGTCAAGGCACTCTGTTCCAGATGGTGTCAGCAAAGGATGTCAAGAATATGTAATAAAATGTTGTTGGTACATATTGCAGGGAGAGGAGAAATAAATAGAAGCTCATGATTCTTCATCCCAGAGAAGGAAAATTATTGGTTAACGTTATTCAGAAAGCCGACTTATTTAATGCGATTTTGCATTAGTTTTCACCAAAATGGTCAAGTGTGACTAGATGGCTGAAACAATTAGAAACAGCAGTGTAAGAATAAAACCTCAGCCCAGAGTAGTTAAAGAACAGATTAGAGTGTACTTATATGAATTAGATGTTTTCAGATCATCTGGAGTGATAAACTGGATGGCTAATAAGATCCTTAAGTTATTAGCAATTACCTTACAGAACTCTTGTAAGATAAATGCAGACCTAAAGGTGTCGAATAAAAAGCAGAAATCACTGAAATTATTTCATTTCCTTTACAACTTCACAATTCACTTCTTCCTCTCAGGTTGTTCTTCTCCATTTCTTCCTCCCAGGTTGTCAATTACCTCTCTGCTGTGTGTGTTGAATCTAAATGGATCTTAATTACCAAAAGATGTAAGTGTTTAAGACCTGATTGTGTCCAAGTGCACAGAAATGTGCTCAAGTCTCTACCCTCATGAAAAATTTTGGCTATTCCAGGTTATAATCACAATTTAAAGAACGAATACAGGCATAAAAATTACAGCTACAATAGAGAAGAAAACAGCATATTCACATTTTAGTTGTTCTGTTTCCCAGGCTTAAGTCTCACTTATCTCAGTGGCCAGCTAATGAGTAGGAACACTAAAGCATGGTGACACACCAGCTCTGCACACTGCTACAGAAGGTTAATCTGTGGGTGGGCAGAGAGTTGGGCACAATTTTGTATTACATTGCTGATGCAAAACTCATCTGCCAGAGCCTGAAATGACTTCCCTCAAGGTACAAAGCAGTGTATTATCAGCTTTTGGAATGATTCATCTTTCTGAATTCTTTTAAACATGAATGTGGCTGTAAAGGAAGGCTGATTAGTCAGTTCCTCCCTGCACCAAGATCAGTCTTTTGCCCACAGTTCAGTACAGACAGGGAAGTGACTAACTTGTCATTTTTCTTTTTCAGACAGTTGCTGAGGTATAATTGGTGAGGAAGAAAATGAACAGCCACCCACAATTTGTATAGTCTTGAGGCTGGCGAAAAAAAGGGGGGGACAAATCAATGGAGGGAAAGCAGGAGAAACTGCAAGTCAATGGAAAACTAGGGAAGAATTGGAAAATGATCACTCATTCTCAGAAAACGAGGAATAAAGCTGTAAAGAAACTGCAAAAATATAAATACAAGAGAAACAAGGTGAGATTTACTAAAATGTGCTATCCTTGCTCTTTAAAGTTAAGTAATCGAGAAGAAAGGTCTTTGGTTACATATATACACAACAGTAGAGACACAGTAGAACTAACAAGAAGCTCACCTGGGAGTTCTTTAAGTTCGTAAATATTGTTTTAGGACCAAGTTACTACAGTTTGCCTCTCAGTAAGGATTTTTGGCTCAGGCACAGAGTTGTAATGTGGCAGTTGTATACCTTATTGCTTGTATCTGACCAATTAGTTCACACAAGTGAGAGTTTGAGTACCGTTGTTTTCTTGGAACATGTTTGCAATAGCTGCTTGTTATCCTTATTACAGCCTGTGAGAGAAATTTTCACTGAGGCTGCTGATGACTAGTGTAGTATGGTGTAGACAAAAAGAAGGTAAATGAATGTAATTTGCCATATCCTTGGCCAGTTCAGATCCTGCTGAATCATTTTCTCTTCTTTTAGGGCTGAAAGAAGATAAAATCTGATTGCAATAGTAATATCATTAGAACCTGCACATACTTGCATATGTACCGTACATGGTATTGTTGTAGGTCAACCGCGGTAGAGAGCTAAGCCCCACCCAGCCACTCGCTCACTCACCCCACAATGGAATTGGGGAGAGAATTGGAAGGGTAAAAGTGAGAAAACTCCTAGGTTGAGGTAAAGACAGATTAACAGGTAAAGCAAAAGCTTCATGTGCAAGCAAAGCAAGAAGAGGAATTAATTCACTACTTTCCATCATCAGGCAGATGTTCAGCAATCTCTAGGAAAGCCAGGCGCCACCACACATAACTGTTACTTGGGAAGACAAATGTCATAACTCTGAATGTGTGCCTCCACCCTCATCTTTTTCCTCCAGCTTTTATTCCTGAACACAACATCATATGGTGTGAGCTGTCCTAGCTGTGTCCCCTCCCAACTTCTTGTGTACCTCCAGCCTACTTACTGGTGGGATGATGTGAGAAGCAGAAAAGGCTTTGATGCTGTGTAAGCACTGCTTAGCCATAGATATAGCACTGGTGTGTTATCAACACTGTTTTCATCACAAATCTGAAACAGAGCACCTTACGAGCTACTATGAAGAAAATTAAAGCTATTCCAGCTGAAATCAATATAAGTACCTATATACTGTATGTGTATAGTAATTTGATTTATTTTCATTATGTGTAAAAGGAAGTAAAGTAGTAATTGCAACCTAACTGCTTTAGATTGACTTCAGGAGAAATGTATAGTCATACATTCACAATCATCATCTATTTAGGACGTTCAAAACAAAAACCCTTAGATGTGATGGTGACGATCCGTAATCAATTTATAATCAAGATCTCATCTTATTTACCCAACCGGACACAGTCCTGGACAACCTCCTTTGTCTGACCATGCTTGAGCAGATGGTTTGGACTAGATGATCTCCAGAGGTCCATTTCTGCCTCAGTGATTCCATTATTATAACCAGTTATAAGTCCCAGCTGTAACAAGCACTGTCTAACAAAAAAGGATGCAAAGGAAACATAACTCTTTCTTTTCTCTTTTACTTTATTCCCACCTCATCCTAAACCTCCCTCAACTGTGTCTCCTGGCCATCTGTCCCTTTGCAGCTCAGTAATAATGTGCTTTTTAAAGAATTTCTCTCAACTCATTGCTAACGGTTTAAATACAGATCTGAACTTTCCTGAAGTTAAGGCATATTTGAATCTAGGCTTTTGAGAGATATTTTTGAGCAGGGCGGTCTGTGGGCTAGTGAAGCAAGCAAAAAGAAGGACACAGTGAAGACAAAATACTACTCTGTCCTTTCATAAGAGCAAAAGAAAATCTCTTCAATATATTTATCAATGTCTGGACACAAGAGTTGAGTGCACACCACGGACACTTGCCAGCGATACTAAATTAGTAGGGTCCGTTGATTCCCTCAAGGGTAGGGAGTCCTTACAGAGAGATTTTGATAGATTAGGGTGGTGGGCAATCACCAACCATATAAAATTTAACAAGAGCAAATGTTGGATTCTGCACATGGGATGGTGAAAATCTGGATATACTGTAAGAGTGAGGAGCAAGAGGCTGGAGTACAGCCCTGCAGCAAGGGACCTGGGGGTTTTTGTTGATGGTAAGCTCAATACGAGTCAACAGTGTGTCCTGGTGACCAGAAGAGCCAAGTGTATCCTGGGATGCATTAGGCACAGTGCAACTAACTAGTTGAAAGAAGTGATTGTCCCACTATACTTAGCGTTGGTGCAGTCTTACCTTGAGTATTGTGTGCATCTTTAGGTTTTACAATAAAAGAATACAAAAATCTTAGAATGTGTCCAAAGAAAGGCAACAATGATAGATATATGGTTTAACTTTAGATATAGGATTTAACTTTTTGGTTGCCCTGTGTGGAGTCAGATGCGACTATTGCGGGTCCCTTCCAACTCAGGATATTTGGTGATTCTATAAAAAATGTTTCACATTTTTAGGTTTTAACATTCTTTCTTCAGTAATAGACTGGTCTCCAGGCTGATCTTTGTGAGTCTTCATCTTCAGATCTTCATTATTTGAGATGTGGTGGCATGAGGCAAAGTTATCAAGTCATTATCTTCCAACTAAGCAATCTTGACTGAGAACACAAGTACCTATGTAACAATCCACTTTCAAAATAATATGTATTGATCTGTTATAATACTGATTTTGTATGGCTGATATGCTATACTTCAAAAATGGAGTATCCATTAAAAAATGCAAACATTTTAAGTTGCAGTGGCCACCTAGTCAGGTTTGGATCAGTTTGCATTGCACCAGGATACCTCAAAATATGACATGATGTCAACTTTCCCTAATTTCTTTATTTTTTTTGGTGAGAAATAGAATTCAGTGTTTTTCCTCCTGAAGAAAAATAGACTTAACCAGCTGCTGCAATTGGAAGCTTTTAACTTTTTCTGTGTTTACTCATGGCTTCCACAGAGTCAGCCACGGTTAGTCTTTCTGTTTGAGAAAAGAGACAGAAAGTAATTATTATAGTCCCATATCTAACTCAGTTTACAATAGAGATTTCTGTATTTTCTGTGTCTGCATCTACCTGAGGCCTTTCTCCTGCTGAGCCAGAAGCGATGACAGTAAAACAGCATGGGATTACAAAATTAAAAAAGTAGTTTTGAGCTGAAAATAATTCCTTCCTCTACCAATTATTTCTAGACTTTATCAAATGCAGATTGTCAAATGCTTTCAGTTTGTCCAGAATTAGACAACTTACAAAGCTTGGATTCTACAGTACTTAGCTTTTTTGCATACACAGTTGCAAATGGTGGCCTTAAAATTCACAGGTGTCATGGAATCAGTGATAATGTATGGTTCTGTCTAGACAGAGTTTTGCAGAGCAGAACCTAATATGCTCCATCTACACATTGAAGAAATGCAACTCTGCTCGGTCTCTGAGGCAAACTGAAGCCTTGTGAACATAACTAGTAGGGTGCTAGTCCGAGATAATAACCCTCCTTGAGATCTTTAAGACTGAACTCTATAGCACGTTCAAAGGAAGCAGCATATTTCGTGGACAGCAAATTGCGTAATACAGTGGAGTTAAGATGCAGTTAAATATTGTATCAAAATTAGTTTCGTGTTCACAGATCTGCTGCTTTGTGTACATCAGTAGCAAGACTACCTCGTCCAATGCTAAGCAATGACAATATCCTCAATTCCTGTTTTTAAGGTTCCGATCTTAACACTTGACTGATAGTTACAATGTAACTTATTATTGTGACAAAGTGACGCTACAACATATTGTTAGACACAGTTTTTTATTTATCATGAAAGTAAACTGTCTATATAAATAATTTTACCTTTCTGAAATTCAACAAAATTTATTCAGTAATTTAATATTACCATAAAATATACAAAAGCATGACAATGATTTAAGGAATTATTCATAGTGTGAATAGGGCATTCTGCCTAGATTCACTCCATAGCTAATAGGGAGGATCTTCTCCAAGGAGTGATTCTCAACTGCAGTCTTAGTTAAGGTACCTTGCATTACCTCTTAGAAAAGCTTAGCTTTGTCCACAGACTATGAAAGTGTTTCTTTTCTATGTCAAAAACAGCCCATCTTATGCTAATCAGCCAGCTAAAGACAATGAAGCTGTTATCCCTACACTGTGCCAGAGTCTTCTCAAAAGAGCATTCAAAGCCTGCTTACTGTATACTTGAAAAAATTTACAATAAATGTATACCAGTTCAGTAATCTGTAAGTGAGGATTTTCTGAGACCATCCTTAGTACCTATGTGCTTCAACATTTAATTTCCTTAGTGGAATTTAACCTCTCAATACTTTCAAAGTCGGGGTCTTCATGCCTGTTGATCCATAAATACAACTCGGAAGTTGGAGACCTCAAATGCTCAGCTCAGACGTAACCAGAAGGCTGAAGGTTAGAGAGCCTCAGATGCACTTGTACACTATAATAACTGAAAGGAGTTCATATCTACTGGAAACATTTCAATGTTTGGGCTGCTATTAGTAAGAATTAAAGTAAATCTTGAACTGTAGCCTTCGTTTCACAGGGTAAAGCCATAGGGATAAATATTTTTACAGGTAAAAGAAAAATGAAAAGTAGTGTAAAGCAAAGAAAACATACCTCTGGATTTGATAATTCCTTCCAAGAATTAGGTCATTTTCAGCAAGAATGTAACAGTAAAAATCATATTTTGCACACAAAGACAACTTGCCTGTGGCTATTACTTTATGTAAGTACTTTTTATGAAAGATAAATGCCAAGGGTAGAATTCTAAGAGACTGACAAACCTGCAAGTAACCCTCCATTCAGTCTTGCCTAGAAAGTCATCCCTTTAAGCAGAATTGGCAGAAAACAAGTCAATAAATTCTTAGCATGTGACATTTAATCGCTGGCATAGACCACAATATTGAGATCACTTACAACTCTTTCTTACTGATCACTTACTAGAATAACTTTGCAGAAATGTCTGCTTACTTCTTTTGTACTGGGGAAAATTGTTCTGTGCATAATTCACATAGGCTGCTGTGGTGGTATATCTCTAAAGATATCAGAAGCTAGTTGTATAGCAACTCTTTATCTGCTCTACCACTTCAGAATGATTGGTTATGCTACGTTTCAAAAATTCAGCAATAAACCACATGTTCTAATTCCAGTTGCGTTTTTTTACAGCTTTTTGCAAGTTAGTGAAAAAGTGATCATTTTCAAACATAAAAAGAATTTGCTGTGAGACTTGGCCATTTTCTATTCCAGTGGGAAGGGGTTTTTTGCTTTACAATAAAGAAAGTGATATGGCTTTGCCAAGCAGGAAGGTACTTATTGTCTGTTTGAGTCATTTCAAAGAGATGTCAGCATCTCCAGACCAGAATAGGGCAAACAAAGGTTCAGTGTCAGGAAAGACTAATCAGGCTGTAAAAATAAATTGTAATTAATGTAGTGAAGATTTTATTGACTCTGACTGATCACATGGATGGATTTGGACCATAATGGGATGAAGGTTTCCCTAGGTTAACAGTCTATTTCAAAAATACAGCAAAGTCTTCAGCGAGGAGTGCTCTTCACATAGACCTGGTCTGTCAGCTGAATTGGGTAGATGGAAAAAGTTCGAGCTGATGTTGCACAGAGATTACTTATCTCTTCTGGTGTAAGTGTGGTCTCTGTTTTCAAATATTTTATTTTAGCCTTGATAAAACCTTGAAAAATAGGATACTGGTTGTTCGTCTAAATAGTGCCCACACCTATAAACTGAAAAATGTGCTGTTAACATGTTAAAATGTTCCCCGTGTTGTTTTAGCCCATGTGACCCAGAAGCCTCTTAAACAAGTTGTAGGTACTTTCCAGGAGTCAGTGCACCAGCAAAGGATATTTTGTCAGTAGACATTTTTACATGAACATCCTGTCTCAGAAGTTAGGGGAGTTTAATTGTATAGAGACAGGACTCTGCTTTGTCTGACTCAATGCTTCACAGAACAAAACAAAAGTTTAATTTATTAGTAATTATGTAGCCAGAGAGACCAGGCACCAAAGGTATATTTGTCTAGGTATTTAAAGACTTGCAAGATGCTTTTCCACCTATCCGCATGAGCCATTTTGGTAGCTGCTAACGTAAGTCTCTGTAAGAGATGGAAGGCTCTGTGGCATACGGCAAAGCAGTAGGGAAGTAAACTGTACCCTGAGAGTCTGAAACCCCTTGTCACAGTGGCATAATAGAGCAGGATTTGTACCTATTAGTCAGTTAATCTGTTTTACAGTTTATTCCCAGTGATATGAGGCATTTGCAAGATTTAGTGGAGGATTTTTGAAAAGTTCTACCCACAACCTACAGGTCAGGGAGATGTGTTTTGCTTCCATATATTTACTTATCTAATACAGTACACATTCAAGCTGCCTAATCCACCACCATTTGGCACTCTTTCCCTGCTGTTGATGTAAGTAAATGGAAACTCGAATCACATAATACAATATCTATTAAATCTTAAATATGTATACACAAAATTTGGATTGTACAGGCACACTCTTTAATTCACAGAGCATACATCATTCATTCAAGACCTATTTCTCCAAATTCTTAATACTAAAACCTTTTGTCCCATGATTTAATTTCAAAATTCATTAAAGAGAGTGGAGGCTGGACTGGATCTGTATATAGCATTCCAGATTATTGGTATGTATTTTAGCTCATTGGTTTGTTGGGGTTTTTTTAGAACAGGTAAATTCCAACCAGTGAAGGATCTTGGTGTTGTGACGTTGCACTAAGTGGATATAGTATTAGCTGTTTTTTCATTGCACTACCCTTTAAAGGCCTTTGGAGGTCTTTAGATCTACTTCTAAATTGCAGTTTGTTGTAGCCTTGTCTAAGGATAACATAAAGGCTATAATATTTGACAATTGTGCATGCTATTTCCATTAATTTGTATAACTTCAGAACACTCCCATTAAAAGCAAAAGAGCTACATATATATCCATTTTGAGGTAGACAGAGTGTCACTAGAAAGAACATAATGATGTTAATTTTCTAATCACTGTGGCGTATGTATAAGATAGCAATTGGTATTGTCAGCCTTTTCAGTGGAAATAGATATCAATTAAATTCACTGGGTATATATGAGAAACTGCCATTCATATTATAGCTCTTGGAAACATTTACTGATATCTTAATTGGACTGGAGGATTTGAAAAATATAACATGTAAGATCTGTACTTAAAATTGATGACATTTATTTAACTTCTCAGCAGATTTTTTTTAGATTACTTTTATGTAAAAAGTACCATTTAAAACAAAATCTTCCTACACGTACTGAAAGGTAACAAAGCTCCAATATCGCAAAATATGTAGCTTCTAGACAGCTTCACTGGTGCTGCATTTGACAGGCAAAATAGTTTTATCTCACTACAGAGACTCTTGAATTGCATTTTACCATTGGGAAAGATAACATTTCTCAGGGTTTCCCTCTACAGAGCCATCATATCTCCACTTTAGAAGAGGAAACTGTTTTTAACAGTTAGTTGTATTAGTCAGTTCAGGAATATCTGTGATGATCGAGCACCCGTTGAAAGAAAATGCCTAATGTGCTTTCTGTCATTGTGGATACTTGGATGGAACTGAAGCACAATCTGAGTATCAAAAAGACATAGAAAACATAAGTTGTGGTGTTTCTTTTGTTGAGTGAAATCCGGAAACGACAGGATAAGAGGATCAGAAAGACAGACGTGTTACAAAGATTAGTTTTGCAGAATATTGTGCTGTCTACACAGTGAAATTAAGAACTAGGAGATAAATCCTATTTGTCTCACTCAGAGCAGTTGCTTTTAAATCAATGAAGTCACATTAGTGTACAGACTTTCAGGATCACGTATTCACCTTACACTTCTGAGCAGCTGAAATAAATAGCCTGAAACGCCAACTGAGCATTCACAACCCTTGTTGGCTTCACATTGACTTGTAAGCGCTGGTCATTTCCCAGAATCAGATCTTTCATGTGCAAAGCAGGTTGTTCAAGCCACAAGTCCAGGGACTGTTAAAGCTTCATTTCTCAGTCAAGAGGAAGATATAGAACTGGTGGAATTTCATTACTTCTAGAACCGTGAGAAGTACACGTGCTGTGATTTAATTGTCTCAAAACCCCAAGGGTAAAGGATTAGAAAGAAGGCACCTTAGGTCACATTCCTTATGTGGACCTTATTGCACATCTTTGAGAAAGCACCCACCTTTGTATAGTGGAAGGGAACTCTTTAAAGTAAAATATATTGCACTTTTTCCAGTGCAAATGAAAATTTTTTGTTGTGTATTTTATTCCATATCTACTTAGCAAAAGATTCTGAGAACACAGACAAATTTTAAATTGTAAAGGAAATCAGTTCTGTGGGGCGTGATGTAGGCAAAATGCTTTTTGAATAACACAGTCCTTCTTGACTCCCCATCCAAAACCAGTACAAATAGAATTCACTTTAAAATAAAGCAAAATTACAGTAGTAATAACACAGAAAAATACCACAGAGTTGTGGTTTGGAAAAACTGAGAACTCCTGCAGAGAACATCATCTCACATCAGAGCAGTGTGAGTTAACAGGGAACATAATACTGAACATAACCAAAAACATCTGAAAGTGAATCCCATTTTGGCAATGACTGCTTCTAATAGGAAAAGGAGCTTTGAGAAAGACAACCCTAATTAAGCAGCCTAATGTCTTTATACTCTGGCCAATTAGTTTTCTCACATCTACCCACTGCAGTTCTATTCCACTTTAAGTAAAATACAGTTTTTTTGTTTAAGGTGCTGAATTTGTGGTGCATAATTAAGCTGCTCTATGGAGAATTCACCTGACCTTTCTGTTGTTACAGAGTTCAGTGGGCTGGTATTTCCATACCACACATGAAATATTGTGCAAGACATCTCTATTTTTGAAGTTCTACATTTTCTGTCAGGGTAGGTTTGAGTAACAAACAGATATAAACTGATTGTAGAGGTGAAAAGTCATGTCCATATTATTACGCTTCTTAGATTTTGGTGTTATATTACTAAATATCATTATGAAAAATGTAATTTGTTTTCATTTATAATAGCAACTATGAGCTGAGAAAATACTCCTTCTTGCAAGATTTTTGATCAAGAAATTTTTACTTATCAGGCTAAAAACTATAACAAAAGCTTTACCCACCTGAAGAAAATGTCTCTTTCCCCTGCATAAACGAGTGCTTTAGCATCCAGAATGTTAGACTTCCAGGTGGATATTTCTGAAGGAATCTCTCAAACTTTGTTTTTCTGTCACAGTAATTTCGGCAACTCCAGAATATTGCTTAGGAATAGTAACATTTTCAAAGTGAAAACTGGACTTGTTGTTTTCTTTTCATTAGGTTTGATTTGTTTTCACTAGTTTTGGCCCAAAAATGTTCTGATAGAGTGAGTCCTTCTAGTATACAGGGTGTTAGCTAGCACCAAGGTCTGGTGCGGCCTTCTGATTACTACCCCCTCTTGGTAATGCAGGTTGGCGGGGACGAGGTAGCAGAAAGAAGTCCCAAGGCCATCAAAAGGGACTTCAGGGCACTGGGGCGACTGGTTGAGGGATCAG
>Ga0065711_1044829_pt1 | contig 13854 bp, 7 predicted proteins | sample Hoacrofraction12_FD_59098 | JGI IMG/M metagenome (GOLD analysis project Ga0065711, IMG submission 59098) | Hoatzin crop microbial communities from Cojedes, Venezuela - Epithelial fraction 12 v2 (version 2) | ecosystem: Host-associated > Birds > Digestive system > Esophagus > Crop | place... | reverse complement strand
TAAAAAAAAAAAAAAAAAAAAAAATCTATTTTGTCAATTAGTCAAACCAGACTGACCAAGCAGATACTGCAACAAAGACAAATCACTGAAACAGCTACTTCACGTGCAGATTCTTAAATGAATTTTTATAGCTTGGCAGAAAATGACATTTTAGAATCAGTCATTTAAACAGATGCATACTTCCCCAGTCCTGGAAAATGAAGACAAGCACTCAGAAATTAGTCAGGAGAGAGGTATTCTTACTAGCATGCAGAGGTCAGACATTATAAAGGATAATACAGCACATACTTAGTAAGATAGGTGTTATTATTGCTTATTTGGGTTTTTTAGAGTTTTTTCAGCAACCAAAGAACCTTACACATATGGAATACAAAAGTGGTTAAGGAACAAGCTGCTTCTAGCCAAACGGGAAATTCTTTAATATACACTTGACAGCGAAGTATAGGAAAGGGAAAAAATCAAAACAATCAGAAAGCAAAGAGAAGAAGCTGTAAGACACTTAGAGCCATTCATAAGCACTTACTGGCAAGCTGTCAACAGCATTATGCTTTCAGGCAAGAATGACATTGCCTTACAGCTGCTGTAATAACTCCGTGCAAAGCTGTACTCTAACATTCACAGGATGAAAAGGAATATAAATGAAACAAAGTGTGACCACAGTAGCAGTCCAAAATTCTAGCTTTTGCTATGATTTTGAGGTGTCAGATCTACACTAGAAACCAGATGAAGTAACAATGTGATGTTCTTTTGACACTTCTGAACAGACACATCTCAAGCCTAGATGCAGTTTATTTCACTCTATGAGCGATGCTGCTAGTTAACTTCATTCACAAAGCAGTACTAAGACATTTCTGATGCATGGTGAAGACAGCCAGGAATTGGTTTGCAAGTAAAAGTGGCAGAAAATTCTTGTAGAACGTCTTCGTACCTACATTAGGAACATCTGAAGCTCCTCCTTTTCCAGCACAATAGAAAGCTCAACAAGAAGTGGATGGCAAAGACTTCCATTGCCAAAAAGTGGTACAAAAATTTTGACAGCTAAAAGTTTGGCATTTAAAAGTAATGCAAAAGTACTCCAGACTGTCAATCAAATGCACAGCACTAAAGACCATGCTGAGATCAGCTTAAGTTAAAAGGAAGAAATTCTTTTTGCCAGTCACACATAGATTTGGAAACCAACAAGAACCTTTCATTTAAATGGTCAAGCACACATACTAAAATGTATTACAAAACTTACTGGTGCCCACTCCAAATTCACATGTAAATTCAACATTTTTAAAAAAAGCAAATAAAGCACTGACAGCTTAGCCAAATTCTTCAGTGAGGACTGGCTTTCAGCATCTGTTTGGAATATCACTACTACAAGATCAAGTCAGATTGTTACTGATAATTTTAAGCACACTCCATGCAAACCACAAGCAATCAGCTTTACACAAGCTGATCAAATTTAATCACACCACCTTGGAAAGGAAGACTGCGAGACACATGCTCTTTCACCTCATTTCCCCATCCCCTTACACAATCAGGAATCTTCCTCAGCTTCTCCAGCCAACTGACTTTTGTGTACAAAAACACAGCGGGGGGGAAATAAAAACAGTTTTAGAATTCAGCCTTAAAAGAAAAAAGAAAGCCAACTAAATTTTAAACTAAAAATTAAGTCAAACCATCCAGAAGACATAAAGAAGGTGACAGCTTTGCTATGAAATATTACTGGTCATTATTAGATGCTAAGCTGTCATTTTGCGATTCCACCGTATGCTACACTGATACATTAACCTTTAATGATGCTTTATTCTACTTTTAAGATAAAACAGTATTTTAAGAAAAATCCTGCTCTTGTAATAAACTTACTTTGAAAGGTAAAAATCAGTATACAAAAGTGTTACAGAGAATAAAGAGAACAGAAAAGACTACAAATAAGCAGCCAAACAGAATTAAAAAGGAAGACTAGAGAACTAGATAAGAGTAACACAACAGTAAGGGGTTTTTGTTTGGGTTTGTTGGCTTTTTGTTTGTTTTTAATTGGCCAAATATTCACATCCTTCCTCTTCAATATCACCCATCGCATTTCTGCTGAGTACTGGGAGTATCTTAGAAGTATACATATATATTCTACATAGCTATGAAGGTAAGCAAAAAGGTTTTGTAGTCATGCTGCTATTAGCCATCATGGCCCCAAAATCAATTCTCTCCCAGTTGCCGGTTATTTACGACAATTCTATAAAAGCCAAAAAAATTGCCATGAGACAAGCTACAACTGTTCTATGAACTAAAAGCCACGTTAATTCTCCAAAATATGCTAGAAATTTACTTTTTATTTAAAATAGTGAACATTTAATGGGAGAGAATACTTTCAAATAAAAAGACTGCAGACATATATTCGGACAAAGTTTTCGAGTTAGGGCAACTAGAGTTGTCCTACAGACTGCAAATACTTGGACACATAGACAACAAGACCATGTTTTTTTCCCCTCTCCACACAAAGAAGGTTCCCTAAGCAAAGATTCCCCCCACACCCCAGTGACATTTTTGCACACCATTGCCTAGTAACTTATTGCTCTTACCAGTTTCTAGGTGGGAAAACGCATATTGACTGCTAGAGGAGGAACCCATGTTAAAATCCTCTGAACCTCCAACTTCATCATCAGCTGGAGCTTCCTCCTGACTTGGAGTTTCTTCTGGTTTTGGGGCTTCAAGTGTAACAATGTCAGAGTCATCGCTAATAGTTTCAATGCAAGACCCATCATCAGGGACTTTTTCTTTCTTTCCCTAGGGAAATGGACAATGTAAAAATTATTCAAATACATACAATATAAAGTAATTTTTAAAAATAGCAAGAATCCTTAATGCTTTAAAAAAAAAAAAAGGAAAAATAAGTTATCTTTCTTTTAATGCCTTCAAAACATTGCTTAGCATGGTTAGATAGGGCTTACAGAAGCTTCTGAACAATGTAATGTAATTTACCTCTGGAACTGTCTCAGTTTCCTCAAAAGCTGGGAGAGTACTATCTACCACTGGTACCTCTCCTTCATTGCTGCACTGAGCTACACCAGTAAAAGCAGGAAAAAACAAAGAAACATGGGATTAAAACCAGTAACTCCACAAATTATGCCCACTCCCAAACAGTATTAATATATGTATAATTGTGACAGATTTCTATTATCTACTCATATCAGTGAAGGTTTTCTAAAAATACACTAAATCTCATCTTTAGTACCCCTCTAACAAACCTCAGAATCCAATTCATCATTATGTAATAGAACGCTTTGGAGGGTGCTTAAATTGAAATGCTCATACTGGTCATAATGCAAGTAATCAATAAATGAAAAGCACAGTTAGATAAAAACCAACACTATACGCTAAGTTGATACCACAATACGTTTCTAGGCTAGCATAATTAAAATATTTTCCAGATAGTCATTGGAGTTTGAATGTCTAGTTCCGTTTCTACAAGCAGAGGTTATGAATTCAGAAACATGGCCAAGCTGAAATTTAGTGAGCTGAACCTGTCAAGTCAGTGTTCTCATGCCACTATTAACAAACTGAGTATTAAATTTCATAATTAAAATAAGTGGAAAGATTTTCATTATATTAATATGCACCAGACCTACACTTCCAACTCAAGAAATGCCACAATATTATTTTTTAGGTATAAAAGCATTGATGGCTCCTTCCAAATCACTCCTATTTGATCTATGACATTAGTAAAGAATGTTTAATATAGTAAATTTCTTTTACCAATAGCACTTCTATAAACTATCTTCCAACAACACCAGTGCATACTGTTCTATAAGACATCTAAAGCACTGACGAAGTAAAAGACATTCAACTAATTTAACCTATTTCAAGGAAAAATATGTAAAGTTGATGACTGAATATTTTCTGTAACACTGATGAAGCAAGTACTTTGACAGAGGCCTACAAAGTATACAAACTCTATTAAAATAGACACTTCTTTCATGCAACTGCTCCTCTTTTAATATCTTACCTTGCAAATCTATTGGTTGCTCCACTTCTTGCAAAGAAACATATTCTTCTGAAACAAACTCATGGTTATCATTTGTGCTTCCATTTTCTGAAGTCACTGTCTCTATGTCAGAGCCCTGGAGTTGAAGAGTTTTAAACGACCATTACAGTTACTGGAGTTTTCAAAGGGTTACAAAGAGAACATTAACAGTAAAAACAGAAGAGAAGAACAACCTTTAAAAAGGAATAAGATTTTAAGCAAAGAAAAAGCAAGAGAAATACCAACTAACTAACTAGAGATCAACTGTTAATGTGTAACACTCATGACCATGACTGAAAAAAGGCAGAGGAGGGCAATTCTAGAAAAAAGAAAAGGCAATTTAGGCATCAATTAACAACTATGCTAAGTATTTTAAGTAACTATTTCCTATCAGCTTTATTAGGCCTATTTATTAAATAGAATTCAGAGAAATAGAGGAGGTTGTCAAATGGGTTTTGAATATGGGATCTAGTTCTTGCACACATGTCTATGTATATAAATACACACCCTCCCCAAAAAATGGAACTTCAGGAGTACCACCATGAACTCTAGTAAGTACTAGTACCAGGAAAAAAGTGTGTATAACTCTACTCCATCTCAATTCCTGTCAGCAAAGTTGAATGGCTGTTTTAACAGTACATCTCTGACACCATGAAAACATATATTTATACAATCTCTAAATTGGATTTCTGTCTTTAATCCAGAAACCAGCCTTAGTTACTAGTCAGCTGCCAGTCAGAAACAACCTCAGAGCAAAACAGGAACTGAAGATAAACAGCACATGGAGACTGCAGGGCACTAAAGGCAAGCAATATGGTTGACAACTCTAAATATTTAACCTTCATATTGTAATTTTTGTTTAAAAGAACTGATGGAACACAAGCAAGGTTATCATAAACATGCAAAACACAACTGAAAAATACTAAGTCATTCTGATCCATAAATAACTTGAGCTGTTTTTGTAAACAGATAGTTATTTTTGCAACAGCAGGTGTGAAATTACAGTAGTAGTAATACTTCCAGATCACTTTCCCTAAACACCTCATTTCAGGACCCAAGCAAGTATGTATACTTCTTTTTCTTTTAAGAGAAGACCGTACTTCAGGAAGGTTAGATAACTCAAAAAGAGTTGCATAAGATGCATTCTACAATCACATTTACAAAGTTCTGTTCCTTTTTAAAAGGGTTAAAAAAATTAACTGCCTCAGTAATTTGACAAATACTTTGTATGTTTTTTCTTTTGACTACAAAAGTATCACAACTGATCTCAAATGTTTTGCAGAAATTCACCACTCAATCATAAGTAACTTAGCAAAATCTGAGTAAAATGTCAGGAAAGAAAATACAAAACTATTTGGGGGTTTCAGCTTGGCTGGGATTCATAGATAGGTACACAGATTTATTATGCGACAATTGTTCTCTGGTGTAATGGAACCATTACTTTCGTTTCTTAAGTTGTGAGGAAGAGTAATAAAAATTTAGTTTGCCAAGGTTCCATAACAAGGCAAGCATCAGGGATATATCTTAAAACAGATTAAAATTTTAGCTAAAATATCAAGAAACTGGGCTAGCCAAGTACAAGGTAAGCCATCCTTTTTTAAACACATGCGGTCTGGTGTGGACATCTGAACTCTCCAATTCACTTAATCTGTTGCTAGACCTCCATCACCCTTCTCCATCAGCAGTGAAGAGGTTGTGAAAGGATATTTTCTCCTCACTACACTCAATTTCCTACACTACTACACAAAATTAGCAAGCCCTTTCTTAAGGGTAGTCCAACGATACACCCCATCATCTCTCTGTGCAAAGCGGATGTTGAATCGAGCCAATAGATATTTCTTGCCCCTCTTAACTGGGTGCCTTTGTAAGTGGCAAAGCAAACCCAGAAGCTCCTTCTGTTGTGTCATCCTCAATACAGGTTGCAATAATATATGAGAAAGTAATACTATAGTATTCCAAATTTGTCTAGTCCTTAGCTCTATCCCTTTCCTAAACATGAAAATCATTTCCCTGAAGTATACAGTAGTCCACATGTCAGCCCTTCCCTGGATAACCAGTGGGAAGGGTACCTAGCCATCCCATTCGTTCTCCCTTCTTCATGCTCAGATTCAAAGCTGTCTTGCTGGGAGAATACCAATAATGGGAGCTCTGAAACACCAGTGTTTTCCCACTCTGAACAGAATTATTTTATTTCTTTTAATCAGGGAAGAATAACTGGGAACAGAAAATCTCTACGCCACAGAAATCTGTTCTGCTTTGGCTAGACAAATCCCTGCCTTCCTATAATCTTGTATTATGTTAGTTTATCTAGACTGCATAATGCATATTCAGTTACAGCGTAAAATAACCATCCCAAAAATGAAAATAAAGTCTGCAATTCACAGCTGAGTAACCCAACTGTTGTGGCAAACTCCTAAATCCTTTCACTTTTATCAGACATATGTAGAGTTCAGCAGCCTGTGCACTCCTGTATCCCGCTCAGTCTTGGGGACTGGAATGAGTGGGTTTTTCTGTTTCTCTTTTGATGTCAGGATTCCCAACTTGTCATCCAACGCAAAACAAGGAAAAGAAGTTGTAACCATCTCTTAAATACCACCTTGTTGTCAACAGAAATGAAACCATGGCCCAGCATTTATAAGCCACAAACCGTATCTCTTGCTTTTGAAGCCAAACTTCCAAAACTTGAGTACAGTCACAAGCTTGTAATGGCTTGCCTTTTGAATTATAATCTGCAAACGGGGTAGCATGCAGTGAAGGAGAAACAGCTGATCAATACCCAAGATCTCTTCCCACTATTTCCTGGTTTCCTCCTGTGAATGAAATTTCTCAAGTACTGTTCCTTGAAAATGTTTTGGGGCAGGCATAAGAAGATACAGCCAGCCAATATGAAAGCATCATTCCAGGAAAAGAATTAACCCATTTTCTTGGAGGACTCTGGCTCAATAGCCCGCTCAGTTGACAAGACAATGCTAAATACTTAAAAACAAAACAAACAAAAAACCCCGATACTACAGCCACACACTAACCAAGATCTGAAGAGACACAAAAAACCTCAGGACTAAAGGAAAGCAGTATATTGGAGGTCCACACGAATAGGTAGGGCCCTTCCGGGTTTCTGAGCAGCTTAGGCCTGCTAGGGCCTCACCACTAGGGGAAAGTAAGATAAAACATTAATCGTACCTACTTCAAACATAAACGTACCTAACTTCAAGTGCCTACATCCGAGCAAATCGCTGAAGGCACCTTTGCAGTCAATACAGTCAGTGGAGGTAAGACAGCAAGCCATTTGATCCAGTGTAACTGCTGACCTTGGCATAGGAATTACCACTCTCTCACTGATTGTATTGATTGGATCTATACAATGCAAACTTAGAAACCAACATCAGACCCAGACGCCTACCCTGTCGATACCTAGGCAACCACGAATTTCATCGCTTCACTTTTTTTCTTTTATCTCAAGCTTTATTCTACTAGAAATTAAAAATTACTTTTGTTTTAATAAAGCCACTGTCCTTTTAGCCAACTAGTCAAACATCAGAAGACAGGAAACAAACACACAAATCAACCCAGGGCTATGCAGACATAACAGTGACTATACAAAGAGCTACACCCCAAGGCTTGATCAAAGAATGAGGGAATTCTAGCATTTCATCCCAAATAAATGTATGCCTAATAAATCAAGCTATAGCAGAGATCAAAAGATGGACAGAAACACAACTGAAGGCATACAAATTTGACAGATCTCCACACATGAACTGAATAAGTTTTAAAAGACAGCAAGTATTCTGAATCAAGAACAGCTTTTCACTTTGCACACAGTCTGTTAGCTGCTGCCTCACAATCTACCATCACAACTTCCTTGCACAGTAATTGGTAATTTTGTATATTTCCTTGTGGAAGCTACCTCTTCAGTGACAGTTTGGCTAATGGAAAAAAAAAAATTCTCTTAATTACTGCCACTAGCTCAGCCCTGCACTGCGGTATGAACTCTTCCTCCACAAGGTGCCAACACCCAGGTTATTTCAACACATTTTATGCCTTGCATTCTCCTGCCTGAACAATAGGGCCAAGGAAACCCGGAACTCCAGCGTGAACTCCAAAGAACTTGTGCTAAAAACTGCTGCAAGTCCCTAGAAAACACAAACGAAAGTCACTTCAAAACTCAAACATTCTCACAGAAGGATCTCTTACCACCTCCAAGGTTCCTTCAGGCTGTTACAGTTTTCAAGACCCTCCACGCAGAAGTACGGCAGCCCTCACCAATCATCATTTTAAGCTTGGAGAAGGCTATACTTCTCATTCCTGACCTCACAGCACAGATATAAGGAGAGCTGTCTGGCCTTCCCACCACCTTCATTTCCCAGTAAACCTAATAAAATGTTGGCATTCCTCTACTCACTGTAGCTTCCCCCAGACTCCAACTGAGGCAAGAAAGCCCAGAAAATGTCAGTATCTTGGGTATGGAATAGATCATTACACACTCTCTGTAACGTAACTCTCTCCAAGGGATTTCCAACCAGCCTTTGCAAGACTTCATTTCCGGAGACGCCAGGATGCCCTCAATTCCCCATATCTCTCCTTCTCAATGCACAACAGCATTCCACGCAAATCAAAGTGCTTAAAATCGTGGAAATGAGACCCAACAGGCCTATGCACGTCTTTCTCCAAGCTGCCCAAGCATTCTGTAAGCAGAGTGAGGCAATACAACAGATCAGAGGCAGCACATCACACAGCTGTCAATGCCAGTCCTCAACCTCCCCAGCTCAGAGGCTCAACTCAAAGACAGAGACTGTTCCAGCTAGGAACAAAAGCAGCCAGCTATGCACAAATATAAAGATAACGGCTATAGCATTTACATGAACCTTGAAAACGCCTTCTACTAATATTCTGGTCACTGAGTATAAATTTGTCTCTATCCTGTTTTTCACAGTAAGAAAGACAGAAGGTAAGGACAGAGGGCTGTTCCTGAAGCCAGGTTCAGGTAGTTTAGTGGTAGAAAAACCTGGAGGAATCATGGAATCATTTTCTTCTGCATGAGATGTTTTTCCTGTCCATTGTTCCCAACCTTTTCGGGGGGGCGGGGGGGGAACACAATTAGGAGATTAAAACAAGAAATATATTAGCAACTACAGACAAGTTACATAGAACGTCAATGTTTTCAGGAAAGATGGAAAAAAGGAGAGCATCTTATTAAAATTCTAGCAATTCTTCAAAGTAAAATCTCTGAAGAATAAAATTATTCTTCTAAATAACAAAATTTGTATCAGCTATAGTACAGAATACACATTTTTGAACAGTAGTTTTATGTTTTATTATTTCTCTTCTATATTCTCTGTTGATATGCAAACTCCACACAAAACAAACTATAAAGCTGAAGTAATATTTTACTGTATATGGCTAGTCTTAAACTGAAAGAACTTTATTAATTTGAGATTGGGTACCTCATGATTGATGACAGTCCAGCCACAAGATGAATCACTGTCACTGGAATTTTCAGACATTTTCCAAGCACACTGCAAGTAAAAGTAGATTCTTTTAACATGCAAGGTACATAATGTCACTGCTCTCTTGAAAAACAGAAAGAAAACAGAAGAGTCCAAATCCTGATGTTACAGAACACTACACTAATGCACAAACTGTTATTCTGGAATTGAAAAAAAAAAAAAAAAAAAGAAAAAAGTTTAGAAAGAAAATACATATTTTTTAATACGTATTTCCCTTTGTTTTTTTAATACTCAGAGCAAATATATCTTTGGTAGGAACATACCTATTTTAGCCAGCCAAAAAGCTCTTAGACTAGCTAAAAACACACTCACACAAGGCTAGCCAATAAATCAATAATTAAATCTAAAATTTGTCTGTACCATCATTGTTTAAGGCATGTTTCAGTAGGTGAAGTCATTTCTGAATTGTTACACACACAGGAACTACACTGTATTCAAGAAAATCACCTTTTCTGGGAGAAGGTACAAATTAGGATCTTTTGGAACTAATTCTCTTCAATTACTGGGCAAAACAATGTTTCATGTTTCTTTCCCTCCTTTCAAGTACTCTTAAAAATACTGATTCTGAAGAAAATTGAGAGAGAACCTGGTGAGTACAAAAGCAGAACAAAAAAACCAGAAGTACAAATTTTACTTGTTACAATACTACCAGATGGCTTTGGTAGTTATTTGCAGAAGAGAGGTGTCTGGCTGCAGCTGCCCATTTATTTTTCTCCTGTACCAGGAATACAGAGTATTCATTATTGCTACACATCCAGATTATTTTTTTTAAAGTTCTTAACTAACAGAAAGACTTTAAAAAGAAATTTAATGCATTTCTTGTTCCTTAAAATAAAAATATATCAAGTTGTTAAATAAAACTTACTATAGATTTATCTTGGGGGGGAAAAAAACTTGCCCAAAACAGAACAATTTCCAATTAATTTTGTGTTAATAAAACAGCAAAAGAAATCATGGTTCAATAAACCTGTCAATATATTCATCATTTTCGACAAAAGCAGAGAGTTCTGAGAACTTCACACATCTGCTTTATTTCCCACACCTAGCTAATTCCGGGAAGAACACAAAAAAGCATCTACTTGTTTAAATTTATTTACTCTTTGCTTTATCATCAATCCTGTCTTCACTCAATTTGTTGACACAAAGAATAATACAAACCTTGAATTAGAACATTTAAATATGCCAGTGTGGCTAGAGTGTTGCACAACAAAATATAAAACTTCCGATTCCATTTAGGTTTCTTAAAAATTACAGTAAACACATCTCACATATCTGCATTCTGGTAGTTATCCTGTTTTTCTAATAGAACACTTTTCCCTCATCAACTTCAACTAACATATTTGGAGTTCCTCTGTAAAAAAGGTAATGCTGACAATCACAATCACAGTTTATAAAGCAAAAATATCCACTAGCAATCAACTTGGGTATCAAATTTAGAGAGAAGCTGGATATCTATTTCTTATAAAGCCCTAGTTTGAATACAGTTGTTGCTTTCATTTAGATCTTTTTCTTCCTTCCTTAGTGCTTTTCCTGGAATCTCAGCGAGGGAACATCAGGAGTGAGGGGCACTTTGGTTTGTGTTGTTTAGGGCTTTTTTTAAAATCATGATGTATTCAATCATCAAAAAAAATTTTAACTCGTTATTTTTTCTTAAATCATACGTCTTCAATCATCAAAATAACAAACGCCCAAATTGCAAAGACTGCATTTCAAAGTTCTCATAAGATGATAACATCTGCTTGCTGTCATTAAATTATTTTTAATTTGACCAGGCATTCTGCAGCAGCACTCCTTTCAGAGGAAGGTAACTGCCAGCACCAGAACTTGCCACCTATCAGACACATCGCTGGCTACATTGCAAAAACTGTACCGGTGATGTGAAATTATCTTGTAAGAATTCTCTTCAGTATAAAAACATTTCCATTTAATTATTCTACAGTTCAGTGAATAGAGCAACCATAAGAGCACCAAATTTATTGTCATTGAAACCAAGCCTTTTGCATAACCACAAAAAATAGGGTCCGGGGCAGATAGAGTACAGGCGGCTACCCAGATCTTACTAGCGAGCCTGATCTCTGCTGTGGAAGAAATTCAGGCTGTGGTTTCATAACACAGCAATTCCGGTGCTAGTGCATCTCAGTGCTAGATGAAAAACAATGAAGTCACATAAAGCAAATCCTTTAGTGGGCCAAAAAAAAAAAAATCTGTTGATACAAGTGCATTTATAAATTTTAAAAGGGCAAGTTTTAACAGCAGACTGTGTGCTGGACGTTGTAACGTCTGTCTTCCTCCAGCTAGCTCAGCATTTCATCGTGGGCCCTGGCTAACTCAACATAAACGCTATTGTGTTCTCCCTCTCCATCCAGATCACAGACTGGCAGGCAATTTAGCACTGCTAAAACCAGTTCTACTGAATACACAACCACAGCCTCAGGGCTTCAGGGAGCATTAAACACCTGTCTTCCCTTCCCAAACAAAAGCTTTGGGACCTAACTATGTAGGTATCAGTATAATCAGGAAATATTAAAAAAAAAAACAAAACAGAGAAACAAGCAGACAAACAATCATTATTTTCTACTATTTGCTGGCCTTGAGTTAAAAGTTACTTATCTTGTATTCAACCAGAATATTATACTAATACTGCATATTTAACTGCATACAGGTGATCAATCTCCAAAATAGTGAAGTTTTTATCATCAAGAAGAAAAATGAAGTAAAAAAGAGTAACTACAAGATCACTGAGGTTTACAAGTAGAACTGCTATAGTATGGCATCAGACTGAAAGGCATCTCTAGGGTCACTGTACTTCTACAAGCACATTCAGCAAACATACACGTGTAAAACAGTTATCATAAGTAAAGCATTTTATTAATTATAATTAGTTAGTTCTAAAAGAGCAAAACAGCCTAAAAAGCTTTAATAAAAAAATACCTTGGTACAGTTTTTCTAAACTTCAATCACCAGCTAGAGTAAACAGCTCATTTCTGTAAAAGATTAATGTAACACACAAAGTCATAGCTAAACCTGAGGTCAAATCCAGTTCCTTAAGTAAACTGAAATGCAGAAGACTGATCTGACCTACTCAAAGTCTTCACCAGCTTCTATTCTCCACCATCAAATGCCAAAGACCCACCACAAACCGCGAGGCTTTTTGTATCGGCCCAAAGGTGCTGGATACAGCTGGCACTGTCTTCCTAAATGCAAGCTATTAAAAAAAAAAAAAAAAAAGTTGCTTTGGGCAGGTATTAAACAGACATGAAGCCTGAAAACTTCCTAACGAACCAAGATGATGCTAACGGGTTCTAGTCCAATAACAGCAGGGATAACCGGAGGATATAGTAGAGTATTCCACATCTCCTGTACGTCAAGCCAAGCCAGAAGGAAAAATTGAAAAAAACAAACACACCCTTCCCACAGACAGCTGCACTGGTTTGGCTTCCCACCACCCACCTTCATCGCCACTATTTTTCAAAAGAAAGGCACAGTTCAATTTCTTCTATACTCTGGTTTAAACTCCTAGGCTGATTTCAGGCCCACAAACGTCCTACACTCTCAGTGACATCGCCTTTTAAATCCCTATCTAGACAAAATAAACATCCATTATATTCAGAAGTCAACCTCTATGTTGGTGGGGGGGAAGGGCGCGGGGGACAGGGAATCAGAAGCGTGAATTACCTTCCTAACCTTAGCGGAATGCAAACCAGAAGCACAAGGCATGAAAGTTTACAGCTAGATGTTGATGAGGCAATACCAAGTTATCCCACATACCTAAATGAGACACCGTATCCTATTTATCCTCTGTGAAGCAGAACAAACACCAGCCTCAGACAGAATAACCATTCCAGTCTAAACAAACCCCTAAGTTCTTCTGCCTTAGATGAGGATTTCCTAGGTTAAAAAAACCTCAATAAGCGTTGACAAAGATAAGTAACAGGGCACCAACAGGAACCCGTATTCTTTAGATTTGCTGCGCTGTCATTCCAAGTAAAAACTCACAGTGCTCTTCTACCGCGGAGTTATACTTCAGGGTTTTCCTGCAAGGTTATTATCTCTGCTAAGCTGTATGATTTCTTCCCCAAAGTAACCTTCTCCTTCACGAATATATTTAGCCACCCATACAGACCATTTCCTTGCTACCATTCCCCACCAAGGCCAACGGGGCTTCCGCTAGCCAGCCCCCCCCCAGCACCGTCGCTTCTCTCCGTCACCGCCGTTACGGGCCGCGGCACCTTGCATCAGCCGGGGAAGCAGCGGCAGAGGAAGGAGGAGGAAGTTGGCAAACGCCGGCGGCCGGGGCCGGGGCCGGGGCCGGGGCCGGCACGGCGGGGCACGCCGCCCGGGAGC
>Ga0065711_1008765_pt1 | contig 13856 bp, 15 predicted proteins | sample Hoacrofraction12_FD_59098 | JGI IMG/M metagenome (GOLD analysis project Ga0065711, IMG submission 59098) | Hoatzin crop microbial communities from Cojedes, Venezuela - Epithelial fraction 12 v2 (version 2) | ecosystem: Host-associated > Birds > Digestive system > Esophagus > Crop | place... | reverse complement strand
TTTTTTTTTTTTTTTTTTTTCTTTTCAAAAAAAATCAGTTGTGTGAAGCTAAATGTGAAGTATTAGCAGCCTGCATGTTTTTTCCTGAGGTTTTGATGGCAAGGAAAAGCCAGATAAATCCATGGGCACTTAAATCTCTGGTGGAATGATTTGTGCAACTAATGACCATGCATAGTTAATAGTATGTGTTTTATTGGGAAGAACATGGTAATTCTGTCTTTCAATAAGCAACTATCTTAGAATAACAGTTTAAAAAAAACTGATTTAGCCAAGCAAGTTCTTGCTTTTCCTTTTGTCAAGCAGCATGCGGAAACAGAGTGGAGGGCGTCGGGGCCAGAGGGGGCTGGCTCGGTTTGGTCCTGAGCCTGAAGGCACAGCCTGGTGCCACCAGCGAACGCGAAGGGGGTCTGGGAGCCCTGGCAGCACCCTGACACAGGGCGCTTCTGTCGAGCCAGGGGTCTGTCCTCGTCAGCTGGGTGCTTCCCCTCGCTCTGCGAGTGGGTGCCTACAGGGTAGGTGACGCTTGCTTTGGGGAATGAGAGGAGGATGGGGCACCTGGGGTCAACCCTCGTGTTCCATAGGTGCGGCTCGCAGCGCTGCTGCTGCTGCTGGGTTCGCCTGGTGAAGGTGGAGCGGGGCCAGTCTCCAAACTGGGTTCCAGCCCTGGCAGGGCCGAAGGGAGCTGCTGTGAGCGCTGGTAGAGCTGGCTGCAGCCGTACGTTTGTCTCTCAGGGCCCAGCCTGCTCCCAGAAAAATCAATAGAGAAATTCCCTGACTCTTGAGCTGGAAGTCTGAGTGAACCCTGCGTTTGTAAATGCTCAGTAAAAGGCCGTTTTCAACTTGAAAGAAAAGAAAGCTCATCTTTGCTTTTTGAAGCAGCCTGCCTTGAATGAGCTTGCTGAGTTTGTTTTGCAAAGGTAGTTAAATGGGCAGTTAAATTACTGGTATTATTTACAGATTGGATAATTCTGTAGTTTCTTGAACAAATCTGTTTTCTTTGTGATGAACAATGTTTAGCAGACTGATTTGAAATTTGAGGAAAAAAAATGAGAAGCAGGGAACGTAGTGAAGTCAGTGGTTCACAAAAATCTCTCCCGATATGAGCAAGATCTGTGTCTGTATTAGCAGCAACAACTTCCTGAATTAGAAGTCAGTATTTTTATGGATCCTTCAGGCCTGATCTGAAGTCGTATAAGTCGTGTTACGTTTTGTACTTTCAGCAAGTCCAGCTCGTGATTTGTATGGTCCAGAACCCTGTCCCCTGCATCTGCCGTGCTCTCTTTTGTTACGGTGGCACTCGGCAAGGTGTTGGTTGTCTTGGGTTTGCTCGTAGTGCCCCAGGTCCAAAGCCACCTGACTAAAGGGTGGTACTGTAATGGCCGTGTGTCAGAGGAAGCTGCCCGTGGGAGGGCAGCGTGTCCTTCGCCAGTGCTCTGGCACAACAGCGTGACGATGGCGTGAGCAAAGCCGTGCCAGCGGCAGGGTGAGGACATCTCCTCCTCCGTTTCCATCCACGCTCCGCTTTTCTCCAGTTTATTCAGGCGCAGCCCCTCATGCCCTCTCTATGGTGGCGGAGATGATGGCTGTAAAAATCTCCCAGGACAGGGATCAAAGCACCCGGGAATGAAGAGTGTGACAAATAATTTTAATAACTTAATGGTTCTCTAGGGTCGCAGTTTTGTGAGTAGCTGGGCTGAGGTAATTGCCTGCTGGCCCCTCGAAAGGAGGATATCTTCCCACGGCTGCGCTGACATTCACTGGGCTCTCCCACACCTCTGCGCAAGCTGCTGGCTCTGCAGAAGGCAGCAAACCCCGTCGCCTTTCTCTTCTCCGTCGCATCCCTGCTGCTGCAGAGGGACGTCGTGCGTTTCGGAGCAGGGCAGCACGAGCAGAAACGAGGGGAGGCAGATGAGGGATTTACCCCTCTCAGGGTGGTAAGCTGTTACCAGTTCAGCTCACCCTCTCTCAGGAAACCACAGCGGTTTTTTTGCAGTCTTTTACACCTGTGTAACCCCTGTTGCCTCTATCAAAAGGTACACAAATGCCTCCAGGAGCCCTGTTGCAGAGAGAAGCATGGACATAAAGAGTGTCCGTAGGGAATTTCAGAGTCATAGCAGTAGGACCAGAAAGGATTTTAAAAGATCACGAACTTCAGAAGACCCTAAGATAATGTGGACTTTTATGACCGTGTAAAGATAAGAACACTTGCTTTTAGCACACGTGGTGGTTTTGGGGCTGGGGAGGAATTTCTTTTTTTTTTTTCTTTTTTTATTTTAATTTCTTACCTAGGATCTGTTATAAAGATAGGAACGCTAACGAGACAAACCCTTATCTTGTTTTTTGGGCTTGTAATAAGTTGTTATTTTTGCAGTGTTTGCCAGTTGCTTTAAAGCCTTTGCTGTGTTCCTGCAGCGAGCCTTTTTGCAGGTGCTTGGGTACACGCATGGCGTTCTGCTGCGTGTTGTATCTCTCTGCTCTGCTGCAAGGAGTGTTAATTACGCAGGCCCTAAAGGGACGATGCTGTTTCTCCTCTCATACTTGTTGGCTTGCCTTTCAATGAGAATTGTGCCAGGCCCATTTTCTCCTCCTCTTTTAATTTTTTTTTCCAAAAATAGACTTGCCAGCTGCGTATTCATTTGTGGGAAGATGCATGCATGTTGCATCATCACTTTACTGTCCTTGTTTGCTCGTTGTTGGGGTCATTTCTCAGCGACTTTAATGGCTTTTGTAGATTTTAGTAACTGATCTTCTTGTGGCCGTGGTTGAAAGAGTTGCTTCAATTTTCAAAGTTCTTGGGAAACAGAAGAGAAATGGACTTGTCTGTCATAGTTGTGCATTTAACTGCAAGTGTACAGAAGAACTAGAAGTTTCAGAGATGGTGTGATGTTCTTTGTCTTCAATTGTTGTCCCATTACAGGGCTCTTGCGTCTTCTCAAGCATCTGATATTAGTCATGGTCAGACACTCAATCTCAGATTATATGGACCTTGAGATTGTGTTTGGTTCACTGCGTGAATGTCATATATTAAAATACATGTTTCTTTGGGTGTTGAGAGATGCATTATGGGCTTTTGAAAAAAGCAGTGTAACACCTTAGTATTTTTTCAGATCATTTGTATAAGAACAAACTTTAATCTTTGATTAGGGGAAGGGTGCTTTTTCACAAACTTTTTGTATCATATTCTGATGGTAATCTAAAACAGATTTTAGACCTTGGTTTATGTTTTGCTTTGAAATTCTACATCCTTTCAAAGAAAAAGATTATTTTTTGCTAACCTAGGGAGAGGCATCTTAGACATGAAGATTCATAGACTGTTATCATGCTGTACAAGTCATGTCTTGCTCAAAAGGTCAACACCCACAGAACATGGTTTTTGCAGTGCAGTGGACTCAGTAGCTGCTTTTCTTGGGGCTGTAACAGTCTTTCCTATTGTAAATGAAAATACAGTCTTTCGATGATATGGCATCTGATGCTATGAGTATTTCTGTGTTACATGCTACGTTATATATATTCAACACCAAAGCAGCAATGATAAATATAAATAATATGTTGACCGTAAACTCTTGTGGATTATTCTTGTTAAATCATTGCAGCCTTTCCCAATTTTTCGTACATACATGTATTTTTTAAAATATTACATCAGATTTCTTTTAACTTGAAACTGGTAGTACTTTTTTTACCAAATGTTGGAGTTCAGCTTCTTTATTTCTGTTGATACAGAGTTGGTGTCTGTTCGTGTAGTAGTCAGCCTAGCAGGGATTTTGAGACATTAAGCTGGTTCATAGACTTTTTTTAAATTGCCATTTGCAGCTTCTGTTGCAAACCCTTCTGTAACGGTCCCAGATCAGTTACTGAGCTCTGCAGAAGGAGATTTTTTTTTATCCCTCTGAAAAAAAAACCAAACAGTTCTATTATTTCCTGATTTTTTTTAAAACAGTTTTTTAGTGAAAAAATTGAGAATTCATGTGAATAATAAGTACCGAATGCTTGAGTGCATCAAGTGGAAGTGGAAATTTGTATGGTTTCACAGAAACCGGCTATTTGAGATGAGTTGTGTTCTGTACCAATCCTGGTTTCTTTATGAATCCCCGTGGGAGGGAAGAGGGCGGACAAAGGCCACTTTATGCCGCTGGCGTGTTTGCTGAGTGACTCTGCTGCTTTCGCCCTAGGGAGGAGGTAGAAGCAAGGGGAGAAGGAAACAAGCAGGAGGAGGAAGAGCAGTTTGAGGTGAGCTCCTGCTTGAGGAATGTGTGAAGGATGATGCCGCGGTGGGAAAGGCTGGGGAGCTGAGAGGACCCAAGGGAACCCAGTAGATTCAAGAGGAACATTTTGAAGACTGTAGTGGGGGAAAAATGCTGGTTTGACCACTTGAAAGCAAAACAGGTTAGTGTCGGGGGTAAGTCCAGCCCTTCCTACCGTGTCTGGGCTTGGCTTTAAAGCCGTGTTTTCCTCCTCAACTGAAGGATGCTGTCTGATCCTCATACACGCCCAGGCACTGACCCCGGGTGTGCCTGCCGTGGGTGTAAGGAGACCACGAGGCCTCGCAATTTGAGCTAAATATTTCAGCCCAAGACAGGTAAAGGTTTTGGAGTGACATCTGAAGGTGTGCTGAAGTGTGGTTAGTTGTAATTAATGAAAGCTAATTGGCTCGTATTTTCCTAGGATTCGGCGTGTTCTCTCTAGCAGCCTCTCTTATTTCCATCGGTCGTCTTGTTGGAAGTGGCTGAAGGGTTTTGAGAGGATCCAGGTAAGACAGGAGCCTTCTCAAAAGGATCTGTTACTTCCTCCACTTTACATACTTTATGGAGAGGTTTGAACAGGCAAGATACAGCTGTGCGTGAGGATCTCATGGCTTTGTTTTGTTTAGTTTGATCAGCTGCTCCATTTTAAATTCGAGCCTAACTTTGTGACAAACATCTTACAGGCAGGCAAACCCACAAAACTGTAACCGGTAGCCTCCAGTCTGACAATGAGGTAAACACATCAGTGTGATAAATACAGGATTTTTTCAAGTATTTAATTTTTACTTTTTTCAGGCCTTTGCATAAGGAAAAGCTGTGTAAATATTACACACCTGAAAATATAGGAGAACCAAGTCAAATATGAAATTGTAGCCACATTTGCAGGAAAAAGAATTTTGTGTTGTGAGGAGTTAGCCTAGTGAAGAACAGAGTTTGGTCGATGGTATGGGGGCCTGTTTATTTTTGGAGCTCATGTCTTAGCAGTGTTAAGTTACTACTCTTAAAAAAGAAGGGTGGTGTTTTTTTCCTTTTCTCTACCACATCACCACTTCCCTTAAGCATCTCCTGCCAGTGTTTGGGCGATGCTGGACTTTCAGTATAAGCTAAGAGCTTATACTAGTACCTAGGGAAGTTAGAAAAACTAAAGCGCCCTCTCTGTTACTGTAGCTCTGTGAAGGTCTTCACATATATTTCAGTCGTAACAAGAAGAAAAGGTGGGAGAAGGATGAAGAGTTTTTAAAAGATCTTCCTGTAGCTGAGGCAGGATTTTCCCCTTTTTGGGTACCAGGGCTCTCCTCCAAGGGCCCCCACCCACCTGGGACAGGAATGACTTGGTCTGAAGCTCGGGTGCTTCAGGCTATAGCGAGTCATACGTGGGATGCAGACCTTGGCTTGGTGATAGTTGATACCTCTTCTTTGCACTGTTGAATGTAATGGCAGTCAAATTTTGACCCAGATGCATGTGATAGTGTTCATTTGGAGTTCACCAGAGCATAAAATATGGATTAGCATGTCACCTGAATTGGCTGCCTGGGTTGCATCATATCTTGCCCCTCATTCATCTGCCTGGATCGCTCTGGGATCCAGGCTGCGGCGAAGGTGTGGTCTGGATCCTTGGCGCTTCAAGTGCTAGTATTTGTGGGCGGCTTCACAAGGTGGCTCCCTCTGAATCAGTATTCTGGTTTTAGGTTCAGCTGCTGCCCTTAAAGAAGCCCTGCATAAGCACTATTCCTAGGACACCTGCCTTTTCAGCCTTTTTTTTTTTTTTTTTCCTTTTACTTTGCTACTTCCAGGATATCCTGCCTTTTTTGTTTCACAGCTTGCTGGAGATAAGAAGGATTTACATGGCGTCAGTCCTGCAGATGAGCGTGCAGCTTCGCATGCTCTTTGTGGACGGCATAGACCAAGACAGATTGCAAGTGGAGTTTGTACAATAGAGCAAATAAAACTGGCTGCATCAGTATGGTTTTCCGAGGATGGAAGAGATGCTGGTTTTTGTTTTACTTGGCAGCCAGGCTTAGTGTCTAGTGAGCAGGGTAGTGGATAGACGCAGGGCAGAACATCTGGTGGAAGCAGAGTTTAAGGATTGGAAAGAGAGTTTTAATCAAAATCCATTTTTTTCTGTACTCTGCCTTCCCTCATTGAGGATGACCAGTGTCATACCAGTAAGCGCTGGATTCGGGATGGCTGTAATTACTTGGAAGCTGTCAACCTACAATTACCCCTGCTCATCAGCTTGGGGTTGGGAGGGTGGCGTGGAGGACACATTTGCTGTGGGGAACACTCCTGTCACAGCAGGCTTTGCTTACGTGTGCCTAGCACAGGCTGGGAAGCCCTGCGGTGGAACGTGCTTGCTCCCCATCCGAATCAGCAGGAAGGAGTATTTTTTGTTGTTGTTGCTGTGGACTATTGTGGGTTGCTGCTCTGCTGGGGACACCTTTGGCTACTCACAGCAGAGTCCTTGCACCAATGGTATCGTCCTGGTCATGTTCTGGGTCAGCAGAAGCACCTTCTCACCATGCCAAGAGCATCCTAGCGAAAATACCCCTGTGCTTTTTGCTGCCCACAGCATGTGTGGATTCACTAAACTCCTAGTCTGAAGCAGCAAGCTGTTGTCCTGTTTTGGGAAGAATGGAAGTGAGGGGAATACTGCTGTGATAAGATGGAGATCTGCTTTAGAAGCAGATTTTAGCTGTAGCTTAATTCGAAGGGGGAGGCAGTTTAGAGTAGAAGGGCTTGAGAAGGGGAGTGAGTACCAGAGGTACAAAATTATTAATGCTGGTGTTTACTAGGGTAGTGTAGGCAAAAGCAGACACGTGCTGTAGGGAAAGCCTGATGTGTAACAGTGGCTTCACAGAGCTGCGGATGCGCTGAATGAAGGAGGCTGGGGAGATGTGGTTCACCTTCCAGCTGAGCTCAGAGGCGCAGCACGGTGCCTGACCAGCACAGCCACCCCGGCAGGACGGGGAGCTCCTGGTGTTCCCCAAAACCAAAAGCAGTCCCAAGCATTTCGAGGAGTTTCTCTTACCTGGAATGGCATCAATTGTGATTTTCTAGAATGTGGTCCTTTCTGCTGGCACGTTTTCGCTTAAATACCTTCAGTGGTCCTGCCATTTCCGTGGTTTTTGACTTGCCGATAACAGTTTTAGCAACAGATGTGAGCTTCTCTTCAGAGAGCAAAAAAGCATTTTGAGGCTGGGAGAAGAGATGAACTATGGGGTACCTAGAGAAAGGTGGGGAGCCAAGTGCCAAAAAAGATGAAAATCATTCACTGCAGTCAAGGCCTCTCTTTTAATGCACTGCTGCAATCAAAGGGCAGGGCAGGCAAAAAGTCAGTCCCCTGTGCTATACCTCTCTTCTCTTACGTTTTGCAGTATGAAACTCTTTCAAGAGGCTTGCAGCAGGAAAGGCTTACAGGAAGGCCGCTGTAGTTACTAGAGCACTTTCTGGGTGGCTCAGGATTCGTCTCCAAAGCCACACCTGGCTTATTAGGGCTTCCTGTGCTGTTATTACAGGACACGCTCTGTGTACGTTTCCAGAATAATGTCAAAAGCTTCTGTACCACGGGAGGATCATTCACAGCACATTCACAGCACAAGCTGCTGGGTGCAGGAAGAGATTAGTTAAATTACAGCATCCAGTGAAACCTGAATGAGTTTTATAGAGTAGAAGCTGAAAAACTAAATACTTTTTGAATAACCTTTGAAATATACTTGTACTTCTCTGTTGTGTGCTTAAACTTGAACATCAGCACATTTTGCTAACTCATCACTTCTAAAAAAAAAAAATATTATCTCTTCATAGACCAGATGCAGTGGTATTTTTCTTCTAGTAAAATTAGATTTGTATCCTTCACAGGTCATAACACTGGGAAGTTAGCCTGCATGGCTCACCCTCTTCTGCAAGGAGAGTACAGGAACCAGCTATTGCTGGTTTTGCAGGCATTTGGGAAAGCATTTGATTAATTTCTTGTTTTCCTTGTTGTTCCCAAGTTATTGGAGTTATTCAAGAAGCGTATATATTTTCTTTAAGTTTGTCAGGATAAACCATTAAGACTAGTGAGTTCTTTTTACGAGTTAGCCAGATAAAGCAGAAACTGCGGCAGATGTGAATTTCCTTTTGACAGAGCATTGATACTGAAATGCAGTCAGGTTGATGGTTAATATGAGTAATTTTCTTTCTGTTTAGTATGAAAGAAATATTGTCTGCTTTTGTTTTTTGAGGCATATTGTGGCAAAAAAGTACTCCAGGTTTAAATACAGTCATCTGAACGATAGTCTGGTGCTTCTTTTAGATATCCTCTGTTTTTTAATAGAAATAATGTGATAATTCTTCAGACCTTGTGTCCTTCAGTCAATAAAAGGAAACGTGTGTGTCCCTGTAATTGAAGACACGTATGCTATTGTGGAGGGTGGAACATGAGTCTTCCTACAGAGAGGTGGAGTCTCAGGTGGAATCTCCAATAACATGGTGTGACGAGGGTACTGATTCATCTGTTGATGCATTTTGCAAAGTGGGTCTGAGAGTTGAGCTTTTTTTTTTAGTTCAGTGGGTTATGAGTTGTGTCAGTGGACTGCTTTGTACTACCATCTTACTCTTTCTGAACTCAATTATTCTGGAATTCTTGCCTCAAGACTTCATGTAGGTCTCGGGAGGGTGAATGAGCCGTGTGTATTTATAGTGTTCTCCGTCTAAGAACCAAACAAAGGAATTGGGCTTTTCTGGATTCCTGAGGAAGTGCCTGACTCACATTAACCCTCTGAGGTAGTCAGATTTATCTGTATTCTGGACATGTTGTTTTTCTTCTTGCACTATGTTTTGAATCTCTTCTAAGATGAGCTTAGAAGATCTCTAATCATACGATGTTGTAAGACAACTATACTCACAAGCTTTTAGTTTTCTAGTTCCCATGAATTACTCAACACTGAAACCTCTTCTCTGAGGAAGATTTTTACTCTGAAGAGAAAATAATAGGACATCTATGAGAAGTTTGGTATTAACATGTCTGTGTCCCATCCCCTCCCCCCCCATCCCTCCAAGAAGGTGCTCAGATCCTTCAGCTGTATGAATAAATATCCATTGTGAGAGGAGATCTGAAATACTTCTGTTCACAAGGAGGAGTTTGCATTGGTCACATCTGACTTTCTTGTAGAATTTTCTGATCACTGTAATTTAAGCTCCTACGAAGCTCAAATTTTGTATGAATATACAGAGGAGATGTATTGACTGTGTGCATCTCCAGTATAGAATGTATTTGCTGCAATGTAGGAAGTGTTGAAGACCTCCAGGCTGGAGTCCCAAACAGGGTGCTTGAGTGAACTTAAGCTGGAGCACTGTAGACCAGAAGTCCAGAAAGCTGAAGAGAATGCTTTGTAAAGCCCTGCGCAAGGGCATCGTCGGGTTCTTTTCTTGTGGGTCCGCAGATGATAAGTTCCACAAGATCCCACGGTCTTTCCTTCAGTAGCAGCACAGCCTCTACTGCATCTTTGATCAGTCGGTTTGGTTTCGAATTGTATTTTTCATCCATTCAAAACTAGTAGCATGTTAGTTTTCCCGCCAAAAAAAATCAGGGACTTTTTTGTGTTTTGGTGTTTGGCAGTTAGCAGTGAGGGTCTTGCTTGCAATCACAAATGGATTAATTAAACGTTTCTGTCATCAGGACTCTGCGTGTGCCTTTTTTCAGCTGTTTCCTAGACCTTTTGGTTGACATTGTTGATGTTTCTGAGTACTTGCAGTATCTGCAGATGTTGAAACCAGCCAGAAATTGACTCTCAAGTGTTTCTGGCGGAAAGCTCTAGCACTTCTCTTTGGCTGTGGCTGTAGATGTGCTGAAAAATAAATAAAAAAGGCAGCTGTTTTGCAAGCTGGGTGTGATCTTGCAATTAGACTATTGAACTAAGAAGAAAAAAAAAAATTAGCCCTAATTTAAAACCTGTGTTATTGGTTAAAAGTAACTCTACAAAAGATTTTCAAAATGATTGATTGCCTTCGTGTTTAAAATAGTGCCTGTTTCTAGTCTGTGTGGCCTCTGTTTCCAGTGATTGTGCGTTACAGCTTTTTTTTCTGGATTTGATGGATTCTGTAGTCGGGCTTCTGCATCAACATTGTACATACTTAACCTCTGATGATGTGATCCTTATCCTTTTTTGTTTGGCAGAGGGTTTGTTTAAGACTTGAAGGAATTTCTGTGTGGCTGGTACTGAGCATATACAGGAAAGTTGTAAAGAGGTGCCAGAGTAAAATGTTTCACCTTGGCCTGGGAAGATCAAGGGGATGTGTCTTCAAGTTTAGAAATTAGTAATAATGTATTTTTAAGTGCGAAGGATTTTGAAACTATTCAGTTAGATTGGGCTAGAGTTGGAGGAAGGCATTAAAGGTGCTGCTCTTGATCACAGAAAGTGTTTGAATTAAAAGAAAAAAGTGTAAGAAGATTTAAGTATCTTCAAAGCACATGTAAGAATTATTTCATGTTATCCTCTTCTCTAATTGATTAACTGGATAATAGGTTTAAATGTGCTAAATAACAAAACCAATGGATTTTATAGCAACTGATCTAAATTGATCTAATTAAGTTTGGTTTTTCCTTTTGTGCCACCTGGGTGAATCCTAATGATGTAGAACAGGTTGAATTAAATTGAGTTGTGCCTGTTTCTTGGGAATGGTGTTGAGAAAATGAGAATTTTTTTCAAGAACATTAATTAAATAAGTGTATTAAGTGGAAATGGCTGTTCAGTGTGTTTCTGCTCCCCGTACACCTGGTCCTTCTCACTCATTTAGGCAATTCCATTTGATTGCCTCTCTCAGTAGTCTCAGTGTCGAGCGTATGGACTGCATTTTGTATGTGTAGACGTGTAGCTGATACATGGTTTGAACATGTGATGTCAGCTGTGATGTCAGTTTTGTTCATTACCTTGTGAAAATAATTAGTCTTTTTGATTTCTGGACCCCCTGCAGTTTCTGCTGGGCACCTGGATTCTGTTAGAAATTTCAAATCTATGAAGTCTTTGGAATATTATTTTTTCTTAATCCCCTGCTAAGGGCTGCCAAACCAGCAATTAAAAATAACTCTTTTAGAAGAGCGTTCCTTAAACACTTAAGGTCACATTGGTCAGATCTCTGTGATCCGCATGAAGTGCCCTGCTTTTACAGTTGTGAAACATGATGTGATAGAATCATAGATTCAATTGTGTCAACCATCCTTGACAGCAGATAGCTCAAAGATATGCTGGTAATCCATTCCAGAAGCTCCGCGCATCTGAACTCAAGCTGAGTCCAGGTAATTCAGGGCATGCTTGTCGGTATTTTGAGTTTTTTTTGCAGAATGTTACAGGTAACAGCACCTGCAGGAGATGAGAAAACCTGCTGACTTTTCTTAAATATTGAACAGGATTTTCAAAGCTATGGAAAAACCATCGGGTTTAGAAAGGTCTGAGTTTTTAACCTGAATCGTTAAGAAAATACCCTTAATTAATGTTTCAGAATTTTTTTTGTATTTCTGCATCTAGTATTTTGCTTTTAGTAATGGGAAACTTTTATGTATAAAAGAGGATTGTATGTTAAAAATGAATAAAGCAAGTCTGGTTGATTACAAGTTGACTCATTTTTGTGCCTTAGAAAAGGCAGACATTTGGTCTGTATTGATTCTTTTCGACTGCATCCTTCACACCTCCACACATATTTTCAGAGATTTGGACAGCCAATGTAACAACTTGCTGTTGCCCTAAGGAGGAATTTCTGCTCGCATCTCTGCCTTCTCACGGATGTACTTTCTACTTCTACTTTATGCTGACAGTGGAGCTCACCCATTTTCCTTTTGAACCGGGAGGAATTATTTAAGTGGATGAAACCATGCACTTTGGCAGAGATACGTTTCCACCTGATTGGGGAGGGCGGCACTGAGAAATGGAAAATGTAACTTTTGTCCTTGGGGCAGTGAGCTGTTAAATTACCTCAGCTGGATGTTTTTTGGGATTTGGTTGTGAGGTGTATCTTTTTTGTTGGGTTTTTTTGTTGTTTTTGTTTTTGTTTTTTTTTTTTGGAAGCTGCTCCCTAAGTCACAAAATGTCCCGGATACCTCTTCGTAGTTTCATAGCTGATTGTGAGTGGAGCATTACATACTGACTAAGGGGGATGAGATGTCCTGGCAAAGGGGAAAGAGGGTTTTACTTGGGGTTTTTTGGTGGAGGTATCTGGTTTGTGGGGAAGAGTAATATTGCACGGATCCTGTATTTGGAAACTTTAAACTTCTATGTGTAAGCCTTGTACGCTCTTCTCAAGGGTATTTTTAATAATATCTTCCAGTGTGTTTTTAAAACATTTTGGATTTACATGTTACATGTTGCCCATAAATGAAAGAAAAATTACCTTTTATAATGTGATATTGGAACAGGAGCAGAAATTTCTGTGCATTATTAGATCTGCACCACTGCAAATGTTAGCTGTGCTTTTGGCTTAAAGCTCTAATTCAAATCTCTCCTGTCCAACAAGCAGCAGGAAGATTAATCTCCTCTGAAGAGAGGAATCCATACCCCAGTTTTAGACAAAACACAGTGATTAAAGCTATTTGTAGGCTGAATAAGCACAAGCCTTTGTTTGGGAGAGCTGACCAGGGTTACATCAGAACATGCGGGAACAGGACTTACTCGCATTCCTGTTTCCAGGTTTCCTGTCCACAGCATCATCTGACGGGGAGCGGGTGGCAAGTTACCAGCTGAGCGTGTCAGCGATATTTTACTCGGAGAGCTGTTGTTTAATTAGACAACGATATCTTTGGGTGACCTCCCCCAGCCAGGGTGAGGGCTGCTCGTCAGAGATGGGGAGAGCTGCCTGGTGGTGGGTGGTGGGCTGGGGGCTGCTGGGTCGTCTTGGGATGATTTAGAGGGAAGGGAAGATAGCTTTAATCATGCTTTCTTTTTAGATAGCAAGATCACTACAATTATGTGAAGTCTGAAGGGGAAAACTCAGTTTGGCTTGTGTTTGAACTCTGGCTTTTAAAAGAAGCATGCAATTTCAGTATTGAACTTTGGAGGTCTAGGCCAAAGGTTTGTGTTGTAATAGCAATAGTCCGTCCCTGGGGATGGTGGAAGGAAGAATAGCTTACACTATTTAAAAAAAGAAAAAAGTCACGAGAAGCTGTCTTCACATTATTTTAAGGTCTTTCTTGCTGTTTAAGTAATGCTCTGTGATTGGTGGCTATGTTATATATGATCACTAATGCTCAGTATTAAAAAAATAAAGCTTGGATTAAAATGGTGATGAAGTTGAAGACAAACTGCAGATGAAAAAGGGGAAAAAAATGCTCTGGCTTGGCCTGTGACTACATTAGAGCAACAGTATACAATTTCTGTCTTTTCCTGTGCCAGGAGCCATCAGCAGCTGGATGAAGAGTGAGTAGAGTTGCATCTCCGTTAGTGTTTTAGTTCATCTCAGGAGCTTGCGCTTGTTGTGAACCTCCAGGTTGCCTGCACTTACAGCACTGCAGGTCCAGGCACCAAACTGGGTCCCACTGGATGAAACTGGAGCGGATGATGCTCCTGAGAAAAACACCTGATGCGCTGCAGCTGTGAATTCATATTCAGCCCAGGGACCCAGATGAGCCATCTGGTACTGACTAGA
>Ga0065711_1044833_pt1 | contig 13857 bp, 25 predicted proteins | sample Hoacrofraction12_FD_59098 | JGI IMG/M metagenome (GOLD analysis project Ga0065711, IMG submission 59098) | Hoatzin crop microbial communities from Cojedes, Venezuela - Epithelial fraction 12 v2 (version 2) | ecosystem: Host-associated > Birds > Digestive system > Esophagus > Crop | place... | reverse complement strand
CTCTGGAGATATTCAAGACCCGCCTGGACAAGGTCCTGTGCAGCCTGCTGTAGGTGACCCTGCTTCGGCAGGAGGGTTGGACTAGATGACCCACAGAGGTCCCTTCCAACCCCTACTATTCTGTGATTCTATGATTCTGTGAACCCATCACCACTGTGCCTGCTAAACCATGTCCTGAAGTGCCACTTCTACACTTTTTTTGAACACCTCCAGCGATGGTGACTCCACCACTTCCCCAGGCAGCCTGTTCCAATGCTTTACAACTCTTTCAGTAAAGACATTTTTCCTAATATCCAATCTAAACCTCTCCTGAGGCAACTTGAGGCCATTAGAGCAGCAAATCCCTGAGAAAGGATGGTAGATCGGGCATCTGAAAGGCTGAGATTTAAACACAATTCATTTTCTATTTCCTTTATTCACATGGAGCAGATGTATGGTGTTGCATTGCAAGAGAGCTGCTGAAGGTCTTTTCTTGTGGTTTCTACATTCGCTTCTGCTCTCCTCCATGTGTGTTTTTAATTTTTTTTGGTTAATATGTTCGACTCTTCAGCGTTTCTCGGATGGTAAAAAATATTCTGAAAGGTTGAGAAATTTTTTTACTTCTCTAGCAGTTTCCAAGCTTTTTCCTTGAGATTTCATGTTCTCTCTCCACCATGGTAAGTTCCTGCCTCCAACTCTTTTCTCCGATCTTGGTAGGCTTGCTTCTCCTCCAGAGCACCAGAACCGCACCAAGCAATGCAACCACCTGAACCTGGGCTCTCCTCCCCTGTTTCATTTTCAACACATATGTGCTGATTCTGGGCATCTGGATTCAGGATTTGGACTTTCTTTCAAAAGCAAGAAAACTGTGCAAGCCAGCGCAAGTGGGAAGAGAGACGTTCTTGCTTGGTCAGTTCCTCAAAAACAGAGTCCAGGAACATGACATGGGGATTGAATCAGAAATCAGTTTGTATCGCTCAAGTTTTCTAGCACTGGTCATGTTACTGCAAACATGGGGTTTTCAACCCAGGTTCCCCGCTCTGTCTGTGTCTTGGATGCCTTTTGATAATTTTCCCTGGGATTTCCCACAGGCAACAGTGTCAGAGTTTGCTTTTTAGTGGAAGTGACCATGCGTTGTCCCGTGCCATGAGAGCATAAGATGCTTAAGAGGTGAGTTGGAAAGCTTCCAGACCCATCCACCAACTCCTTTTCATCCCTCCTTTGTGTGTTTCAGACCTGGAAAACTGTGAGGAAGGCTGGACCAAGTTCCAAGGCCACTGTTACAGGCACTTTGAGGAGAGGGAGACTTGGATGGACGCAGAGACCAGATGCCGACAACATCAAGCCCACCTGAGCAGTATCATCACCCCAGAGGAGCAAGAATTTGTGAACAGTGAGTGCTGAGGGCAGGCTGAGACTGGACAGGGGTCCTTCCATTGGACTCTGAGTCTATGAGCAGATTTATCCAAAATCATGTAAAATCCACAATTTCCCCCACTAGTGCTCAGGTATTTCCTAACAAGGCCTCACTCTTGCGTGAGAAAGAAAGAACCATGAGACAGAAGAGGGCTCTTTCTCAGCTAGGACAGATCTTCACTCTTACCACGTTGCTGATGTGGCTTGTTTATGAGATGTTCACTTGCCGCAACAAGTGCAGTGACCCATGCCAACATGGGTGAATCCATGTTCATGGCACGCTGAGTGAGGAGGAAGAAGGACAAGCATGATGCAGGCAAAATAGGACATCAGGGGCTAGTGACTGGGAAGGAGCCTGGAAAGGAGTCTCCAGAGCCAGAGAGAGCTGAGATGGCTTCCAACAAGGTATAGGGGAACCATGACCTACTCTTCTCTCCCCCACCGTCTCTTCCAGGCCACGCACAGGACTACCAGTGGATCGGCCTCAGCGACAGAGCTGTGGAGAATGACTTCCGCTGGTCTGACGGGCACTCCCTGGTGAGCCTGCAGCCCGGGTTGCGGGCAGGGGCTGGCTTTCAGAGGGGGGGAAGAGGTTCCCCTTGGGCGGGAAGAGTGAGTTACGTGCTGAGTGCTTGGATTGGGCATTGAGGGAGGCAGCCCTAAACTTTGGAGGGCTCATGGTTTTTCCAAGCCTCTAGTAAAGCTGGTCAGCTAAACTCCTGGGCACCATCACGACAGAAATAACCACTGTAGTACAGTACTGGCAACCCATGGTCTCTGCTGGTGAGATGCATGGGGGAGGCAGCAGCAGGGATGAAGAAGGGAGTAGCAGAGGGGAGGACTCAACCTTAGGTGAACGGCTTTCCTCTCCCGGCAGCAATTTGAGAACTGGCGGCCCAACCAACCTGATAACTTCTTCGCGGCGGGTGAGGACTGCGTTGTGATGATCTGGCATGAGCAAGGAGAATGGAACGATGTTCCCTGCAACTATCACCTTCCCTTCACCTGCAAGAGAGGAACAGGTCAGCACCCTGCACTGTGTCAGCAAGGCTGGGGGTCTTAGGCTGTGGCTGTGGGTCTGCCAGGGCCAGGGTTTCACATCCCCTGGCAGAGCAGCGCCCAGCTGCAGCATCACTCCTGCACACCAGCTCCATGCCCTCCCATGGACACAAGCAGCTGTTGTGACGTCCAGCTCTCACTGCCTCTCTGGGAGGCAGGAACGGAGCCCTGAGGCAGACTGCTGCTTGATTTCAAGGCCCATCACAGAATTTTCATATTCTTCTACCCCTAGATTTTGTGGGCAGAAGCAATCTCAAAGGGATTTAAGGTTTTATGAACTTTTTAATCAACTTTCCCTTTTTTGTACTGCCTCTGTCTGTCCTCTCCGAAACAAATGATCCCTCTGTGGACGTAGCAAAAGAAAGTCCAGCATGCTCAAATGATGGCATCTGCCTAGATGGGACCCAGCCAGCTTCTAGATCAAAGATGTTATTCAAGGGGGAAATAACAGGGGAGGGCATCACTCCCGCTGCATCTCAGGGCTGGGCAAGGATGGCTATGGACACGGATGCCTCTTTCCATCCACACCTTTCAAGCAGCCACCACACACTCCCTCTCTGCAGCCCTGAGACCTCATGGGACAGGGTGCAGGAGAAGCAGAGCGAAGGAGGCTGTGCGTGTCCAGCCTGCGCTGGGCAGGCAGGAGCTGCCCAGATGTGAGCTGCCTGCTCATCCAGGCAGGAATCCTCCAGCTCTCCATGTCTCTGTCCATCTCCTGCAGTGGCCTGCAGTGACCCCCCCGTGGTGGAGAACGCCAGGACCTTCGGTCGGAAGAAGGACCGCTACGAAATAAACTCCATGGTGCGGTACCAGTGCAACCAAGGCTTCATCCAGCGCCACGTGCCCACAATTCGGTGCCAGCCCAACGGGCAGTGGGAAGAGCCGCGGATATCCTGCATAAACCGTACGTCTCGGCCCCTCTACCTACGGGTTAGGGCTGATGCATCCCTGCAGCTGGGAGAAGGAGCTGGGAATGAAAGGAGGGGGGCATCGTCTCAGGGTGCAGGTTAGCTCCGAGCCAGGTGGAAGAGGACATCATGGCCCACTTGACTTGTTGAAAGGTCCGCTGTGATGGGGCCATAGGAGTTGGCATCTTCTGGGCAGGTGTGGGGTGCAGGGGCTGGCTGGAGGGGCAGCCCAGGCAATTCCTGCCCCGGCGGGTCCTCCATGTAGGCAGGGCAGGGGCAGCTCCAGAGCCAGGAAAGGGCAACAAGGAGCTTACCAAGGGCCCAGGCTGCTTAAAGAAAGGAAAGAAAAAGTAATAGCTTCTGAAACGGTGAGTTTTGGCACCACTGGCATCGGCAGAGAGAGAAAACGAGGGGGAAGCTGTGCCCTTGCCCGGCATCCCCCTGCCCTGGGAGCGGACAGGAGCCCTGCAGCAGAGCTAAGCCGAGGGACGGGGCTGGGCTCCTCATCCTTCTCCTGTCAGGCCTCCAGCTGATGGCAGCCAGCCCTCTCCCACTGGTGTCCCAGCCCACTCCCAGGCCTGCCTACACCCCTGTCCCATCCCTGCTCGCCTGCAACTTCCCAGTAATTTCGTCGGCCTCCGCCAAACAGCATCTGTCCAGTGGTCTCCTTGCCAGATTCTGGTCCAGCTGGGCAATTCCAGCTAAAGCAACGGTCCCATGACCAGGGAGAGCTGATATGGGCTTAAGGGACAAACCTTTGTCCCAGGGAGCAGATGGAAGGAGGAGGGATGGAGGAGGTGTCCGAGCCACTGACTCCTTTGGCTCTGCTGTGGACACGGAGAGCTGCAGGCTTCTCCGAGCACAGACCATCAGCAATCAAGAGACCTAGGCTGTTCCCAGCCAGCTTTTTTTTTGCTGCTTCCATCAAAACCCTCCTGCAATTCTCACACCGGAGCAGTGCCAGCTTCGAGGCAGACTGGCAGGAAGGATCAGGCAGAAACCTTGTCCCTGCCAGACAGACAAGGCTGTTTCCCCTCCTATGCCCCGAGCACATCCCACTGCTGGTGGATATTTCCCTCCCTGTCCCAGAGGACTGGAGAGCAACTGGTAGGGCAGCGGGTGAGACAGGGAAGCGGTCTCCATGCCCACCCCATTAAGAGAGCTGCCCTCCCGGCCGGGCACAGGGAAAGGACAGGCTGAGCTTCCGCAGAGAGGATGCTCCTGCCTGGGCTCCCAGGAGGCACCGGGCGTCGTCAGCCCTGGGTGAAGCAAACCCCAGCTGCGGGGGCGAGAGAAGGGCCGACTGTGTGCGGGCGAGCAGGCTGGCACTGCGGCACACAAAGTTGCCCACCGAGCAGCTCTGCCTGCTGCTGCCCACATTTATCCAGGGAGCCAGCACGGGACAAGCAGCGCCTCTGTCCCAGCTCCTGCTAACAAGGTGCCTTTTCTTCTCCTCCCTCTCCTGCAGCCTCCAGCTACCAGCGCAGGCTATACAAGAGGAGCCCCAGGAGCCGGTCGAGACCCAGCGGCAGAGCCGTGCACAGACCCACCCATTAGACCGGGGCGAGAAACACCGAGGGGGAAAGCCAGCGAGAGAGAGAGATTTTTAACAGAACAGTTATATTAACAGAGTCGATTTCTTCTTCTTCTTGTTGCTTTTTTGTCATATAAGGAAAAAAAATTATATTAAAGACAAACCCACCTTTGTGTATATATATAAAAAAAAATTAATGTTTTTTCCAAGCACCAAAGCAAAGCGAATTAGATCTCAGCATTTTTACTAACCGTCCGGTTCCAATTATCTTCGTGCCTTCAGGGACAGGGAGGGGGGTGGGTTTGCAGAGGGCAGGGGGTTAAGTTAAATAATAAAGATGATTATTTTTTCCTGATTTTATCCACGAACAATGTAATTATTTCTGTTATTTAATCTCCGGGGTGAACAGCACCTTTTGGGGTTTTATTTTTTTTTTCCAGAATCCTCCTACTGCTGCAGCGCGTCAGGGCGGGTAGGGAGGGCTGGGGGGCTGCGGTGGAAGGAGCTGTGGGAGGAGGGAGGCAAGGGGATGCTGAGACCCAGGACCCAGGCGATGGGGCCCCTCTCTGCTTCCCCGCTGCCCCCCCTGCAGCACAGCACCCGTCCCGGGACAACGTGCTCTTTCCAGGGGACCGTGCGGGGCACCAGCGTTCCCTGCACCTATTTATATTTTTGAACATATCCTATTTTGAAAGAATGATAAATAATAAAGAGACTGAAATCAGAACAGGCACTTTGTCAGTGTTGTTTTTTGGGGGGAAGGAGGATGCCTGTGTGGGCTGGGCAGGGGTCTCATATGGCAAGGCAGCAGGGAAGGAAGGGGAGCACAAACAGGGTCCTCCAGGCTACACGGGACCAGCTCAGCCCCAGCCAGCACCCAAGGGTGCACCTTTGGACACAACAGAGGTGTGAGGGAGTTTCCCCAGCCTCAGCCAAAGAAGGACCCTGGGGCAGGACATCACCACCCCTGTTCAGCTCCTGCACTGGGACGGAGTTAACCCACATGTCCTAAACCTACCTAAAAACCATCACCAGCAGGCAATGCTTCACCCTCCAGTTTCCAGTCCTGATGTGCGCGGGGTTGATTAACACTCATTAATAAGGGAGCATGGGGACCCTTGCAGGAGCTCGAGTGGGTGCAGGGCTGAGACAGCAGCAATGAGATGATGCTCAGACAATGATGAGGTGTCCAGCCAGGGATCTCCAAATCCTCTCTCTGAGGCAGACCCCTCTCTCATGTTGGGACAGAGACGGGGACACAGCCACGTCGCTCCAGGGCTTTCTCCACTGATTTATTAGAAGAGGTCCAGGAAAATATGTCTTTTCATAACCAAACGCTCAAAGAAGAAGGCACCAGAGTTCAAGTGGCATCCAGGCAAGGGGCACATGGAGATAAGGCACCAGTGCTCCCGTGGGGACAGGCACAATGGCATCCTTCAGTGGGATGGGGACGGGGCTGGAAGAGGAGCCAGGATGCAACAGAGGCACCCGCTCTCTGCCTCTGGCCAACTCCAGCCTCACCTCGCTCCCACCTCGCAAGCTCAGGGGCAGGACCAGCCTGAAAGGGCAGGTGGGTGTCGGTGACATGCTGCCACCGCGGGAAGGGGCCACCACCCATGAGGTGCAGAGGCCAAGCAGGGTGGCAGCAGCCATGGGGATCGTCCTCACGCACACCCCCTGCCAGGGTCGGTCCTGCGCTGCCCCAGCCAGCAGCCGCCCCAAGCAGCTGTGTGCACCGGCTGCTGAGCAAAATGTGGAAAATATAAAGGAAGAAAACAAAATAAAACAAAAAGAAGCCTCTCCCCCCCACCCCACCTCCCCCCAGTCACCCCCAAAACTGCCCTGGGAAACACCCGACACCGGGCACCGTCAGGCTGGAAACATCCTCCGGCCAAGCAGGAGCCCTCCTGGCTCCTTATCTCTCCTTGTAGCAGAAGACCCCAAACCTGCCCTTGCTGGGGAAGCCGAAGCTGCGGACACCGGGCTCCACGGGGCCGCAGTTGGCCCGGGGCTGGGTGATGGGGTACCGGACGCTGCCGTCCGCCAGCCAGCCGGCATCGCAGCGATCCAGCCCCAGGAGCTTCCAGGCAGAGTAGAGCTGCCCCACCCGGGCGATCTCGGCCCCCACATCCTGGCAGCTCTGCTTGGCCTCCTCCAGCGTCATCCCAGCCGGGTGGTCCAGGTAGAAAACTTCTCCTAGGAGGAAGATAGGAGCATCAGTGCTGAGCATCATCTGGAGCATCCCTGCCCGGAGCTTCCCCACCCAGGCTGAGCCCTGTGCCCCAAGGGGGACGGAGGGCACAGGGTGCCACCGATGGGGCACGGCATCTTCCCCAGGATCCCACCCCCCAGCCCCTGGCCCAGCACCCACCTCTGAGCGCGGAGGAGAAGCAGAAGGCATCAAAGCGGTGCAGGTGCCGATGGCGTGGGCCGTAGCTGCGAATGCCCGGGGCGAGGTGCACCCCACCGCAGGGCTTGCGGGGCAGGCGGATGGGGTACTGCACGGTGCCATCGGCCAGCCAGCCCGCGTTGCACCAGTCCAGCCCCTCGCTCCAGGCCTGGAAGAGCTGGTTGAAGGTGGCGAGCATGGCGCCTTGCTCCTGGCACGCTCGCTCGGCTTCATGGAAGTTGAGCCTGTACTGCCCGCGGGGAGGCTGGTAGGGGAAGACGATGCCTGGGGACGGACGAGGTGCTCAGCCGGCTCCGTGGGCAGCCCACCCGCCCCGAGTCCGGCCCCAGCAGGAGCTGGAGGGGTCCCCAACCCATCCCAAATCCAGCTGTGGGACAGGGACCAAGCCATGGTCAGGCGTGCAGGGACGGGGCTGATGCGGCCACAGCAGCGAATTGCCAGCGACATCTGGTGGCACAAGGACAGGGGGGCTGGGGACACACGGACCACCCTCGTGGGCACACACCGGGATGCACAGACTGTCATAACCAGGACGCAGGGATCACCGCCACACAGATGCATGGACCACGGGCCTGGGGACATACAGACGGTGGTCCCAGGGAGGCACGGACCACCCCCGTGGGGATGGAGAGATCATTGCCATGGGGATGCACAGGCTACAGGAACAGGGACACAAGGACCAGCATCACGGGGATATATGGGCCAGGATCACAGGGACATATGGGCAAGGCTCATAGGGGCACAGGGACCACCAACATGGGGATGGAGGGACCACCATCATGGGGATGAACAGACCACAGGAACATGTGCACCACCACCACCACGGACCACAGTCACAGTGACCAGTGGGGACAAGCCACCAAAGGAGGGAGAGCCCAGGGGACAAGGGGGTAGACAGGGGCAGAGCAAGGCAGATATTTCCCCAGCTCTGAGCTTGGCAGTGGAGCCAGGGCTGGGTCAGGTCCCTCATGGCAAGTGAGCAAGAGGGGTTGGACCAGTCACCAAGGTTCATCACAAGACACTTGGGGACACCCAGCCCTGGGAGGTGAGGGCGTGGCTGCACATGATGCAGCACAGCGATAAGACGGGTGGGTAGAGGCAGGAAATGCTGTGGCCACAGGGTCACCCCCAGCTCTGACTCCACAGTAGCATCTCCAGCATCCTGGCTGGGCAGACTGCTCCGGGCTCACTCGCTGCTGAGACCCCACAGTCAGACAGCCCCAAGCCACCGCTCCGTCACACCATCCCAGCCCCTCTCTGCCCCCAACTGGGCTCCCCAGCTCCCCTGCCTTTCTGCCTCCCCCAGGGACAGGCTGTCATGGGAAGGCCAGGCTCATTGGCTTGGCGCAGGGGGTGATGCGGTCCCCTCCATGCCCCCACCTTGTAGCCGGAGGTCCACCACGTTGCTCTCATCCTCCAGCCCATCGATGACCTCACAGCGGTATTTGCCATCGTCCTGCAAGCGCACGTCGCTGACAACCAGCGAGGCCTCGCGCCGGCCAGTCTGGTGGAGGTAAGCACGGCCCTGGAACTTCCCAAAGGCCATGTAGGTCTTGCCAATGGCCACCAGCACGTCCTGCTCCTTGGTGTAGTCATCCCGCAGCTTGGACCACTTGATACGGATCTTGCGCTTGGATTCCATGTCGGGCTCATAGCTGTAGTGGCAGGGCAGGGTGACATTGGCGCCGCTGAAGCTGTAGATGGGGTCTTTGGGGGTCTCCACCACCAGCCTGGCCCCGTTGAAGTGAGCCACTGGGGACAGGGAGGGAAGGCTTGATGGGCAGGTCGGGATCCAGGGCTGGGCAGCATCTCCAAATCTCTCTGCAGCTGCTCCATGTCCTCCCTCCAGCCACCTCCATTTCTGCCTGAGCATCCTATGAGCATCCCCCGAGCACCCCTGGAGCATTCCCACCTGCTCCTCTGGGCCCCTTCCCCCCCCAAGAGATGGGTGCCAGCCCCATCCCAGAGGCAGGGGAGGACTTTAACCCCTCGCAGCGACCTACCAGCCGTGCCAATCTCCAATATACCTTTCTCCTGCCCGTTGCCCTTGTCGTTCATGATGTGGTTGTAGTAGAAGCCGTTGTAGAAGGGGTGGTGGGAGCCGCTGGCCAGCCGCAGCAGGGTGGCCTCCAGGAGCAGCGAGAGCAGCAGCATGGCTGGGGAGTGAGGCCGAACCCTGAGCTGCGGAGGGGGAAAGGGCTGCAGTAACACCCCAAAATAACCAGGAGGGCCCCAGCGCTGCCTGGCACACGGCGGCAGGCAAACCCCATCCCAGGAGTGCAAGGAGGGGGGGGAACAGCCGGCAGAGCAGGTTGCCTGCCCGCAGGGGAGTGCGCAGGCAACCTGAGCCGTGTCCCCAGACCTGCCTCACAACCCGGGCTCCCAGTCCCCTCCATCCTCATCCTCCTGCCTGGGTCACACTGCCCACACCACGTTTGCTGCAGCTGCCCATCGGGGCTTGCACAGCGGCCGGCCCAGAGCTGGGAGATGAGCCCAAACTGGGATGGGGCAGCCGGGGGAAACGCAGCCCAGGGCATCCCTTGAACAGGGAGCACTGGGAAAACATCACGTAGGGGGTGCGGGGGGAGAGAAGTGGCCGAGGCCCGCTGTAAGCCACAAGCTCAGTTTACAGAGGCAGCCAAGCACGCAACCTGGCCGAGGAACGAAGGAGAGAGCTCGGGGCTGCCCCCACTGCCCCAGCACCGGACAAAGCCCAGTGGCACCCAGCCAGCCTGGCCGAGGACCCCCGGCTCCGACCCGGGGCTGTCGCTTGGCACCGCAGACGCGGCTGGCGCTGACCCCGTGCGACACGCATCCCTCCCGAACCACGTCCCCGGCGCGGGGGAAGCCCGGCTGCTCCACGGCGCCGGAGACTCGCGCTGCCCCGAGCTCCGGGTGCCCCGGGCACCCAAGGGTGCTGCATGTGGGTCTCGCCTAGGGCAGCTCGCAGCCCCGTTTGCCGGCTTGTGAGCTTTCCCGGAGCCGGCAGAGGGGGCCCGGCAGCCGCAAGCCCCCAGCAGCCCCCGCTGAGACCCCAGCAGCCCCCACCGAGCCCGGGAGGGATCCCACATCTGTGTCCCCTGCTTGGACGAGGTCTGCGAGTGCCTGCCAAGGTGCCCCAAGCCAGAGGGCTGTGGGAGAGCAGGTGCTCACCCCCGGCAGGGTCTGATACGGGGTACAGTGGTGGTCTTCGGGGACCGAGGCATGCAACCAGATGCTCTCGCCGTGGGTTGCTTGCTCCCGGGCGTTCGTCCACAGTCGGTGCCACTGCCCACCTCCTCGTGGGGTGCAGCCCACGCTTACCAGCCACCGAGGTCTGCGGAGCCGGTGCTGGTGGGCATGGGGTGCAGCGTCTCGACAGCCAGCACAGCCCGAGAGCCCGGCGGCAGCCATGCGCGGTGCTGCAGGCGCCGGAGCCCAGCGGGCACGCTGCCACGTGCTGCCCACGCATGGCACAGCGGGCTCGAGGCACCGGCACCTTCGCACCTAGGTCTGGGGGCACCAGCCCTGGCCCGCCCCATGCCCCCAATGCCTAGCCACCCCACAGTGCCCAGCTCTGCGGTCAATTGCCGGGGGGCCCGGCATCCTCAACCACAATGCCCGTGAGCATCGTGCTGCAGCACCCGCCGCAGCGATGCCCAGCACCTTCTGGGGTGATGCCCGGCACCCTTCGCTGCGATGCCATCCCTCCGTGCCCTTCACAGCGAGCAGGGTGCTCCCCACCCCGGGGTGCCAGCCCTCCCCAGCCCCGGCTCCGGGGCCAAGCCCTACTCACGCTGGTTGCGGGCAGGCTGCAGGCGGGCGTGCAGGCAGGCTGCAGGCAGATGCACTGTGTTTAGGGCTCTTGCAGGGCTGAGAGGAAGCAGCTCCAGGGCCTGCCTCTTAAAGGGAAACACACGCCTTTCCCAACCCCCTGCTCGCAGCCCGGAGCTGGGTTGGGTGCCCCCGGCCCCCCGCCTGCCCACCATGCCCAGGCAACAGTCTCACCGGGCGCTCACACGCTGCCCACATGCTGCCCGCACACCTCTTCTGTGATGTGCCAGCTGCCAGCGTTGCCCCCAGCTTGGAGGGGTGAGCAGCAGGGAGCAGGGTGCCCTGTTGGGGCTGGTGGGACCCCGTGATGCCCAGTGCCAAAGCCCCGATGAAGACACAGTGCCCAGGGAGAAGAGCCATCCCTTGTCCCACGTTCCACAGGGGGGACTGGCCGCAGTCCCTGGGCACTGGTGGTGCTGAGCACGCAAGTAGCAGGAGCATCGCGGGCATGAACTGCTCGGGACGGGTGGGCTGTGGCAGGTGGTGGTCCATGCCCGGGGTGTGCAGGCAGCGCCTGCCTGCTCTGGGGTGATGGGGAGGCAGCGGGCCACAGGGTTCAGCCTCTTCAAGGTCCGCTTGGTGCTGTGGGGGCAAAGAAGAGGCACAGCAACCAGGGCAAAAGCTTTGGGAGTGCCCAGTTGCACTCATCTGAGGGGGCATCATCCCTAGACTTGGGTGATGCCCTCCATGCCAGCTCCCGTGGGCACACAGAGCCCTGGCTCCGAGACCCCCAGATCTAACCCTTGGGCAGGGCAGCTTGGCAGAAGCACAGCCAGGGGATGCCGGTCCAGGGGTGGCCGATGAGGCCGAGCACACAGAGGAACTGCGGAGCAGCGTGCGCCCTGACCTGGCGACCTGCCGCCCCAGCCTGGCGCGCCGCTTCGCCCCCCGCTTTGTTGTTTTATTGGCAAGGAAATGAGGCGTGGGGGCCCTGGTCCGGCTCCTGCCGCCGCGCGGGACGGCGTCATGCCGGAAAGAAAACAACTCGTGTAAAAATAAGCCGCCCCGGCGCTGGCCAGGACCCCTTCCCTATGGCCCCCCAGCACGGCACACTCGGGGTGCGATCTTGTCTGCCCGCCGCCGCCACGCTGATCGGGAGCAGCCAGCATGGGGACGGCGTTATCTGCCGCCAGTGCCAGCCCAGCAGCCCCCGTCCCCGTGGGAAGCCCCGACCGGGGATGGCTGCGGGACCTGGGGTCTGGCGGCACTGCTCTTCCTCGCTCTCCTTTTCCCTGCACACCCACTCATCGGAGTCCTCCCCGAGGGGGGACACAGTGGGGACGGGCTGCCCGGGGACGTGGGAGCGTGACGGCCGGGCACGACGCCTGCTCGCCTGCCCGGAGCAGGCTGCTTGGCAGCCCACAACGGAGGGGCGATTACATCTCCCTGCATCCCGGCCAAGGGTCCCCGGTGCCCCCAGCCCTGCCCCATGGCTGCAGGAGGCGGTGGGATGCTGGCCCAGCTGCGTCCCTGCTGCCAGTGCCCCACTGCAGCTCCTCACCCAAGTGGTCCCCATCCCAGGGAGCCAGCAATCAGGTCGGTCCCCTCCACCCCCACGGCTACCCAGACAGACAGACGGCCACGTCGGGGCACGCTGCTCCTCCACGAGGCCAACCTATTGTTTCGGACTGGAGGAACAAGCCACATGGTGCCCGGTGCTGCACCCCAGCACCTGGCAGGAACCATCCTCTGCCTGGCCCGAGGAGGGGAGGAGCAGCAGGGAAGGGGAGACGGATGCTTTCGTGCATCTCTTCTCAGCGATGGCTCAGGGCTTGTGTTCGGATGTGGTTCTTGTCCGGATGTGGCCATCTCCTCTTCCTCCTCCCAGGGAGCAGGCAAGCGTGAGGAAGGATCTGGCCACCAGCAGTCCCCCGAGGAAGGAGGAATCCCCTTCGCTCCCTCCCGCCTCTCACCCTATTTTTGGTGCTTCTGGGATGATCTCAGATGTGTTTTCTTCTGGGGCTTGAGACGAAGCCCCAGGGCTGAGCTCCCCAAGGGGGACCCTGGGTGGGACCTGGGTTTCAGGGTGAGCAAGGCTGCGTAGGGTCAGTGTAGCTCTGACCCGGGAGCATGTGTTTAGGGCTGGCTGAGCTTTTGGTTGAACGGGAGCCATAAAAATGTCATCCTTGTCTTCCCCGCCTCAAACCCGGCAGCTGACAGCTCTGCTGTGGCCCCACTGGAGAGATTTCTCGCTGAAATGCCGCTTGCGCAGGATGATTCCAGCAGGAACCTGTTGCCCAAGGCTCAGACTGGGGAGGAAAACCAGTGGGATGGAGAAGGCTGTGATCTGTGCCGAGCTTTCCGAGTGGAGGCGAGAGGATGCTCTCCCCGACGGCTGCTTCCTGAGGAACCGGCTCGCGGGCAGCTGTCAGCACCGGCAGCCGAGTCAGCAGGCAGCGGGGTGCTGCGGCCGCAGCGAGCCGGCCCTCCCGCCTTCCTGCTGCCCCAGCAACGCAGCCGCGTCCGGGAAGAGCATCCGAGGGACGCGGACCAGTTTTGAAGGGCTGCTTACGGCACGGAGGGTGCCTTGGCCCTCACCAACCCCCCTGTCCTGGGGCTCAGGAGGAAGGAAACACCACAGAGCTGGGAAGGGGCTCAGGATCCATCAGTGGGGCTTGCTTTGAGGGGGCAACGGCCAGGGGCAAGCGTGGCGTCTGCTCCTGTCACCCTCCCCGTGGAGCCTCTGCTGTGCCCCCGGCTCAGGGCTGTCTTGGCTGGACTCGGAGCAAGCTGCTCTT
>Ga0065711_1044832_pt1 | contig 13857 bp, 6 predicted proteins | sample Hoacrofraction12_FD_59098 | JGI IMG/M metagenome (GOLD analysis project Ga0065711, IMG submission 59098) | Hoatzin crop microbial communities from Cojedes, Venezuela - Epithelial fraction 12 v2 (version 2) | ecosystem: Host-associated > Birds > Digestive system > Esophagus > Crop | place... | reverse complement strand
CATCTGGTTCCAACCCCCCTGCCATCAGCAGGGACATCTTCCACCAGCCCAGGGTGCTCAGAGCTCCATCCAACCTGGCCTTGAACCCTGCCAGCGAGGGGGCAGCCACAGCTTCTCTGGGCAGCCTGGGCCAGTGTTTCACCACCCTCATGGGGAAGAATTTCTTCCTCATATCTCATGTAAATCTGCCCTCTTTTAGTTTAGAGCCATTCCCCCTTGTCCTATCACTGCACCCCCTTGTGAAAAGCCCCTCTCCACCCTTCCTGTCGGCCCCTTCAGGCACTGGCAGCTGCTCTAAGGTCACCCCGGAGCCTTCTCTTCTCCAGGCTGAACAGCCCCAGCTCCCTCAGCCTGTCCTTGGAGGAGAGGTGCTCCAGCCCTCAGATCATCTTTGTGGCCTCCTCTGGCCCCGCTCCAACACCTCAATGTCCTTCTGATGTCGGGGGCTCCAGAGCTGGACGCAGGACTCCAGGTGGGGTCTGATGAGAGCAGAGTCAAGGGGCAGAATCCCCTCCCTCGCCCTGCTGGCCTCTGGATGCAGCCCAGGGCATGATTGGCTTTCTGGGCTGCCAGCGCACATTGCCGGCTCATGGTGAACTTCTCACCTACCAGCACCCCCAAGTCCTGCTCCTCAGGGCTGCTCTCGGGCCACTCTCCGCCCAGCCTGTACTCGTGTTTGGGATCTCCCCGACCCACATGCGGGACTTTGCACTTGACCTTGCTGAACTTCATGTGGTTCCCACAGGCCCACCTCTCCAGGCTGCCCAGGTCCCTCTGAATGGCATCCCTTCCCTCCAGCGTGTCAACCACACCACACAGCTTGGTGTCATCGGCAAACTTGCTGAGGATGCACTCAGTCCCACATCTTAGGAAATAATTTATACTGCCAATCATGTGTGAGAGGGTCAGATTGGGACAGGTGTGAGTGTTAATCCTGTAGGCTATTGATTTCTTCTGAGCATGCAGTTGCCATGCCTATGGTAATGCCTACAGAATATAAGATGGACAGGGGTTTATTTTCAGCCCTGTTGAGCCGCGTCAGCTTGGTGTGTGCTGGTCCGGATGAGTCTTTTAAATTAATAAACTGCGTCTGGGAAGCTCGCTGTGTGTTTTTGCCATCGTACGCTAGTTACTGTCTTACTGCAGCCAGACTCGAAGGAGCCGTGCAGGATACCTGACCGGCCTGGTGTGCCTCCAAAACCAGACATGCCGTCCCCTCATTGCCCTGCCAGCTGCGGAGGGACTGTGCGAGGGGCAAGGGAGGAGATCCTGGGTTGGAAGAAAACAGGGCAGAAGTACATTTGTGTGATTCTTCACTGTTCTGTACGTACGTTGGGGGTTCACGCTTGTAGCAGTCAATACAAAACTGTAGTGTGGAAACAGAAGAATTGGGTACGGGAGTGTTCAGCTGTGGTCTGGTGTAAACGACCGGGGGAACGCGAGGCAGGAAAATAGCTGTGAATGTGCCCAGTTGCCGTTTCAAACAGACCAGAGAAAGATGGCGGGGCTGGATTTCAAGCCGGTGTGGATGCGCTGCTGCACACGTGCTCTTGGCTTCATTCTCATCCATTCTCCCTGAAACAGCCACGTGCCGCTTAATGACATGTAGAACACAGAAGTAAGAGAGTGGCAATAACTGCTTATCTTCTTGGAAAAAAAACTACAGGAATTATACTTCTAATGTGGGCCGAGGCTTTGAGTGTTTTTTTTCTTCCCCTGCAAATGTCTCTGGAGCTGTTATCTGAAGTGCAAGATGGTAACTCATCAGGACATTTCAGTTTTCACAGCTCCATTTAATTTCCCTTTTCACCCAGGAGCTGCAGGAGTTGTAAGACTCTGTACAGGCACTGCCGTGAATTTGAAGGTGGCTTTGTAAATTCTGGCAGCTGGGGTGATAAAGCTGTCAGGTCTCCACCACCAGCTATTCTAGCACTAATGATGGAGAGTGGAAAGGGTGAGGGTGAGAAATGTTTTTCCCCTTTTCTCTGACTGCTGCTGTCTAAAGCTGTGTTGGCAGTTCAGTGTGTGACTGGCTGCATGGAGTTGTTAGTTCCTCCTTCGGATTCCCTGAGGTCAGAAACTTGGCAAGCAGTATGCCGAAGTTTTTAGTTTACATTTTTAGTTTGCAGAATTTGGGGATGTAGAGTGATTTAAGTGTTTTGTCACCTCCATTCGGATTTGTGGACTAGGATGACTGTCTTTGGGAAACAAATACTCACTGTGAAAAGCGTGTACTTGATAATCCTCTGTGTCTGTGCAGAGCTCACTCGTTCAAACAGAAGCCTCCGCAGTGTGGTGGCATCAGTCCGAATGCAGCAGTAATCATGAAAGGGTGAGCAAAACGCCCTGCTCCTCGGTGGCCCGGGTCCTACAAGCTTCTCTGTACTATCTTGTCTTTGTGAAGGTCTGTTCTGAAGTGTGTTGAGGTCCCTGTAGTGCCTCCAAAGGTTGAGGCCACAGAAGAAGGTTGTGCAGTGAGGTTTGAAATAACTTAGTTTCTTCTAATTCCAGTTACAGAATTAGAAAATATGAATTAAAATATGTATAAAAAGCATTATGTACAAATACGGAATTTATTATTTGACAGTGTGTACAGTACACATATCTCATTTATAGAACTGTCTAATAATTAGAACAGTTGTATAATTATCAGTCTATATGCTTTATTACATCCCAGCATGAACCTTTTCACTCTTCCATTAATTTTTTCACTATCAACAGCTCTAGCAAGTTTTTAAAGTGTCGTTTTACCCCAATTCATCTCTTCCAAGAGGCACATGCATTTCAATAAACATTATTTTTAATCCCATCAGTCCAGAAACCAGTCATCAGAACGATTTGTAGAAATGGAGACAGTATAGAGGAAGAGCTTTTCTGGATGGGTGCAGTTGCTGAAGGTGTGAATGGCTACTAATGAAAAATCATTTTTTTACATATTGCTGTCCCCTGGGGACGCTCCTGACCCTGTCCTTTGCACCAGGAACGGTCCTCGCCACTGGGTTCACATCACTAAGCCGGTAGAAATCTAAGCAGAAAAGAGCCGATAGTTTTTGCTAGCAATTAGCTGTTTGGTAAATTTAGACATCTGATTGAATCTTACTGCTAGTGAAAAGCATATCAGTTTGCACTGATCTCTTATCTTGCCCTTTGCTGTTTTTCAATGAGTATTAAGTATTACATTTAAGCTGTATACTGGTTTTCTGCTCTTACTGTTCTATTCTTCAGGGTCTATATCATCCATTACCGTAAGCACACTACTTCATCTTATGCTGTATTGTTTCATTTCTATTCATTAGGCTATCCAAATATTTAACCGATGTGCATACTGACATTTGGATTATATGAATGACACTGAACTCATATGCAAATCGAGTTTATCCTAAGATTTGCAGTAGATTTTGTGTCCAGTCTTCAGAAGTGCTGCTTCGTCTGCAAGCTACCGAACAATACTGAAGTCGCAACATCATGAGGATCTGTGTGATACGTAAGGAAACCAAGCACACCACTTAAAAACAGTTTTGATACAGGTTTGCTCTTACATGCAGATGACTGGGCCCTTGAGTAAATAGCTGGATGTGGTTTGCATGAAAGCTGAAGTGCCAAGGCAAGAAAAGCCAGGACAGCGTTTGTGGAGGTGTGCCAGCCACAGCAGCTGGCTCACAGCAGCTCCATTTTCGGTAGAAATGTCAATAAATAGAAGCAGCATAGAATGATAGATTCATGGGAAAGATATTCCTGTGATTAATTTAACAGACACCTGAGGTCACTATTCCCTCACGGAAACTGGATCCAGAGGAGCTCCCGGGACCTCTTGTCCAGTTAGCGCTGCTCTGACCTTCCAACAAAGAGCTTTTGTTCTGGTCTGGGCTGCTGTTTTCATTAGCTGTGTTAATTTAAATGCAAAACTCTCTTAAGAATTTAAGAATGAAAGCAAACACAGTGTTTTACACCTGTTTTTTTTTTTACATATTCACTGTAAAATAAATTTGGGATTGGGAGCAGCACGCACAGCTTCTTGGATGTTCAGCACCACCAAGCCACAAATTAATACAAATACCCTCATTTAACTGTAGAAGTGTACTAACAACATGCAGATGGACACACGGGAAGGGATGAGTAATAACAATGAAACACCTCTATCATCTTCACTGATGTCAGATTTAGTTTTTAAGAGGAAACACTTCTATCATCTTCACTGATGTCAAATTTAGTTTTTAAGAGGATCATGGTGACACCTTGTCTGTATTTTTAGTTAGCGAGGTCCAGAGCATGCATACATTCCTGGCGATTTTACTTCTCTTCCTATTGCATCAAGTAGGAATTTGGGGGAGTGGTTTCCATTCAGAGAGCAGACAAATAACAGAAGTGTTGTCAGTGCTCAGAGTGGTGGAGCAAAGGTAGGGCTGTGGCCAAGTGAGCTGCGTAGGGATGCAAGGTGGAGGCAGCCAGCGGTTCTTGAAGCCGTAGGAGGTATTCTTGGGCAGGAACAGGCTGTGCCTTGCCTGCGTGCGGGGCAGTAACTCCCAGCTTCCAAATTCAGTACGTGCCAGGATCTAGCTCCCAGCGGGGACCAGGCAGCTGCTTTGCTGCCCAGGAGGCATCTTCTTCCCCTGTGTGCGGCACAGCAGGGGCTCCTGCCTGCTGCTCTGGGCCACGGGCCTCAGGAGGGATGTCCTCACATCCCCTCCGTGGGTGGTTGCTCTTCTCTGCTGTTTCTCCTGTGCAGATTCATCTGACCCCTCCGGTTAAAGCTTTAGTCAGACCTTGCTGTGTGGCCTGTTCCTTTCGGAAAGGAGGGTTCTTCTTGTCTTCCCCTGGTTGCAGCTGTGGAGGTGAAAATTAATAATTTCAGCAACGCAGCTGGCGCAGAGCTGTGCTTTGGCAGAGGTGCTGCTGTTTCAGCTTGTCTTCTGTGGTCTCAAGGAGCGATGTGAATGGGAGGAGTAACATTACCTAATTCCACTGGGACACCACACTTCCAGGGGCTGTTTTCTGTGAGATAATCTGCACTAAATTTACTGGGATAACGCTCCAGTTCTTTTCCAGTTCTTGCCTATTTCTTCAGTTCCTTGTGAGGAAACCAATTAGTAATCCAATTTATAGTATGAGCCACAAACATTATTACTGCTGAACTTCAGAGGCAGGAACAAAGAGATCTGAAAATAAACTTCTTTGCAGCAGGGATCAGCATATTGTGACATTCCACCTTCAGCTGCTCGGCAGATAAAACCCGTGCATTGCATCATCGAGCTTTAATGAGCTTCGTCGCAGCACATGTATCTGTGGTTTAGTTTCTTTTGAACGAGATAAGATGTTGCATGAAACTTGGCTGTATTTCATCCAGCGCAGGGCATAGTTCTTGAATAATGTCTGCCAAGAGCGGCAGCTTACGCTGTGCGTGGGGTACCACCGAGTGATGGGTGCCGCTTGTCAGCAGAGGGGTGTAATTCCCAGTCCTGCTGTGTGTTGGAGCAGCTGGGAGAAGCTGGATGCTCCGGGTGCCGGGGGCAGAGGTGCTGGTTTTGTGCAAACCCTTCCTGCTGCTGCAGTCAGAGGCGCAGTGCACTGAAAGGCACCCTTTGCTTGCTGAATTCCTGGAGGCTTTTAGGAGTCACTGCTGTGCCTCTCGTGGGGTTAGCAACAGCTGAATTTTTCTTAGTAGCCTTGGTTTATAAACCTTTGGGTTTATAAACCCAAAATAACCCAAACCATAAAGTTACTTGAACAAGGAAACATCCTAGATTAATTCTGGGTATTACAAGGGAGAATCCTCCTTGTGCTGACCTCTGTTCTTCAACAGCTCCCATCACCCATGTCGTGTTGATCAGGCATCACAGCATATTGTTTCTTAATAACCACAAAAACCAAAGTTTTTCTTTATTGTCAGGAGAACTTCAGCAGCTCAGCCTTTACGCTGTCTTACCAACATGCTAGATTGTCAGAGAAACTCTCTTTGGTAATTAATTCTCCATTGCTTTTTACTGGTTAGCTATTCTCCTGAGATTGCAAAGCGTTCCTCTCCTAAAGAGGGGTGCCAGTTTTCGTACGGCACTGGTACCTGCCTGTCTGTTTCCGAGAACCTGTGCAGAAATACAGCCAATTCCCACAGGTACCTTCAACTTAGCAATAGCGTTTATTACAATTTTTTAGTGTAGAATATCGTGACGGGTCTTGTTACTCAGTTCCCCTTCTTTCTGTTGGGGAACAACCACGGCAAAGATTTAACTTTAAGCAGAAGCATGGACAGGAGCCAGGAAGTGTTGCTTTATTACTGGTGTGTTTGTTACCTGTACCGGGATGCACTAGACCTGAACCTCAGACTAAGAAATAATTGTTTTAAAAAGGTAAATATTTGCTCATCAGAACATGATAGGAATCTTGGAGACTATTGTACAGTAGCTGTTTGCTTTCTGCGTGCCTTCTGTAATCTTCTGTGTCTCAGCTAGAAACATCTCAGAGAAAATGAGAATAGCAATATGCAGGTAAAAATATTTTGCACATTGTGTCTGTTAAAAACCTGTGCATGGAATTATGGGTGGTGGTGACATTTCCTGGACTTGCTTCACTGTAGCTGGCTGGAGACAAAACCGAGCAGAGAAACAGGCAAAAACCAGTTCAGTGAACCTGCTCTAGAAACAAGCCTGTATCCCTGGTCCTTCAGCTGGGACGTGTGCTGCTCCTCCTCCCTCCATCTCTGCTTTTGAGGGTGGAAACAGAGGACAGAAGTGCGGTGGAGGCAGAAGTTACGTGTTTCGACATGGGTGGAAGAGCCTGAGATTGGTAGCTCATAGGGGAGAAGGAGGAGTAAGGAAAGGAGACTTTGTGATGGAAATGGGAGGTAAAGCAAACAGAATCACAGAATCACAGAATGGTAGGTGTTGGAAGGGACCTCTCTGGGTCACCCAGTCCAACCCTCCTGCTGAAGCAGGGTCACCTACAGCAGGCTGCACAGGACCTTGTCCAGGCGGGGCTTGAACAATGATCCAGCTCTGCAAGGGGCCACGTGGAGCCGACTGGAAGGGGCAGGTGATACCAAACCATAGCCCTGAATGAGTTGCCTTGCGCCAGGCTGAGGCAGCCCGAGGTCTGCACGCCTGCTGCGGAGCGCGGCAGAGGAGAGATGTTGAGGGGCTTTGCTTTGGTCCAGACTGGGTGCCTTCTTCAGTAAGCGATGGTAACGTTCCAGCAGTCGCTATGCCAAACTTCTAGCACTGGCGCGATCCTCTGAGGCGGGGCTGGACTGCAAAACAGTCCAGTTCAAAGGGATGCGGGGCAGAAGGAACCTGAGAACTAATCTGCATGATTGTAGGTAATTTGTGCCAGAGAGTGTGGACTGATAAATGAAAATTCCATAAAAAGTCAGGAAAGGAAAACAGGGAAGGAGGAGGACGGGGACACTGTGCCCACCCAGGGCTCTGCCAGACCCCTTGAGCATTTTAGCATGAAGTGGCTTACGGATGGTGACCTAGGGCATTGCTGGAGTAGCAGGTTTTATAAATGTAATGGCAGTTAGCTCCTTCTTCTTTCTTTTTTTTTTTTTTCCTCTTTTGCTTGCGACAGTCCTCCATGATGGTATATGCATTTTATAATTATTCATCAAGATAAATTCTCAGGAAGCGGTGTTGCAATTTTAGTGGGGTGAGTTTTTCTTTCCACCGCTCCCATCTTGCTGGCGCACGCACGACATGGAGATCTGAAATATTGCTATTAAAAGATGCCTGTGCAGGTATTGCTCAGCTCAAAAATTGCAAAACCAGACCTTAATGTGTGTATGATAGACTTTTAATGTAAAGGCACTGACGGTAGACTGCTTTTTGTGAGTGGAAACTTCCAAAGCTGATACGTGTGCTTGCAGCTCGTCATTTATTTAGGAGTAGATGCATGTATATAAAAGATGACCTCAGTGATGCTGGTTTTGTTATTGGAGATTGAAGATCCTGTGCAGCCTGCTGTAGGAGACCCTGCTTTGGCAGGGGGGGCTAGATGACCCACAGAGGTCCCTTCCAACCCCGAACATTCTGTGATTCTGTGATTCTGTGATTTCTTGGGAAAAACAGGACATGTACCCAGGGCTTCTCAAATAAGATGCTCATCTCAGTGCCCAAATCCTCTGTTCCTGTAGTAGGGTTTGGGTGGAGTGGATTTTAGAGGGCACAGGAATTCTGAATCGAAAGCTGGTGTTGAACTGGGTACAGGGCTAGGTGTAGGCACGCGCACCTTGACAGTGGTCTGGTTCTACCTGATTTTGTCAAGTTGTGCCCTTTATTCTCATGCGAGGGGAAATATTGGAAAGGGGAGTTAAAAGTATTCATCTGTGATGTAGAGAGGGCTTCTGGGGATCTCAGTGTTCCTTACCGTGAGTGAAATACCTGGTGTGTCCTGTGCTTCCCCTGGGCAGGGCATTGGGATGAGTGGAGCTGGATGCGTCTGCTTGGTTTGCACCATCTTTTCTCCAGCTGTTACTTCATAAATCACTCGATCTCTGTGCATTTGGCAGGTAATTAGTGTACCTGAGCTACCAGGCTTCTCTCGTTGTGCAATCTGCGGCTGCGGCGAATGCAAAGGACTGATACAAGCTCTTGGCTCTGCCAGCCTGATGGGTGAGGCTGTTTGCTGTGCCTTGTCATCCCGTCTTTTAATTGCACTGCTGCAATCCGATTACAGCCCTCGCTGATGTCAGGGTGCTTTATTTTGAGCCTGGCCTCCGTTGTTTTTGTGTCAAATACTCCTTGATGTGCATTTTACCTTCATATGCTCTTCCTGTTCTTTTTTTAAAAATATCTAAAGCTCATAAAGATTCATGGCATGCAACTCATCCTTGAATATGACCTTGAAATAATGAGAGATTTCTGATCTGCTCCATGATTATGAAGCAAAGATAGGAGCTGTCAGAAAAAATAACTGAAACAGCACCCTAGCTGACAAGATGTCTATTCCTGACGCCGCCACAATTTACCTTCATTGCCTCCCCTCCTCCCTCTTCGCTCAGTCATTGTAAGCAAAGCAGAATCTGATTTTTTTCGCACAGATTTGCCAGATTTACCCTGTTCTCCATCTTGTAGATATTTCCAGTCTCCTCTTTGTCCTGGTTCTTGGCTTTTTTGCTCTTCCCTGAGCACATCTCAGCAGTAGGATACATATTTTGATGCAAAGGGTACACATGCATCTTTTTAATTTCCCTTTTAAACCTAGACTAAACCTAGCTTTTGGTAATTGAAGGGGCTATAGCTTGTCTTAGGCCACGTGAAGCAATTTCTACAGCCGGTTTCAAGCTCGGAGCTTGTCCCAATGTAGAGGAGGCCTCAGTTATCCTGGTAACAACTCCAGGACAGCCCCACTTTGGGGCTGACTTTACTGAAACACTGGAATCAGCAGCGTTTATCAGCTCTTAGCTGTCCTGATGTAGCAACCACGGAGAGCAGCCTCTGAAATAAGGGTGGAGCAGACACCGCTGATGACAAGCGTGGACTCTCAGAGTTAATTCTTACCTCCACCTGTGACTCATAGCCTTCCAGATAGGGAGTTTCCATGCAAGTTGCCTGGAAATACTTTCATAACTTGGGCTCCTCAAATCCAGGTAAAATATTGCCTACTCTAAGGAATAAATATATTAAGGAGAAAATTGATCATGCTTTGAACCAAGGTATCTTCATTTAGTTCAGGCTGAGTTTTCCTTCCTGTGTGTAAGGACAGAGAGGAAAGAGGAGCCTGCTTCATTCTGGCTCTTGCTGCTGGAGCTCCCTTGCTGGAGTCGTGGGACGAGCTCTGTGCTGTCGTGATGGGCTCGGATCCAGCCTTCAGAGGACCTGGGGAACATGACAGACATCTGACCTCCTTTGTCAGCGGACAAACACTGGTACTACACTGAATTTTCAGTTTCCTGAGGTTTAAGGTAGTTTATTTTACCAGAATATTTTGGTAATTTCGACTCCCTTGATTCCCCTGACTACAAGAAGTTAGCAGCAGGACTGCGGGTTGGGTGCAACTTGCCGTGGCTGTAGGAGCTGATGATCTGTGCTTTGGAAGTAGTCTAGGTTTCCTACTGACTCCCCAGTTTTTCAGTTTCTGATCAGGCTTGGCTTGGAGGCCAGTGCTGGCATGATCCAAACGAGGAACTTCAGGGCTTGTGCTGGAAAATTCTCCAGGCAGCTGGAGAGCTTAATCCAAGCTAACAAACACCATATAATTTAGCTGGCAAAAGAGAGAGAATTGCTTTTTAGTCATGGTTTTGTATCCCCTTCATCTGACAGACCATCCCAATATCTTTCTGGAAATAATGAGGAACCCACCTGGTTTTGGGCATCTCACTGGGACGGTAGGGCAAAGCGGTGCGTCCTTTTTCATGCATTGCCAGTCTCAGGGCTTTGTTTTCCTCCTCCTCCAGGGATCAATGTCTGCAGCAGGAACTTCTTTGAAGCAGGAGGGCTGCGAAACAACAGCAGCTCACTGCTCAGTCAGCCCCTAATCCCATCTGGGGCCAACGGCAGCGAAAACCACTTTCCGAGGTGGGTGGCTCAGGTGCAGTCGCTGCTGGTGAGGCTGTGAGGCAGGGAGAAACAAGAAGCTGATGTCTCCTGCTGTCTCACGAGCCCACTGCCACACGCTCTCTTGTCCCTGAAGAAGGTAACCAATACTCCGGGGAGTGGCTCTCTTTGTCAGGTTTTATCACTCAGTTCTGCTGTTGTCAATACCTAGATGTGCACAGGGAGTCCAGATGAACGAACTGGTATCTTATCTTGGCTAGGAAGATATCTGCAGTTACCAACCAGAGAGAAACGGGCTCCCTGCAAGAAGCAGCTTGTGGTAGGATATCAGTAACTTGCTGATATAGCTGTGGTGTGACTTTTAGGAGTAAATAATGAAAATGACTTGGATAGGGACTGACTCGTGCACTGCGAGAGGGCAGCACTGCTTGTGATACAACACTGGATCTTGATCATTTTGTGTGATTACGAGAAAACTGTTACAAGTTCAGTAATATTTAATTTGAAAATTATCCTTTTCTGCTGTGATTTTCAAATGCTTGGCCTGGCACACCGCCACTTGTCCACGTCTCCGCCCCAGGGTGCAGTGATCTGTCTGCAAGAATTGACCGAATTTCAGCAAACACATTCTGGTGCTGCACATGTGCGATTTGCCCTTCATACGGCTCTGCTAACTCTTACTATACCCTGCTGTACTTCTTTTACGATGGCTTAAATAGACGGGTCTTTTCCCAGCTTCCAAGCAATTAGGGAAATTAAACTCTAGCAGGGGAGCGTTGCCTTGGTAAGAGGTGAAGGGAGGGAGACAGGCATGACATACTGTATTCACCGACCTCCTAAGCGTGGGCTCTGTGCATGCTGGGCAGGGCTAACTCTGCGTGTACGAGAAGACTGGGACAACATCTGTCCTTTGCAGTAGTGCAGCAGAAGCTTCCTACCATGGAGATTAGAGTGATTTCCCTGAACATACTGTTTTTATTTGTAGGCAGGTTTCAGAAAGGTGTGTCTGTGGTGGCACATTTCTCACGCATCATAGTTTTTGCATTCTATTGATTGTTTGCTGTTTTGGAAGGTTTATGTAAAACAGGGCCTTTATGAAAATGATTATTTAAAATAACTTTAATGACATTTTTCACTTGATAAAAACTTTAGGGCCTTTTTACCTTTAGCTGTATGAATCATTGTAGGTGAAAAAAAACGCTAACTTTTTTCACTAAGTTTGCATTCAGAGCAAGAATCTTAAATTATGGCCACATAACAGCAATAATAAAACTTCAGGAAAATATTTGTACTTGAACATCCTCGAGATTTCAAAACTTCGTAAAGCCAGGGTCTCATTTTTCGGGGAATTCCATGTAGAAGGAATCGGACACCCAGCTGACGGCTGGTTTGAACCCAGGTGCCCGGCAGATGTGCAGGATAGGCAACGGCAGCGCTTCCCCACCAACCGCCGTCGATTATTTTGCCAGTCTTTTCTAGAAAGATCAAGAGAAGGGATGGAAATAGAGGTTTCTCTTTCTTCTGTTGAGTAAGCAGGCAGGCAGGAGCCGCTGTAGGGCTCTCTGGGGATATGAAAAGGGCAGGGAATATCACACTTCAAGTCAGCGCGATGTTTAGTCACTGCTCATGTAAGCTGAGTTTTGCTGGCAGCCAATCAGCAGAGACGACTCTATCCCGCTGACGACCCTCCGAGCTATAAACTGCTGCTACCCTATTTCAAGCTCTGAATTTTAATTTATGTGATGAAAAGAGCGCACCAAAATAACTTAGAAATAAGCCTGCTAGATGTGCAGAGTCACTGGTGGCGATGTTGATCCCTCTGTTCCCTGGGCAAGACCACTGCTGAGGAAAAGGTCCCTGGGAAGCTTCTTTTAATAGTCTCTGGTGCAGGCTGCCTGGAGGGGCTTTGGGAAGAAGCTTCTGGAGGTTCACGGTCTGGGTGTGTGCACCTGTAGTTGCCCTTGGTAATGGATCTGGGAGGTGATCCATGAAATTGGCCAGGAAATCTTCATGGCAAGAGAAATGGTAGCTTTAATTAAATGAAGTTAAGAAAATGAATTTTAAACAAGGGAGGCATGATGCTGGCCAGCTGAGCCCCAGAATTTCTCAGCTCTTAATTTAAGGATGCATTTGTATTTTTGGGGTGAATGAAACTGGAACTGGCTCGTCTCCCTTTCTGCTTTTGTTTTGGTGATCACTGTTGGATTACTGGTTCTGTTTACTCTTAACGTGGTCCTTTGATTTGCTTTTTTTGGTGTGAAAACTTCCAGCTGCTGTGCTCAGCCTGAACTACCATTAGCACAGGGTAATAATGGAGCAATTAACTACAATTAACGTGGAGTAATAATGAAGCAGGAGAAGAGAGTGCCCTGCCAAGGTGTTTTATAAAGAGCCCGACACTACACTCTTCACAGCGGAGTTGTTGCCCAAATGCTGTACGTACCGAGCCGTCTGCTGGTGTTACCGGCTGCTCCCCGAACCGCAACCCTCCTCCTGCAGCAAATGCTGCTTCCACGTTAGGGTGCGGATGGAATCTGGTGAAAACTGCTTCCCATCGTGTCTGAACGGCTTCATCTCCAGGGAAAAGGGTTTCAAAACCGGAGCAGAGTTTCCTAAGCTCTGGTGCCGTTGCAAGCTGTTGAAAGTGGTATCCCGCCTCCTCTCTCTTTCAGCCAGAGAAAAAAATGTTGTTTTTTCACTGCTGTTTTCCAAAAATGCTTTGAAATCTGCTGGCATCCACTAATTTTGAAAATGAAGTAGCTAGAGTTATTTCAGCTTTTCTAGTAGAAAGGAGAAGTGAAAAGAGTTGGGAAAAATCTCAAAAGGCTTTTTAGCAGAGAGAGGTTATTTTCAGCTGTCTCCTTCCTTCCTGCTGAATACCTCTTGCTCAAAAACTTTAAAATTTAGTAAAGAAGCTGAAGAACACACACACAAAAAAGTGTTTTCGCTTAAATAAGGCTGCAGGGACCCTCCCAAAGTGCAGCCGCTGCTGTTTTCCTCCAGCACCTCCCGCAAAGCTAAACAACGATAAGAGGAGTAATGAGGAAGAGAAGTGCTTGACAGGCATCCCACCGTGAGAGGTCAGTGGAAATTCCCTCTTCCTGAGCAAAGCCGTTCGCTTGTGCAGTTTCCTTGAAGTTAACTGTTGAAATAGCAACTTTACATCGAGGTGTGTGGTCCTAGAGATAGAAGACCCGGCCTTTGCATACCTGTAAGAAAGTGCCCAGTGACAGGACAAGGGGTAACGGGCACAAACTGAAGCAGAGGAAGTTCCAGCTGAACCTGAGGAAGAACTTCTTCCCTCTGAGGGTGACGGAGCCCTGGCCCAGGCTGCCCAGGGAGGCTGTGGAGTCTCCTTCTCTGGAGATATTCC
>Ga0065711_1044831_pt1 | contig 13857 bp, 8 predicted proteins | sample Hoacrofraction12_FD_59098 | JGI IMG/M metagenome (GOLD analysis project Ga0065711, IMG submission 59098) | Hoatzin crop microbial communities from Cojedes, Venezuela - Epithelial fraction 12 v2 (version 2) | ecosystem: Host-associated > Birds > Digestive system > Esophagus > Crop | place... | reverse complement strand
GGTTGTGGAGTCTCCTTCTCTGGAGATATTCAAGACCCGCCTGGACAAGGTCCTGTGCAGCCTGCTGTAGGTGACCCTGCTTCAGCTGGAGGGTTGGACTAGATGACCCACAGAGGTCCCTTCCAACCCCTACTATTCTGTGATTCTGTAATTCACAGAGTAGTTATTCTTGGCATAAATGCACTTAATTTACCCTTGTATATCTAACTCTGACATTAACTCAGACATGAAGAAAGCATTATCTAGTGCAGTCCCAACATATAACATAATGGGTTTTGCCATAACAATAAAGAGAATGTCGCTTATCACTACCTTGTAGTGAAAATATACCAAGTTCACTGTATATCATGCATTTTACTCTACAAAATGTAGTTATGGTACATGTCTTGCAAAAAGCAAAACTGTGTAATGAGTATACATTCCCTTACCGCTCCCAAGTGATTACTCTTCCATAAAGCAAAAGCTATTTTGAGTGAAACCAACAAAAAATATTATTGATCATCTTAGTGAATGGAGTTCATAATACTAAATATGACAAGAAGTACCAAACTGTATTTTTATTGTGATATTTAGAGAAGAAAATATTATATTACTTGGAATACTTTTATAATAAACTTCTGTCACACATCTTGAAACATGAGGTGAAGCCGTTAGAATTCAATAAGAACCTACCTAAAATTTCAGAGAAAAATAAAACAAAGTATGGAAAAGCATATTTGGACTACCAAAAAAAATACTGACAATGCTCCATGGCTGGTTTCTATACATTTAAGAAAACAAAAGGAGCACAGGCCTTCATCACTGATATGAGTGACATACCAGCAGACAGGTATAAGTGTCATTGCAGTAAGTATCTGCTAGAGGACACCCAATCAGCAAGAATAAGTGGATGAGGCCTTCCAGAAAGTTTGTTTATGTTACAAAACTAGGAGGAATGGTTGATACACCAGAGGGTTATGCGACTCTTCAGAGGGACAAGTGTTTAAATTACTGATAATAATTGATTTATTTTATTTTTTATGATATGAATGCAATATTTTATTTATTTAGCAATGATAACAAGACTTCACTAACTGTTATGGTTTTTTGTTTTATCCATGGTCTCATTTATGGACCAGAATCCCAGCACATGAAGCACTTTACAAACTTGCAGCAAAAATCCCAAAGACTTTTAATTTAAACCTTAAATTATTTTTCTTGGGTTTGTTCTTGTCCAAAATTCCAAATTATGCCAGTTTAGAAATACACGTAATCAGGATTTTCTCATTAGTTATTTTAATTTTCTTTACCTCTGGTAACCTAGAAATTGGATTAAAGTCTGCAGATATTTTTGTTTCACCTTTCTTAGATCACTGTGTGTTTTGGCTGACTTTTATTTTTATCTGCATCAAAGGGAGAGAAAAAAAAGAAATATGTACTTACTTCTTCCATATAACTCATGCGTAAGGAAAGGAAATACTTGAATAACAAGCATTCACAGCTTCCTGTTCTTCCACTGAATTGTTACTGATCATCCCCAAAGATTCCTGTGTGGTCTGATTTAAAATGTACTTTGAAGCAGCTATAAGCTTGTCTTGAACTAATTGTCAAGTAACAACACACTACCATACTTGACAAGTTGCTCCTTTTCTAAGTAAAGTAAGTCTCACTAGTCTGTTTTACTTTGCTTTTTGATGGTAAAACTAATCATGACCTTAAGGCATATGAATAAATCTCACATCCGACAACTTGCAGAAGCAGCTTCTAGAAAGACACCCAGCCATTTATCATCTTCATAGCTGATAATATCTCCTGTGAAATGATATCAATTAAAGGCAGGCAAATAAAACTGTGTGGTGAGAAAACCTTTTAGCATTTGTCCTGGATTCGGCCAGGACTGGGTTAATTTTCACCAGAAGCCAGGAGGGGACACAGCTGGGCGGGCTGACCCAGTCTGCCCAAACAGAACAGGGTATTCAGTACCTTGTGCAGTCATGTCAGGTGCCCGGTTGGGCAGCTGGGTGGCAGGAAGTCTGTTGCAGCTCGGGAGCGCGCGCGGCATGGGATGGTGAGAGTGGCTCTGTGCATTTCACTGTTCGTTTTGTGTATTCTCCTTAACTGTATTGTTGTTGTTACTGTTTGCTACGTTTGCTGTTCTGTTAAACCGCCCTTATCCCAACCCAAGAGTTTTTAACTTTTTCTTTCCATTCTCCTCCCCACCCCAGTGTGGGGAGGGGTGGCAGAGCAGCCGTGTGGCCCTTTGTTGCCAGCCACGAGCCAAAGCTATAAAAGCATTTCAGCATAATTGAGAAATGGGGAGGAGAGGGAAAATACTAAGGGAAAGACAGAACAACTTGTGTATACTTACAGAAAGATGAATTCAGGTCTTGTAAAATTTAAAGAAAATCTGCTTAGTACTGATGAGAGTCAGATTAACATCTCCACTAGTTTTAGTGGGGTAAATGAAATAAGGTTTTACTCGGGAAGAATGGAGATTGGTAGCAACATACACCCAGTTTGATACCTGTGAATGTAACAAATGTAACATGTAGCAGATGTAGGTAAAAGTTATCACTTTAGGTCATCAGAATCATTGCACAATCAAAGCAAGCCTTGGTTCTTTGTGAATAATTGGGATGGTTGTAAACTAAGAGACACCTCAATAATCCCTTTACGTGGCTCGGCCTTGGGAGAGCAGATGTGCAAACTACAGAGATAAGGAGGCTACAATATGATGAAAAGTATGAGCCTTCATCTGAAGACCCCCGAACACCGAGACACACCAACAAACATGCGTGAAGGTCATTAACATATACTAATGAGTTCTCGGAAGAACCATTACTATGATAAGCATTTCTTGGAAACGTAATCAATATGTGTGTTAACATAGCATAAATACCTAGTAATAAGTCTTTTCAGCACGCACATTTTGGCGTAGCTATCCCCTGTTCATCCAGTGCTGCAATAAAGAATGCCCAGTTTCTATAACTCCAAAATTAAGTTCTAGAGAGTGAATTATTTTGATAGGTTAAGGGATGTAAACAGCTATGACTCATGCCTCACTCTATCTGCTGTGTGAGCACATCCCTCCTAGATCCTCCTTTTCAACAGATCCTACAGGATCTATCTTTTGGGGCTTGGGAGGGGGGAGGAATGTACTTTCCACTTTTCTTCCTGCAGTTGCTTCTTCTTTTGTTTGCGAACAGCGGAAAAAATCTTTTTCCGTTAAAGAAGAAGAGGGGTTCTGCAGCCCCGTATTCCATGAAGTTATTCAGCAATATGATTGACATAAGGTTTATTCCCAGACTTTGAGGTCTAGGATTGCAGGTACCAGATACTAAATTCTAGGGCACTAGAAATAATTACAGGTTAAATCAAAGTAATGCTCCAATCAAATGCATGTAACTGCTCATAGGTGCTTCAGCAGTTTTGTCATGTCTGTAAAATACTGAGGCTGATTTTGACGCAGCCCAAGCACTGAAATGCATTTTGCTCTTGATCTTCATCACAGTACATAGTATACAAAAGTGCAAGGTCTCATTTAACAATCTGTCTTTCAAAACTTAGTCTTTATGTGGAGGCTACTAGACTTCTGCCTTAATTTATCACTGACTAAATGAATGTAATGTAACACTAAAAGAGTCTAAAAGTTTTAGGAGTTCTTAGCAAGCTTAAGATGCAGAGTTGGACGATACTGATCTAGGGTTTACAGAACACAGTGAAGAGAGGGTCATGACTACTTTCAGCACAGGAGAATATTAGGCATTTTAAACAACATATATGAAAATTCATACTTTGTAGGCTTACGCTTCCATTGCTGCTGAAGAAACATACCCAGAAAGGTGACGTAGAGTTGTTTTAGCTGTTTGCTTTAATCGAATACACCTGTGAGACTACATTTTCCTAATTCTCACAGCTGGCATTAAAATGGATTTAGCTAGCTAGCTGGAGATTTAAACATAGCCTTTCAAGTTCACCTTTAAGAAGCTGTGTTAGCTTTGCCTAGTAGCCTGTTTAGTAATGCAGCATACAGCATACCTGTCTTTAGACAGGACTAGAGATCAAATCTAACCTCATAAATCTCCCAGTTCATGACTACAGGAAGCTGTCAAAAACTACATGTTGTGTAATTCTCCAGAGACTGGTGTGCTGCTCTGGATCTCTCTTAAGTGCCCTCTAGCAGCTGATCACCAAAATGTGTAATAGCCTTGGGAAGGACTACACTACCATTTTGACCCCAGAGGTAATATTTTGGTAGGGCTTGGCCTTTAATAAGACTGCCAGCATAAAAGCCTAACAGTAAGAGTAAAGGAAAACCTCTTCAGAATAACAAATAGGTGAAGAAAACATTTTCTGCACACTCCATAAATTATTACATTTACCTCTGGCAAGTACATTTAGGGAAAATCATGTTCTGAATCACATTTTGGAATACTCAGATTCAGCACCAGTTGCTAACCGAAAAACACTAGCTTGCAAACAAATGCGGGGCAAAATGCTACCACTTTCACTCAATTTGATCATTATTTGACCAACAAAGCCTACTGAATACAAATGGCTTGACTTCTCTCCCTTTCTGATTTATCCTTTTACATTTATTCTACTGTTTAACTAATTTAATTCCAATTTAGGGCAAATGATAAGGATTTCAGATGTCTTAGGGTGCCAGAACGTTGGGGCTGGGGTTGCACCATAATGAAAGAGAACAACCCTTGTCAATTCTACTGACAATACATCCTGAATCAGTATTTGTAACCCTATTCCTTGACTGCTACAAATAAAATCTTACAAATTGCTTTCTTCTTCCATTCTCTTTACAGCCATGTGTCACAGATAATGTATTCTTTTCTTTGAGCCTTACAACTAATATACTTCCTGCTGTACCTTGTGGGAAAGTATTGTCATCTGGGCCACTGGGTCCATGATGAGCTTAATTTCTGTTGCATGCCAGAGGAGTTAAATGGTTTACATAGTGTGAAGAAACAATTAAGCTGTCTACAAGCTCCATGATGCATAGAAAAATAATAGGTAAGAGGAGGACAGAATCTTCAGAGTGAGTTAGATTTGCTTTCCAGACAAGCAATTTGGAGTGGCTGAAGTGATGATGAAGGGCATACTGACGTAAAACTTCGCTGTAGCAAAACCTTTCCAGCAATGACACTGCAATGCTGCTTTTACAGTGCTGATTTTTTTTGTTTCATCACAACTGTAGTCTAAAAGCACTTACATGCATGTAAGTAAACCTTACTTCATACAGATTTAGCTCATCTTGTTCTGTAGGAGTTTTTAAACTAAATGCAGATTTCACTCTAGATAAAAAGTTCAGGGAAATTTCTTGGACTTTGCAGCCTGTGGGGAACACAGATTGAGAGGCTGAGTGTCCTTGAAAACAACAGAGGCACTTTCTGCAATTCCGTCCCCGATTTAAGAGTAGCGTTTTCTTTTCACACTAAAAGCCATGATGCAAAAGCCACAAAGATGAGTTCCAACTACTTCGACAGCTGCTGAGAACGGTCTTATGAGGAAGTTCCATGGAAACTTATACAACTGGTAGAAGTAGAAATGAGATTTTGAAGAAATGTTAGTTGTTAAAAATTCCACAATTATTTTAAGAGGTTGAATGTATTTTCACTGAAACAACAACACATCAAATAAATGGTTTATGGATTGCGTTAAAGCCCAGAAGTTAAATCTGCTAATTTTTTCATGACAACAAATATTCAGGCCATCGTATGCTTATTTACATGTGACCCTTTAGATAAGAATTGTATTTGTTCTGCTTATTGCTCATGAAAATCATAAGCATAAGAATAGTGAAATGTCTGCATAATCTTTTTTGTGGCTGAAATGTAAATCTGGCTTTTCAGAGTTTTTATTGATTCCTGTTCCATAATATCTGAGTGTTTCCCTGGCTAATTAGATTAACATAGCAAAGCTCCTAATGGAATCTTTAGCTCTGTGCCCTCAGTCATCATGCGAAACTAATTGGGGAAGGTTTGTTTGTTTACGTTTGTATGGAAAATGGTAGCTGTTATTGTGAATGTTATTCTAATTATGGTGGAAAAGAATTGTAAGAGAGGATGTATGGAGATGTGGGCAGACTTTCAATTATTCTAGTCCTCCCTGAAAACTCATTCTGTGCCAAGATCTTTCTTCATCTACGATTCAGCTGTCATAAATGTATCTATCTCTCTTGTGTTATGATCTGAGGTATCAATAATGAGGATAGGATGTTTCCTAATAAAGGCTCAGCAAGAAGAACCAAGATTTAGAAGTCTTTTGGAAGTTAATTTCTAGTAGAGAATCAGGCTTTGTTTTCTTATGGCAACCTACACTTGTAAGAGGAGGGTCTTGAGACAATAAGGAAACAATGTACAACTTTTGCTTTCCAATATAAAAAATAATAATAACTGCATTCTGGTGCATAGATCATTGGGCACAGATCCTCATCAGATGCAAAGAATATTGTGGAAAACAGAAAAGTCATCCTGGAAATATAACAGGTCATTTATCAAGTTGTTCAATGAGAAGCAGAAATAAATCTAGTTTCATATGTGTTTATACCCTTATAGTCCCAGTGCTTCACTGTGATATAATCATCTGAGAAGAAATAGTTCTGAAAGGTTCAGCATGGACCTACACCTGCATGGATTGTTTGGCCAATGTTCATACACTTGTCAGCAATCTGACTAACACAAAATAGAAGATATGAACTTGAGTTCTTCCTACTTTTTTCTCAATAGGTGTGCTAATTTCATTCTCTCATGCATACTCAGAAAATAGTTTATTGGACATAATGATCTTTTTACCACTTTTTCAAATGTGGTTGAAATAGATGAAAAAGCTTACAAGTAATTCTGGAGGAAACTGGATGACTTATAAGGAAAAAGACAAATGGGAATGGACAAAGAGCAGGCAAATAGATCACATAATTGTATAAGACTTATCTTCATAGGAAACCACACCAAAAAAAGGAACCTATTTCTACTCAAAGCTAACCCTATCTCTCAACATTGAAGCTTGATAACAGGGCAACTTCTGAAGTCCTGCATCTCTTTTGACGAAAAGGCGCTGTCACTTCCAGTGGAAGTAAGTGTTACTGCTTTGGAGAGTTCAAGTCAGACTGCGTGTGACACCTGCTCTTCACAGAAGAGTTTCACCTAAAATATCCTGGTAATTTGGTATGGATTTTGGCTGATAAAATCATTGATATATAGAACAAAATCTGTTACAAAAAAAAAAAAAAAAAGATTTTTTTGGTTTGTATGCTACAAATACTGTTCAAATGCAGATGAAGAGCAAGCTATTTCTTCAAAACGAGCTGGTAATAGTTGCTTATACCTATACAGCACATTTGAAGTTGTCTGAGAAGATGAGTATTACCGTTCGATTTTGCAGCTTAGAGAAGTAAGACACAGAGAACTTAAATGGCTTATGTAGTGGCCTTCTGAAAGGGTACTGTGGAAGGGTCTGCATTTTCTCCTGGAAGGGCAACCTGTTCACCAATACAGAGTGACTGAGTTCTATAGTATCATCTGATAGTTTAGATTACTCTAGGAAAACAAAGTGTGTCCATTACCCTAGTAATCCTGTCTAGATGGAGCAAACAAGAAGGACCAAGGATAGCATCCGACCTGTGGGGAAGACCAGAAGCAGCATCTGTGGGTGTTAGGACCACATCATAACAATAGGGAAAAAGCATCCAAAATCATAGGCTTCTGCTACACACCTGACTTCCACAGAGCCCTATGGAGACCTCTCTTTCAGATCTGTGAATAACCTGGTAAGCCAAATAGAGACAGAAATACAGGAGAGAAGTAACTAAGTCTATCCCTTGGGAAGTGTGTGTGCACATGCTTGTGCACGTGTATGCATGCATGTCTAGATGTTAATGTGTAAAACTTCATATACGAAGCTGAAAGAAACTGATGTACTTACTGTGTAAGCCAACCCTTGCACTGATGTGTGATTCTGCTGTGTTTCCATTGCCCTTATTCACTGCTGTTGTGAATGGTGTTCATTTCATCTATGTCTTCCAAGTTATGCATTAAGATCTTTTGAGGAATTACTTTTTCAGGTAGCATTTATAGAGCGAGGGAGGCTTACAGGAAGCTACAGGGCTGGCTCTGGAGACTAATCCTATGTGCAGCGTGTGAGGAGATGAGATTCTGTGGCTCATGCAAGCACTGAGAAGAGTGAACAGGGAGCAAGCATCCTAAGGGACAATGAACACCGAGGACCACTTTTTATAACTAGAAAGTTACTGACTCGACCATATATGAGCCCAGAAGCAAGTACTAGCTTCAGGGTTATAAACAACAGTGGAAGAGTTGTTAGTAGTAAACGTATATATATGTTCACATGTATGACTGTGTCAGTTTTTGTTAGTTCAGGGACCCATCTATAGCAATGTTCTGGGTTTGGCCAGGACAGGGTTAATTTTCACCGGACTCCAGGAAGGGGCACAGCCGGGTGGGCTGACCCCAGCTGGCCAAACAGAGCAGGGTATTCCATACCATGTGCCATCATGCTGGGTTCCGGTGGGGGGGAGCGGAGCGGCGGGGACTCTCTCACGGCTCGGGAGCGCGCACGCTGGTCCGGTCCGGGAGAGAGAGGCTTTGTGGGTTGTGCGGTTTGTGTTGTTTTTTCTCTTTATTTGTATCTTTGTTCTTACTGTTCCCTTTTTTTGCTGTTCTGTTAAACTGCCCTTATCCCGACCCATCAGTTTCTGCCTGTTTCTTTCTGTTCTCCTCCGCACCCCGGCAGGGGGAGGGGCGGCCGCGTGGCTCTTTTGTTGCCGGCCGCAGCCAAACCATAACAAGCAACCATTAAGATTCAATATAGCTTCTCCTATCTGAAATGTTTGGTAGAAACATCTTCAGTGTTCCCACATCTCTTGATATCACTTCAGATCTATAAGAAACATGGCAAAAGAAACCCCTCCAAGAGAGATTCCCCTTGTCATTAGTACTAGAAGAGAGGCATTGTGGGTTTCGGGTTTTTTCTTTTGTTGTTTAGAAATGGGACAAATTATAAATTTTACTGCTCCCTCTGAATTTTCTTTCACATCAGAATATATAAGGCTTTTTTCCTACTCTTAAATCATACCCCATATGTCAGTCAACCGTAAGAAGTTACATGAAATAATCTGTGTTTTTTTGATGAACTGAGAGTATTGAGGTACTTTCTCTGTTATCTGTTTTATAAATACTTTTAATAACATTTTAATATGATAAGCTGTGATTAGTAAATGCTTCAGGTAATGACCAGCTTTGAAGATTTCTCACTAGACCTGTAATATGGAAGACTTCACTATAGATGGAATTCTCTGAGGCTTAGAAACAAAAAAGTTCATTGCAAAAACTGCAGAAAATATCTCATTAGGAAAAAAAAAAATAAAGCAAGGACTCAGCAGTCTAGAAGCAAAAATGATTCCTTTATATCTCCTGAAATATCAGGACCAATCAAGCAAATAATTATGTGATAATATATCTCAACAAGCAAGTGGACATCAGAAGAAAGGAGGTGATCAAAGAATGTAAATGTTCCTTCTCACAGCTAAAGAGAATTCTGCAAGGTGTCTCATACTTGTAAAGCGGCAAAACGCCATCACAAGATGTGCAGAATACAACTACACGTGTAGCAGCGATGGCATATTATAAAGATATACCACCTATAAAGTAAGGTGAGATCTAGAGGTACTTAATGGCTTTAGCAGTCTTACAGAGTACCTAAATCATTACCCCTGGAAGGTGTTTATTTTCACAGAGCAAGGCGAGTTCCATAGAGGTGTCTGAGAATGATAGAAAAATTTGCAGTAAGTGGAGAGGAAAGGATGTAATTACACATTCATCCACTGTATAATTTCAGTGTGTGTCAGCATCTTGAATATTATAAGCAGTTCTGGTCCCTTCATCTCAAAAAGAACATAGCAGAATGGGAAAAAGAGACAGCAACAAGAAAGATAAAAGGTATGGAACAGCTTCTGAAGAAGCAAAGGTTGAATAGACTAAGTCTTCTCAGCCAGGAAAAGAACTGACGGAGGGGTTGTATGATGGAGTTATATAAATATTGTGACTGGCATAGAGTCAGAGAAGAGGGAATAATTTTGCTTTCTGTCTTACAAAAAAGAACTGGAGATTATTATGAAACTAGCAAGTGTTATTTTTGAAACAAAGAAATAACAAAGAAAAGTATTTACAGAATATGTAGGTAGAAGTTTCACAACTAGACACAGGATACTGTAGATGCTATAAGTTTGTGTAAGTTCAGAAAGGAAATGGACAAGCTTGTGGAAGAAAATCTGGTCTTTCGGATCAGGAAGGCCAAGAGCTACAGACTGCTGGATGACGGTAATCAGGAAAATAACTTTTCTTTATATGCTTGTCCTTCCCTTTTGCTCTGCTGTGAGCAGACTTTGCTGTTGACAGTTGGAGACAGAGCTCTGCACTTTGCTCACTGGCTCCATGCAGCTGCTCCTACACCCCTGATTAGTTTGCACCCTTGGCCCTAGGTGCTGAGATCTGTGACTTATTCTGAAGCTAACAAATGCATCAGACTAGCTGAAGATGCAGTTGTAAACAACTTACCTTAAAATTCGTCTTCCCACTCAAGGTAAGCCAGATAATGTTGGAAAATGCAGTTGTGTTTTCTCATTTCTGGCATGACAACGAAGTAATAATGCATCTTCCTTAAAGTTCAGTGATATGCCAACAGCAATAAGATCATTTTAAAGGAGTATGGAGCCAAATTTTTCTTCACTTCCCAGTCAGCATGATGCAGCAGAATGCAGCAGGGCAGAAAAAGGATTAGGTTTTTTCTGTTACTACCTCACACGCCTCTAAATATGTATTTGTTGAATGTTTTGTTTCCTAACCTCATGTTCTCTCTGCCAAAGCTAAAGCTTGCAGATGAAAAATATATCATGGAAATTACAAATGGGTGTATAGGCTATGGGGAAATGATGTATGTAATGAATTAAATCTGCAGATCAGACAGAGAATACTAATGAGTTTAAACAATATCATATCAGGGTACTCAGATTCACCAGAATCACTGAGGCAGAGCAGGCAAGTTTGTGCTCTCTCGTTATTTCTCTCTCTCTTTCTTCTTCCTCTGCAGCCTGAACAGATTAATTGCTGGTTCAGTGCAAGGTTAATAATCACTACCAACTGCCAGATTCATTTAAGAGTTTACAGAAGAGATATTAACAACACACTGATATTGCAAATCTTGGGACTTCTGAGAAGTCATCTCTGCTAGGAAAAGAAGGAACTGAGACTCAGAGAGTATTTGACACAGACAAACCCAGATCTACAACAGCAGTTTAGCTCATTTACAAAAAAAATACTAAAACTTATGCCCCTTCCCTGTCATAATGTAACTGAGTGCAGAAAATGGGTTTAGAGAAAAAGAAGACTGGAAGCATGACATACCGAATTCATTCTTTATTCTGAAATATTTTAGTGAAGGTATGAATATTAAGAGATGTTAATTATGAGGAGGAGCATGAATTAGGAAAGTTGTAGGAATCAAGTCACAGAAATAATATCTGTCTCTGTGTGTGTCTGTATGTGTATGTGTTGGAGTTAGGGACCGAAGAATAAGGGATTTTACGGACTGTTGGACTGACAGAGAGGAAGCATCCTAAAAAATAATACAATAGTAAATCAGGCCTAAAATGCACTTTTTAATAGCTAAAACACTATTTATTTTTCTTGTTTAGGAAAGCGGATCATTTAAAATAATTAGCTGAGAATCTGGCGGTTCCAAGGACAACATCCTGCAGTGATTAAGATAGACCTGTGTTTCTTCCAGACACTTATCAGGGAATCTGAAATGAATCACTGAAGGGAAAAACAAATTAAAAAAATAGACCTTACTCTCTTCTTACAGATGCACTCCTGCTCACTGTAGCAAATACTGAGGTGATGAAGTTTGATGCACCTTTGAACAGTAGCACCTTGTTTGGCCTACTGGAGTTTAGGAATCAAGAAAACAACCATGTTTATCCTACCTTAGTGTCTCACACAGCCGCTCTCTTTACTTTCCACAGGGAGGTGGCTCCTGCACTAGGTCGGTTAAGCAGAAAGTCCTGTCGGTTCGTGCTGTGCCATTGCTCACCACTGCCCACCTCAGGCATTAGTTGTCATGGTCCCTGCCCTGTCTCAGCATTGGTCTTTGCTCATCTTCTCCATGTCCAGGAGGTTCCCCACTTTCAGGAGCCTACCTCCAGTCAGGAGCTTCACCTTCAGCTTTCTGAAACTGATTGCACTTTTGGGGAACCCTTCTCTAGGGCACCAGCTCTTCTTTCCAGGCCCCTGAAATCCCCACTCTTTCTGGTCTAATAATCTGTGTGCGGAACTATAACACATGCTGAGCCTTCAAATTGGTGATTCTGTCTCGCACCACAGTATTACCTGGACAATTCAGGATGTGTCACTTGTTTTCAACCTGACTGTTATCAAAATCTAACACCAGCCTGCCCAGGTCACAATCAGGAAGAAGCAGGCTTTTGTAAGGGAATTCAGGAGTTCCGTTTCGGACGTTCACCCCCATTACATATCCATTCTATTACTAGCCACCCGTCAGCATTCACAATTTACTCTTTTTAAGACTTTAACACTAGTCGTATGATGGAGACTAGAAAACACACAGTACCTCCTACAGTACCTCTCCATGCTTTTGCAACACTTCTGGAGACAGACCTTGTACAGAAAACTTTCAAAAAGCCTTCTTTTATACTTTTATACACTCAGATTATAACCAGATAACTTAAAGCCCACCTAAGCCCATGCACTTAGAGTTTCTTTAAGGTGAGAAAGCTTTGCCAGTCTAAAACTGGCCAGGGTTTGGCAGACAAGCTGAATAAAGCCCTTAGTCTCACTCCAGCATAAAAGGGAACTGTGTTGCAGAAAAGTCATCTCTTTTGAATGACCTTAAAGGTACTCCTCAGCAATGCCTCAAGAGGCTTTCTACATTTTCATTTCCCTCCTGCTTAGGACTGTACCTAAAGGCAGCATTTAAGCCTGAATTCAACTTGAAATCTGGTAAAATGTACCTTCTTGAAATGTCTTTCATTATCTCCCTCACAGAATGACAAATGTATGTATTTATTTTCCTACTTCATCACTGAGGCTTTTGCTGAATGCAAGCCATCACTGAGTGAGAAGTGAGTCACTGTCTCAGTCAGCATCACTGAGACTTTTTTTGCCTCAATTCTTCGTAACGTTAGATGCAATGATGTGGAAAATAACTACAAAGAATGAATAAAAGGAAAGGCAAAGTTTTTCTTAAGCTACTTTTAAGGCACAATCCTGCTTGGAGAACTAGATCTTAACATTTGACCTTTCAGTGTTACACTCTTCAGTCCCTTGCTTTTCAACAAGGGAATTCTTTTCACCCTAACAATTTCATGTACAATAGCAGTGGAGAGTGAATCCTGTCATGCACAGCTTCATAACTGATAAACTCTGATTCCAGATAAATTATTGATTTTCAGTTGTTATTAGTGGTATACGAATCTGAGAAAAAAACCCCAAAAGATAGAATTTTTGCAAATGGATTTTCTTTAAGTTTCTCCCCAGATGAGTGTGTGATATGTATTTACATATATATATGTATATGTATACTTTATATATTTGTTATTCAGTGACTGATTTTTATCATAAACCTTCATAGGCCACTATCCTCAAGCAGCTAAAGTACTTCCCAATATTCATCTTGTCAGACAGGTTTCACTCTGAGGGTGACGGAGCACTGGAACAGGTTGCCCAGGGAGGTTGTGGAGTCTCCTTCTCTGGAGATATTCAAGACCCTCCTGGACAAGGTCCTGTGCAGCCTGCTGTAGGTGACCCTGCTTCGGCAGGAGGGTTGGAC
>Ga0065711_1044820_pt1 | contig 13857 bp, 10 predicted proteins | sample Hoacrofraction12_FD_59098 | JGI IMG/M metagenome (GOLD analysis project Ga0065711, IMG submission 59098) | Hoatzin crop microbial communities from Cojedes, Venezuela - Epithelial fraction 12 v2 (version 2) | ecosystem: Host-associated > Birds > Digestive system > Esophagus > Crop | place... | reverse complement strand
TGAAAAAAATTATTTTATTAGCGATAGCTTTCGTATCTGTGCTTGGCGCAAAAGCTGCCAACCAGGACTATGAATACGTGCCATTGGTGCGTGAAAACGTGAAATGGGAATGCTTCTATTGGGGCGAGCTGGACCCTCAAAAGAAAGAAACGCTCTACAGCACAGCTCAGCATTATATCTATGAGATGAAGGGTGATACAGTGGTAGATGGCGTCACCTACAAGATGTGCTATTGCTACGACAATCCTTACGGGAAAGTGCTCAACACTAAGCGCGACACGATTATCTCGCTTTTGCGCGAGGTGGACAAGGTAGTATATTGCCGTGACAATAAACTTTTTATCTATGATACCTATGCCGCAAAGGGCGCTTATAATTTTTTAACAGCGGGCACATACGACAACGAATTTATTCTGTATGACTTCAACAACATGACGAGTTTCTACCAAAAGCTTTACCCAAATAGTTCGGTAAGAACTGATACAGTAACAATTAATGGCACCAAACGCGTGAAATATGCTAGCAATGGTGATAGCCATATTGCAACAATAGAGGGCATCGGCTTTGTTTCGTATAACGTTGGAGAAGTGCTCTGTCCCCTCCGTTATCCCTGCAATTGTGATTACTATGACTATCGTGGTTTGGTACGCGTCATTGAAGGCAACGACACGGTTTATGAAGGCCCGGCGCTGGATGAATATAACTATTGGCTCCGCACGGGCGCGGTGAACGAGGTGTCGGTGAATAACCCCAATGCTGACGACCGCTACTACGACCTGATGGGTATGCCCGTAGAGCACCCGACCTCCGGCATCTATATCCACAACGGCAAAAAGGTGATTATCCGCTAAGACACACAGCTTCATTCAAATCGACTAACGCGAACTCGCGCCCACCCTGTGAGGGACACACGCGAGTTCGCTTAGTTTTTTTTTGCCCCACCCCCAAATTCTCTCGCGCAGAACTCGCAGAAAAATCTTACTCAATCCCACGGAAAAGGAGAACAACAAGTCATTACTAAAATTTATTTGGAATTGGGGTTATTTGGTGGGGGAATTTTTCGGTGGTGGCGGGCAAAATCGCTATCTTTGCGGCATGAAAGAGACATTGGTATTTGCGACGAACAACGCGCACAAGTTGCAGGAGGCGCGTGAGATCTTGGGGGAGCGGTTTGTGGTGAAAGGGTTGGCGGAGATTGGCTGTCACGATGAGATTCCGGAGACGGCAGACACGATAGAGGGCAACGCAGAGCAGAAGGCGCGCTACGTGAAGGAGCATTACGGCTACGATTGCTTCAGCGACGACAGCGGGTTTTTTGTGGATGCGTTGGGTGGCGCGCCGGGCGTTCATTCCGCGCGGTATGCGGGCGACAACCACGACAGCGAGGCGAACATCGACCGCGTGCTGGGCGAGCTACTGCATGAGGAGCGTCGCACCGCGTGTTTCCGCACTGCCGTGGCGTTGCTGCGTGGCGAGCGTTTGCAAATTTTCGAGGGTAGGGTAGGGGGCACGGTGCTGCGCGAGCGGCGGGGCACGGGCGGCTTCGGCTACGACAGCATTTTCTGTCCCGAAGGGGGTGGGGGATTGACGTTCGCGCAGATGTCGGCAGACGCGAAAAACGCCATCAGCCACCGCGGGCGCGCCTTGAACGCGATGGCTCGTTACCTGCTCGAGGAGAGAAAAAGCGATTAAATTTTGCGTGCGCGAAGAAATTTGCTTATTTTTGCGCTCTATAAGACTTTATTTCGAGATGACCATCAGTGAAGCACAGCAATTAGTTGACGCCTGGATAAAGCAGTACGGCGTGCGCTATTTCTCCGAACTCACCAACATGGCAATCCTCACCGAGGAAGTGGGTGAGGTGGCACGCATCATCGCGCGTCGCTATGGGGAGCAGAGCGAGAAAGCGAGTGACCGCGAGCGGGACCTGGCGGACGAGTTGGCTGACGTGCTGTGGGTGGTCATTTGCCTGGCGAATCAGACCGGCATCGACCTGGAGGCGGCGTTGCGCGCGAACATCGACAAGAAGACGCGCCGCGACGCCACGCGGCATTTGGAAAACAAGAAACTACAACAATAACCCTACAAAATTCTCTAATTTTATGAGTGACAATCATTCTTGTGGCTGTGGCTGCGAACACCACCACGACCACCACGACGAGGCGGCGCAAAACAAGTATCTCGCCGCGATTGAGGCAAGCCAAGTGACTACCGACGATGCGGCAGTGAGCGCTGCGGTGGCAGACATCATCGAGAAGCACTGGGAGGAGAACAACACGCCCGAGGTGTGGCAATTCCTGCTCAACTGCGTGGATCTGACGACGTTGGCGACCGAGGACAGCGAGTCGTCGGTAGCGAAATTCGTGCAGAAGGTGAATGACTTCGACAACAACTATCCGCAGTATAAGAACGTGGCGGCGATATGCGTTTACAGCAACTTCGCGGCTGTGGTTCGCGGGGCGTTGGAAGTGACCGGCGTTGACATCGCGGTGTGCAGCGCGTGCTTCCCGTCGTCGCAGGCTCACCTGGAGACGAAGATCGCGGAGACGGCGTTGGCGATTGCCGATGGCGCTGATGAGGTAGATATCGTGCTGAACGTAGGTTACTTCAAAGACGGCGCGTACGAAGAGCTGAGCGACGAGATCAACGAGATCAAGCAAGTGGTGGGCGAGCGTCCGCTGAAGGTGATATTGGAGAGCGGGTTGCTGAAGACGGCAGAGAACATCCGCAACGCGTCGTTGCTGTCGATCTACAGTGGCGCGGACTTCATCAAGACGAGCACGGGCAAGATCTATCCCGGAGCGTCGTTAGAGGCAGCGTACGTCATGTGCCAATGCATTAAGGAGACGTACGAGCGTCATGGCGTTGTCACGGGCTTCAAAGCGTCGGGCGGTATTCGTACGACCGAGGACGCAGTGAAATACTACACGATCGTAAAAGAGGTGCTGGGCGAGGAATGGCTGACGAACGAGCGTTTCCGCATCGGCGCGTCGTCGCTGGCGAACGCGTTGTTCCAGAGCTTCACCAACACGACCGAAAAACCCTTCTAAACCAAAAGGAAATTATGAGCGATTCCGCATAGGGCGCCTGTTGCGACGCCCTGTTGCGGAGTTTCACGAACACACACTCGAAAAAAACCTAGCCAAATGATATCATTTTTTATCTGCCTTGCGTGCCTGATTATCGGCTACATGACCTACGGTCGTGTGGCAGAGCGCGTGTTTGGTCCTGACGATCGCGAGACGCCCGCGACGACGCATGCCGACGGCGTAGATTACGTTGCGCTGCCGACGTGGCGTATCTTCATGATACAGTTTCTGAACATTGCGGGCACGGGTCCGATCTTCGGCGCGATCATGGGGATGTGGTTTGGTCCGGCGGCGTTTTACTGGATCGTGTTTGGCAACATTTTCGTGGGGACGATACATGATTACTTCAGCGGCATGATGTCGATGCGTCACCATGGCTGGAACGTGCCGTCGCTGGTTGGGGAATACATGGGCGAGGTCACGAAGAAGGTGCTGCTGGCGTTTCTGCTGGTGTTTCTGATCATGTGTGGGGTGGTGCTAGTATATACGCCCGCGCTGATCATAGAGGAACTCGTGCCGGTATTCGACACCGAGACGGCGAACGTCGTGCTGTGGGTAGTGGTTATTTTCGTGTATTATATCATCGCGGCGACGCTTCCGATCGATAAGGTGATAGCTCGTCTGTACCCGCTGTTTGCGTTTGCGCTGCTGTTTATGGCTGTGGCGCTGTTTGTGGTGCTGGTGGTGAAATGGCCGTCGCTGCCGGAGTTGTGGGATGTCTGCAACATGGAAGGTTGGCGCAACGGAGTTCAGATAGGTGGCAAGGACGCGTTGGGAATCACGGCGTATATCCGAGAGAACCCGCTGTTTCCTTGCCTATTCATCACGTTGTCGTGCGGGGCATGTAGCGGTTTTCACGCCACGCAGTCGCCGATGATGGTGCGCTGTCTGAAGAGCGAGCGTTTGGGTCGCAAGGTGTTTTATGGCGCGATGATGATAGAGGGAGTTGTGGCGCTGGTATGGGCTGCGATAAGCGCGTATTTCTTCTACTATGGGGGCTGGAAAGAGGTGTGTGACGAGGCGACGGTGCAGGCATTCATCGCGCAGGTAGGGGGTGAAGGGGGCAAGACGTTGATTCAGCGGTTCACGGCGCCGGACGTAGTAAATCTGACGTGCACGGGCTTTTTGGGCTTGTTTGGGGGCATCATCGCGGTGCTGGGGGTGGTAGCGGCTCCGATCACGAGTGGCGACACGGCATTTCGCAGCGCGCGTTTGATCGTTGCGGAGTGGCTGCATTTCGACCAGAAGAGCATAGTGAAGCGGTTGTCGATCAGCGTCCCGATGTTTTTGATAGCTATTGGTATGTTGGTATGGCAGCTGGGTCACCCGAACAGTTTCAACCGGATATGGCAATACTTTGGTTTGAGTAATCAGATGTTTGCGGCGTTTGGTTTATGGCTGATCACGGTGTATTTGGTACGTCGAGGGAGCGCGTATATGATATCGCTAGTGCCGGCGTTGTTTATGACATCGGTATGCGTGACGGCGTGGTTCATCTCACCTCAAATCCTGGGGTTGGGTCAGGGCCTGATACCATGGGTTGCGTTCGGGTCGGTAGTGATAAGTTTGGGGCTGTTCTGCCTATGGAAGTCGAAGCAATCGAACCGCCCGCGGATCAACAAATGATTCTTTCTCACGCAGATTGCGCGGATAAAAAGGATCTTTAAAAATCCTTCCAAATCCGTTTAATCTGCGTGAGATTTTTTTCTGCGGTCCTATTTTTTCTTAGGCGGTTTTGAAAAGATTTCATAAAAAAGCGTTATCTTTGACAAAAATTTTCATCATTTTGTGAAACCTTTTCTTAAGTGGGCAGGAGGTAAGGGTAAGTTAATTCCGCAATTGCTGGAATACCTACCCTATGATTTTTCATCACAACCGATAACGTATATAGAGCCGTTTATCGGTGGTGGTGCGATGTTGTTTTTCATCTTGCGCAATTTCACAAACGTCCGAAAGGCGGTGATTAATGACATCAACACGCGCCTGATTGCCACCTATCGCACGATTAAACGCAATCCGCAGGGGGTGATCGACCGGTTGGCTGCCATGCAAGGCGATTTCTACTTATTGACGCCCGACGAGCAAAAGGATTATTATATGTTTGCGCGGCAACGTTTTAATTCGGGCAATTTAGACGACGAAGAGGTCTCGGCTCATTTGATTTTTTTGAATCATACGTGCTTTAACGGCCTGTATCGTGAAAACGCAAAAGGCGAATTTAACGTTCCTTTCGGGCGCTACACAAAGCCTGTCATCTGTGATGCGCAAAACATTTTAAGTGTCAGCCGGTTGCTGCAAAAAGTAGAAATTCTGCAAGGGGATTTTCAAGCAACGGCCAATTATATCGACGAAAATACGTTTTTCTATTTAGACCCGCCCTACCGACCGCTAAGCGCGACTTCGAATTTCAATTCTTATAGCGGCAATAAGTTTGGCGACGAAGAACAAGAGCGGCTGAAGCATTTTTGCGACACGCTGGATGCTCGTGGTTGCCGTTTCTTGCTCAGCAACGCCGATTGCAAAAGTGTCAACCCGGAGGATGATTTTTTTGATTATTTATATCGGCAATACCAAATTCATCGCATTAGCGCGGCGAGGTCGATAAATGCGAATCCTACCAAGCGAGGCAAACTCAGCGAACTCCTTATTTGCAATTACCGCAACACGGCATCTAATGCCATCGTGGCAGAGGGCGAAACAGCATACAAAAAGAAAGTATGAAAACATTTCATAGCAAAGAGCAATTTCAGCAATTTATGAGCCAGTTGCAGTCCACCAATGCAACGCTTGATTACTTTTGTGATTTTAAAAAAATCTGCGCGAACGTCGATGCCGTTGAAATAAAACTGAATCAGCTGAATTATCTGATTGGCAAAGAGGATATGCCGGCGGCGGTAGCGAAGTTGTGGGCGCAAAACAGCGCTTGCTTTGATGTGCTGAACCTGCTGCTTGCTGTCAGAGACAAAAACACGGCGGTGATTGATGACCACAATCAGTTGCAACCCATGAAGCATTATTTTACCTCTGCCGACCTTGTCGCTCGTTTTCTGCGAGAAAGCGGTTTGGAGAAATTATTACAGGAAAAACGCATCAAAAATTTGGTAGATTATGTGTTTGGCGTAGAAACCGGCCTCGACACCAATGCGCGTAAAAACCGTGGCGGCAACATCATGGAGAACCGTATCGCTCAAATTTTCACAGCCCATCATATTCCTTTCGAAAAGCAAGTGGAATCAACAAAATTCGAGCAACTTTCGGTGCTCGGCGAGGATACCAAAGTTTTCGATTTCATGGTCACCACCAAGGCAAAACGCTATGTTATTGAAGTAAATTTTTATACCAAAGGTGGTTCGAAATTAAATGAAGTGGCACGGGCGTATAAAGAGCTCTCGCCGGTGATAAATTCGGTTGATGGCTTTGAGTTTGTATGGATCACAGACGGCATCGGCTGGCAAGCGGCAAAAAACAAACTTGAAGATGCCTACTACATGATAAAGAACGTATATAACCTCAGCGACATTGAGCGCTTTATAGAGCATATAAGCAACGAACTTTGATGAGCAATCGGATTGTGCCATATTACAAGTCGCCGGAACGTGATTTCACGCTTCTGGAAGGTGATTGTCGCGACTTGTTGCAAAGGTTTGATTTTAAGTTCGACCTCATTTTTGCCGACCCACCCTATTTCTTATCCAATGGTGGTATCAGCTGCCAGGCAGGAAAAGTGGTTTGCGTTGACAAAGGCGATTGGGACAAGGCGGCGTCGAAAGATGAAGTGGATGCTTTTAACCTTTCGTGGCTGACGCTGTGCCGCGAGAAATTAAAAGAGAATGGCACAATATGGATTAGCGGAACTTACCACAACATTTTTTCAGTCGCTAATAGCCTGAATGAGTTGGGTTTCAAGATCCTCAATGTGATCACTTGGGTCAAGACGAATCCGCCGCCGAATATCTCTTGCCGTTATTTCACTTATTCCACTGAGTTTGTTATTTGGGCAAGAAAATCCGAGCGCACGCCACACTTTTACAATTACACATTGATGAAAGCGCTGAACGAAGGTAAGCAAATGACCGATGTGTGGCGTTTGCCGGCAATAGGGCGATGGGAAAAAACGTTGGGTAAACACCCCACGCAAAAACCACTCTCCCTGCTGGTTCGTATTCTTTTGGCAGCTTCGAGGCCCAATGCATGGATTCTTGACCCCTTTTGCGGTAGTAGCACCACGGGGATAGCCGCCAATCTCATAGGTCGTAAATACTTGGGCATCGACACTAACAGCGAATTTGTCGAGCTAAGTAAGCAACGACGAATGGATATCCAACTGCCGCAGCGACGTGATGAATTGCGGCGGCATATTCCCGACCTTCAACTCCTTGACCATGATAATTTAGTGGCTGAGCCGCAAGACAACAACTACGACCTCCCCTTTTAATGTCAGCGTGAGGTTGTTGTGCATAAGAAAAAACTCCTAACTCCTAATTCCTAACTCCTAACTATTTGCTATCTTTGCGGCGGAAAACAAAAACGCAAATGCCTTATGATGAAAGAGAATACGATCAAGTTGTTCGAGAAGAGCTTCCGCGAGAACTGGGATTTGCCCGCGCTGACGGACTACAATAGCGGTGAGACGTGGAGCTACGCCGACTTTGCCAAACAAATCGCGCACCTGCATCTGCTGTACGAGAAGATCGGCATCCGCAAGGGCGATAAAATTGCGCTGATAGGTAAGAACACGCCGACGTGGGTGATGGTGTTTATCGGCACGATCACTTACGGCGCTGTCATCGTGCCGGTGCTGCAGGAGTTTAACCCGAAGGACGCGCAGCACATTGTCAACCACAGCGAGGCGAAGCTGCTATTTGTGGGCAAGGCGGTGTGGGACAACTTCGATTTCGCGCAACTGATTCGCATCCGGGCGGCGGTGCTGCTCGAGGGCATGAAACTCGCGGCGGAGAAGCCGGGCGAGACGGTGGGCAAAGAACTGTACGCGCTGGAGCAGACGTTTGCCGACAAATACCCCAACGGCTTCACGGTTGAGGATATTGTCTATCCTGAGGTGTCGAACGACGAGCTGATGGAGATCAACTACACGAGCGGCACGACGGGCTTCTCGAAAGGCGTGATGCTGACGGGTAACAATCTGTGCGGCAACTTGGTGTATGGCATCAATTCGAAGCTGCATTACCGCAAGTCGCGCGCGCTGTCGTTCCTGCCGCTGGCTCACGCTTACGGCTGCGCGTTCGATATGTTGGTGCCGCTGGCGGTGGGGTCGCATATCACGCTGCTGGGGCGTATCCCCTCCCCGAAAATCATCGTGAAGGCGATGGGCGAGGTGAAGCCGAACCTGGTGATTACGGTGCCGTTGGTACTGGAAAAGATTTACAACAAGATGATTGTGCCGATGATCAGCCGCGGGATGCTGCGGTGGGCGTTGGCGGTGCCTCTGCTGGACCAACGCATCTACGCGCAGATCCGCAAACGCCTGATCGACGCTTTTGGCGGCTGCTTCGAAGAGGTGATTATCGGCGGCGCCCCAATGAACGCCGAGGTGGAGGATTTTCTCTATAAAATCAAATTCCCGTTCACCGTGGGCTACGGAATGACGGAATGCGCGCCGCTGGTGAGCCACACGCCATGGCGCGAGTACGTGCCGCACAGCGCGGGCCACGTGCTGCCGGGCATCATGGAGTGTAAAATTCTGAGCGACGACCCGGAGAACATCCCCGGCGAAATCTGCGTGCGCGGCGAGAACGTGATGAAGGGCTATTACCACAACAGCGAAGCCACCGATAAGGTGCTCTACGAAGACGGCTGGCTGCACACGGGCGACATGGGCACGCTCAGCGCCGACGGCACGATTGCCATCCGCGGGCGCATCAAGACGATGCTGCTAGGCGCCAACGGACAGAACATCTATCCCGAAGAAATCGAGGCGAAGTTGAACAACATGCTGTACGTCAGCGAGAGCCTCGTGGTGGAGCGTGAGGGCAAACTCGTCGCGCTGGTATATCCCGACTATGAGGCGATGGACCAACTGGGCGTGACGCGCGAGCAGCTGCCGGAGCGCATGGAGGATATCCGCGTGGAGCTGAATAAGTTGGTGGCGCCGTATGAGCGCATTGCGAAGATCCAGCTGATTGCGACGGAGTTTGAGAAAACGCCGAAACGCAGCATCAAGCGCTTCCTCTACTCCAACTAATTTTCCCTCGCCTAGGTTTTACTCACGCAGATTAAGCGGATCTAAAAAGATCTTTAAAAATTCGCTCAATCTGCGTGAGTTTTTTTACAAGTTTGTTAATAACGATGTTAATAACCGGCAATAACTTATCAATAAATTTATTTGCACGAACGGAAAACACACACTTATATACGCCGCGCAGAAAAATCCAAAAAAGTTAGCACGAATTTTTTGCCTACTTTTCAATAGCGAATTGTAAAAAAATTGGCGGATTCATGGGAAAAAATTATTAACTTTGCGAGTTGTTAACATCTTGTCAATAAACCACCTCATTTGCACGCATACGCTAAGGAAAACCTGTTGATAACGCTGTTAATAACCCCTTAATAAAATTCCGAGGGGAAAACGGCAAAAAGTTATCAACAAAATTGACAGGCTAATAACATCATCAAATAAGTTTTTTTTAAAAATAAAAAAATAATAGATATAAATATTATGAATGTCAATAAAGGCTACGTAGATGAGCCCATCCCCGAAGGCATCGATTTGCGCGCGGAGATCTTGCGCCTGAAAGAGGAGCGCAAAGCCGTCATCATGGCGCACTATTACCAGCGGCCGGAAATCCAGGAGCTCGCCGACATGATTGGCGACAGCCTCGCGCTGGCGCAGCAGGCGGCGAAGACCGACGCGCCGGTGATCGTGCTCTGCGGCGTGCATTTCATGGGCGAAACCGCCAAAATCTTGTGTCCCGACAAAACCGTGATTGTGCCCGACATCAGCGCCGGCTGCTCGCTGGCAGATAGTTGTCCGGCTGACGAATTTAAGGCGTTTATCGACGCGCATCCCGGCCACACCGTGATTAGTTACGTCAACACCACCGCGGCGGTGAAGGCGCTGACCGATGTTGTTGTCACTTCGTCGAACGCCAAAAAAATTGTTGATAGTTTTCCCAAAGATGAGAAAATCATCTTCGGCCCGGACCGCAACCTCGGCAACTACATTAACTCGCTGACCGGACGCAAGATGGTGCTGTGGGACGGCGCTTGCCATGTGCACGAGAAATTCAGTATCGAGCGCATTATGGAGCTGAAAAAGCAGTATCCGGAGGCAAAAGTGCTCGTGCATCCCGAATGCTCCAAGCCTGTGCGCCTGGTGGCAGACCTGGTGGGCAGCACGCAAGCGATTTTGAACTTCGCCATCAACGACGACGCGCGCCAATTTATCGTCGCCACCGAGAGTGGCATTCTCTTCCAGATGCGCGAGCGGTGTCCGGACAAAGAGTTTATTCCCGCGCCGCCGGAGGATGGCACCTGCGCCTGCAACGAGTGCGAGTACATGAAGCTCATCACTCTGCCGAAGCTCTACAACGCGCTGAAGTTCATGCAACCGGAAATCCGTGTAAACAAACGCCTCGCCGCCAAAGCCATCAAACCCATCGAGCGCATGCTCGACCTCTCCAAATAATTTTTCTCGCGCAGAACTCGCAAAAAAATACTCCGAAGGAGTTTAACTGCTTCGAAGAAGCCTCACAAAACCCCGCATTCCCCGCAGCGAAGCGAGGAGAATGTGGGGTGTAGAGAAGCCCATAGCAATGCTACTTCGAAGAAGTTGAACAAATTTGCGAGAAAAAACTCCTAACTCCTAATTCCTAACTCCTAACTAAAAGAAATGGATTACAACTTTAACGAAATAGAAAAGCGCTGGCAACAGTATTGGCGCGACAACAACACCTACAAGTGCGAAATAGATTCCTCCAAGCCCAAATACTACGTGCTTGACATGTTTCCCTATCCGTCGGGAGCCGGACTGCATGTAGGCCACCCGCTCGGCTACATCGCCAGCGACATTTACAGCCGCTACAAACGCCTGCGCGGCTTCAATGTGTTGCATCCGATGGGCTACGACGCTTATGGTCTGCCCGCCGAGCAATACGCCATTCAAACGGGCCAACATCCGGAGAAAACCACGCGCGAAAACATCGCCCGCTATCGCAGCCAACTCGATAAAATCGGCTTCTGCTACGACTGGAGCCGCGAGGTGCGCACCTGCGACCCTGCCTACTACAAATGGACGCAATGGGCTTTCTTGCAGATGTTTAAGAGTTATTACGACACGGCGAAAGACAAAGCCTGTCCCATCACCGAACTCGAAGCGCATTTTGCCGCGCACGGCACCGAAGGCGCCAACGCCGCCGGCAGCGAGGAACTCTCCTTCACCGCCGAGCAATGGAACGCGATGACAAATGTGGAGCGCAATGACGTGCTGATGAACTACCGCATCGCTTACCGCGGCAAAACAATGGTCAACTGGTGTCCGAAGCTCGGCACCGTGCTTGCCAACGATGAGGTCAGCGAAGGCCTCTCTATCCGCGGCGGCTATCCTGTGGAGCAAAAACTGATGTCGCAGTGGTGCCTTCGCGTCAGCGCTTATGCTTCGCGCCTGCTCCGCGACCTCGACACGCTTGAGTGGAGCGATAGCATCAAGGAAACGCAGCGCAACTGGATTGGCTACAGCGAAGGCGCCGAGATGACCTTCCCCGTTGCCGACAGCGACACGACGCTGCTTATTTTCACCACCCGCGCCGACACCATCTTTGGCGTCACCTTTATGGTGCTCGCCCCCGAGAGCGATTACGTGGCGCAAGTGACGACCCCCGAGCAGAAAACCGCCGTCGAGAACTACCTCAACGAGGTGAAGCACAAAACCGAGCGCGAGCGCATGATTGAGAAAAAAGTCAGCGGTGTGTTCACCGGCAGCTACGCCATCAACCCCGTCACCGGCAAAAAAATACCTATCTACGTCAGCGACTATGTGCTTGCCGGCTACGGCACCGGCGCTATCATGGCAGTGCCCGCGCACGACAGCCGCGACTACGCGTTCGCGCGCCACTTCGACCTCCCCATCATCCCGCTGATCGAAGGCGCCGACGTCTCCAACGAAAGTTTTGACGCGAAAGACGGCATCATGATGAACAGCAGCAACGAGCGCCTGCAGCTCAACGGCTTGCAAGTGAAAGATGCCATCGCGCGCACCAAGCAATACATCACCGAAGCCGGCATAGGCCATGTCAAGGTGAACTACCGCCTGCGTGACGCCATTTTCAGCCGCCAGCGCTATTGGGGCGAGCCATTCCCCATCTATTACGATGAGGACGGACAACCGCAGCCGCTCGACGAAAGTCTGCTGCCGTTGCAACTGCCCGAAGTGGATAAATTCCTGCCGACCGAGACCGGCGAGCCGCCACTCGCGCGCGCCAAAAACTGGGTCGCTCCCAACGGACGTCCCCTCGAGACCTGCACCATGCCGGGCTTTGCCGGTTCTTCGGCATACTACCTGCGCTACATGGACCCCCACAACGACACCGCGCTCGTCAGCCACGAAGCCAACGACTACTGGCGGCAAGTGAACCTCTACGTGGGTGGTACCGAGCACGCCACGGGACACCTCATTTACAGCCGTTTCTGGAACAAATTCCTCTACGATTACGGCTACGTCTGCGAATCCGAACCCTTCCGCAAACTCATCAACCAGGGCATGATCCAGGGCCGCAGCAACTTTGTTTACCGCATCAAGGACACCAACACCTTCGTGTCCTACAACCTCAAGGACAACTACGACGTGACCCCGATTCATGTGGACGTCAACATCGTGTCCCTCGACTGCCTCGACCTCGACAAATTCCGCGCCTGGCGACCCGAATTCCGCGACGCCGAGTTTATCCTCGAGCATGGCAAATACATCTGCGGCTGGGCTATCGAGAAGATGAGCAAATCCATGTTCAACGTCGTTAACCCCGACGATATCGTCGAGCGTTACGGCGCCGACACCCTGCGGCTCTACGAGATGTTCCTCGGACCGGTAGAAGCTTCCAAACCCTGGGACACCAACGGCATCGACGGCGTTCATCGCTTTTTGAAACGCCTCTGGGCGCTTTTCTTCAAGGGCGACACCTTGCAGCTCACCGCCGAACAACCCTCGCCTGATGCCCTCAAGAGCATCCACAAACTCATCAAGAAAGTGACGGGCGACATCGAAACGTTCTCCTACAACACCTCCGTCGCTGCCTTCATGATTTGTGTCAACGAGCTCACCCAGATGAAGTGCCACAGCCGCCAGGTTTATGAACTCTTCACCATCGTGCTCGCGCCTTTCGCACCGCATATCTGCGAAGAACTCTGGCACGCGCTCGGCCATGACACCTCCGTCTGCGACGCACAATGGCCCGCATACAACGAGGAATACCTCAAAGAAGCGCAGGTGAACTACACCGTGCTCTTCAACGGCAAACCGCGTTACAATATCTCCGTGCCCGCCGGCACCGACGCCGACGAGGTGCAGCGCATCGCCCTCGCGGAGCCAGCCGCCGCGCGATGGCTCAACGGCGCGCAAGCACCCAAAAAAGTCATCGTCGTCCCCAACAAAATCATCAACATCGTCGTATAAGTTTCGTGAGATTAGGTCGGATTGAAAAGATTTGAAAAAATCAAACCAAATCCGTAGCAAAGGTGAAAAATCAAACCTAATCCGACCCGCCGTTCGGAGCAGCGAGAGCAATGGGAAAGCGAGGAACGAGTTTTCACATTGCCG
>Ga0065711_1044814_pt1 | contig 13857 bp, 7 predicted proteins | sample Hoacrofraction12_FD_59098 | JGI IMG/M metagenome (GOLD analysis project Ga0065711, IMG submission 59098) | Hoatzin crop microbial communities from Cojedes, Venezuela - Epithelial fraction 12 v2 (version 2) | ecosystem: Host-associated > Birds > Digestive system > Esophagus > Crop | place... | reverse complement strand
TATTTTTGTTCTGGCATCTGCCCACTTGTGATATACACAAATGATATCGCCGAGGGAGTACTGAAGATCTGACTGTTACTGGTACCTGTTAAAGTGAGACATAAAATGGTAAATACTAAGTATCTATCTGCTTGGTTTAGAGAAGTGGGGCAAAGTATTTCTGGCAGGATGAAACACTAGCCGATGGGGTACATGACATTTCTATCTGATACATGATTAAATGCCAATGTAAGTTGAAAGAGTACAGGTCTGCTTTACTGCATGGTTTCTAGCAAAAAGGTATTTAACAGTTGTAGGAGAAAGTACGCATTAGAAATATTCTATGTGAAAAAGAACGCACCACAATTTGCGAGCAAGGGCTCGCCTCAAAGAGCTGTCACAGGTAAACCGCTGTGGGCCTCAGTGCGGAGGAGGAACACAAGGAAGTGGAAAACAAGTAGTGACCTGGAATTAAGTGTAAAGTTGAAGGTTATCACTCTTGTGTGCTGAACATTACAGCAAGAAGGCTTGCAAAATGAGGAAAAAGACGGTTTGCTGGAATGAAAACCTTCATATGGGCCCAAATGTCACAACACACTGCATTACTTTTTCAATAATTACAGTGCTGAACTCCAAGGTCCCAGAGGAGGTGAGAATTTTTTTGGCAGACTCTGAATGTGAGAAGAATTGACATAATGAAGATTTTAGGTCAGCTCTTTTACTAGCCTTTAATATTTCTAAAGTATTTCAGTTTCTCACTAAGGTTTCTTGAACTGATTAGGGCAAGACAGCATGCCTTAAGGCCACTATCAGGAGGACATCAATAATGTTATAATGCTACTAAAGTTTAATAATAATTCATATATGGTCATTCCCTAATTGGAAAATTAGGTGCACATTGATTGTTGCTTGCAGCTTCTGATGCCTTCTATGTGGCCTAAAGATTAAACTAATCTCCAGTGTATTTTTCTTCATCAAACCCAGTTTCCTGGCTATTTCTCCAAATTATGAAGTCACACTCCATCCAAATTTCTTTAGCATTTGCCTTCTCTAAGCTACCAAGAAAACTATAACCATGCAAGAGAGAAATATGAGGCCTGGTTTAATACAGGACCAGGAGATGAGTACACCTAAACCAATCGCATCCTCACTGAAATCCTCTGCAAATAACTCCTTGGAAAGGTAGAACAGTCCACGTGTAAATTAGAAAGTCAAGTCTAGTCAATGAAATTCAAGACATAAATTACTATACCAAACTTGAGGGTGAAAACCCTGTATAAATGTAGTCTTTTTTGTTTTTTAACTGTATAGAATGTATGGTTTCAATTATTTTTTTAGAAATTTTTAGGTTTTTAAAGGGTTCTTTGTCTTTCAGATTTTTGAAGTCTATAGAATATGTGGTTAAAAATAAGCAAAGAAAAACAGTCTGAAAGAGTAAACACAGGAGGTAATTTAATTCGCCCTTAGAAACTATGCCTCGTTCATGCTGGAGGGTAGATTTCAAAGGTATTAACTTAAAATCATTTTACCAGTATTAGAACTGAAGTGTTGCTGGAGGAAATTAGCAATACGGCTACGTATGTAGATGGATCTAGCCTGCTCCACTGAGCTACACTGGAATTTCAAAAGGGGGTGGCCCTGATGCCCCAAACAGTAGTTCTAACCATAATCCACCAACACTTCGTAAAAATAAGTCATTTACCCCTGCTGACACAGAATCATAGAATAGCTGGGGTTGGAAGGCACCTTTAAAGGTCATCTAGTCCAACCCCCCTGCAGTGAGCAGGGACATCTGCAATTGAACCAGGTTGCTCAGAGCCCAGTCCAACCTGACCTTGGATGTTTCCAGGCATGGGGCATCTACCACCTCTCTGGGCAACCTGTGCCAGTGTTTCACCACCTGCATTGTAAAGAATTTCTGCCTTATATCTAGTCTTAATCTACCCTCTTTTAGTTTAAAACTATCACCACAGGTCCTGTTGAAAAGTTTGTCCCCGTATTTCTTAGAAGCCCCCTCGAAGTACTGAGATGTCGCAATAAGGTCTCCCCTCAGCCTTCTCTTCTCCAGGCTGAACAATCCCAAATCTCTCAGCTTTTCCTCATAGAAAATACGTTCCATTCCCCTGATCATTTTCATGGCTCTCTTCTAGACCTGCTCCAACAGCTCCATGTCTTTCCTGTGCTGAGGGCTCCAGAGCTGGACACAGGACTCCAGATGGGCACTCTCCAGAGTGGAGTAGAGGGGCAGAACCCTCTTCCTCGACCTGCTGGCCACACTTGTCTTGATGCAGCCCAGGATATGGTTGGCCTTCTGGGCTGAGAGCACAAGATGTCGACTCTTGTCCAGCTTTTCATCCACCAGTATTACCAAGTCCTTCTCTGCAGGGCTGCTCTCGATCCCTTCATCCCCCAGCCTGTATTGACGGTGTGGGTTGCCCCATCTTCATTCTAGCCTTGAGTACTCATCATGGTCCAGCAGTTAACTTGGTCTACCAGACCCAGATATTCAGAACCTCAATCATACCCAAATGCCTACTGGTGATCCAGTTTGTTAACCTGTGCCAGAAGGAAGCACCAACCTGCTCAATTAATCCATCTGGGTAGAAGGAAGAAGAAAATTCTACTAATATAGAAAACTTTAGCCCAACCAAGGATATTTAGAGTGAGTCCATGTAGTATGCAGGAGTTCAACTCACATGTCCTGGAGAAACCTTGGATGTCCAGGTCCTTTGCCGGGCATAAAACCCAATATTTTTGTGCCTAGATATACCAACATCTTTTTCCTGATGGGATTTGTTAAATGATACTGCTCCATGTTTTCAATAGTTTCAATGACTACAGCCATATCCGCAAAAACATCTGAAGCCAAATGTTAGTATGCTTTTACCAGAAGTAGTATTTCATTTTCATTTTCTATTCCTTCAAATTGTTTTAGCTGCTATTCACCTGTTTAAAGTCCTTTATTACTATTTACAGTGAAGATATAGTGCTTCATAGCTTAGATAAACAATCTTGGACCAGGAAAAGCAGACACTAATAAAAAAAGGCAGTTCTGGAATAACCCAGAGACAGAAGTTCCTTTGCATAAACTATTCCTTTAGTATTTATGAATAACAAATAGATCCAGTGAAATAAGGCTGTGAATGACTCATGTTCAGAAAAAGTCAAATATTCATTGGATAATCTCTTCATAACAAATAATTGAACCAGCTCTAAAAATATTTGTGGGGTTTTTCCTTACAGGGGAAAAAAGTGACTCACCAAAATGAGCTTGTTAAAAGGCAAAAAAAGTCCAAGGACTGGCTCTTAACCCTGCAATCAGCCCAAATAAGGACAGTATGTGGTTGCACTATCCCGGGAGCGGAGCGTTGACCAGACTGTGCTTGACAATCTGATACTTCCCCTCTGAAGCGTGGGAGAGAGAAACCGCTTGGCTGGTGTATCGCAGCTCGCTGCCTGCCCCAGTGCTGGCTGGAGGAGCATGGGGGTGAAGCCAGCAGGCTCTGCAGTCCCCTCAACACTCTGACAAGCTCCAGCAACACAAGTCATTCACCTGTGGAGCAGGCAGCACCTCACACTTTTATCCTGCACAATGCAAACATAGGGGAAAACTCTGCTTGGTGCAAGTTCGCAAAACTTATTTACCAAACCTTGAGCAATAGGTGGGTTTTGAACACTTATACAGTTTAATGAAATGAAACGTGTGAATATCTCACACTTTTGCTTGTATTCTGTAGGTTCGTGGTGCCCCGACCTGCTGCTGAACTGTTCTCTTTGACAGTTCCTGCCTTGCTATCCCTCTAATGCTTTCTGACTTACTGAGATTGCACCGATGTGTGGTACAACACTAAATGCATTCCTGAAATCCAAAGAAATTATGTCTATCCAGCTGGGTTAACATACCTCCAAGAATCCAAATACACTTATCAGACATGAGCTATTTTTTTAATTGTTTCATGCTGAGTGACCTTTAATAAATCAGAGCTCCACAAAGCCCTTATAGGTCAATGCATGTATTTCCTCCGCTTAATGCTCTCCAGTCTGTAGACAGGTAGCAAAATGCTGTAGCTTTGCAGCCTCATGCAAATTTGCCTTAAGTGCTACGAGAATTGGTGCTGTTCTGGCTGGGAGCCTGCATGCATAAACTCTTCTGAGTAAAAGGTCATCTTACAAAAATGTTGCTCTCTTGTACGACAAGGTTAGGTAGAATCAGCCTTACCCTGCTACAACTGCCTGTGGCATACCTCCTCCAGCCCAGAAACCGTGGGAATAAGATGCCACCATTCACACTGAAGCAACATGGGAAAATGAACTGACTGTTTGCAAGGTGCAAACACCATTCTCCAGGACATCTGTAGAAAAATGGCTTGAGAGCAGAGGACAGAACAGAAGAACAAGGAAATTAGTATGTGACGACTGATGAGGCTGAAGCTGTTCAAGGTGAAAGGTCTGGTTTACCTGTGGAAACAGCTGAGGGAGGCAGAAAACTGCAGCCCATACCTCAGAGAAGAAGCCACATGCTAGAATGAACTCTTGAATCTAACTCCATGGAACGCTTCGGAGCGTGGAGGAAAATGAGGCAGTGAAATGGCTGGTGTGATTTAGTTCAGGTTGTTTTGTTTGTTGGGCTACTGAAGGAGTTATTGGTCTGTGATTCTTTCAAAAACTCTTCCCAAGCCTGTGCATGTGTTTGCTGTGCAGATCAGTATAGACTGATGTCACAGAACAAAAAACTTGGTTATATCAGAATAAGACACTTGGTTTTATCAGCTTATTTAAGAAATTGCATTCAGCTGGGCATGAGATGGGCAGAGTGTCTGTACATCTTGGCCGCAGTGTGTGTAGGCTCACGATGTGTGATGTGAAGTCAATCTCAGTGTACACAAAGTCCAAAGTCCCGGTTCACAGCAAGTGGTGTATAGAGTCTGGGCTCTCTGAGGATGTGAAAGAGAGCCTGGATCTGCTCCGTGTAGTGTAGGTACAGATCATGGCAAGTCTTCTGAGCACTTGCACGCAGTGATATATATGCGGTCGCTTCACCACCTTATGAACTCTGCACAAATTGCCTTCTCTCAGCAGCCTTTCCAGCTGGGGTCAGGGCCTAACCCACAACCCACCACTTGCAATGTCGCTGGCACCCAGAGTGCCGTTATTACTCCTTATCTTCCTGGCAGAACATACAATGATTTGTTGCAATTTCATATTACTGCAATGATTCCCTTCTCATATCAGGATCAACACATAAACAGCCTAAAGTTGAGCAGGATGCAAATGATTCAGGGTATGGCACTGGAAGAAGGAAACCAGGGGCTCACAGCTCATCCCTAGCTCTGCCCTGAGATGTGGGACCCCAGTGAGGCACATTTATGTCTTAGAGCAAACAGGATGCAAATTCCCAGTGTGTTAGTTACAATGGAACTTGATCAGTTAAGTTAGACATAAAAGAGAAGCCACTCATCAGTGCTGAGAAGCAGCTGAATGCTTTCAACTGCATGGTCCAAATACAGCTTCAATCTTTCAGTTAGTCCATGAGGAAGGACTTCTTGCCCATACAGAGCATATTACAGGATTAGGGCCAAAATCAGCAAAGTTCTTCCGAAGTACTGAAGACATGAGTGATTTTTGTAACATAATATTTATACCAGAGCAAGCCATCATACATCTTGTTTCTGCCATGTTCTGGAGAAAACATTTGACAAGATATTTACCATTTATACATTTTTATTGATATTATGTATGTCTGGGAAGTCCAGAAGCCTTTATGAAATATACACTGGCCTTGAAATAAAAAAAAACTTTTTCCAGCTATCCTAAAATAACTTTCTGATGCTAGCCTGAGTTTCTTGCATGCTAGAAACTTGCAAAAGTGTTTCACGTCTGTTGCTTTAGCATACATGCAACCAGAATAGCTGTAACTCCAAACTGAGTACCTCAAACACGCACATCCAGCTCTGGCTGAAGAACCAGACTCCCAGCTACAGTGTCCTGCACCTGTCGCTGGTCTCTGTTTTGGACTAGTGTAATTTTGGGGAGAAGGATAGAAAGGGACACTCTGTGTTCACAAAGGAAAGAAGGAAACCATCAGTGACAGGGTTTTTTTGAGCATTGGCTGTTTGAGTGCTGCTCAGAAGTTTGTAATGTCAGAAGTGGTCCCAGCAGCAATGGATTAGTGGGCAGAGAACAAGTGAGGAGGTCAAAAGGCGAAAAATAAATGCAGTGTGTCACATGGCGGTGCTGTTTATCACCTGGTTAGAGAAACTAAGGAAATCACATGGATGTCATCATTTTGTGTAGGATGACCCTACACACATACAATCTGATCTTCCACTCCAGGGCTTGTTAAACTTGTGTAAAGGGATGGTGAACTAGAACCAGCTAGTTTGCATCATCTGGCAAGCTGCTGTTTGGGAAGTAAGCATATGTCAATAGCTTTAACATGAGCAGTAAAGGGCTGGATAGGAGATTTCATACCCAGACTGGGAAATTTCCATGGCAGTTTTACAATTCAGAAAATACACGTATCATCACACACGAATATATGCAATAAGCACAAAAGATTAGCATTGGAACTGACAACTTGTAAGCCAGGTTTTAGCTTTCTGTGATTCAAAACAGCTGAGTGATAAATTAAAATAAAAACAAATGCCAGCAGCTCCTTAGCACTGGTGGTATTGGTGGGTGCTCCTGTCGTAAGAGCCTGGTGAATGCATATTGTTATAATTGGCCGGGTGGAGGTGGTAGAACAAACGTGACTCTTCCAAGGCAGTGTTGGCACTGACAATAATTGTTAACAGATTTGGTTTCCTATTAACTTCTTTTTTTCCCCTATAGCTCCTTCTTAACTTATCAGCAGATTTTATTTTTGAGTTATTAGAAATCTCATCCTTCTTTTATTGATTCTTGTGAGTTGCCAGCCAGCCACTAATTGCTTCCAGCTCTGGCATTTCAAAATTACTGATTTCCTTTTAGATACTTAAATCATTCATTTATCTTCCCCTCCATCCCTCCACCCCCTTTTGACTTTCTTTGGCTTGAGATTTTCTTTGAACAGCTGTCAGCTTAGTTAACCCTAGTCATTCTAGCCAAACATTGCTCTCATTTCCATGGCGTAGTCAAGAACTGCTGATAAATGTAAATCCTCATTTAACTGAACCCTCAGCACGAGCACTCTGAATACAACACCTAGTTAATGTGCTGTGCAGGTGTACCTATATCTTTATACATAAACACACATGTATACATACATATATATACATGAAGTCAGTCTGTGTGTTTATATATAAACATGTGTAAACACAGATATACTGTATATGTATAGCATAGAAATAAATGCATATGCATAGCTGTAGGCTTAAATTAATGGAAGTGCTTGTGTTTATGGTCTGGCTTGCTACTCCCCTCTGCCACTCTGCTGCACAGCTCCTGATGCAGAACAAACGTCCTTGTACTGAGACCACTGGAGTCATCCAAGAGTCACAGATTAGCAAGTCACCACGCTGAACGGCAGGAGCTGCTGACAGATGTGTTGCTAAATCTGGGCAAAGGGAAGGAGAGGTGACTGATTACAAGAGCTCTCTCAGTGTGAGCAAAGATAACTTGAATTACATCGCATTAGCTGAGCACTAGAAATGTGCAGACGGGCTGCTACTGGGGCACTGCCGAGCTCAATAACTTGTCCAGAAGCAGTAACTGGTGCACGAGCTTGCGCTCTGCCCTGCTGACGAAAGCTCCTTTTCACACAAAGGTGTCTGTGCATCCCTCTGCCCTCTCCCACCTCGGACCACAGGCATGGCTGCTCCTCACCCCTCTGGCACTGGCAGAGCAGATTGCTGTGGAGGGAGAGCTCTCCCACTGCACTCCAAGGGACCTCAGCACTGCTGTGCTTTGAAGCGAGAGGGCTGCTGGGGCATGGGACCTGCAGGCTGTCTACTCTGCAGTGTGGAGCAAAGCAGTAAAGCTCAGAGACTGATACCAACATGCCATTTTCCTTCATGAGGCCATGAGGCTGTTTCCTTTTACACCCCCATCAATTTTCATTGCTTCTTCTGCTCTGTGAAGGACTGAGGGGAAAAAAGGGGGAAAACACTAAGGAGAGTTTCGCCCCTTGTGGCTACACTAGTCCAGATCAGGTCCCAAATACTGAACTTTCCTTCTTATGGATCGAAGATGGTCCCTGAATAAAAACTCCCCTGCCCCCTGCATGCCTGCTCCCGGCTCCCTGTGGAGCTACACGCGCATGTGAAGGGTGCGGGAGAGGAAGTCTCCCCATGATGCTGCCCTCCCGCAGGCACTGCCTGGTTCCCTGGGCTAGAAAGCCCCATCAGAGCGTGTCAGATCTTTGTCCTGGGAAAAAGACCCTGACATCACTGTTATTCCAGACACCCAGCCCTGTGCTTCCCATTCACCCCAGAGACACTCTGGCAGCACGGCCAGGTAGCTGCCACCACTGCAAGCCCAGCCTGCTGCCGACCGGGGCTTTACAGGCTCTCAGCCGTGTTCAGCCGCTTGAAAGACCAATGTTACTATCCCAGGTGCATGTCACTGAGGGGCTCAAATCAACATATTCTTGTGGAAACGAAGAAAAATTTTCCTGGACACGTTTTCTTTTCTGTAAAAAGTGCAACGCTTTGAGCTGCCAGCAGCACAGGGCCCTTTTAAAAATGCATAGCCCATAAATGAAGCAATATAGGACCTAGGGGCACTTGAGGACACTCCTTTCCCTGTTACATCGTTTCTTCCTCTCCAGACCTTGCCTAAACCACCCCATCACTAGGCTGAAAGCAGCAAATGGCAACTGTTAAACATATGGTTTAATTTTAGGGATCAGTCCTAGGCACTCAAATTAGTTTTTGCTTGGGTTAAATGCAAGTAGCAATTAAACACACCTTGCATGATGAGAACAGAAGCAGCTGGAAGCTGCTGTCCAAAGCAAGCTTCTGCATGAGAAGACCAATAGTACTCATGGTGCACCCCTGAGTGCAGGCACAAAGGTGGAGGGATTGACTAGTTGCAGCTGTGGGCATTAGTAAAGCAAAGGCCTGAAGATGGGCATGGTTTTGGGAGAGAACCACGTTCCTTTCAGCCATGATACTCATAAGAAAAGTAAGCTTGTTGAGGGTAAGAAGCAAAGCCTGGTCTGTCTTACTATTGCCATATCCTATTTGTAACAGATCTCCAAAAATACGCATTATAGGATGTTTTAAAGAGCTGAGTTTAAGAAAAAGGAAGAAGAAAGGCACTTAATTACCCAGAATGGCCATTGTTTTTTCCATAGGCCACTTGCAGCCTTATGCATTTTGTTTTGGTTGTAAGTTTACTGCAGAAAGCCCGCTCAGGTTTCACGAAGTGGCAGTCAGCAGCCTGGGATGATGTAGATAACACATATCTGTATGACGAAACAAGTTGTGTGGGTTTTTTTCATATTGAAGGACTGACGGTTCCTTTTCGTGCAGCAGTTGAGCAACTTGTTCACAGTTTAGAAGATTTGTTGCCAACGAGAAGCATATCTCCTTGGAATAAAATCTGTTTCATATCCGACTTCCAGGATGTTGATGAATTTACCTTTATTTTGGTTGACAAAACCTCATGTTTTCAACCTGTAATGATGAATGGCCTGTGAAGGGTCAACATGGTGCTTCATCACAGTTAGAAACCTACTCAGTGCATGACATGAGGCTTTGAAAATCACCTTTCTACAGCATTGTGACTCTGGTAGTAAGGGAGAGCTAGCGTGTCTCTGTGTGTTCAGAAGTTAAAATAAAAAATCTGTTCACTCTAGGCAAACCAAAGCCTCTAACCAAGCCTGGATGTGTGGTCCCTGTCCCAGCTGGTAAGTTAGTGTAGTTTTCCAGCTCAGCAAAAACTTCTGTTTCTTCAGAGCTCTGGAAGTCTACAGCAGAGTAAGCATGTAGCGAAAGAGGGGCAATTCTGTTTCCAAATCCACAGACTCACTCTTAAAATTGCAGCAAACCTTGAATTCTTGTCCTATTTCTGTGGCAGAACCATGATTTTTGAGTGGTGTCTCAGGCAAAAGACAACTTCTAGACTTTTCTTTGCTTCCAACTTTCTAGAAATGTCATTGCATCACTGACAAGTTGGCTCTTGACAGATGAAGTGGGACGCTACAACTGCAAAAAAGAAGTCTGAGTGTTGTAGAAGACACTTCTTTTCAAATTGAGCAGGGGGAACGGTTACACTGTTGAATCACAGAAGGGCTGTGGCTGGGTAATTTAAAAGATCTGCCGTCTGAGAAAGCACATTTTAAAAATTCCTTTTCTTTCTTCAGCTATCAAGATACCACTGGGACTTCATGAGGTTCATAGATCTGCTGCACAATGTGTGAATGGCCATATCTCACCATAGAGTCAAGAGTTGAGCTATTAAGAGTACAACAAAAGCAAGAACAAAATCAGAGCTGACTTGTGAGGGAAGATGTAACGGCTGTGGGTAAAAGCAGGAAGAATGGGGATGGAGAAATCAGATTAGTAAAATAAAAACAGCAAGATGTGTTGGTTAGATGTATTTATAACATTCAGCGTCATCTCCTCTGGTTTTACCAAACCCTGCTCATAATTTTGAAAATGGCAGTTCATTTAGGTCATCTCAAAATTGCTGAAGGAAGAGGTCACACAGTTTATTCAGAGCTCCTGTGTCGTTAAGTCTCTGTATATACATCTCAGGTTATCCCAAGTATTCCTGTATTACTCTGGAATAAGCAAATCCACTGAAATCAATATATTTACTGCAGATCTACACTGGTATCACTGAGCACAAGCCCTATCCGAAAGATTTCAAGCGTGGTGTTGCACAAACAGTGGCTTGAGCTGAACTCAGATTAAGGTCAACTAAATCCTTATGCAGTAACAACTAAAGTTTTATGACCTACCTGTTCTCATGTCCAAAGGACTGTATTGCTGTATCCTTTTCCCTGCTATTACAACGGCCCTACACAGGACTGAAAACAAATTGTATTTTTCAAACTTTCTTTCTCATCAGTGTGTGAGATAGCCATCCTTTTTAATATGGCAAGTACTAGAAATTATGTTAAACCTGAACAGATAAAAATGGAAGTATAGCAGTGTCAACAGGAATAAACCCAAATTGCTCTTAGGTTAGTTTCAGTGGATGGGATTAGTGAGCATTAAGGGGAAACATAAAAGCAAAAAGAAACAAAACAGAGCCTGCATCACTTCATGTCATCAGCTTTTGCATTACTCCAAGGCATTAAGCAAGGGCTCATGCCTGACACTTATAAGCCTTATCCACGCCCCTTGCTGGTTTTTTAGTAAACAGAGCTTCTGCAGTGCCAAGTCCATGTGAGTGTCTTTTGTCCCAGTGGCATCCTGCGTGCTTGGATTTTTTTTGTTGGAGGGAGTGAGGGGAGTGATGTACCAGCGTACCTGCCTTAAAGTGGGAATTGCTTCTCAGCTTTATATCATCCCTGAGCTGCCAGACCTCGTACAGCAACAGCCAGAGTCCATCCCAGCAGCAAAGACGAATTCACCCTAGGGATGAATTACGCTAGGTGCCCTAGTAGCAGCTTTACTTTGAAAACATCCTGTACAATTTGAATATCCTAATGTCTCAATTTTTATAGTTATGTGGTAGTATATTAGCTAAGGGATATTTTTAACTTGGAGAAAAGAGGAACATGAGACTGCTGGAGTCACTGAGTTGGTTTCCCACCAGGACCTCCCCATGAATATATTGACATCCTCCTGGGCAGAGCAGCTGCCACCCCCACAAGAGGGGCTCTTCCAGAACTTCCCCAACCTTTATGGCTGCAAACAACCTGCCTATATATGTTTACAAATTCTTTCTATGTTCATTCAGAACCAATTTATAGCCACTCATTCTCAAACCAGTACAGACTGCTAGTTAAATAAGCTTCTCTCCATTCTATGTTACAGCCCTTTGTGAATAATTTTCCATCCTCTCTCAGGCTTTTTTTTTGGATGCACTGAAAAACATGCTCCAGTTCTTCTCTTGCGGTATCTGCCTTTGTCTGTTGTAGCAGATCTCCTGATCTCCTCTGCCCCTGTTTTGATCTTGACACCACCCCTGAGCATAGGTGACCTGAGCAGTGTGAGCGTGTCGCCTCTCAGGTAAAGACTTGCCAGACACCTGTGCAGTGTAGCAGCATTTCTCAACTCTCCTGCAAATGCCTCACCTTCATCTTTATCATACTGATATTACTTCAGTGCATTGTAATTATTCTGGAACTAATACGTCGTCCTTGTCTGATGTTATACCCGTTTCATGAGCTCCCAGTTTTCACAGATTACTTAATGATGAATAACTGCCTATGCATTTTGTATTACTGACCTTAGTCTTATTTCTCCCCATCCCACCTTCTGTGTGTTGTTAGTGCTGTTTGCACAATATTCTGAACCTGTGTTACTAAATGGTGTCCTCTTCCAGCCTAGAAGTAGAGTACTCTAGAGTCAAGTAATTAATATCTCCTCAGAAGCGAAAGATGAAATTCCTACATTTTTTCAGTTGACTAGTCTAGCTGTAGCCTAACAACGTTACCTGATCATGTGAACAAGAACATTGTGAAACATCGGCAAACTGCTGCTGTGCTTAGCATATATGTCTGTGAGAAATAACGGGTGTGAAAAGATTAATATATAGCCAGTGGTGTGGAAATGTGCACTCCATCTCAGCAGCTATCCAGTTAATATAAATTACAAGACGGCACCTAAAGAACACATGCATAAATGCAAGATGTCTTGTTAGAGCAGACTTGTTAGATTTCTGGTGCATACGTGAAACTTTGTAAAGACTCTTGAAATCATCGTAACTTTATCTAAATTTGTTTACACACCACCCAGTCATAGTGCCGTAAGGGCTGTGTGTGCTGGAGTCTCTCTTTTGAGGGGCAGAACGTGACTTTTATTGGTTATTTCTCACAGGGTTTCAAGAGATTCTTGTGTAATTACAGAATAATTCAAGTGGGAAGGGGCCTTGGTTTGCCAAGGCCTTGCCCAACCTCCTGTGCAAAGCAAGGAGGTCAACATCAAATTCAGAGCAGGTTGCTCAGGGCTTCTCTACTGTCAGGTCTGGAAACTCTCCTGGGGTGGAGACTGCTCAGCCTTTCTGACAGTCTAATGCACTGCTTGACTGTTCTCATCTTGGAGGCTTTATTATATATGTGCATGTCTCCCTGCTTCAGTTTATGACACTATTAAAATTCCCCAAAATCCAGTTCTCCTGGATTTTCCCACTTTACTAAATTTGATAGTTTCTGACAGGCTTGAAGAGAAAAGACAGTCAGACTTCTGGTAAATACAGTCAGCACAGGTGGAATTACCAGGGTGAACGGAAGAACAGCAAGCGGTGCGGTGAATGACACAAGTCGGTGGGGGCAGGTAAGGAAGAACTACTTTTCTACTACAGTTGTGCAATGTAGGTGAAGACGGAAAAAACTTACAATACCTTAACCAAGTGTCTAGAATGAAAAGTGACACGAAGCTTGTTTTCCTCACAACATACTGGTGTGGTATGCAAATCATGTTGCAAAAATGCTACCCCACTGTTCATTTCTTCAGCATGTAGTAGATGTGAGAGGACCAGGATTGTCCAGCAACTGCACCCACACTAACGCCCAAGGTAACTCAGTTCAAAACTCCTGCTAGAAAAACGGCCTTGCCAAATGGTTTGTGCTTCCTCCTCCTATCTCGGATGGAGCTGGCTCCCAGCAGGCTGGGCAGGAGCCCAGCACTGACAGCGGGGAGATTCCCAGACAGGGGTATCTCCCTGTGTCCTGGGTTTGGCCAGAACAGGGTTAATTTTCACTGGAATCCAGGAAGGGGCACAGCCGGGGGGTGGGGGCTGACCCCACCTGGCCAAACAGAGCCCGGTATTCCATACCATGTG
>Ga0065711_1044830_pt1 | contig 13858 bp, 4 predicted proteins | sample Hoacrofraction12_FD_59098 | JGI IMG/M metagenome (GOLD analysis project Ga0065711, IMG submission 59098) | Hoatzin crop microbial communities from Cojedes, Venezuela - Epithelial fraction 12 v2 (version 2) | ecosystem: Host-associated > Birds > Digestive system > Esophagus > Crop | place... | reverse complement strand
CGACCCAGGTGTAGGACCTTGCCCTTGGCCTTGTTGAACCTCATGAGGTTCACACAGGCCCACCTCTCCAGCTTGTCCAGGTCCCTCTGGATGGCATCCTGTCCCTCTGGTGTCTCAACTGTACCACTCAGCTTGTGTCATCTGCAAACTTGCTGAGGGTGCACTCTATGTTGCTGTCCATGTCATTGATAAATATATTGGAACAGCACCGGTCCTAGTACGGACACCTGAGGGACTCCACTCGTCACTGGTCTCCATCCGGACATTGAGCCGTTGACCACTACCCTTTGGCTGCGACCATCCAACCAATTCCTTATCCACTGAACGATCCACCCATCAAATACATGGCTCTCCAATTTAGAGAGAAGGATGTTGTGGGGGACCGTGTCAAAGGCTTTACAAAAATCCAGATAGATGACATCCATTGACAGACACCTGTATTGTCTCTGAGGGCTGGCAGGAGAGCCTCAGGCAGTTAACAGGCCTTTCTAGTCTCCCAACAAGATAACAAAAACTTTCAGTTCTTACTTTTCATCTTTTATTTACATCCTCCAGCTTGCTGCATAGATAGACTCTGATCTTGTTTCATGTGTCTGAAGAAGAACTTGCTGAGGACTCAAGGTGGCCACTGAAGCTTTTGCTGAAGTCTTTGTCTAGTGACAGTAAATTTAAAGCCAGAAAACCAGCCTAAGTTCCAAAGGGGGTGAGTAAAAAGGACTTATATTTGTGGAGGTGGGTGCAGGCTGTGTATGTAAGAAGTTCTGCTGTAATGACTCCAGGCAGAACTGCAATAATATCATAATCCCAATAATATTGTAATACATTTTACAGGAATAGTTGCAGATATTTTCTACAGCTGCATCTATACTGATACAGTTGGGAATAATTTCCAGTTCATGCCTCTCAGCCCTGTTTTGATCCCATATCAAGGCAAGACACAGACTTTGATGGGGACAACTCCTTTCCTTCCCTTTTCCAGTTCTTACAATATACCTCAGGCAGGAGTTACACTGTGTTCCTGGTAGGTGCCATCCTCTGGCATTTATCAAAGTAAGTGTTCCCTTGTAATTTACTTGGTGTCATGATGTGGTTGAATGTCAAGCGTGACTTGCCTTTCCTCCAGTCGGGTACAAAGGTAGCTGAAGCAGGCTGCCAAGACGCTGGATGTAATACAGCCGCCATGCTAAGAAGTTTATTGAGCTCCTGGTTGCAGTGATAGCATGATGCAACTTGCTGCAGGCCTGTAATACAGACTAGCTAAAACCAAGTTACTGCTAATTGATCAGACTCTTATTACAATCTCTGATCTTTGTTTGCCTCACCTATGGCTAAGTGAGGATGCAGGTTCCTTCATCTGCTCTTCTTAGGAAATGTCTTTATGCATTCTCCTCATAAAAGATCACCCCCAGAACTCAGCCCATACACCAAATCTAGTTACAGTCCACTAGCACCTTCTGTCTTTGGGGAAAACAAACAGCCTTCTTCTTCGAAGAGCCACAGAATTTCCTCTGTTACAAACTAGTCTTGAAGATATGATTGCTATATGTTACCTCCCCTATCTTTTTAATCATAAATGTAAATATCTCTGTGTTCTCTTCCATCCAATTTGGAAAGAGGAACATTGCAGACTAATGATCCAAACCCTGTAACATCCCATATATTTTCCTGTCTGTGTGGAAAAACAGCTCTCTGTGTTCTTTGCCACTGAGTTCTTAGAAAGCCACAGCAAGATAAGAATGCTGCTTAAACATATTTTGCATCTAGAATAGTACAAACAAAAAAATCTGTAGAAAACCTTCATTACAATGTAAGATCAAACCCTACCCTTTGATTTTCAATAGGAGCTGCCTTCTCCTTTCTCCCCTTTTCTGCTGCTGCAGGCTGCTTCCTAGGAGGCTAATGAGCCCCAGGTGACCGTGACCTTTGCCAATTGACCTTTGCCTCTCCAGCCTGTGGCCTTAAGACCTTTCACCCTCGTCATGCCCTGGTAATAGACCTTGCCACATGTAGTTAACTCATCAACCCTCTACCATATTTGAAATCCTATTATTAGGTAACAGCATTAAAAGCAGCACCAACAGCAAATACGCTCAGCAAATTAATGATAGATTCATTTTTAATTAATATCTTAAAGGCAAGAGTTTGATTATTCATGGAGTGAGAACGTGCAAGGATTGCAAACACAGCTGAAAAACTAGTTAGTTAGTTGTAATAATATATTGGTGGGAAAGGTTACTCTTGCTCGTGCTGCGTTAGACATTGTCGTGGAATATTATAATGTACTTCCTATATCCCATATGGTAACCATGATGTGCTTGAAAAGATCTGTATCTATTTTGGTCATCCTTTGTGCTTGACAGCTCTCAAGGTGACACCAAATTATTCTTCTGATCTTACGGATTCCTGTGGAGCTGCTTCTCAAACATTGATCTAAGACATGTGAGAAGAGTTTGTCTTGAAGTAGTATTGTCAGACAGCATATGGAAGTTAGACTAAATGTAGCTCATCTTTAACCTATGGAATCAGATTCATTAAGGGATTATTCAAAAACCTTAAGTATCTGAGTTGCAAGTGTTTGAGCTCTGATGCGTACATGTTATGAACACGTATGGCCAGCCAGCTTCCTTCACAGAGGGTGAAGGCCGACACTTTTCTGGAGTGAAAGTACAATCTCTAGAATAACACATAGTCTTGAAAATATCTTCAGTTAATATTTTCAGAAAACAGAAGTTGTGTATGTGTTGCGCCCTCTGAGGAAGCATTTGTTTGGGCAAATCTTACTGCCTCTCAGAGGTCATCCATGACAAATGATAGTAGGTGTGCACATCTGGCCTTAAATATATTTCAGAGTTAAAAGGAGTTTCAACAGGAATGAGGTAAAAAAATATGTGTCACATGAAAAACTGCATATCTGGCAGCAGTCTGTGTCTGGTGTTTCATATGTATGCAGTATGAGGTGTATTGCGAGGCGCTTGGGAAATTTGACTCAAATTTGACTCTCTCTCAAATGAGATTGCTGATGCAAGGTGAGGATTACTAGAAAAGCCGCATTAATGTGGAAAGGCAGCACACACCATCGTCAGTCATCAACAACCTGTTGATAACCAGAAGTAGTTTATTAGGACCCCAGCAGGGCCTCAGCCCTGTATGTAATGCTAGTCAGTTCAAAGCAGTCCTACGTAGCCCAGTGTACAGTAGTCAGCTGAGAGCTATGTGTTCCCTAATTAGATATCTCTGACTACTTTTTAGCATTGCTTGAGCAAGATGTGTGTAAAACTAGCTGCTCTAACATACTACTGTGAGGTGAATATTCCTTTCCTAGAGAATAGCAAAATCTTCTTCACAACAGGAAGGGAGGTTAGTAATTTCAAGAAGCAGCAGAATTAGTTTGGAAGATCAGCAATGGAAAGAACATAGGTCGGTAAAGACCAAGCAAACAGATGCAATATGAGGGACCTGACTCAGAACTCAATCTGAATGGGAGCTGTGAGCTAAGAGGCATGAGAGGTAACAGGACCTAATAGGTTGTCTGCAATGAAAATGAATTCACCTGAAAGAAAATCAGGGGAATCTGAGATAAAAAGAAATGGGAATAATGCCTGATTTTATGTAACCAATTTTACTAGAGTTGCTCAGAAATTTCCAAGTTGATCTTCTTTTTCTATTCAAAAATGTGAAATAAATAGCACAAAATCAGCTCACAGAAAAATACTTATCTGTGAATCTGGGGACAAACAGGAAATTTTTCCTGCAAGGAGAAAAGCAGAAGTTGCCTGCCAGACAGATTTCTATCAGAAGCTTGCCAGTTTGCTCAGCTGTGTGCTTGGCCACCCACCTATAATGTAGCCTTAGGTTCATCACCTAAGTTTTAATAGGTTGCCACCCCTGGAAGCTCCCATGCTGTGTGCTGCCCTAAAGATCACCACTATAGAGGTTTTCAGATTTGCTAAGTGCATCTAAGTGACACCTAGGAGCTGTGGTTTCTTCTGTTGTTGGTAGAAGTTTGATTTGATATATCGGAAATGAAATGCTTGTCATGATTTCAAAATAAAATGTGGTGGGAATTTCCCCTTTCCAAAAAAGCTTTAAAATTTCTGAAGACATTTTGGAACAAATTGGAATATCTTTCTCTTCCAATTTTGTAATACCTAATGCAAAGGAAATCCTTGCTTTCATCAGCTCTAGCAGTTTTATAACAGAATGGCCAACACTACCACACACACTTTAGCAACAAAGTGGAGTTGTATCCGAAGATAAAATTGGCAGGGTTAGCAGTAGAGGCCATGCTTGACTTCACATAGCTTGCCTTATTTTGTTTCCATTTTTCACTTTGTTTTTTCCTTAACATGCATTAGTCATGTCAGATTAAAAACCGTCTTCCTGAAAAGTGAGGGCACAGCTATTGGCAAGCAATTGCAAACTCAAGAAAAGACAAAGGCACCAGAATGGGGAAAAGGTGACTTATTCAGGGTAGATGTAGGCCAGGAAGATAAGTTGCTTTTGGAAGGATGCTGTGATGGTTTATCAAACTTAAACTTTCTATCCATTACCAGTTAGTACATTTTTCTAGTTCTACGCACAACTTCCTTTCCTAGATTTGCTTAGAAAAATGTAAGGGGAGATTGAACCACTGAACTCTTCTGGAAGGGAATAGGAAACGGGTAAATATTATTACCGAATTAGTTATAAAAAAAACCCCAACACTGAAGAGTTTCGCAGGTCTAAACACTGAACCTTTAAATAAAGCAAGTGAAATGCTAAGTAAATATAATTACAGTTGGTAGCACCTCCCCTAAATACATCAAATAATCAGTCACATTATCCTGTTTTGGCTAGGATAGCAGAAGCCTTTGATAACTATCACAGTTCTGTGTCGTGAAATCATACAATCTGAATCATAACATGCTGTTAGCGGATTACTCATGAATGGATGAAGGTTCCTGCTACATTCACACAATTTTTTTTCATATTTTTATGTCCACTGAGGATGTGGGAAAGTCCCTATCATTTGAGCATCCCTCCGGTAAGTTGGACTTCTGACTTGACACCTCTGATACATTGATTACTTAGTGATATGAGAGTGCCAGCAAAGATCCTGCGTTGCTTCTGGGTTGCAATCTTAAGCAATTGATGTTCTGCAAGTGGCAATGCATTTCACTGCTGTACAAAACATAGATCACAGCTGTGATGGCTTTCATCCTTTCTGGCTGTAAAGAATGTTACAAGGAAAAGTTGAGGGTCATAGGTCTAAAAGAAATCTTTCTTCTGGAAAGTAAAAAGAAATCATAGTTCAACAATGAAATCAAGAGCCTTTCGAGGTCAGCCTATTTTATGTCCTTCCTGTTTGCCAAACATGAGGGAAAGAGTAATCTCTTTTACTAACATTCAGGCTTTGTCAAACAGATTGTAGGCAATACAGATGTTGCTAAGGGCACTCACTCCAACATGACTGGACCCCAATCTGGATAAACGGTGTGGGACTAGTTCACCTGATTTCCATTTGTCCAAACATAAAGGGAAACGCAGTGGAACATATATATTCTATGCATTTCTTTAGCCATATGTGTTTGTCATGAGGAACATGCAATGAAATTAAACTTATGGTCAAAAGAGAAAGTGAGGAAATACTACTGCTATCTCTGATCCACTCAAGGGTCTTTCTTAAAAGCTGAGAGAGTTTGTCCAAACAAGATGATTATTGTTTCACAGTAAGAGGGTAATTCAGGTTCTCATCTCTTTCGTATCATCACTAGCTGTATCAAGAATTAAGATATGAAGTTGCCAGCAATAAAAATGTTTGCAATCTTTTATGAACCTGAAAGAACATTAGTTCCACTCTCTAGAGAAATAGATTTGCTCTGTATTCCCTGTGCAAAAATTTTTGTGTTCTATGTCACTTAGTTATGATGCTGGGAAACAAAGGGCTGTGTTGTCCAGCTTTTTGATGGAGAATTGTATCAGTATTCTGTGATTTTGAACTCTCAGTTGGGAGTAGAAGAAAAGGCTGGAGCTGTTACCATTTCTAGTCTTTTGTTGTTTTCAGTTTCAAGGAAAACAAACCCAGTGTCAGTGTATACAGATGAAATAAGAGTCACAGGCTAATAAATGCTTTTGTTTGCTCTTGCAGTCAGCCACTGAGCACTCCTGTAGGACAGTGCAAATATAGGCTCTGTGTCGTATTATTGGCTTTCAAGGCACGAGTATAGGATTCCTCATAGTGTTAAAGCCTTTCACAGTAAATGTCTATGCTATAAATTTTGATGTGCTTCCCAGCTGAATCGATGCTTTGAGTGGAGACAGACTGGCTGGAGCGAAAGTAGTTAGCTTTGATTTACCTCTTCACTATTATTCAGTGCTATTTAGAATTTGAAGTAGTGATATCAAGGCATGTTGGTTGGCTTCAGTTTATATATTGAAATAAAATGAGTGCTATTTAACCTTGGTCAATACCATACAACCTGATAATGATATTAGGGGGATGAAGTAATGTGTAGATTTGTAAGACAGAGACAATGAAGCATGATGTTTGCAAATAAATCCATTGATGGATGAGTTTTCCTTATTAATCATTCAGTGCATGTTTTTTGTGCAAATCCCTGAGGGGTTTCCAGAATTAGAGAAGTACTTGTGAAGAGTCTGGATGTGTGCCACTTCTTAAGCACCATTTGTATTTATTCTGGTTTGTAATGTTTGGTTTGCATATGTTGGCCATATTCATGGAGTGCATCTCAGCTGCTGCTTTTCCTAGAGCTAAAACAGTGAGTTAATTATTAGTGGGCCTAAAATGGGTAGTGCAAAAGAAGCGATCCATTTTCTAAATCCTGTTCTGACACTTTACGTTTGTTCGTAGGTATCAGGGTGCTTCTGATATTTCTTCTCAGTTGAAATTGTAGATACTTATGGAGTTGACTGATTTCCTCGCTAGTTCTGTCTAGCTTCCTAACTAAGAAGCAAAGTATGATTTCTCTTTTCTTTTGGAATCAACCAGTGATATCAGGGTTGCTTTCCAGATTATTATTAATGAGATTGATTAACAGTTTTCAAGTCATTAATCCTGTGCAAAGCTCCTGTGATCTGCTACAAATCGTAGTTGAATTTTAAAGGGCTATCAATACTGACACTTTTAAGTAATACACAATAAAGAGGGCAAGTACAGGTGGGAAAAGAAGACAGACGTGCAACTGTCCTGAGTAAGATCAGTGATCCTAAAATTGAGCAAGTCCTTGCCAGCAAGATTTCAGGGGGTGGTGCATTAGCTATGTGTGAATCCTTAGGGGCCTTCTGGATGGGAATGCCTGTCAACTGTGGCAGCTATAATTTATAGTCCTCCAAGCACATATTTGGTCCTCTGCATATTTGTCATGCAGTCTGGTGGGCCAAGGTTAAGCCAGAATTAGGATATTTATATCCTGAATACTATTGTCACCAACCCACACCAGAGATAGACACAGTTAAGCCATATTTGGCCATTGCATTAGACACCGTGCACTCAAGGGAAGTTTCCAAAAAGAAGAGGGGAAGGGCTGAGCAGTATCAGTTGTTACCATGCAGCAAAGTGACAATTAAACACTCTGCGTGTACAATACTGGTTAATGTCTATGCATGCAAAAAATGTGACCAGCTCTCACAGAAGTATCTGTTCTTACTGTGCATCATGCCATACTGTTCTTGCTTAGGCAAAACTGTCAGCAACTGAAGGTGGAGCATGATCCTGTGCTCTCAGGCCTTGCTTTTTACTCTCCATGTCCTAGAAATGAAGTAATGTAAACAAGGTGAAATATAGAATGCTTACGGCCTTTCATTAAAATAGAATTCTATAAATGAATCTCAGTTTATCCTTTCTCATCTCTGTCAATATTCTCAGACCCACCCTTACCACAGACTGACAAAAATGTTTAGCATTTAACTGCAGAGCTGTATCAGCTGAATTCGAAATAGTAACAACTGTCAAGCCTCCAGGTCTTTCAGAGACTACGAAAATCCAAAGAGTGTGCACAACACAGACCCTGCAGGCAGAGTGAAGCCACAGCAGGAGATTTAGTCTGTCTTGCTTGTCCCAAAGGTGAACATATTCAGATTCACACTTGGCTTTTTATTCCAAATACGGAAGATAGATGTGGGGAAGGAGAAGTCTGCAGAAAACTGTGTATTTTCAAAGTAGAACCACGTATAGCCCACTAAGCTGTCAAAAGATTGTTGTTCCCATACATTAGTTGTAATGGGTGGCAATTCATTTTTAAAAGACTAGTACTAGAAGTTTGAGATGATTTCCTCTGTTTGGCTGGCTGTGTATTTTGGATGTTGTATGTAATGCTGGTTAGAATATTCTTAAGATGGCACCTAGGGAAAAAAAATAAAAAGGTCTAATTGTGTCTTTTCTGGAAAAGATTCACATGTGAATACAGCCAGGTTCCAGCTTGCATCAGCCAGCCTGGGAGAGAGTGTTTGGGGAAGATGAGGAGGAGAGAGACTCTGCAGATGCAGCTCTGCAGATTTAAAACCAAGAGGTGTGCGCCTGACCACATCCTTTGAAGTGGTTTCTGAACCAAATCGGCTTGAAAGAGCCTGGGAGCAGCTTTCATCATCTATCTCCTTGGTGCCCTTCCTTGATTAGTGTCAATGAGCTTGAGAGTGAGGGCTGAAAAAGGCTTGCCTGTGCGCCACTCCTTGTTCTGTCCCACGGGCAGGATTCAGAGAAATGCAGGCAGTGAATCTTTAATTTTAAATATTTTGCATGTGAGACTAATATAACCACCTGTCCAATTGGCTATATACAACACATGAAATGTAAGTGTGGTTGTGTTGCAACTGACATAATTATTGTATTGGCAAAGTGCCAGTACCTGATATAATTTGAATATCCTGGGCTATCGGTGTTATGCAGTAGCTTGTCTCTGAGCAGACTAACTCTGCTGATATTTTTAAGTAGTTCTTGCCACAATATAAAGTTTTAAATCTAAGATGGTCTAGTTTTATGCAGTAGAGTAGATCTAGGTGAATGTAGTTTACCTAACATTTCCAGAATGAGTGATAATTATTCAGGAAGACAGTTGTTCTTATTTCTTGGTGTGCCTCTGAGCCACTCGAAATACACCTTGGAATTTACAAACCATGATGCTGTAGAACAAAAAAAGCTGAGCTGTAACTTCCTGTTTATGACCTTATACTGATAAAACATGCTTGGAGATTTGCATGCATTTTACAGTATCACTGACCAATATAACAAAATATGACACATCCTCTCCTTGGTCAGTCTTGCCTTACAAGGGGTCTGGTTCTAAAATCCCACCATTACCAATTCATCATAGTTCATTATAATCAGTCACTAATTACAGTTTCTCTATATTTACACTAACACTGCAGTTCAGTAGCTTTAGATATAAAAACACAAATCTCACAGAAGTAGCTATTTGGGAAATTCCCGATTCCGTATGTCAAAATACCAACTCATTCAAACCAAAACTGATAGTAAAACTGTTTTTTAAAAAATATCCTGATTCATAAATTGGCCAAAACATTCTCTGTTGTCAGAATGAAGTTAAAAGAAAGTGGGTTTTGGTTTAGAATTGTTTTCCATTTCAAAATTCTTCTCAAATTACAGTAAGAGGGAGGGGAGGAGGATGAAACGAAACAAAGCTGTCAGATGAGCAGACATAAATCAACACGAATTCAACTAACCTAAGAAATGGGAGGAACTTCTCATATAGCAAGGATATGAACAATTTAAGACTTCATACACCAAATTAATACTTCAGATAGGGGCTTAAAATCAGTGGGCTAACATGGCTTGTGCTCCGTACTGGGACAGTCAGGGGTAGCAAGAGCACTTCATAGCTTGCACCACCAACAGTAACTTTCTGGAGATTCCCAGGATTTGTTCTGGTGCACGTGATACTATGGAAAGCCTGTCATCCAGCATTTAGGATCCATCTCCGTGTGACAAAGGTTATGTCGAGATGTGAGGAGACCTGCAACTCAGTGAGAAACTGGCAGACTCATTGCCTTCCACAAATAACGCAAGACTTTCTTGAGAAACTGCTACCTTGCTGTCTGGCAGCAGCCAAACTCCAACATCATTCTTTCGTGTTCCTTCTCTGCCATTGTAACAGTACTGTTGATTAGCTTTTCTGTTAGCAAGGCTCATAACTTTGGATCATGTTCAACCACTCTGCTGGTTTCAGAGACTCTGCTTTGTTAAAGTGCTTTCTAATCTCCATAAGTAATTCTTCTGTGTCAGTAGCTGAGGTCATCTATTCTAATGGCAAGTCAATTGCCCGTATGCACTATAACCATACCATTATTAAGAGAAAAAGCCCAGCATCGTATTGAGCCACTAAGTGCATCATTTCTAGTAGCCTTGCATTCCATGGCAATGTCAGTGTGCTACTTCATGGGTATATTTGAGTACGTGTTTTTCTAATTCTGGCACCACAAGTTTCAGAGTTGTTACTGTACTTTCAAAGATTGACTCTAAATGACAGAAGGGCCTCAAAATTGGCTAAAATATTCTCTAGTCAGTGACAATTACACACCAGTTTGACAGCTCTCACAGTTTAACAACTCTCTTAAGGAGCTAACAACTACATCAGACTCTCATCTTTCACTAAAAAAATATATACGTAAATAACACTCCACAGACTGGCCTATTGAGCAAAACATGAAAAAGGTACACTGCAGGTTCAAACATCTTTAGGTAAATAAAAAGGCCCCAGCATGTATTTGTATTTAAAATCTCGTTTTTAAACCAACCTCTTCAGCTTTTTGTGAGCTAGGTCTTTTTCTTCTCTTTTTTTTTGGACAGTTGAGGGTGGCAAACACACCAGGCTGTTCCATGGCAAGAAATTCTAAAGACATTCCAACTCTCTACTTTTATCACTGAAAAAATGTCATCCAGTAGTAAGCTTTAGATGCCCATGTAACTTGCACATAAAGATGTTTCTAGAACGGTTAGCATTTACTCCTTAGGAATAATTATCTTTGTTTTATATTTGATGGAGAGACAGGAGCTGATGTGTACAGATTCATTTTGGTAAGCAAATATATAATGATACATATACCTGCAATGGAAGATACCAGAAGTACTTAAAATGAGAGAAGTCTTTGTTTCCAAGATGAATGCAGTAAGTTTCAGTATGCAGATTTCAATTTCTGTTTACAAAATACTTCTGTGTTTGCAGTGTTCTTGTATGCATAATGTCAGGTACTGCCATTTTCCTTAGCATGGGATTTTTAGTTTTAAGTAAGATTCTTTTACTATGGACAATTCTGAGAACTAGGCAAATATTACAGTCATTCTCCTTTGGCAAAGTGACCTCTCAGTGCTATGGTGTTGAAACTACAGTTGTAGAGGTTGTTCCTTGATGTGAAAGAAGGAATATGCCACATTTTCTCTGCATTACAGTTAAGAATTTTGCAAAACCTATACCCAAGGCAATTCTATGCATCCGTTTACAAGTCTCATGCCAATTATCACAAAGTATACGACAGGATGAATCTTCAATGATAAGGGCAAAAAATGATTTTGTGAATTTACTTTAAGGTTTTTACATTCAGTGAGCTAAGAGTCTTCTGAAATTCCTTAAATTAATTATTAGTTTAAACTGGATGTTTTTCAGAATATCCTTTATATTTTTGGTGCTGACTCAGATGTAAAAATATCCAAATGAATGATATGCAATTTGTAATGCCAATGATGTGATGTGCAATAGACTTTTTATTGGCACAACTGTTCAGTGTTTTCTGTACACTGCAAAGCCATGGAGTACTTTTCAGAGCACTGTAAATTAGTCCAAGCTAAAACTTCTTAGCACCTTATGCTATCACCATCACTGCAAGGAACTACTCCATGTTTTCAGGAGAAAAATAATTTTCTGCCCAATGGAAATTCTTTGTGCTTGGATTATGAAGAATTTGACCCTGTAGTGACTGATAACAAAAACAGCAGTTGGAAAGCACTTGTGAGGAGTAAAAGTTTAGTATGAAGTTGAGTAAAGAACAGCTATACGCTGCCAATGGGATGGAGTCAGAAAGAAAGGCAAACATGATACTAGTGTGCATTAGGAGAAGTGCTTCCAACAGAAATGGAGTACTGTTACAGTCAGAGTACCAAGAACACATGAAATCTCTTTTATACAATTAAATTCAAACTTGGGTGTCATATTTGAGAGAGGTAAATCCAGTCTATAACGAGGGAGGAATGGAGGGGAGAGAGGAGATCAGAGAAGGCCACAAGGTGCTGGAAGACCCTAGTTTGCTTTACATTGTAAAGCACAAACTGTGAAGGAATACTATTGTTTTCTAAAGTAGGGAGGAAGAGTAGTTATATATAACAGCAGATTACACTGACAGAACCATGAGTGTAGCCATGGCTCATAGCTGTTAAATTAATGGCTCCTTTCAACCAGAACAGTGGAGCAAATCACCTAAGTAATCCTTAAACAGATGATTACTACAGTGCATGTGGTAATAGAAGTCTGGGCTTCAGCACTTAGGAGGTCAAAACCAGGATGTCCTGCTATGAAGACCAAACAGGGAAACAAGAGCCGATTCAGATGGTTTTTTCAGTGAAACCTATTTCTTGTGGGAAATACCAATTTATCAAACAAAAAATTTCCCAGTCTACTTTCAAATGTCTTTTTACTCTGAAACTTTCAATTCTTTTTTTCTTTTTCCCCCAAGATTTCATTATTTGCGCTGATTGGGGTTAAGCATTTTCTTGGGAGAAAGGAAAACTCTTTCCTTTGGGGGTTTGTTAGCAACCATACTTACACATTGCCTAACTATACTGAGGGGTAGATTTACACCTCTGTTTCACTTGCTCGACAAGATCTTTATTCCGCTTCCCAGTAAGTAGAGCACTGCTTTGCATATCCTCTGTAATGGCAAATACACCTTTTCTGCTTTGTTCTGACTCTAAGCCAAAACATATGGAAGAATCAGATGATGCCAACATCCTTATGTTACAGGGATTTGATCAGTGATGATAGGATATTCAATACTCAGCCTTCAGAAAATAAATAAAATCAGAAGCACAGTAGCTGACAGAGCTAACAGGTTTAGAAATCTATCCAGATAAAAGAGTGAAAGAGAGGCAACATGCATAGAGACTTTCCTACATAAGCGAAGACTGCCGTTAATTCAAGAGGAGTGATACTGAAAGTGTTATCACTAAAAGCCATTTTTTGGGACATAGAAAGTGTGTTTCAGTTCAGGTGATCTGAATCTTTTCCATTTCTTGTCTTAAAGGCCATTTTGATCTGAAAGACTAAAGAACTCTTCGAACAGTGATAAATGCGTTAGTGTACAGGATGGATCCAATCCAGACTTTAGAAGTGCTGGACGTATGCACAGTCCAAATGTGTCGGCTGCTGTATGGCTGCTGACACTAGAAGCCCTGGGTTTCTACGTTTTTTGCTATGAGTCAGAGACTCTAGGCCCTGAAATTCGTGGTCTCAAGGAAGCTCCATGCTAAGTCCCACTGCCTTGCAGCACCAATCCCCAGGCACACACTGGGTGATGGGCATAGTAGCCCATCCTGTCAACAGAAGTCCAGGTCTTCAGAATCTGACTGGATGTGCTGGAAGGAGGTTCTTTGAAAATCCTGTCTTTGAAATGTATTCAATCGATATTTCTATGAAATCTTTTGTGTTGGGATCTTTCCTGAAAACAGTGCAATTCCTAAGGTAGTTCTCCACCTGACTGGAGAATGGAGGGACATCAGGATGCCCTGATTACAGCCTAAAGCAAAAACACATTACACAAACTATGTAACTCTGTAGTTTTCTTTGCCTTCCTTCCTTCCTTCCTTCCTTCCTTCCTTCCTTCCTTCCTTCCTTCCTTCCTTCCTTCCTTCCTTCCT
>Ga0065711_1044828_pt1 | contig 13858 bp, 4 predicted proteins | sample Hoacrofraction12_FD_59098 | JGI IMG/M metagenome (GOLD analysis project Ga0065711, IMG submission 59098) | Hoatzin crop microbial communities from Cojedes, Venezuela - Epithelial fraction 12 v2 (version 2) | ecosystem: Host-associated > Birds > Digestive system > Esophagus > Crop | place... | reverse complement strand
TTTTTTTTTTTTTTTTTTTTTTTTTAACAAAAACCATGTTTTTTACTTACGCTTCAACAGGTATCTAAATACTGAGACTGTCAGTGGGCACGTGCCCAAGCAGCCAGTTTAGAACTTTTATGTCTTGTCAGTAACTATCCTCTCTCCTTCTGATGTTGTTACAAAAATTTTCTATTTTAAAACATGATTTGGAGTTGGGGCAGAGCAGAAGTCATACGTTTCTCACTATATTCTCCTCTGCCATTTTGCTACCATTTTTTGATGGTGTCATCTCCCCCGTCAGGCTACTCATCTAGAGCACTTCTGACCATCTGAATCTCATATTCATTGCTAGAATGGTCTATAAAAAAAATCGCACTTCAAAAAAAAAGTATTATTATTGTTGGATTTGAACAGTACATGGAGACAATGTAAACAAGATCCAAGAATAACTGCTGGAGAATGATGTTGGCTTCTCATCAGAGCTAGGTCATCTCATGTGCAATTCCACCTTGACAAGTGAAAGTATCTGTTATGTCATCAGTATGCTTGTCATAACAATACAAGATGAAAATACTCACATCTTGAACTTCTTTATGTACTGGTCATCACAAATACTCCAGTTATTTTTTGCAGCAAAATCATTAAGAATGAACCATATTTTCAGCCCAGTTACACACAAACTGGCAAAGGGCAAAATGCTTTTTGCTAACAGCACCTTTAAAGTGGGCACCCATCTTTAAAGAAGTGATTCACCAAATGATGCAGGAAGAAAAGATGAATGCCCTTCCTTCTCCTTCCCTTTCAGCCCAGTTTGGGGTTGTAGTCCTGTATTTCTCATTTGCTGCTCCTTTTGATCAGCTCTGAACTGACAGCTTCCCTTTGGTGTTTTTAAAATTTCTCCGTTCATTACCCGATCCACCTGACCCTTAGATGATTAAGAGCTCATTAAATGGTAGAAAGTTCCTATGGGATTTTGTTCAGCCAAAGACCTAAGCCTCATCTAGAGAAGGAATACACCATGACATCTGAGTTTTATGGCCAAGAGCTGAAATCCCTGAGGTTCTGTCTCTTCGGCAGCACATGGCAGAGCCGCTTCAGAAACAAAGTTCAGTGGAAATGCAGAAATCAACTGCAAGGTCATTTGCACAGCCAGAGCTACCAGAAAAAGACAGTTGATCCTGAAAGGCTATAGCATTCCCAAGTTTGGGCAGTCTGCAACACATGCCAGAGATCAATTAAGAAATCCAGACACTAGCGTATTAGAGGACTCTGCAAGTGGAATTCTTTGAGAAATGCGTTTGTTGGAACCTTGAGAAAACTGACACATTTCCACAAAGCATTTATGTTGCAATGAACTGGAATTTACTAACAACAGGAAGAGCAAGTGGCTTTTTTAGGAACTCCTATCTTTATTGCATAATGCCTATTTTACTACCGTAGTAAATTTCAGTTTCTTGCCATCCTATTGCTTATTACAGCTAAACATCAATGATTTGGTTTTCAATGGTTATGGTTTTTAAGAAGAAAGAAAAATAAAGGCAAACCAGAAACTATTAATTCTGGGAAAGCGGACAGACAGAGATCATTAACGTTTAACGTACATATTGTACGTTATTTTACTCATCATCTGAATCCACATCACAGCAGTATCATTGCTGATAGCAGAAAGTAAACTTCAAGTAAGACTTGTGTTACTGTTTATAATTAAACTCAGCAACTGCATAGTGGTCTATCAGATATTTTCCTTCTCTTACTTTGAAAATGATAACAACCCAAACTAATTTGATTTTTCCATATTTGCAAATTTTATAATAGACTGAAATCCTGAGGGATTCCACAGCAGATGGATGACTGTGTTATTCTAATTACAACTACCTACGGGTTGAGAAAGCTGTCATTTTTTAAGATAATCAATTTCTCATTTCAAGAAACATGATAAACACCGAATATCTATGCATTGTACTGAATCCACTTGCATGAAAATTGTAGCTTCTCTTCATTAAAATTAAACAACTGTTAGAAACCATTTTTCAGTTCCTCAACCCCAAATTTCTTCAAGAGAATGGTGGATACACGCAATTACAAGTGCATGCTTCCTTTACTTAGACGTGCAGTCAGAAAAATGCATCTGAAATATAGATCACCTTCTTTCAATTCTTTAACTTTACCCAATTCAGAATAACATCTCTACTGTAAGAGCAGTTCCAGGATTTAGCTTAGAGAGCATTTACACACATGTATATGGGAAAAGACACTGTGAAATAACATGACATTCAATAATGAATTGATCTCCTTGGAAAAAATCTGATACTTCATACACATTAGCACAAAATCCTGGGAAACGAATACAAATCTGATCAATCATTATTCAAACAGTGAGAAACCTAATTTTAAGTAAACAAGGTCTGATAAAGATTTGAGCATGTTTTGTTCATCCCTTCTGCAGAAACATAGGAAGCGTAACACAGACTTGGAATGCAAAGCACACTCCCTGTCTTCACAGGAATGCCACACTGTATGTTTTACGATGTAGAAAAGAACCTGAAATGAGTATAAATTTAGCTGTACAATTGATTCGTACAATTAAGCCCTTTTACTATTTCAGAGTGGAGTAGGTCATAGGTTCAATTTTAGAGCCAGATTTTTGTTTCACTTTCATGTCAATCAGCATGAATTTTTTCTTCTAAACTAATTTCCCTGGACAACATTCATTGCTACACCTGACTGAAAAAAGCTGCTGTGATATTTTAGTAACTCTTATCCTACAAAACTTAAAAGAAAATCTTGATGAAACATGTGCTGTTTGCCTGAGCAACACACTTTCCCGGACTGGAGAACTCATCACAAAAAAGCATCTGTGATAATGCTGCTGCTGACAGGGAAAGAAAGCATTAAGACAACACCAGCCCTTTGCCTGCATTTCACGAGTTTCTTACCACCAGACTACTGACTATCCTTGAGAAGGCTTCTCACTCTCCCATTTCCAAGCTTGCCTTCATTAAAGCACATGGAATATCAAAAGCATTTGCAAATGAAAACTGTTCATCAGCCAACCCTTTACATTTCTGAACTTATTTGAGAACTGAGCAGGCAAACTTACCCAGCTTTAATGTCCAATAGTGCCTGTATAAGACTGAATGAAAAAAGTATTCAGAAAATACAGAAAGGAATGTCGTACAGACTGGGCTGGTTTACCATGGAAAGTAAATCTGCCAAGCTCAGGAAAATCAAGAACTGAGGCTTTTACTATTGAATGTTTGTTTTGTCTCTGTACCTACTCTCTGAGACTTTCCAGTCTAAAAAATTAAATTAATGTATGCAATTGCCACAGGATTTTAAAACCTGGTGTTTCTTCAAAATTGGCACTAAATTTTAGATAAATAATGCAGTGCTGTTGCCACCTCCACATAATCAATGGTTCATGGTGAAACCACACATCAATGAAGTAGAAGATCCAGGTTCAACCTTCCTGAACGTGTTTAAATCCTAGCTTTGAAAAAAAGGTTGAGAAGAGTGGATTGAAACTAAGGTACTGGACATCTAAGTGAACAGAGTATGGACTACTACTTCCCTTCATTAGACTTCTTCCACACTGGATGGAAGCACTGAGCCATTATGATGATTAAGAAACAGCAGGATGCTGTCTTCACTGGGGAGGGCATCCACTTGGAGGTTGCACAGTTAGATGTCAGTTCCTCTATTCAAACCAAGCTGGTTTTCCTGTTTTTCTAACAGGAAATGCTAAGATAATCCTGAAAAGTTAGCCCTGAGGGCTATACCGTTCTCTAAAGAAATGCAAGATAGGCGTTGCCCAAGACAGAAAGAAAACTACACCTGGGCCTTCCACGTCACTGGAGAATGCGTGATACTTTGAACTGTGACCTAAAAAGAGAGATGTACCCAAAGGAGCAAGAGGGGCAGTCTAGGCATCTGTGAATCATTTATGTCATGAAGACATTATGCGTGCTTTTAAAGAAACTATAAAAATCATCATTTGAATTGGCAAATGTCAGAAACATGTAAATAGCAAGTCTTACGAGTCCATGAAAATATTTTTGTTGCTCATTATTCCTCCTGAGAAGCTGAAAAGTAAATGACAAACTAATGCAGGACAACAAAAGAACCTTTTACGATTTTTTAAGGAAAAATAAAATAGTGACAGAAAGAACTGTCACTTCAGCAACTCTCTTCATTAAGCAAAGAGAGAGATTCTCAAATAAAATTAAGAGTATTCTGTTAGCAAGCTTTCAGAGGTAAAGGCCACTATATAAAAGTAAGAGATCCTTTAAATTACTAAAGAGGTTTTATGCTCTGAAACTTCAAAGTCAAGTCTGAAGTCTCCAAGGATACTACGTTTGCATCCTGTGGATGTGAGAATAAAATAGCAGTATGAATAACAGGCTTTCCCCAAACCAGGCTTGGTTCTCCAGAGTTAGCAGCAAAGTACTCTAAATGACGGAACTACAACCTAAGAGAAAAGTCCTGGACAGACAGTAAAGAATGAAAGAGCATTTTCCAACAGATACTAACAATGTTTCTACATCTTCTAATTTTGCAAGTGCTTCAAAATATTAAAATGTACTACCTTACACGCAGAATAAACAAACTTGATGATTCATCCTTTATTCCTGGCTGTAAGCACAACATCTGTTCAAAACTAACACTCAGATGACTCTGCCAACAACAGTAGTTCTTTAATACATATCCTTTAATGCAATATAAATTGTATACCTTTGGGTTGATTATATATTATGGGGTTTTCAAAAGGTGAGCCAGATTGCTTACACCATCTTAAACATTCATGCCACCAGCTTTGCAAATCACTCTATAATAGGTGTCAACAAATACTTCAGATCACACCCTCACCTGCTCTGCATCTCCTTCTCTCCATCACACATACAGAAATGTGAAAGCCCATCACTAGTAATTATCTGTACTGTTTGCTCAAGCATATCATCTTTTGCTCCAAAGCGAAGTATTTCCCACCAGTTAAGTAATGAATTTCTGAGTTGTTAAAGAACATTTTAAACAACCCCCAAAATGTTACAGACAGATGCATTTAAAAGGGCAGTAATTTAAATATGAAGAGGCTGCATGGCAATAAATTATTAGGAAACTAACCTTTATAGTTTCCCGTGCCGAAATAACAATCCGATCGGCTTTCAGAAAGATGGGACACAAATGTTTCAATTAATTCTGCCAAAACTGCAAAAAGTAAAAACCCATTAAAACATTAGAGACAATGAACAAAATGTGGAACTACATTACCTAACAGAATGACGATATGTGAGAAACTAAAGCTGAGTGAATTTCTGCATGTTTATTCATGGTTTTATGGGGGAACAATTCAAAGCATGCATTGCACTTTTCCATTCCTAACACCATTCCAAACTTAAATTAAATTTTAATAGCTTTACTGAGAACATAGTCACTGTAAACGGAAAGAGAATCCCATATTATCTTTATATCCTCCAAGGATTACTTCAGAATTTGTTACACAGTTTCAATATGAAATGAAAATTAACTATAATTAAACTACAATATCTTACCGTATTTGTCTGTGTATGTAGACAGGACAGAAAAGAAAAAAAAAAAAAAGGGAAAATACCCAACAACCTCCACACAACAAAAAACCCACACACCATCCCAAAATGATGTTAACAGAAGTTTTAGGGCTGTTTCAAAAAAATACAATATAAACCCATCTATGCCATCACAAGATAAAAAATATTCACTTAAAATTAAGTAACAGGAGCATTTCCTTTGGGAAATTCTGTATTTTATGATGACCACAATGTTCTTACTCAGTTCTTGCCATGCAGCTTTGAGTCTGCAAATATTGCATAGGTGAGATGTTGACATCTGGCCACCGTGTAGGAAATCGTAACTCCCACCTTAACAGGATGTTAGCCAGGAAGTTAGCGAGAACTCTCAATGACAAATCATTAGCAAAACCTATTCCCAGTTCCTCAGTTCTGCTAGTTCGAGGCTACTGCAGCTGAGCACACTGCCACCTTACAGACTGAAACCAAGGAGACAAGCCAGCCTTTACACAGACTGCATGGAGGAAGCCCACGCTGACATGAGCCATGTTGAGAATTTCAGATAGCAGCAATTAACATTTTTTTATCAGTAAATACTACCCTAAAACAGCTGTTGTTGTCATGATAAATGGGATTTAAAGAACAGAGACGTAACCTTCTCTTCACAATAACACAAAGCAAGGGAGCGTACTTAAAGAGTGACGAGTGCTGCCACCCATGGGATCTCCTGCCTTAAGCCTGCACCTGACCATTTCTGCAGTGGGACGGCATTTCAGCAGCACTGACGCTTCAGCCCCTAGTCACCTACTCCTGCACGTAACTCCATGCACCCACAGGTGGTTTGGCTGTTTGTAGACCCAATAATTGCACTAAACCCTTTTAGTGGCTAGCTGTACGAACAGCCGTAGCAGCACAAGTAGGGCATAAGAATCTCTGGTGGTGGTGGTAACAGAGAAAGCTAGAAAATTCTTGAACTAGCCTTGCTGACAGGAAACTAACACGGAAGGAGACCGCCCTGCAAGCCACTTCATGGGTGCGGAGGAGGAAGACGGAACCTCCACCCACAGTCTGATGCTTGTTATGCCAGAAAAACAATGAAGAAAAAGATATCATAAAGACAATTAACACTCCTTCCAACCATTTTAAACAAACATGCGGACATTAAATCATGATTTTTTTTTCTTGATTAGTTGTCTCAAACATTTACAGAAATTCATTTACACTTAATGAGTCCAAAAAAAGTTTTTAAAGGGTTGAGTTTTGGTGATACTGTGTTCATGGGTAGGGCAAAAGGGAAAAGATGTTTCACTACCACAGCTAAACACAGATTTACAGTTAGAGTAGCCGACTCCCAACAGTGACAAAATTAATTCTGCATTGTAAAGGACTACTAAATCAAACCAAAAAAATTACATGTCTAATTTATATTCTTCTGCATTTTCATGGAGAGAAGAAACTGCTAATTAAACATAATATAGCTATTTTTAATCATGGTTAATAAACCACATGGGGCTAGCAAAAGGCAATTGATTTTATACAAGAGCAACAGTGTATTCATTTTGTGAGAATAAACAATCTCACTAATCTTCACTAATACACTTAGTGGAATTTGGTCCACAAACAATGTCAAAAATATTCATGTCAAATGAGAAAAGTTGTCTATACCTGGAGCTTTAGACAGCAAAAAGCAGAATTAAACTTAAAATTTATAACTAGCTAGATGTTTACTGTATGACTATTAGTACTGTGATTACTGAAATATGCCATACTATAATAACAAACAGGAACTATGTTAAAAAAGACTAAAATACCACTTAATTCATAAAGTTTAAAACCAAGCCAGAATGTTGTACTTATCTTCTGTTTTTGTTGGAAGGCATCCACACACTTGACCTAGCAGTCAAATATTTCAGTTCAGTGCTTGAGTTAATGGGAGAAGTGACAGCTCAACTGCTAAGTAATTTTTTGAAACTCAAGCACTAAATTGATTTCCACCATTTGAAAGTATTTATCTAAGTGCCTATCAGGATCTCTGAAAAGCTTTTAACCAAGTTGGAGAGAGGAAGACACGTGTAAGAGTTTATCAAAACAAATTTGGTTAGCATACAAACAGAGGGTTTTCACAGGACATTGTCTCTTCCAAAAGAACATCCATGTGAAATGACAAGTAGTTGTTTTAATTTTTGTCTTTTAATGCTACACCATTTAGCTGCCATTTGGACACTCTCTGAAAAATCTTCATAAAGGTGGACACTGACTCAGTGATCTCCCATTTAACTGGAAAAGTAGACACGACTAATTTAGGAGGATTTGCCTCAAGTAGTTGATTTGCCTGTTTCTCTTCCTGTCAAAGCCTAGATGCCAATGCACAGAAAGCTCTTATCTAGATGTACTAAAGGTGCTTCAGGGAGGCCACAAGCATTGCAAAGAGCAGTCCAAAAGAGGCCAAGACTTAACCTGATCAGGGGCTCGATCCGTGGTTCTCTAGCTAACCTAAGTGACCCAAAGACATATGCAAAGATGCTAAACAACTAGCACCTATATCCCTAAAATCCACAGTTCTGTGGAACCTTTATAGAAGGAATGACTAGAAGAATGCCTTTGTCTTAGCTTGTTGTGCTTACAACAACAGAATGTAGAAGCTGGATGTCTACAATACAATCTGTTTTTAGATGATCAAGAAAAATCCCACACATTCAGTCCTGCCACACGAAAAGACATGCATGCCTGAGGAAGGTTTGCATCTCCTTTCAGTGGTTCAGTAAAGCCATTCAAAACTGGATCTTGATGTTTGACCACGGACATAACTTAAAAGCTACAGTCAGAGGTGATGCTTTAGCAGAGAATATACCAATCTAGGGATGAAGACGGACATTCCCAAAGGTAATGCAATACCACAGAATTTAGCACAAAACCACTGACCAAGTCAATGGGATGGTAATCAACACGAGAAAAGTCAATTAGAGATACTGATCCTACACAGTATGCTCAAGAATTTTCTGATAAGAGTTCAAGCAGGTTCTATAGATTTACCATCTGGTATACTGACACCAGATCACAAAATATTTTAAATATCAATACACGCTACACTATACAGTCATTGAACCCAACGTCGCCTTTGCTGATTATGTTCTGGTTCAACTGCTGTTAATCTTAGTCTCCCTTCGAAAGGGCCCAGTGCAAGAAGCATAACTACGCATTTTTGTTCTGTAATCCTTGGAGTTTGGTCCATCTGTAACTGAAAAGAAAGTTTTAATTTCTTAGGATCTGAACTGAAGCCTCTCAGTCCTCTGAAATCTGGGAGAGCTTCACACACTGCAAAAGCTACATGGCAGCACGGCTGTCCCTCGTAAAATAATTTCAATGAACACGACGTTGTCTCAAACCACACAGCTAGCAGATATTTTGCTGCTTCTGAAATATCTCCAAGCAGATATGCATCATGTGAACAGCTTTGCATTCACCTTAAATTATCAGTACTTACACTTAGCTTATAATATTACTGTTCTTTTGCAGCGTGATTTTCTTTGTTTAGCATTTCATTATGCTATTCTATTTTCATACTTTATTTTTTTGTGCGGTTTGTGAAAGCACTTGCTCAAGTCCATGTGAGGCTTAACAACAATTCCATGGATACTTTCTTGATGACATTTACTTCCAGTTCCATCTCAGCTGGAAACAGTTATTCAGAGGCAAGCATACTTTTTTGCTTTGGGTTAGCAAATCTTAATGACTCCATAATTCCTCATTCTAGCTTCTAGTACCTCCAATAAAGTTACAGAAAACAACTCACACAGGTTTTGAGGCTGTGAGTGGATAACCATAAAGCACAAAAGGCAAGAATTTTCTTTCTTTTTGTAAGCCACCTACCTTAAATCTATGTTCTGGTTTTTGTAAAAATACAGTTTTTCAACAAGCAGGAAGACAGACTAAAATTTTCAACAAAAATTTCATATAATCCAAGAAGATATCATTCTAGAAAATATGCTGCATTCAAATAAAGTTGATTTTACAAAGCTTAAATTATTTGTACTTCACATTATTTGACATAAAAAACCCCTTCACTGAACTACCAGATCAGTCATGCAAGAAAAGTAAATATACCATTTTGCTAGAAAAATCTAGGTTTTTTTTATTACTACTCTTCAATTTATTTTTCTTATACTAGCAGAAACTCATATAAAATACATTCATCTGTTTCTGAATGGTTATGAATCTCTACCTGTTCACCCTTTTATGTCTAAATACATGCATTTGTAGACGTTTACAATATAACGTATAAGTGCATATATGCATTATACACAAATACATACGCATTCTGTCTACACACACATTCTTCCAAATGGAAGGCAAAAGCTCTGATTAATTTACAGTCACCTAAGACTATAGACTCAAGCTTGTTTCAAATAAGCAATAAGAACAGAATGCTCTGAGAATTTAGAAACATTCAATAACTATTGATTTTAAACACATTATGTAAATGAAAAATTTCTTAACTATTTTAATATTAAATCAGTTCCTGTATAAATGACTTCCTTAAGACTTCTGAAACCACACTATAACTTTTATATTGCTGTTTAGTTTGACATAAAATTCAGATCTTTTATGTAAAACACATGCTGGTTTACTTTGATCCCATATAGAAGATATTTCATCTGTCTTCACTGTCAGTTGTATTAATTGCTTACCTAAGCAATTTCTGAACACCTAGCTTCTTTATTGCTAAACAAGTTCATATGATATTAAAAGTGAATTCTGAGGTCTGATTTCTGATGATTTATGTCATATGGGTGATTGCCATTTTTGTTTTGGACGGTTTCTTGTTTTAATTGATCTATACCAATGGTCCTTCATGAGCTCACTCTTCACTAGAAAATACACATGAAAATGAAGAAAAACCTGAATGAGTCGGTTCTTTGATGTTTAGTATGGCTTAATTCTGAAATTTTTTACTGAAATTGGCCATTAATACAATTTCCCCACCAGCCTTAAAGTCATTCACTGATCTTTGGGAAATGTCTGGTTTTTCTCAGCCTCTCTGTCGTTTTCTCAGCATCTCCATAATGGATCCTTTAGAGATATGAAACAGAGACTTATATTTGAGCCCTCTTTCTGTGTCAAATTTCACTGAAAACAGTCAACACAGAGTGATGATGGCCATAAGGAGACAAAAATAGGACATGAGGCATAAGCCTGGTTTTCTCAGGAAAATCCCACTGAAATAGGTCTCATAATCAACACAAAATTATGACTACTTGTAAAGATAATGTAATCCTCATTGAAACTTTAAAGAACGGTTGCCTACTAGTGGCCTTCTGTTTGCTTGCTTTAACTCCATAGGCCATACTTACTTGTTCCACTGATGATACCTGGCTTGGCTTTCATGACTTTGCAGAACTGTTTTCTACAAATTTCTGTCCACCCAGTTTGCTTCTTTGGACTTTTTAAGAGTGATAAGAGCTTGTCAAGATCTTTATCTAGAAGAAATGAAAAATGAGTGTTATTCTGTAGTGATAGACTTGGCTCATTTTTTCTTCTTCCTTTTTTTTTTTTTCCTCTTTTGTTTCTTTTAAACTTACCACGTAAGTAATAAGAAGCTATTAGTTAGAGTACCCCAGAGACAAGTAGACGCATTCAGAAACTAGAAACTATTCCAGTGGAAAACAGGAAAGTCAGACACACTTGAGAGCCCTGACATTGCCTGGTATTTTTGGCAGACCTCATACATTTGGAACAAATGACTAAATAAATATCCCTTATCCTATGACAACTAAACTGGAGAAGAAGTATTAATGCTGACGACATTCTGCTTGATACAGAACAGAAATATTCATTCTACTTACTGCTGTGTTTTGAACATTTAAGACATTACTGAGGCACATTTTATAACTCCACTACAGTTATTACTTCCCTGTCCTGAAATGATGACAACTGGAAAGACATTTTAAAGCAAGTAGTTTGGTATTTCCATGTAATTTCACCACTCTGAGAATCTAAAACAGAAAAGATAGGCAAAGATCCTCCACCAAGTATCACTGGTTTAATAATAAAACCGTGAGGTGGCAGCACCACTTTGCAGAACATGAAACGAAGCGCAATAAGACAGCAATGTAACAGTGTTCCACAGAAAATTTCTGCTTCTTTCTGCAAGCAGGTTTCCCTCAGATGCTTCCACTACGGACAGATATTATGGCACACATGTGTATGCCTTCAGGTTGCGAGGCAAATCTATTGATTAAATCTGGTGAAAACACACTGGGCTGCCCATGCTACAAGAAGTCTTAGAATACCTTTGCTGGTAATCTCCAGCGTTTCCCAAATTTAGCACAAGGACTTAAAACTGGGACAAAAAGTTGCACTAAAAGTATACTTTTGCTGTCACTGAAATGTCACCTTGCAAGTTTTGTATTAGTATTTAGAGAAGCTTAGAATTTTAAATTGAGTTATCTGAAGCATCTAGGTGCACCCCACATGCTTCAGCCCAGGGCCACAGGCTCTTTGTTGTTGCTGTCAGAGGCTGCAACAATACAATTCAGGCATTTTCTAACTTCTGATTGCTTGACTTTTTACCTGAGCACATTAAAACACAGTCTTTTGGTACAACTGTTATATGAAGAACAAATGTATCAGATAACGTTTTTCATTATATGTTCAGCTTGCTTACAAAAACAAAATTGCAGGACTGTTTACAAAAAGATCTTTATGACAGATTCCTTTTAAATGCAAAGAATGTATTTCAAATATTGCTCCTTACTGTTACTTTTACCTTGTTATTAAAGACACATTCTCTCTTTACAATAGGGAGACGTACCTTCAAAATTAAAATTGCCATCGATGCAATGACAAAAGGACAGTAAGTATGTTCTCTTCTCTCTTGGCTAAAGTGATTTATTTTTCCCTCTATTTCCTACTAAGTTAGAGGAAATTACACATACTTTATAAATTTTCTAGAATAAAATATCACAGGCTGAGGTAGTAAATTTCACAACCAGCTGAGTCTCAGAGAGGTTTGAAAACAGAAGAACCATAGCGACAAATGTAGAACCAGCATGTGTAATCCTACATGAAAATGTTAAGTTGGCTTTCAACAATATGATGTCTGTACTTCAAGCCTTAAGAATTTTTTCTTTAAATCAAACGTCTTCTGCAACAAAAATGTCTCCCTCGGATTTCACCCTGAACAATCAATATTCGAAAACTACCACAACACATGATGACATGGCACACTGAATAATGTATGCAAGGTAGCAATTAAAAGAATGCATACATATGCTTTAGCAAATCAAAAAAGAAATACTTTCTTTCCACATGCAAGATTTGTTAAAAAATGCTAACATATTAGGAAGGACCAAATTCTGACCAAATTCTATTTTTCTGAAGGCAGAACAAATCTCAAGTTCAAATGTTAAGTCTTTTTGGAACGTAATTTTATGTAAGATAAAACTCATCAAAGTCATTTTTTCCAGCAGAAATTCCTGAACCTACAAAATGGAAATAATTAGAATGCCTCCCCTCATGTAACCTGGATCTCAGCATACCTGATGCTGCTACGAAATATCTTCTGGTCAACTTCAGGGGTAAAAATAAAGGTGGTATCTGTAATAAGGTGAATGCACATGCGCTCGTTCCAGCTGTGCACAGTCCCTTTGCTATGCGACTATGCAGTTCCCATCACTGTCAAAGGATCCTAGCCTATACTACTACTACTTATTCACTAAGGTGATGAAGGTTCTTCACACCTTCCAAACTCTCCTTAGTTCTGTTTCTTCACTTTGGAAAAAAAAAAAAACACTATAGAAACAAATTCTGTCATGACAAGAGACTTCTGATTAAAGATTCAACAACTATTTGAACCAATCTACAGCTATTAGGAATACTTGCTATTTCTTTAGAATATTTCAGTATTCAGTTTTCCAATAAAACTTCATTGTTTCCACAAACAAAATACTATTTTCAAATTATCTTATTCTTTTAAGATAATTAGAATATTTTCAATAGACTTATGATACTGCATGTAATTTTTTTTAAGCTGGTCTAAAGACCTTAATGATTCATAATCGGTAAACTTATCACTGTCACTGGAATTTATTATATGATATATAGTGTTTTTTAAAAAAGCTGATTATAACTTATTATAATAATTACTCCAAATTAACTAACACAAAATGGTATCCTGGGGTGCATTAAGAGGAGTGTGGCCAGTAGGTCGAGGGAGGTTCTCCTCCCCCTCTACTCTGCCCTAGTGAGGGCCCATCTGGAGTACTGTGTCCAGTTCTGGGCTCCCCAGTTCAAGAAAGATGAGGAGCTACTGGAGAGAGTCCAGCGGAGGGCTA